>Ga0210406_10002397_pt1 | contig 21449 bp, 18 predicted proteins | sample IncBWC30MmetaG_FD_155454 | JGI IMG/M metagenome (GOLD analysis project Ga0210406, IMG submission 155454) | Forest soil microbial communities from Barre Woods Harvard Forest LTER site, Petersham, Massachusetts, United States - Inc-BW-C-30-M | ecosystem: Environmental > Terrestrial > Soil >... | reverse complement strand
GAAACTACGAAAGCCGCCTCGTCCGAATCAGCTGCCGCCCCGATCAGTTTGCGGCGGCGCAGTGTGAATTCCTTTGTGACCCTGGCTGCCGCGTCCGCTGTCATCCTCGTGTTGCTACCGCTCGGCGCGGTCTTCGGCTATCTGGTCTACCGCGGCATCGGCTCAATCAACTGGGCCTTCCTCACGCAAACGCCAAAACCCGTGGGCGAGGTTGGCGGCGGCATGGCCAACGCCATTGCTGGCTCCGCTTTCATTTTGCTGATTGCCAGTACAATTGGTGTCCCCATCGGAATCGGTGCGGGAATCTATCTGGCCGAATACGGACGCAACCAGTTTGGAAACGTAATCCGCTTTACTGCGGATGTACTGAATGGCGTCCCCTCGATCGTGGTCGGCATCGTGGCTTATGCGATCGTGGTGCTCACCCAGGGACATTTTTCGGCATTGGCTGGCGGAGTCGCGCTGGCGATCATGATGATTCCAACCATTACTCGCACCACCGAAGAGATGCTTCTGCTGGTCCCGAACGCGGTGCGCGAAGCGGCTTACGGTTTGGGTGTCTCCCGCTGGCGCACTACTTTGTCGATTACTTTGCGCACAGCTACGTCCGGCGTAATTACAGGTGTTATGCTGGCATTTGCAAGGGTGGCAGGCGAGACGGCTCCGCTTCTGTTTACTGCCTTCGGCAATCAGTACTGGAACTGGAAAATCAATCAGCCGACGGCTGCCCTGTCGTTGCAGATTTTTACCTATGCAATTTCGCCATTCGATGAATGGCATCGCCAAGCGTGGGCGGGAGCATTGATCCTAATTGTGCTCATCGTACTTGCGGTCAGTGCGGTCCGCATCGTCGCGAGCCATGGCATGCTTAAGGGAGCGAACTGAACCATGGGAGTCGGAATCAAAGTAGAGAGGCTGAATGCCTGGTTCGGCAAAACCCAGGCGCTCTATGACATCACCATGGAGGCGCCAGCGAATCATGCGACCGCCATCATTGGACCTTCAGGGTGCGGCAAATCGACGTTCGTACGCTGCCTGAATCGCATGCATGAGACCGTCCCCGATGCTCGCGCTGCGGGCAGAGTTCAAATTGGCGAGCTCGACGTATACAACGGTACATCCGCCGTACAAGTTCGGCGGCGCATCGGCATGGTGTTTCAGAAGCCCAATCCCTTTCCGACGATGTCGATCTTCGACAACGTGGCTGCGGGATTGAAGCTCAACGGCTTCCACGATCACGCGCGGTTGAATGAGATCGTAGAGCGCTCGCTGAAACTTTCGGCTCTGTGGGACGAGGTGAAAGACTCTCTGCGCAAGAAGTCCGGCGCCAGCCTTTCGGGGGGACAGCAGCAGCGGCTCTGCATTGCTCGCGCACTGGCGGTTGAGCCTCAAGTCCTGCTCATGGACGAGCCTTGCTCGGCCCTCGATCCCATTTCTACCGGCAAGATCGAAGAACTCATCTTCCAGCTCAAAGAAAAGTTTACAATCGTGATTGTGACCCACAATATGCAGCAGGCGTCGCGTGTGGCCGAGTTTACCGGCTTCTTCCTCTTAGGCAAGCTGATCGAACTCGACAAGACCGAAAAGATTTTCACCACTCCGTCCGACAAGCGTACGGAAGATTACATTACAGGCAGGTTTGGATAATGCGCACCCGCTTTCAGCAAGGATTGGACGATCTTCGCGCCCGTCTGCTTCGCATGGGCGGCTTGGCCGAGCAGGCCGTGGATCGCGCCTGCCAAGCGTATATTGACCGTGATCTGGCACGGTGTCATATGGTGCTCGAAGGCGAATTCCAGATTAACGTGGCCGAGCGGGAAATCGACGAGTTGGCATTCGATCTGCTTGCTTTGCAGCAGCCGATTGCTGTAGACCTGCGCTTCATCCTCGCCGTCACCAAGATCAACTCAGACTTGGAACGAGTCGGCGACCAGGCGGTGAACATCGCCGAACGGGCGATGGACCTTGTGGAACTACCCAAGGCCGATCTCCCAGTGGACATTCCACGAATGGCCGCGGCCGTGTCGGCGATGGTGCGTCGTTCGCTGGAGTCGTTCATCGAGGGCAAAGCAGAACTCGCGCAAGCTGTGCTTGAGATGGACAACGTTGTCGATCGCATGAAAGACGAAGCTTTCATTACGCTGGTCAAAACCATGAACGAGCGGCCCGAGGTCACCCGGCAGGCGCTCGATGCGCTGCTGGTCGCCCGTAATTTGGAGCGCGTTGCCGATCACGCCACGAACATTGCGGAAGACGTAATCTTCTGGGTACGCGGCGCGGACGTCCGTCATAATGTGGCGCCGGAAGCACCAGTGCATCAGACTACGGACACCCGTTGAAGCTATAAGGATGACTTCTCGGCGTGTAAGCAACCGGTCAGCCGCCTGACCGGTTTCGTTTTTTCGGAAATGCGGTGAACATTTGTCAGCTTGAGGAGGCATGCTTGAGCAGATTGTCTTATTCCTTTGCCCTATTGTTTTTTGTCGCTGCGCTCGGCTTGCTCATCGCGCAAACCCCCAAACAGCCATCGCAGGTTTTGCTTCCCACGAGCAAAGTTCTGACCGTCCCTTCACCCGGCCTCGTCGGCCAACTGAACGGCTTCGCGGCCGCGATGGCTATAAGTCCGGATGGGCTTTACGCGGCGATTCTGAACGACGGATACGGCACGCAGCAGGACCAGGCGCATCAATCTATCGCAATACTGGATCTGCGCAACCACCAACTCACGGATTTCCCCGAAGATCGGCTGCCGCAGGGAGCCCATCAGAGTTATTTCCTCGGTCTCGCGTTCGGCTCGGACGGCAAACATCTTTATGCTTCCATCGGTTCTCTCACTGATGCCACCGGCGAAAAGCCGGGAGACACGGGCAACGGAATCGCGGCTTATCGCTTTCATGAACACAGTCTGGCTTGGGAGCGCTTTTTAAAGATTCCCCCGCAGGCGATCGCGGCAGGGAAGAAAGTCGCACAGGGCGCGCGCAGCGCCGCCGATGGACATGCCATTCCCTATCCTGCCGGTCTCGCGGTCATCTCCAGCGGCGGAGCGCCGGACAAGCTGCTCGTTGCCAACAACCTCTCAGACAACGTCATTCTTATAGACTCCGAGAGCGGCGGTCGGCTCAAACAATTCGACCTGAGTACTCGAGAAATGGTCCCGTCTTCGTTTCCTTACACAGTTGTTCCCTCACGCGATGGTCGCCGTGCCTGGTGCAGTCTCTGGAATGCGTCCCGAGTAGCGGAACTCGACTTGGAGAAGGGAACCGTCACTCGCTGGATATCGCTGCTTGAGCCAAAGGATCCGATGGCTCCGGGTTCGCATCCGACCGCGATGCTGCTGAGCCCCGACGAGAAGTTGCTCTATGTCGCGCTGTCAAACGCGGACCGAGTTGCTGTAGTAGACACTGACTCAGCAGCGGCCATCTCCCAACTCAGCACTGCTTTGCCCGATCAGAAATTTGCTGGCACGTGGCCCATCGCATTGGCACGGACTGCGGATGGCAAGCGACTATTTGTTGCTGACGCCTCCATCAACGCTATAGAGGTTTTCGATACTTCGAGCTTGGTTGCAAATGGAACTGTACCAGACAAGGTGGTCACTCCTTCCGGCTTTATCCCTACCGATTGGTATCCGAGTGCACTCGCGACGGCCGGCGACGACCTCCTGATCGCTACTTCTAAAGGGCAGGGAACCGGTCCCAACAGCGGTCTGAATCATCTGACAAACGAAAGGCGGCATCACGATCATCCTTACATTGCGACCTTGCTCTATGGCTCGATTGCTCGCGTCAAAATCCCGGACATTGAAAGACAACTGCCGGGGCTCACGCGCACGGTGGAAGAGAGCAATCTTTTGCATTCGGGCCCAGGCCAAATCCAGTTCGCACAGAATTCCAACCCGATCCATCACGTGATCTACATCATCAAAGAGAATCGCACCTACGATCAGGTGCTCGGCGATTTGAAAACCGGCGATGGCGACCCCTCGCTCACAATGTACGGCGCCGACATAACGCCCAATGAGCACAAGCTAGCGCTTCAGTTTGGCGTGCTCGATAATTTTTACGATAGCGGCGAAGTTTCGGGCGATGGACATGTCTGGTCAACCGCTGCCATCACCAGCGACTACAACGAGCAGACCTGGCAGATTAACTACCGCGGCAGGGAGCGCACCTACGATTTTCAAGGCAGCGTGGCCGACGAAATCCCGCTCGATGTAAATGAGCCGGATGTGAACGAGCCAGCCACGGGCTACATTTGGGATAACGTCGCCGGGCACGGCCTTACCTATCGCGACTACGGGGAGTTCATCTTTGGCGTTTGGTGCACTGCCACGGAAAACAAGATGACGGTACATGAGGGAATGCCGGCGCCAAGCTCGAGTTGCCCAAGGAACGCGGTGAACAAAGGAGAGGCACTGCCGTCGAATCTTGGCCTGCCTCACGGCTCGCCCAGCCTGTGGCCGTGGGCGGTTCCGCTGCTGAATACAACCAAACCAACCAAAGCGGTGCTGCGCGACCACTTTGATCCCCTGTTTCCCGACTTCAACACCGAGTATCCTGATCAGCTGCGAGCCGACGAGTTTCTCAATGAGTTCGACGGCTTTGTGCGTGCCCGCAAGGAAGGAAAAGGAACCGAGCTTCCCGCTTTCACTCTGCTTTACTTGCCGGACGACCATACGCACGGCACTACGCCGGGAAAACCCCGCCCCGCGGCCAGTGTCGCCGATAACGACCTCGCGCTCGGCCGGGTGGCGGAAGCGCTCTCACACAGTCCCTACTGGGGCGATACCGCGATCTTCGTTCTTGAAGACGACGCCCAGGATGGCGCTGATCACGTTGACGCTCACCGCTCCATCGCCTTCGTGATCAGCAAGTATTCGCCCGGCTCCGCCAATCACCCTTTCGTGGATCATCACTTCTACACCACCGTGAGCTTGATCCACACGATGGAGACACTGCTGGATTTGCCGCCGATGAATCAGAACGACGGATATGCGCCCCTGATGGCCCCTCTGTTTTCAGGCACGGGTAATCAACCGCCTTTTACAGCCGACTGGAGTAATCGCGACAACGGTCTGATTTATCAGATGAATCCAACCAAGGGTCAAGGGGCCGGGGAATCGGCAGAGATGGATTTTTCCCACCCGGATGCGGCGAATCCGGCGTTGCTTAATGCAATCTTGTGGCGCGACCGCAAGGGAGCTCAGCCAATGCCAGCAGCGCAGCACACAGTGTTCGCCAGCAAACCGGACCCTGATGATAAGTGATCCTCACGCTTCGACCACGTAGGCCCGGACGCGTCAAAGCGAACCACTCATCGTTGCGGAACTGCGGCATTCCTTGGCGGCTGCTATTTGCCCGAGTAGAGGTCGGGAAACTCCTGATGAAGATGCGCGACCTTCGGGGCATCGTTGTAAACGATGTACGGATTGCTCGGGTGATTCGCGGCATAATCCTGATGGTAGGCCTCGGCGGGATAGAAGGCCTTTAATGCGACTACTTGGGTCACGATCGGACGCGAGAACACCCGCGCTTTATCGAGTTGCGAGATATAAGCGTCAGCAATCCGTTTTTGTTCGTCGCTGTTGTAGAAAATAACAGAACGATACTGAGTGCCTGAGTCGGGGCCTTGCCGGTTTAATTCTGTAGGATCGTGCGCGACCGAGAAAAACACCCGAAGCAGCTGTCCATAGGTTACCTGTGAGGGGTCGAAGGTGATCTTCACCGATTCCGCATGCCCGGTCTCGCCGGTGCTGACCAGTTCATACTGGGCATTGTTGGCGTCGCCTCCCGAGTATCCAGAGGTCGCGTTGACCACGCCCTTGACATGCTGGAACACGGCCTGAACGCCCCAGAAACAACCGCCTGCAACCACCGCGGTCTGCTTACTCTTGGTTGGGGCGATCGGTGCATCCACCGCAGGGTTCGGAATAGCTGCATTCGGCTTGTCAGCTGCGTTGCAAGCAATCACTCCGCCAAAGGTTGCAATCAATAGCACGATAGAAATGCGTGAAAAGGTGCCCATGAAAAACTCCTTCTTGGTCCCAGATCGATAATGAGTCCGTTCCCCTTAGAGTCGCCAGAATAGCAAAAGTTACGACCTTTCCGAGTCCCCCCGGCAGGAACTTTCAGCTCGGATGCGCATCAGATGATGCATGAGAGAGGTCGGCGCCATGAAAATCATGCTCGTTTCCATTGTAGGTCTTCTCCTGGTGTGTGCCGGTGCCTTGACGAGGGCCGCTGAATCGCCATCGACCTCCGACGGACGAACTGCGGTGCTTGTGGAATTGTTCACTTCTGAAGGGTGTTCCAGTTGTCCTCCGGCCGATTCGTTGCTCCAGAAATTAGATCAGCAACCCATCGCTGGAGAAGAGATGATCGTTCTCAGTGAACACGTTGACTATTGGAACCACATCGGCTGGAAAGACCCGTACTCGGCTCGTTTCTACAGCGATCGACAGGGTACTTATGGCAAGCGTCTCGGTGCCGACGTCTACACTCCTCAAATGGTCGTCGACGGGACCAGCGAGTTTGTCGGCAGCGATCCGGCTCTGGCCGAGAAGGCCTTCGCCAAAGCATTGAACCGGCCGAAAATTGCTGTCCGGCTGTCGTCTGTTTCGACAAGCACGACAAATGTTTTGCTAGCTCATTTGGAAACGGCCGCGCTGCAGGAATCCTACGGTTTAAGTGAGGCCGACGTGTACGTTGCCGTCGCTCTCAACCGTGCGGAATCGCAGGTGTCTGGGGGCGAAAACTCCGGACGGAAGCTTTCCCACTCCGCTGTGGCTAAAAGCATTGTAAAGGTTGGAAGATTACGAAGAGGACAAATCTTTGCGCAAGATGTTCAACTCAAACTTGCCCCCGGCACCGATCCTCAGAATTTGCGTCTAGTCGCCTTTGTGCAGGAACCCGGCCAGGGTCGCGTGATTGGCGCGACTGTGCAGACGGTTGGCACGAGCGCGGCCAAGAAGAATTGAATGCCCCGAAAGCCTCGCGGCGACTCCCGGCGTCAGCCTCAACAGCGCGCCCGGCTGAATCCGCTTGAATGTTCGGTTGTAGGTGGCGAGTTCATTCGTGCTCCTTCGACCCAGTCTGGCGGGAAAGAGATTCGACAGACGGTCCAGGTCACGAGCAGATGATCGAGAATCTCACCGCCGGTCCTTTTGCAGCGAGCGTCCTGCTCCGGGTCAACTTAACATTCCTTGCAAATGAGTTCCCGTAGGACGATAATTTGTATCGCCTGTCTTTGTATCTTGAATAGTGCGTTAGACGTTTGACTATTTTTCTACCCAGTGAGCGGGAGTAGTTCAGCGGTAGAACGCCAGCTTCCCAATTCTCATTCATTCATAACAATCAACAACTTAACTAGGCTACCGGGGACTGCCAAGTACCTGATAATACGTGGTAGCGAAAATCAGAACGGGGGCAAGAACGGGGGCTGGACTTTGCGGTATTGGACGGAAGTTCATCTTCGGATATTGGATCCGCGAGGGATGCCGAACGTTTTTTCTTGTGTGACCTTAGAGCTTGTAACAAAACCTACCCCGGCGCCCTAGGTCCGTTCACTGCAGTTTCGCGTACTCAGCGTTGGCTTGCTTCAGGATAGGAATGTCGGGTTCGGCGTCTTTCCACAGTGCGAAGAAATCCTGGTAAGCAGTGCGGGCCTTGGCCGGGTCGCCGGACATTGCGTAGGCTCGTCCGATTTGCAGATGAGCTAAAGCGCCGAGGGAAGAGTTGCCGTTCAGTCCGCGGTGATCGAGTATCCTCTGGAACTCTACGGCTGCATCGTTTCCGCGGTGCATCGCCAAGTAAGCTTGGCCCCGGACGTAGCTATGGTAGAGCGCTCTCAGATCTGTTGGCGTGGCCAGTTCGTACGGCCGGGCGTGCTCGGTGAAATCTTCTGCTTTGGCGGCGCCTTCTTTCGAGTCTGCCCGCAGCTCAGAGTCAACCGCGCGGCGGGAGTATTCGTGGGATTTACTGAGGTGCCCGTGAAAGGCCTCGGTGCTCGGGTTTCTGTTCTTACCTCTGACAACGTTGGCGTATGCGTGGATGGTGAATACTCGACAGCCCACAGCAGGCATTAATTTGGTGATTCTGATTGTAGCGGTTGTGATTGACCTCGGCGGCCTGAGTCGTGGCGAATATCATCGACGGAGGTGCAGGGAGGATTAGCCTTGTTGGACGCAACTCTCGGTCATAGTGAGCGGCGCGAATGAATGTAGCGGGGGTGTGCTTCTTCGCTCCCGAGCTGTAACAAGTGTGAACTAGACCTGACGGCAGAGACGACCAGTCGCCGGTTCGGCCACCGAGCCGTAATGCGTTCGGAGTTCTGAATATTGACAACCAGTTGGGCGAAGAGGACAATTGCCTCGGCTCGGTCGCTGCATCGTTTCCCACCTTCTGTGGCTTGCCCCCGCCGAGCCGGACCCGTATTTCCGGTTACCGAACGGCTCGACATTTTCTAACTTCGCACCAAAAGGGGATTCCCATGAGGAAACTGCTGCTCCTTACACTCGCTCTGCTCGTGTTGGTTGTCGCCGCTGATGCCCAGAAGTTTTCCGTGCTGTACAACCTTGGAAGTAACAGCGGAGATCCCAGGCACGCGATATATATTGGTATTTTTGCGCAGGGGCGCGACGGCAACCTCTACAGCACCTCACCGTACGGGGGAACTTCTGATAAAGGTACCATCTTTCAACTTACGTCTGCCGGAAAAATGAAGGTTTTGTACAGCTTCGACGGCAAAATCGGGGCACTCCCGCGAGGCGGCTTAACACTAGGCACCGACGGCAGCCTGTATGGTACTACTTCTTTTGGCGGTACTAACAACGGTGGAACGGTCTTCAAGATCACTACCAGCGGGAAGCTGACGGTGCTGCACAACTTCATAAACAGCAGTGACGGCCTGACCCCTTATGCAGCACCGATCCAAGGTCTGGATGGAAACTTCTACGGCACGACCACCTACGCGAATGCGCGCTTCGGTTCGGTGTACAAGATGACACCTTCGGGTAAGCTGACCACCCTCTTCGTGTTTAATGATTCCACCAGCGGTCAAACTCCGGGAGCCCTGGTCCTGGGGACCGATGGGAACCTTTACGGTACCACCCAACTCGGCGGCGCCAACGACAAGGGTGCGGTGTTCAAGATCACACCACAGGGCAAGTTCACTCTGCTCCACAGCTTTAACGGTACAGATGGGCAAGCGGTCTTGGGCCCACTCATTCAAGCTAGCGATGGGAATTTTTATGGGACAACTCAAATGGGAGGAGCGAAGCGTGTTGGAGGGGCTATTTACAAGATGACCCCGGCCGGAGGTCTCACCGATATCTTCAGTTTCAATTCGAGATTCCGCGACCCGAAGTACCCTTACGCCGGTCTGGTGCAAGCGACAGACGGTAAGTTCTATGGTGCGACGACGTTCGGTGGGATGATTGGTTGGGGGGCCCTATTCCAGGCCACGTCGAACGACAACTTCAAGGATGTTTATGACTTCGATTTGAAAACGGGCGCAGATCCGCAAGTCTCCCTGTTCCAGCACACAAACGGAACCCTCTATGGAGACACTGAAGCAGGAGGTACCAAAGGCAATGGCGTTCTCTACAGCCTGAGCATTGGGTTAGGCCCGTTCGTCAGTTTCGTCGGTCCACTATCCTCGGGCAAAGTCGGGAAAACTATCGAAATCCTCGGACAAGGTTTCACCGGGACGAGCAAGGTCTCGTTCCATGATGGAGTCTCAGCGACCTTCACGATCGTTTCCGACACGTATCTTACCGCGGTGGTTCCATCCGGCGCGACCGCGGGCTCTGTAACCGTAACCACGCCCGGAGGCACGCTGACCAGCAACAAGGCATTCCGGGTCGCGCCTTGACTACGAGTTTCAAGCCGACCAGGGGCAAGGTGGGCCCGGTCGTGACCATCAGCCTCACGCAGACGACGGAAGGTCACCTCTGGCAGAGGAGCGGCAACGACCTTCAAGGCGGATTCTGATACCCAGGTGACTGCAACCATACCGACAGAAGCGAAGACAGGGCACATCGCAATCACGACGCCCGGAGGAACTGCCGTTAGCCTCGGGCACTTTACCACCGCGCCGTAGGGTAGGAGACTAAGCAGGAGTCTAAGAAGCCGCTCTCGGGGGCGGCTTTCTTGTGTCGGAACGGTTTTGTTAGTGACGCTTTACGGACTCATTCACAATTGCTTTTGAGTTCTGCGGGTGCTTATGGAGGGTTCTGTGGTCAACATTCGTGCCGAAAAAGATCGACCCTTAAATTCTATTTCCTTGCAGAATGCGGTATTGTGCGCTGGCTGCGATGTCGTCAGCCATAGCCACCACGACCACTGTCTTGTTTGTGGAAGCCGCTCACTCTTGAACATCTCGCTTCTGTTAGGTGGGATGTTCAGGTGATCCGCCGTTAAACCCTGTGAATTGAAGACGCGCCTCGGAATCAGTGACTCGACCAAACCCTTGTAAGCAACTTGCTGATACTCGAATTCCGCCGGTAGAACAGTGACGTAACACACCGAGGATCACCACCAACAACAAGCGCAGGTTCTACAGGGGGTAAATTCCCGCATGGATAGGGGCCGTAAAACAGATCTTTTGGGGGAAACCCCTCGGTTCAGGTAAACGATCTGGCCACGGTCATACGAAGGGGTGCGCTGCCGGTTTTATCGAGCCGGTCGAACCATGGAGGAACCCGTGGAGACCCCAAGATTCCTGCCACCCGAATCGAGGTCAAGCGATCTTCTTTGAAGTGCCGGGGTAGAAAAGGGACAGTTGCTGTTCGACGTCGTTGCTCCCGCAGGATGGGCAGACGGCACCGTCGATCTCGTAATCGTGAAGACTCAACTGCTTTGTAAAAGGCTTCAGGCAATCACGGCAATGGAAAAGGTATGACGTCAGAGTACACCTCACAGAAATTGGGAAGGCGGAGTTAACCGCCTTCTCGTGGAAGATTCGCAGTTCTACACTGTTGCGTGAACGGCGAGCTCGTGGAGGGTCGAGGTGACAACGTCAGAGGTCTGAACCTTGGGCGTTCCCTCGATAAACCTTGCCATCGTCTTCAACACTTGGGGATAGGTATTGGTGTTGTAAGCTTCGGCATCGGTTTTGTTTTCCCACAGGCTGATTGCAGTCACATCGACTCCGCCGGGACCAGCGAATGTGATTTCGTCCTTGAAACCCTTCTGTTTACGAAGCAGAGGGAGGACGTCGTTCTCAAATGTGCGCGTGTAATCGGAAAGCATATTGGATTTCAGATGAAGCGAGATATTGCGTGCAAACATGGCAACCTCCTAGGGTTGGGGTTGCTAAGAAAGAAAACTTCAGATGGGCTGACTTAGTTCAGAGAACCTGAAAGAGGAGAAGGTGGTAACCACCTCAACTACAATCCCTGCATTTAAGTGGCCCTCTGCATTAAACGCGGAACTTGTTGTTTCGATACGCCACATCGCAGATCAGGCCCCCTAGAGTCTGGGTTCCCAACGTGTACTGTTAGCGGAAATCGAGCACAAACGGCGACGTTTTAGAGTAGCCCGCTATGAGTGCAATTACCGCTGCTCGGGAGTAGGTGTGGGGGGGGGCATAGGAATTCTCCCACCGATGGCGCTGGGAACGGGGTATTTGGGGGATGGGGAAAACCTCGGTTCGGGTCAGAAAACCGTCGCTACGGTCACGCTAGACCCCGCCACGTTGATTTTGATGGAGGATCTGGGAACCACAATCCATGGTTAGTTGTTTGGAGAACTTCATGTTGACATCTGTATAGTGGCGTAATTGCTGCCTCTAAATGCTCAGCGGCTGCGTATATACTGTGAACATGATCGACAGAAAGCTGTCAGAATACTTTGCTGCCATGGGTCGCAAGTCGGCGAAAGTGCGAATGAAAACACTCTCGGCCAGACGACGGAAGCAGATCGCTCGGAATGCTGCAAAGGCACGGTGGGCCAAGCGGAAACGTAAGGATTGAATGACCATGAAGGAAAAAAGAGCAGCGATGTATCTGAGAGTCTCGACGACTGAGCAGGACACCGATATGCAAGAAACGGAGTTGCGCCAATATGTCGAGAGTCGCGGCTGGGAGTATGTCGTTTATCGGGATAAGGCGCAGAGTGGGGCGAAAAACGATCGACCAGCGCTGAACGCAATGTTGAACGATATGAGGAGAAGGAAATTCGATGTTGTCGTGGTGTGGAAGCTGGATCGATTGGCGAGATCGTTGAAGCAATTGCTAACCATTGGAGAGGAATGCCGCTCTCTGGGTGTCGATTTGGTTTCGCTTAGGCAAAACATCGATACGACCTTGCCTGCGGGAAGATTGACATTTCAAATCTTGGGAGCAGTGGCGGAGTTTGAACGGGAGTTGCTGCGGGAGCGGGTGAAGGCTGGAATGGCGCAGGCACGTAGGACCGGAAAACACGTCGGGAGACCGGCGCTGCGAACATTTCACGCGACCGATATTGAACGGATGCGGGAGTTGAAGTCGAGGGGAACGAGTGTCAGAAAGCTGGCGAAAGATTTCGAGACAACACAGTGGATGGTGGCGAGGCTGACAAACGGCGCACCGAAGCAAAGTAGGAATCTTAGGTAACTCTTGGGCACCCTTCTTCTACTTCCCCGTGGCCACAAAAGTCCAGTCCGCACTTCCTCCCGGCAGATATGGGCCGAATGGGCTTTGGAATAAATAGGTCCGAAAACCCGAACGCGAAATGCCGCCACCGTTTCCGCTGGCATCGATCTGCATTGCGTTGAGGGATGGGGTCTGGTTGACGTTTGGCTGGTTTTGGGCAGATAGCACAAGCGCAGGCGGGCTGGTGAATTTCTTGGCAAAGGTCACGACGTAGGCGTTGTAAAGCGTCATGTTTTCTGTTAGGGGTGTAGAAGAGGAACTGTTTCCCTGAATCACCTGTGTTAGAAACATCTCGCCAGCATTCACAATCTGGCGAATCTGGTAGAACTGCTCTTCAATCTCTACAAACTGTCCAACCGTCAATTGATTCAGCTTATTCCCAGGATCGAGGACCTCATCCGACCCGTTAGTGACGGCGACTTCGTCCAGAATGCTTCCGCCCGTAGCCGCGGGTACGAACTGGACGGTGAACCCGCTGCCCGCCTCGATTTTTCCGCTGGCGCTGATTTTCCCATAGATGATCCTCGGGGTCGAGGCGGCGTTGAGGCGCCCTGTGCCTGTGAACGACAAGACGACTGCCGCGATACCAATGGCGATACACATCTTGAGCTTCTTGAAAAGCTCCATCTTTCCTAGCCTCTTGGTGATGGGCAGTGTGCCCCAGTGAACAGCGTACCTGCTCCAGTTTCTCCCCTGGCCGATTGGGCGTCAATATCAAATATCTTGCATGATGCAAAATCTTGCCGCTGCCGGGCAGCCGCCGGCAGGCCCTCACGTACAAATCAGAGCCTGTCACTCATTCTTCGAAGCGCCCTTGGCATGGAAACCAGAGTATAATCCGCGCTGCGACGGAGAGCCTTCCCGCTCTGCTCGCCTGCGATTGGCTTGAGGAGGTGGACACTCATGCACATGGGGAAAACCAAGCTCCTCTTGAGTATGGCTTTTGTGTTGACAAGCATCGGCGTGAGTCGATCGGGTCAGGCACAGACTTTCAATGTGCTCTACACCTTCGCTGGCCAACCAGATGGCGGAACCCCCCATGCAGGATTGGTTCGGGATAAAGCAGGAAACTTCTACGGCACTACGCTTTACGGCGGCGCTTTCAATTTCGGCACGGTTTTTGAAGTAAATTCCAGCGGGACAGAAACCGTCTTACATAGCTTTACAGGAGCCCCCGGAGACGGGGCATACCCTTATGCGGAACTGATTAGAGACAGTGCTGGAAACTTTTACGGTACCACAAGCTACGGCGGCGCCTCTAACCACGGCACAGTCTTCAAGATGACTGCGAGCGGTACCGAAACCGTCCTTCACAGCTTCACTGGAAAGTCGGACGGGGCGCTGCCCTACGGAAGCTTGATCCGGGATAAGACCGGGAATCTTTACGGCACAACGTATTTCAGTGGTACTTCCGGTTATGGCACATTGTTCAAGGTGACCAGAAATGGCACCGCGACTGTGCTGCATCGATTCGCCGGTGGCGCGAAAGACGGGGCACTCCCTTACTACACAGGATTACTGATGGACAAATCGGGGAACGTATACGGCGTCACCATGGAGGGCGGTACTTCCAATTTGGGGGTGGTGTACAGGTTTGATAAAAGCAATGGTTTGGTTGTTCTACACAGCTTCGTTGGGGGAGTGAATGACGGATGCTATCCGTTCGGAACCCTGATTCAGGATGCAACTGGCTCACTGTACGGCACTACACAATCGTGCGGATCCTTTGACGATGGCACGGTGTGGCGGCTAACATCGAGCGGCTCGGAGGCAGTGCTCCATCACTTCGCCGGTGGAACCAACGATGGGGCTACGCCTCTTGCCGGAGTGATTCGTGACGATCAGGGTAATCTCTTTGGTACGACAGAGTTTGGCGGATATGTAGATGTCGGTGCATTGTACGAACTAAGCCCGAACGGTACGCTAACCATCCTCCGTGGCTTTTACTACAACACCGACGGAGCGTACCTCGTAGGAGGCCTGATCCGTGATGTTCAGAACAACATCTACGGCACCGCTCTCAAATATGGGGGAGGTTACGGAACAGTGTGGAAATGGAGTCCATAGTCAATGAGGTCTGAGGCCGCGCATGGAGCCCTTTTTAGTGATGACGTGATACCACAGCTCAAGCGTGAGCAACAACCAACCTGATGAGAGGACGAGGGTATCCATGGCGAGGCAAGGAGGAGGAGCTTATGCCCAGTAACGATCGTTCGGTCGTCCGTGACATCATACTGTTCTTGATTGCGATGCTTGCGTCAGGAGTGACGGCGACCTTGCCCGCGGGGGCGCAAACTTTGACGGTGCTTCATTCGTTTACCGGGGGCGCGGATGGTGGAAACCCCTATACAACTTTGCTTCGAGACGCAAATGGTAACTTGTACGGCACGGCAGCTACAGGCGGTACGGGCGCATGCAACGGCGACGAAAATGGTTGTGGTGTCGTTTTCAAGCTAGATACAACGGGCACCGAGACGGTCCTTTACAACTTCACGGGATACCCGACGGACGGGTCAGGCCCATCCGGAAACATAGCCCGGGACAAGCACGGGAGTGTTTATGGGTCTGCCGGCGGCGGCATGTACACATTGGGAATGCTATTCAGAGTGGATACCGCCGGAAGGGAGACCGTACTGTACAACTTCGGCACGGCCAAGAGAGACGCAGAGTACCCGAACGGCGTGATTTTGGATTCTGCAGGCAGTCTTTATGGTGCCGCCGGGGGCGGTTCCTTCGGCGCGGGAGCCGTCTTCAAGCTGGACTCAACCGGCAAAGAAACTGTGCTGTATAGCTTTACTGGAAAGACCGATGGCTCAAGTCCAGAAGGGGTGATCCGAGACGTTGCGGGAAATCTATATGGTGCCACGTATGAGGGCGGAGATTTTGGTTGCAATAACTACGGGTATGGCTGCGGCACTGTATTCAGGCTAGATGTGGCCGGCAAAGAGACCACTTTGTATACATTTACTGGTCCGCCGTCAGATGGGACACGAGCAGGGGCCGGAGTGGTTCGGGATGCGGCGGGTAACCTGTATGGCACGACGTCGGAAGGGGGCAGCTACGGTTACGGTTACGGAACAGTATTTAAAGTCGATACCAATGGTAAGGAGACGGTACTGCATAGCTTTGCCGGGGGTGCAGACGGAGCAGCGCCCTATGCAGAGTTGATTCTCGACGACGCTGGCAACTTATATGGTACTACGTCTATCGGGGGAACTGGCGCGTGTTACGTAAACGGGTACCAAGTCGGTTGTGGTACGGTGTACGAAATAGATTCCAGCGGCAAGGAAATTGTCCTATACAGTTTCATGAACGGTTCGGACGGAAGCTATCCTTCCACAGGACTGGTGCGGGATGCAAAGGGAAATCTTTATGGCACAACAGTGCTGGGCAGCGGCACCGGATGCTACAACCATCAAGGCTGCGGAGCGATCTTCAAGCTCAGCGTGGCGCCCGCGGTGTCGTTTGATCCAACCAGCCTCAATTTTGGCAGCCAGACGGTGGGAATTAAGAGTTCACCACAAGTTGTGACCCTCATCAACACTGGTAACGCCATTCTCACTATCAAATCAATTGGGATCGGCGGAACCAACAGTGGCGACTTTGCCGAGACCAACCATTGTCCCACGTCGCTCGCCCCGAATGATAGTTGCAGGATTGCCGTGACCTTCACGCCAAGCGCTACGGGAACTCGAAACGCAACTGTCTCCGTTGCCGACAATGCTGCCAATAGCCCGCAGACAGTCCCTCTCACCGGTGTGGGTGTTTTGCCCGCGGTGTCGCTGTCTCCTACCAACCTGACCTTTCCGACCCAGGTTGTATATACCGATAGCGCGCCACAACGTGTGAAGCTCACCAACACAGGCGCTGGAATTCTCATTATCAGCCAGATTGGAGCGACAGTTCCTTTCAGCCAGACCAACAACTGCGGCAAAACCGTTGCCCCAGGAGCACACTGCACCATCACCGTGAGGTTTTATCCCAAGACCAAGGGAGTGCAGAAAGGTACAGTGAGCGTTACTGACAATGCTCCGGATAGCCCCCAGACGGTACCTCTAACCGGTACGGGAACGATCGTGCTACTGGAGCCGAAAGATGTTAACTTCGGCAGTCAGCCAGTGGGGACCAGGAGTCTTCGCCGCACTATCGCTCTTAGCAACAAAGGACACGCGGTGGTAAATATTACGAGCATCTCAATCACGGGCGTAGACGCGCGAGACTTTGCGGAGAACAACAACTGCGGCAAGCAAGTAGAATCCGGAAGCAGTTGCTTCATCAGAGTGACATTTAAGCCACTTGCTGGAGGAAAACGAACCGCGGACGTTACCGTCAAGGACGACGGCGGCGGCAATTCCCAGAACGTGAAGCTGTCTGGAACCGGCACGTAAGAATGTGAGCGGGCGCACAACTGTTGCAAAATTGCCACTATACTCATTGACGGGCCAGCGGGCGGCGCTCGATATTTGGGCTTAGCATTCAATTTCGGCAAGGTCGGTCATCCGACCCATTACGGGTGGGCACAGGTCACGACTGTTAGGGGTGGCGGCTACCCCGACTACCTGCGACTACCAATACGGGTTACGCCTACGAAACCATGCCGAACAAGCCGATCATCACGGGGCAAGACCAAGGGCAAGGATGTAATCACCGCCGACCGGAGCACCCTGCTGGGATCGCTGGGACCGGGCAGGAAGCAAAAGCTGGGATTCACCTGGGAGTAGATTCATCGCAATGAGACTGAGGCGGGTTGCGTTGGCATTCACATTCGTGCTTGGGCTGGCAACGCTCGCACAGGCACAAACTTTCACCACGCTTTATAATTACCGGGGGCTCGGACGGGGGTAATCCCGGTGCCGGCGTAATTCAGGACCGAGCAGGGAACCTTTATGGAACCACGGTCGGTGGCGGCGGCGGCGGGTATGTCTGCATTTCTGGCTGCGGCGTGGTTTATGAGGTGAACTCCGCCGGGAGTGAAACGGTGCTGTACAGCTTTTGCCAGCAAACGGAATGCACGGATGGGGCAATCCCCTATGCACCGCTCATTCTGGACAACGCTGGCAACATTTATGGGACTACCTACCAGGGAGGCTCGGCTAGCTTCGGTACTGTCTTCAAGGTCGACACCGCAGGGAACGAGACAGTATTGTACGGCTTTGATGTTGGTGGCGGCTGCTATCCCTACCAAGGTTTGGTCAGGGACAGGGGCGGAAATTTGTATGGCACCGCCACCTGGTGCGGATCCTCCACCAAGGGGACGATATTCAAGGTTGGCAGTGCGGGGAACTTCACCCGTCTCCACAGCTTCAGAGGGAAGCCGTCAGACGGCGGGCACGCGGAGCTTGGACATCTGACGATGGACAAGTCTGGTGACCTTTATGGCGCGACTCTACACGGCGGCGCTCAGGGGCGCGGAGCGCTGTACAAGGTGAGTAAGAGCGGAACACTTACCTTGCTGCATAGCTTTGCCGGCGGTACGGAGGACGGCTGCAACCCGTCTGGGTCCGTGGCGCGAGACAAGGCTGGAAACATCTATGGGACCACCTCGGCCTGCGGTTCCAGTGGTAACGGGAATGTATGGAAGGTGAGCAAGAAAGGTAAGGAGACCATCCTGCACAACTTTGCCGGCGGTACGTCGGACGGCTGCGCGCCGGAGGCGGGGGTGGCTCGGGACTCGAAGGGCAATCTGTATGGGGTGGCGTATGGTTGCGGCGCTTACGGCTACGGAGCTTTGTACAAGTTGAGCGCGAAAGGCAAGCTCAGTCTGCTGCACAATTTTGCCAACTCGGACGGGGCCAATCCGATCGGCGAAGTGCTGCGGACCAGCAACGGCACGCTTTATGGCACCACCTCCTGGGGTGGCACCAGCGACTGCAATGGATATGGCTGCGGAACGGTGTGGAAGCTGACCCCGTAAGTCACGACGGCAAGGACGCAGCAAGCAGCGTACTGCGGGGACAAGGACTGAAGCATCAAGGAGGGACGGTTATGTATCGCAGACAATTCTCGCTCGGCTGGAGCATGGCCCTGATAGCAGTGGTTCTGATGATGTCGGGCGGAGCCGTGGCAGCCAGCAAGTATAAGGTTGTGTTCGATTTCGGGAAGCATGGGTTCCGACCACACGGGAACTTGGCTCTTGACCCCAAAGGCAACTTCTATGGGGCGATGCAGACCTGTTGCGGACCACAGTTCGACGAGTTGACGGATTCGCACAGCGGCTGGAAGGAAAGTTCTTGGGCAGACGGGGGCGGCGGTTACACCTTAGCCAATGGCAGTCCAGTCCTCGATGGGGCGGGTAATCTGTATGTCACAACGAGTGCGGGCAATTACGATAGGGAGTCTTACACCGGTGGCTTCGTGCACCAGTGGATTCCCGGTGACAGACAATTGGTGGACATTCACATGTTCCCCGTTAATCAAAACGGGGATTGTTTGTCCGGGAGTGACGGTTGCGATCCCCAAGCCGGTGTCATCCTCGACCAGGCGGGGAACCTTTACGGCACCACCACCGAGGGCGGAACAGGAAACTGTTCCGGCTATGGCTGCGGAACGATATTTGAATTGTCGCCCGTCTCTGGCGGGGGATGGACGGAACAGGTTTTGTACAGTTTCACCGGCACCGGAGGGGATGGCACACTCCCAGCGGCTGCCCTGATTTTAGACGCTGCAAGGAACCTTTTCGGCACCACGGCCTTCGGTGGAACAGGTTCCTGTGCTGGTTTTTTTCCCGGCTGCGGTACTGTTTTTGAGTTGTCGCCAAACGGAATTGGGGGGTGGACGGAAACCGTGCTTTATAGTTTCCAGGGAAGCGCCGACGGAGCAACTCCTATTACGAGCTTAATTCTTGACAGAGCCGGCAATCTGTACGGCACGACCGGCGAGGGCGAAAATGGAATTTGCTGCGGTACCGCCTTTGAGTTGTCGCCAAACGGAGTTGGAGGATGGGTTGAAACCGTGCTTTATGCGTTCCAGGGAAACGCCGATGGTGCATATCCCGCGGCGAGTTTAATCTTTGACCCTGCAGGCAATCTGTACGGCACGACCTTCTTCGGTGGCGGTTCTGGCTGCAGCGGTTCCGGTTGCGGCACGGCGTTCAAGCTGACCCCCAACTCAAGCGGTGGCTGGAGTGAAAGCCTGCTACACGCTTTCAATAATAAGTCCGGTGGGCAGAATCCATCCTCTGGGTTGACCCTTTACAAGGGAACCCTCTATGGCACCGCTGAATACGGCGGCATCTATGGCAAGCGTGGCGGAGGCGTCATGTTCGAGATCACACCCTAGGGGAGCGATTCGGCAGTTACGTCCGGGGAGGAGAAACATTCGGGCCTCGGCCCCTCGGCGCAAACCCCGTTTTATGCGAGGAATGAATGCCAAGGAGACGAACAGCGGAGGGCGGAAAGAGCGGTAGCATGACGGAACCACGAAACAGAACGGTGATACTTTTCGTCGGTAGCTACACAATTGGCGGCATCTGCGCGATCATGATTGCGCTTGTTATTGCCAAAACCCTCCATTCTCCATGGTTGCTAATTCTCGCTGTACCGATCACCATTGTGCTGGCTCAGACGCTTCTCTGTTGGTTCAAAACGTCATCTGGCCGAAGGTAGTAATTTCAAAGTAGCCCACTACCGCCGCGCCAAACCCTTTGACAACTGTTTCGGCACAGTCCACAATGGCCTGCCCAGTTGGGAGGAGTTATGAAACGGCCTGCCAGAACACCCTCGCAACTTTCTGAATCTCTCCATCGGCGGCTCAATGCTTACGCCCTTGCTGCGAGTGCGGCGGGAGTCGGGATTGCGGCCCTGGCTCAACCCGCAGACGCCCGAATCGTCTACACCAAGACCCACGAGCAAATTCTCGGGCAACGTGAACGCTTGGAGCTTGACCTCAATCATGATGGCATCAACGACTTCTTTTTTGAGGAAATGGACTCTGCACATTTCACGTTCAGACTCTCGATGTACACCAAGTTTCTCCAGAACCGTATCTGGGGGAATGCAAGCAGCAAGTATGGTATGAGACTTGCGTCTGCATTGCCGCCCGGAGTGCAAATCGGGCCAAGCAAGCACTTTAGTGTCGGATTCAGAGGTACCAGTGGCAATAGTTGGGGGAAGGTGATGTACAAGGCCCAGGTATGCGGTACTCAAACCAAAACCTGCACAACCCACAGATTTGGACAATGGGGAGGAAAGGAGAAGAACCGGTACCTCGGTTTGGAGTTCAGGATCAAAGGAAAACGGCATTACGGTTGGGCCAAGGTGTCGTACATCAGCAGTTATTACACATTAACGGGCTACGCCTACGAAACGATCCCCAACAAACCTATCAGAGCTGGCCAAACTCACGGGAGAGATGAAGCAACTCTAGGACGACTGGCTCGAGGTGCATCCAGTGTTCGGCAAAAGCAATAGTCGGCACTCGCTCAACGCACATTTCCGCCACTACCAGGTAGGTAGGCCCTCTTGCCTGTGACACGTCACAAGAATAAAGTAGCTGAGGCTCGTTGAAGGGAGTTTTATGCACAAAAAGTTGCTTTTGCTGTTCGTCTTCTGTTTGTCTGTGTGCGCCTCAGGTCCGGCCAAGGATGGTATTCCGCATATTGTGAAGCGACTCAACCTGTACAACCAAACCGGAGCCATTGGGCCAATCACCCTCTACACGCCGAAGCACAGCGGGATGTTCCGGGTTAGCACAGTCATGTTGCTAACCGTGGCGAATAAGGCACAGGGTTTCTTTGCAAGCTCTGTTGGCTTTACGGACAAGCTTGGCGCGGGCATACTCTTCGGCGAGAGTTCCTGGTTGTATACAGAAACCAAAGGGG
>Ga0210406_10002394_pt1 | contig 21486 bp, 16 predicted proteins | sample IncBWC30MmetaG_FD_155454 | JGI IMG/M metagenome (GOLD analysis project Ga0210406, IMG submission 155454) | Forest soil microbial communities from Barre Woods Harvard Forest LTER site, Petersham, Massachusetts, United States - Inc-BW-C-30-M | ecosystem: Environmental > Terrestrial > Soil >... | reverse complement strand
TAGCGGGCTGGCTCTCATTTTTGGCCCTCCAGAATAGCAGAAATTGCCAACTGAAAAAGCGTGCAAAGCCCTAGAGAACTTGGGATTCCCGACGGAGGGCCTACAGGGAAAGTCACCTGCGACGCAGAGGAAGCGCCCCATGAACTCAGGTAGAGCCCGGCGCTATTCCTCCGCGGGCGAACGGAGGTTTGAAGCAGCTAGAAGTGGACGACGAAGCCGGCGGAGATGCGGGTGCAGTTGGTGTGGCTGCCGGCCGTGTTGAGGCCGATGTAGTCAAGCTGTGGGCGAAAGGCGAGATGAGGAAGCAAGCGCCAGTCGACTCCGCCACCGACACTGTAGGCGAACTGGTTGGAAGATCCGCCGCCACTCCCAACCGTGATGCGGGAGCCACCGAGCAAGCCCTGGACAAAGGGCGTGATGTCGGATGAGTTGTGTAAGGACAGGCGCGGACCAAAGAGGTAGGTATAGGTGTTGAGAGACACGCCTGAGGGAGAAGCATGGTAGCCGCCGATATCTCCAACAAGACCCAGCCAATGATTGGGGTTATAGGCGACGGAGCCGCTGATGCCATTCTGGTTGAGACCACCGGAGCCGCCGAGGCGAAAATAGGAATAGCTGAGGGAGGCGTCGACGGATTGAGCGGACGAGGGAAGGGCCCAGAGTAATACCGCGCAACCGAAGAAGATGAGCTTTTTCATAGAGTTACCCCCTTGGAGTTTGAAACGGCAATCGGCTTTGGGGAGGGGTTGGGTGGGGGGGGTGGGCGAACTCAGCGGCCAGACTTATTTTAAGGCATGCGGTGGAGAAAATTGAAGGGAAAAAAGGAAGGAACGTGGAGAGCCGGCATGCCGTGCCCCTACGGAATTAGGGCGAATTCCACCCGGCGGCGCATCGGATCGATGCGTTCCGCGCGAACGCGAATGCGGTCCCCGAGTTTCCACTCCAACTGTTTGGGCTTTGCACCACGGCCACGGCGGGCTCCCGGCGCGCCGGGCCGGCCAGCGCTGCCGACCAGCGCGACGATGGCGTGGTCGCGCTCGCGGTAGACGCAGCGAGCGTTGGCGGCTTCCTCGAGCGCGCCAATCGGCAGGAGTCCTTCGACGAAGACTTCGAATAGTTCCACGAAGCAGCCATACTTCTGCACGGAAATAATCAGCGCGTCGTACTCCTCGCCGAGATGTTCTTCCATGAATTGCGCGGTCTTCCAGTCCATCAGCTCGCGCTCGGCTCCCGCGGCGCGTCGCTCGGCTTCCGAGGTTTCCGCGGCAATCTCTTCCAACTGCCGGTGGGAATACAGAACGGCTTCCGCGTCTCGTGGGACGTGGGCGTGCGCGCTTTCCGCGGGCGCGGCATCCTTCGGATGTTGCAGTGCCCATTTCAAAATGCGGTGGACGATGAGGTCGGGATAACGGCGGATAGGCGATGTGAAGTGCGTGTATTCATCGAAGCCCAGCGCGAAGTGGCCAAGCGGATCGGCGGCGTAACGCGCCTGCTTGAGAGAACGCAGCATCAGGTAAGAGACGATGCGCTCTTCGGGCTTGCCGACGACTTTTCGAACGAGCCGTTGATAGTGCTGCGGCGTGATGCGCACTTCAGCCGTGCCGGGGAGCGCGATCTTCATGCCGCGTTCTCGGCCGTGGCTGTAGGAATCAGGGCGGCCCGCCTTTGCTGGTGCGGGAACGCGGCCGTGGCGGACGGCGACTTCGCGCTGTTGCAGATCCGCGACGCCAAGCGAATAACCGAACGCGCGGGCGAGCTCTTCGAATTCGAGCACTTTGCGCGCGTCCGGTTTTTCGTGCACACGGTGAAGCGCGGCGAATCCGCGGTGTATCAAATACGCTGCAACGGCGCGGTTAGCAGCGAGCATGAACTCTTCGATCAGCCGGTGAGCGATATTGCGCTCGCTGCGCCCGATATTAATCATGCGCTGCTGTTCGTCAAATTCGATGACGCGTTCGGGCAGATCGAAATCGATGGAGCCATGCTCGTTGCGGCGGGCATTGAGGAAAAGGGCGAGTTCTTTCATGTCGCGGAAGTGATGCGCGAGCGGAGCATAACGGGAGGAGGCATCAGCGTCGCCTTCGATGACTTTGTTTACGTTGGTATAGGTCATGCGCTCGGCGGACCGGATCACGCCAGGAGTCATGCGCGCGCTGCGCACAACGCCGGCTGCATCGAGGTCCATCAGCGCGCTCATGACCAGGCGATCTTCATGAGGCTTGAGCTAGCACAGGCCGTTCGAAAGCGCTTCCGGAAGCATGGGCACGGCACGATCCGGGAAATAGACGGAAGTGCCGCGAAGGCGGGCTTCCTGATCGAGGGCCGTGGCGGTGCGCACGTAGTGCGCGACATCCGCGATGTGCACTTGCAGATGCCAGCCGCCATCGGCGCGGCGCTCAACGTAAACGGCGTCGTCGAAATCGCGCGCAGTTTCTCCGTCAATGGTGACGATCGGCAGGTGACGAAAATCTTCCCGGCCTTCCAAATCGCCTTGGTGAACCGGTTTTGCGCGGCGCTCGGCTTCTTCGAGATCTTCTGCTGAAAATGCGTGCGGCAGATGGTGCTTGCGAATGATGATTTCGGTGTCCACGCCGAGTTCGCCGGGCCGGCCTAGAATTTCGATGACGCGTCCTGTGGGAGCCGCGCCCCCACGGGGATAGCGGAGAAGTTCGACGTTCACGACGGCGCCATCGAGTTCGGGAAGGCGCGGGTGGCGTTTTATTTTTGCAGGACGCTCTTGCGAATCCTCGAGGCCGAGTTTCTTGCGCAGCGCGGGAGGCAGTTCCTCTCCGGGAGGAATCTCGATTTCGTGCTGCATGCGCACGTCATAAGGAAGAACGACGTTGCCACGCTGGCCGTAGCGGAACAGACCAACGACACTCGGATGGGCGCGGCCCAGGACGCGGATGATGCGGCCTTCGGCGCGCTGCGCTCCGGAAAAGCCGCGGAGGCGCTGGAGTTTTGCAACAACATGGTCGCCGTGCATGGCATCTTCGATGGCATCGCGGGGGATAAAAACGTCACCATCGAGATGAGGCACGGGAGTGTCAGGGACGACGAAGCCGTAGCCGTCGTGATGCAGCACAAGGCGGCCTTTGATTTCATCGCGGTTCGCGAGAAGGGCGGTGCTACGGGGCGCGGAGGGCGCGGAACCTCTGTGTCTCTGTTCGTGTTGAGAGCCGTCTTCGCGCTCGGCTTTTCGGCCGGGGAGTCGGTAGCGCCCGCCCGGAAGTTCCTCGATGGCGCGGCGCTTTTTCAGCTTGGCGAGCATTTTGAAGAGGTGGCGGCGGTCGGCTTTCCCGAGGTGCAGCGCGCTGACGATTTCGCTGGTGGAAGCCGAATCGCTTCTAACTTGTAGAAAACGCAATATATTATCGGGGCTTAGGTGTGAAGGGCTCGGCATGGTGGAGGACGCCTGCTCGCGAGGCGTCAATTCTCCACACGATTCTACTCAACTTTCTTCATGGAACCTGGAACTTTTTTCTGTCTGCCGGGATTATATAGGTAGGCCAACACACGACCGGCTGGTCGCCCTCCGTCAGACCGGCTGGTTTCCCCGAGAGGGGAACAACGAGGAGGCGGGAAGACCTGGCCCGCCTCCTCATTTTTTTGGCCGTGAAACATTTCCTCGGATTCCATCGACTCTCATAATTTTGGTGACATACAACAGGGACAGATCATTGCTACTGCCTCGAACGAAAATCAGCTTGGTTTCCCGAGAATTCCACATCCTTCGAGAATCAAGAGGGGATGCTGGTTAGGAACGGGTAGTGGCTGGCGGCAGCCATGAAGAAGAGCATGGGGAACGAAAGCCAGAACGAAGTGCGCGCAGTGAGGAAGTTCCAGCGCATCAGGCGTTCGGCTTCGGGTGGCATGGGCGTGCCTTTTTCCGAGGCGGCTCGGGTCCAGGCAATGAGGCGTTTTTGCACGCGCCACACGACGCCCCAGGTGTTGAGGAACATCACCAGTCCGAGTCCGCCACCGATGCTGATGGCGAGGTGCGCGTTGGAGGAGTCAGGGCCGACGTTCAGGACCAAGACGATCCAAGACGCCGCGATCACCACGATCGAGATGGAAATGACGCGGAACCACAGATTGTTGCGGACGCCAGTCGCGGGAAGTTGCAGCGCGTAAATCAGAGCATAAGCCGCCAGCCAAACTACGAACCAAAGCAGGAGCCAGCGCACGGTGAGCGACGGATTGCCTGCGTTGCGCGCATCAGACGAGAGATGTATGGTGTAATAGCGGATTCCCACCAAAACGTTGGCTAAAGAGGACCAGCGAAACCAGGCCATGGCGTGGGACATCAACTCGGGATACATCTTGATCCGCGCGCCGGCGTCGACTTTCTTGATCGTGGGAGTCAGGACGAGATTGAAAAAGTACAGCAGGCCGATCCAGATGATCCCGAAGATCAAATGTATCCAGCGGAGAACCATCATTTCGTTGGCGAGGTGGTCTCCGAGAAAACTGAAATGAGGTTTCCACGAGGGGAGAGAAAGCGCCACATCAAAGAGAAACATCGAGTTGCCTCCAGTTGCGATGCCCTGCGGGTTACGCGAACACGTTATAGGAGGGCGCAGAGCGGCGTCAATTCACGCAGGGGACAGAGATTTGCAGAGAGCGCAGCGGCAGCTTAGGGCTGAGTTTTTTCCTTGGAGCCCGGCCCCTACTTCAATGTCGCGGCTTTGGCCAGGTCGGCTTCGCCCCTTTTCTTGGTGGCTTCGACCTGGGAGTAAATTGCGCCGCGGTCTTCGTAAGGTTGGGCGCGATCGGGAAATTTTTCGATCAGGTCCGTGTACGCTCCGATGGCGTCGAACCAGAGTTTGTGAGCGACGAAAACGCGGGCGCGGGCGAAATCGGCGTCGAAGGAGTCGCCAGGCTTGGCGGCGAGTTCTGCGGCAATTTTCTGGCGCTCGGCGCCACCAACTACAACGATATGTTGCTCTTCACCGGGAACGCTGCTAGGCAAAGCTTGAATTTTCCAAGCGTAAGTCTCGCCAGGCTTCAACTTACCAAGCGATGTGAGTTTGAAGCTCGTTTCCGAGAGTTTCTGATGGACCAGTTGCGTTTCGTCGTCATCCACGATGAAGAACATGTAGCCGTCCGTGGGACCAATGGGTGCCCATTGGAAGAGCGCGTCTGCACCATAAAGCCTCGCTGTTGCAGGAGCGAGGAGCTTGGCGGAAGGAATTTTAATGTCGCCGCGCGTCGCACCCACGGCAGTGTGGCCGACGGACTTGGGATCGCTGACATCAAAGCCTTTGAGGTCTGAGTCGTCGAGCTTTTTCTTTGTAGTGGCCTTGCCACCACCTGCTTGCCCCGCGGATTGTGCAGGCGCGGATGCAGCGACAAATACCACGATCACAGCCGCAAAGATAAAACGTTTCATGAATGCACCTCTACAGGAGATTTCGCTGCAACACCGTAAAGCGTAAGTTCTTGCGTAAATCCCCGGACCAGACGTCCTCCTAGGGATACGGTAGAAAACTCGTCGCAGATGAGCTCACAAGTGGCTGGGCTGATCACGATAGGAGAGCCGAGCTCTTTCGTAAGAGCTTCGAGGCGAGAAGCCAGATTTACGGCTTCCCCGATGACGGAATATTCGAGACGGTCGGGCGAACCGACGTTTCCGGCGGTGACAACGCCAGTATGAATGCCAACGCCGATTTTCAGCGGATGATCGTTCAACGATTTTCCATTGGGATTGCGGCTGGCGTTCCATTTCTCAAGGCAATCAAGCATTTCGAGCGCGCATCGGACAGCGCGCTGTGCGTCTTCCTTTGGACTTTCGCTGAGCGGAGCGCCAAAGACCACCATGATGCCGTCACCAATGAATTTGTTCAGGAAGCCGCCATTTTTCTTGATGACGTCTCCCATCACCGTGAGGTAGCGATTGAGCCATTCGAGAACTTCTTTCGAAGGGACGTTGCAAGTCATCGCGGTGAAGCTGCGAATGTCCGAGAAGAGAATTGTAGCGGTGCGTTCTTCACCGGCTAGAACGATTTGATCGCGGCGCTTCCAGATTTCGGCGGCCACGTCGGCAGAAACATAGCGCTCGAAGAGGCCCATGATCTGGCCGCGTTCCATTTCCATCAGGCGCTTGAGGCGACGCTCTTCCACCGAGCGATAGCCGAGTCCCGCGGGAAGGGCGAACATCAGACATACCTCTGTGGAAACAAACGGCCCCCAGAGATTCTGGTAGGTGAACAGGTAATATGCTAGGGCAACCACGCCAGCGAGAAGCAGCAAAGTCGCAGCTACGGAAATGAACCAGCGGTGCAAATAGCCGCACGAGGCAACAAGAAACGCCAGAACGAGGGCGCAGAGCCAATGGGTGTAGGGCGGAGCAGTACGAAGAGTGTGTCCGGTGAGCAAAGTTTCCGCGGCAGCGGCGTGGATTTCAGCTCCAGAGAGAATGTCGCGGCCGTTAATACGAACACCGGCCGAGGAAACCGGAGTGTTGAATGAATCCTTTCCTCTTTCGCTGGTTTCACCAATGACGATGATTTTGTCCTTGAAGACGGAGGTATCAAATCCGGGAGACAGAAGATCCTTCACGGAGTAAGACCTGACCGGTGGAGACGGACGGAAATGAATCCATACGGTAGGGGGATTGGTAGTAGCCAGAGGAATTTGATGCGGACCGAATTGAATGTGGCCGTCTCGCGGGGCGCCCAGCTTCCAAGGTGTCTCCGGGCTGTCGTTCGCCAGCGTGACCAACGCCAACGGAAAAGAACGCCGTTTGTACTTCGGATTGGTGAGGGCCAGGAACATGCGACGCACGGAGCCATCTGGGTCGGAAACAAGGTCGCCGAAGGCTACGCCAGAAGCAGCTTTCTGGAATAGGGGAAGTGGTTCAGAAGGCTCGTGTTCCATGAAACTGTATTCACTGACGAGAAGCACGTTGCCGGCGTCATTTATGACTTCCGCCAGCGTCTCATCGTCGCGGGCGGGAAGGCGGGCTTCATCGAGCAGGACGTCAAGGCCGATAGCCGACGGGCTTCCGCTGGCAGTTTTTTTGATGACGTTCGCAAGCAGATCACGGGGAATTCGGTAAACGTGATAAGCGGTGACGCTCGCTTCGTCAAAATCGATAAAAAGAACTCTTTCGCTAGGCGGCCCGGCCTTCTGAGATTTGACGAGAAAGTCGTAGCCCAGTAAATCCGGTTTCTCAAAATAGCCGTAGTGATCAGCAAGGGCCACAATCAAGGCGACAGCCAGCGAAAGGCCAAGAACGATGAGCCAGCCACGCCAGCCGGTGCTGCGAATTTCGGGAGCAGGCGAGAGAGTGGCTGTTTTTTTAGCGTTGCCGGTCATGAAGATGACGTAAAGCCACGCCGAGTGGGAGCCAGCGTGGTGATGGACAATAGCTTACAAAATAGGGGCGGCCGATGCACTAGCAGAAATCGAGTGGGGTTCTGTGTTGACCTGGGCACGGCTGGATTTGCGCAGGCTCGCGCCCGAAAGCGGGATGCGCTCCGCGAGGCCGGGAAGAGCCATAGGGCTTTGGTCGCCGCCGGTGGCTTTCTGCACGTTGTCGCGCACGTACGCAAAGAGTTCCCCCGCGGTCACGGTGCCATCTTTGTTCGCGTCTGCCTCGCCCCGCAAACCCTTCAACAGGTAATAGGTAAAAACGCCGTGCCCGCCGCCCCATTGCTCGGATTCCTGGGAGAGCTGGCTGATGTCGCTGGCGGTGATGACGGCGCGGTCGGCTTGATTGGCGTAGCGGGCCACGTATTGATTGAAGAGGTTGTTGGATTTTTTCTTGCGGTCGCGCTCGCCGCTGAAGCCGTAGCTGTGGCAGGTGTCGGCAAAGGTCACCACGCGCTTGGCCTTGAGCACCCTGTTGAAAACATCCTGCAACTGAAACATAGGGAACGCTGTGCCGCCCATGTCATCGAGTTTGGTGTCGTAGGTGAGCAGATAAAGATTGCGTGGGTCGTTCGGATCGGGCGCGCCGTGCCCTGCAATGTACAACACAACTTCGTCATCAGGTTGCGCACGCGTCAAAAAAGTAAAGAAAGCGCTGCGCACGTTTTGCGAAGTAGCGTCCTGGTTGAGCAGCACGCGGATATTTTCCTTGGGGAATGACCCTCCGTCGGCGGAAAGGAGGAAGTCGCGGAAGGCCAGGGCGTCCTGGTCGGCGTATTTGAGATTGGAAAAACCGGCGCCGGAATTGGCGTAATGCGAAACTCCCACGATGACGGCAAACTTTTCCGCGGCGGGGCGGTCCGGCGTGATTGGGCGGCGCGGAGCGGGAATGCCTCTTTTTTCGACCGGTTCCGGAACTTCCAACAGGAAGGAAGCGTAGTGAACGCGTTCCATTCGGTCGTTATAAGAAACCTCGATGGAATTGCGGCCGGGATGGATACGAAAACCGGCGCGATGCGCGAGATCAAGTTTACAGAGGATGCCATCCTCGGTGCTGGTGGTGGTCATCACGATGTTCGCGGATTCCGTGTTCACCTTCGAATAGATGCTTCCGTAGTTGACCTGGCCGGCATGCCTGGCGATGTGCACGAGCACTTGATCGAAATCCGGAGAGGCGATGGTGGTGGCGCTGTTCGGGTCGAGCAGCAGTTGCAGCTGCGGAATCTCCAATGTGATGGGCTCGTTGAAGTCCGAAGCTGTGGCCGGCAGGAAGACGAGAATACCCAGAAGCGTGAGGAAAGATACGAAATAGAGGCGCACGGGTGTCACGGATTGACGGAATGTTAGTGAGGCGCTGGTAAGTTGTCAACGTGAATGGGGAATTTTGCTTGACACCTTGCGCGGGCGGGAATACTACATTCAGTATCTCTTCCTGTCCTCACGTCCTCCAAAAGGACGCGGCAGGTCTCCCCGGAAGGGTTTTTCTCGAATAGAACTAGGAGGTCCTTATGATACAGCGATCCGGAATAGCACGGTTCGGACTGCTGCTCTGTGCACTGCTTTGGGTTGTGTCGCCACTGCTGGCTCAGACGGCGACCGATTACAGCGACAAAGACAAACAGAAACTGGCCGCCATTGCCCAGCGTCCCGACGTGATCAAGAGAATTTCCGATGTCTGGGACGAGCGGCGGCGCGCGGACATGCAATTCGCGTACAACGTGAACCAGTCCTCGCGAGCCGCGGAACTGGGGCCCACGGCACTTGCGGATTTTCGCGAGAAGTACGGCGAGCTGTATGACAACCCCATCCTGCTGCGCTACGTGAACGCCCTGGGGCAGAGGATCGTGCCAAACGGGTCGCCCAACCTGTACACCTTCCGCCTGCTGCTGGATCCCGTTCCTCGGGCGGAAGCGCTCTCGACAGGCACCATCTATGTCTCGACGGGACTGGTTGCGCTTCTGGATAACGAAGCGCAGCTTGCCTACGTCTTGGGCCATGAAATCGCCCACGTGGAGCGGCGGCATACTTACAACCAAATCCGCAACGAAATCCTGGAGGAAGAGTTCGATAGGGAGAAGCAGGGAGATGTCGAGAAAAAGAAAAAGATCTTTGGCATCGGGGCCGCTCTTGGCGGCGCGGCCATCGGCGGCGCAGCCGGCGGCGCCACCGGAGCGTTGATTGGCGGCGGCATCGGGACAGTCGGTGGACTTATCGGCGGGGCTTTGTTGTTCCGCAACAGGTTCGTTCCCACGGAGTGGTCCACGGTCTTCGAAAACGAAGCCGACGAAGCGGGACTCAAATACATGCTGGACCAAAACTATGACGCTCGCGAAATTCCGCGTCTCTACGCACGGTTGGACAACCTGGTAGGGCGTGACAGTCGTGAAGGCTTAGGTTTCATCGGAAACCCGGAACGCACGCGGGAACGTCAGGCGACCATCACCAAGCTGATCACGACGTCGTACAAAGCCGACCTGGATGCCAAGCTAAAAGCAGGCGGACTTGTGGGCTCCAAGCCGGAGTTCTCCTTGTTGATGTCGGCTCTGAAACGCGACAACGGAGTCATCGCACTCCAGTATGACCTCTACGCCGAAGCACGGGACAATCTCGACGAGGCCGTAAAACTTCGTTCCAACGATCCCCGCGCGCACTATTATCTGGGACAAGTGATCGCCGCGACCGGTCGCACCGATGATGACAAACAGCAAGCTCTCAACGAGTTCCTGGAAGCCATCAAATACGACGCGGACCGCGGGGCTTATCCCGAACCCTACCTCGAGCAAGCGCTCTATCAGATCACCCAGAACGATACCAGCCTGCAAGAGCAAATCAAGAAAGAGCTGAAGACTTACGTAGCCCTGTATCAGCGTCAGCACACCGGACAAGTGCCGCCCAACATGTACATCATCTACGACTACCTGCTATTGATCGGAGACAAGAGCTGGTACGTGCCGCCGGCTGCGGTGGTCAGCACGAAGTATGTCGGCGCGCTATCCACGACTTCGTCGACGCCTTCGACCAACACCTCGGAAGTGATTAGAAGCGCCGTCGGAGGCTCTTCTGCAAGCTCTGGAACTTCCGGCGGCTCTGAGACTCCCGCACAACCCGCGAAACCTGCGGTGAAGAAGACGACGGCTTCACCACACTGAGGCCCAAGCATAACCGGGAGGCGCGCAGCGATTGCGTGCCTCCGCTTCTTATTCTTTAATCGAGATGGAGAGAGACAATGAGACGAATCTGTGTGCTTGGTTTTTGCGCGCTGCTTGTCTTCAGCTGCAGGATCGCTCAAGCGCAAGACAGTGGCGGACCTAAGATTGTGGGCATTATGCCGGTCTTCGATACTTCCGGCGAAACCTACGGCCAATTGTTTTCGCATAACTTGACGGCCATGGTCTATCAGAAGCTGGACGGAGCGGCGTTTCAGGTGCTCCTGCTGAATCCGGGAGGGCTATACAACCCGCTGATTCCGGAATCGATCACCGATTACGCGCAAACCGCGGGCGTGGATAAAGTCCTGGTCATGACCATGCAGCCGACGGACAAACCGCAAAAGGGAGATTTCGTGCTGCACGTGGAAGCCAAGCTCATCGACATGGCCACCAGCAAGGAAATGGCGCCATCCGTCTACAGTGTCGCCATGTCTCGCCATGAAGCCCTGCTGGAAGCGGCAAACCTGGGCATGAACGCCGACAACCCCATATCCGGCAGAATGCGCCAAGGTGCGGGAATCATCCGCTACATGTCCGACCCCAACAAGCCGTTCGCCAAACAACCACTGGGAAAAGCAGCCAACACCATGGCGGAATCGGTTCGCGCGCAAGTGGTCGCGCAGGTTCCCGTAGCCAAGGGAGATGCCGCAGTGCCGCCCAAAGCGGGAACTTGCACGATCACCCTCGGGGTGAAGTACGCCTCAAAGAAGGCGGTCTCCAAAGCCTACGACATCATCGTCAATGGAAAAGACGAGTCACTTTGGACGAAAGAGGGCGGAACGACGCTGGAAAACATCCCATCCGGTCCCATTTTCGTGCAATTAAGTGTTGCGGATGCGCCATACCGCTTGCCGGTGCAGGATTTGTACCAGGCGAATACGGTGCTGGACTGCAGTCAACCGGAACGCACATTGACGCTGGAAATTGGTGCGGTGGGAGAAGCGCTATTCCACTGGCGGTAAGCTCGGGCAACACTCAGCCGTAGTTTAGGATTCTGCGGTAGTGACTTGATTTGGTGCCCGAAAGAGGACTCGAACCTCCACTCCCTTGCGAGAACTAGCTCCTGAAGCTAGCGCGTCTGCCAATTCCGCCATTCGGGCACAGATAAGGTGAGCGGTCTCCACTGGACCAAAACACACCTAAAACGAGGCTTTTTCATTCTGCCCGCTGCACTTCGCTTTGTCAACGCAGCGGGGCGAAGTGGCAGGAAGGCAGCTCGCGACCCCTCTCTGGCGAGCGCTGGCAAGAATCAGGTTTTCTTATTCATAACACTGTAATTTCAAATGCAGAGTGCTATACTCCGCGGCAGAAGCATGTAGTACCCCTTGCCTGCCCGTCCTAGGCAGGCATCGCGGATCGTTCCAACGGGAGGTCACGATGGACACGAACCTAACGGGGCCCTTACTCTATCTACTGATCGCCTGGGGGATCGTCACCGCCGTATTCATTGTGTTGTTTATATGGCGCAGTGTGCTCTCGAGCCACGAGGACGATCAAATCTTCCTGGGCACTGCGGAGAGTCATCTGGCCAGGGAGCAGCAGGAGCTGATCAGTAAGATCGTCTCTCTCTCTCGCCCTGTGCTGATTAGCGGCGTCCTTTCCGGCACGCTGCTCCTGCTCGCCGGCGGACTCTGGATTTACCAGGGCCTCAAACAGAACTTCTAGGCCAGTCCGCTGTTCGAAGACTGCTGCGCAAGGCGTTAGCTGGAAGCGGGTTTGTTGGGTTGCGGTTGCGCGGTTGGCGGTGTACTAGCCGGGACGGCCGGCTGACTCGCCTGCACTAATGAAGTGTGATTGTGCACGATCACCCACCTGCCGTTGCGTTTTTCCATGATCAGCGTCGTCTGCCCCTGAGCCGTGGAAGGCTGCCCGTCCACCGTTCCCGAAAAATCCCACTGATAGCAGGCCCAACCCACCGTGCCGCTTACTTTGATATACGTGTTGGTGCGGTCCATGCGCACCTGCTGGAGGCGTGCGCGCTGTTGCTGGTACTGCGCCACGTAGCTCGGCCAGCCGATGACCGGCGGGGCCCATCCGCCGTTGACCACGGAAACATCATCGGCGTAGTCCTTGTGCAATTTTTCGATGTCGCCGACTTGCCACGCGCCCATCATTTCGGAGATCAGGTAATCAATCTGTTGTTCATCGGACAAAGGGATAATCGGAGTGGCGTCGGCGGGGGCGTCTTTTTTCTTTTTCTTGTCCTTCTGAGCGGCGGCTGGGGCAGCGGCCACGAACAACAGAACGGCGCCGAGCAGCAGCAGAAATGCGGGCCGCAGGCCCCGCCAGTTTAGGAAGTTCGTCGGACAATTCTTTATTCGCATTCGGCTCCTTGCGCGTTCGAGTCCTCTGGTTGGAGAGAATAACACGCCGCTTCGGGAAAGTCGGATGTGTGTTCAGTCGGTTTACCTGGCCAGCGAGGCGCTGAGCAGATTCACAAAGAGTCTGTAAGCGCCCGGAACGCCTTCGGGCAACTGGCGGAAGAAGGCGATGCCGGTGTAGATGTACGTGCCCTGTCCATATTTTGTGTAAACGAGCGCGCCGTTCAGGTCGGATTCGCCGGGATCATTCATGGCCAGCAGCGGCGTATATTTCGCGTCGAACTGACTCCAGTAATACAGGCCGCGTTCCTGCACCCAGGCTTTGAAATCGTCCTGCGTAATTTTGTTCGGCGTGTTCAGGAGCGGATCATCGGGCTTCAGAAACTTCACTGGAGAATTCTCGTCGGTGATGCGCGGCGTGGGGTTGCCGATTTTTGCCGGATAGGGCGCGGGCTGCAATTTGTCCCAGATGAAATCGCGGTTGTATTGGACGACGAGCGTGCCGCCTTTTGAAACATAGTCGAGCAGGCGTTGGTTTGCGCCGGGAAGCTCGGGGCGCAGCTCGTAAGCGCGCACTCCGACGACGATGGCGTTGAATTTTGACAAATCGCTGAACGCCAGTGCCTGCGCATCCAGAGTTTCCACTTGAATGCCGAGCCGCCGCAGCGCTTCGGGAATGGGTTCGCTCTCCGCGGTGATGTAGCCGACGCGGAGATTGTCCGGAACGTTGACGTCGAATGCGTGCACGACGCATTTCGCTGGTTCTTCCCAGTATTGCGTCGGCAACGAGGGCAACGGTTCAAGAGAGTCCGTGAATTTTTCTTCGCCGCGTTTTGCGTAGGCAGCGACCGTGTAATCGCCGGCCGCGAGTTTCGCTTGGGGCGTTACGGTCAGCTTCGCGTATTGGTCTCCCCCTCCGCCGAATTCAAGCGCCATGGGGGCGCTGCTTGTCCAGTTCTGCGGCACATCCACGCCCACGCTGATTTTCCCCGGCTGTGTGGCGTACGAGTGAACACGCAGAAGCACGTCGAACGGTTTTCTCTGCTTCGCCAGGACTTCAACGGCCTGCTTGGGATCGACCGCCAGAGTGTACGCAGGAACAACGCGCAGCGGTACGCGGTCCACATGGCTGGAGGTTGCGGCGATATGCGTCACGGGAACTTTGACGTTGAATTTGTAGCCGCTGACAGAGACTTCTTGTTGCGCAAAAACAAGGGGCGGCGGCTCGGGTTGCAACTTGTCCCAGGCGGTTAGCGCCGGAGCGGATGCCTCGACCTGCACCTTGAACTCGCCGCGCTTCGCCGGATCTTTCTCCGGCTTTATTTCGCTCATCCCTCTTGGAAGAACTAGACGGAGCTCTGCGAGTTTGCACTCGGTCTCCACGCGGCAGCGCGCTTCCGCCGCGATGCTGAACGATTCTCCGACAACCAGGGCGTCGCGGTCGGCTTCCGCGCGGATTTGCACGCCGGCAATCAGGGCCAATGCCCGTTCGATGCGGCGCTGCGCTCCGGCAAGTTCGACGGACAAAAGCGGTGAGGAAACCGCGCCTATGGCGGAAGAAAGCGATTCGATTTGCTTGGCGGCGCTGGCCATTTCCATTGCCGATTCCCCCCACTTAAGGGAGAGCGCCGCGTCGTGCGCTTTCTGAATTGCGGATTCCGCCTGGTTTAGGGCCGGCCGCATGGATGCCTGCGCCGCAGTGCCGGTATCGAGGTCTCGAAGCGGCTGCGCCAGGCTCGCCGGATCAAATTTTTTCCCGTCCTCGCGAACGAGCACCAGCGGCCTGCGGAGAAAGGGTGAGCCAAGGAAACCGGCAATGCCCTGCGAACGGTGGTTTGCGAACGCGTCGAGTGCTATGTCCCGCCAGGTCTTTCCCCAAAGAGGAGAGATCTCATCGACGGGCAGCGTGTAGCTGTTCGTAGTGGCGCTGGTTACACCGCCGCGCTCCGTGTCGAGCACTTGCACGGGGTTCGAGGAACTGCCCCAGATCGCAAGACCTTCTTTTGTCAATTGCTCGGGAAAGGCGTTGGGATCGGCGGCGAGCGCCACGGCGCGCGGGGTCCACACACCGGAAGTTTGGTGATGCCCATGGCCGCCGTGAACCCCTCCCCAGCCGTTGATCACGATGTTCGGCCGGTACGTGCGGATGACGCGAACCATATCGCCAAGAACCGCGTCGCCCCATATCTTTTGCGTTTCTTCCGCAGTCTTCGAATAGCCAAAGTCGGGCGCTCCACCAAAGTAAAGCTTTATACCGTAGCTGCGCGTGGCCGCGAGGAGTTCCTGTGTGCGAATCAACCCAAGTTGCGGAGCTTGCTCCGGTCCCAAGTCGTTTTGCCCGCCCTCCCCGCGCGTAAGAGTCAGCAGCGCGACGTCCGCATGCAGCCCGCGCGCAAGATATGTCAGCAGCGTCGCGGACTCGTCGTCGGGATGCGCGGTGATGTAGAGAATGCGTGTGGTCACGCGGGCGGTGTCGATGGCTTCGACGGTTTCGGGCAGGCCGGGGCCAGTGCCTGGCGCGGGAGGAAATTGCGCGGACGCGCGGGGTTGGACAAAAGCAAGGAGACTCGCGCTCATGATAATTGCCTTACTGATTTTCTTAGAAACGCGATTCACATTGCCTCCGGCGCTTTGTCGCGCGGCGAGATAGTTCGATGCGTGCAGGTCGCTGGGCGGTTACACGGCAGGGCGGCGCCTCACACCGCGATACTGGAAATGACCAAGCGCCAGCTTCGCCATGGATGAACCTAAATCTAATCATGCTGTGTTCGCGGAGGATGCGAAGGGCCATTCGCTGCGCACGCGCGCCTGCACCAGAAAAACAGCGAGGCCCATGACGATCACCAGCACTCCCCACCAGATAGCGTTTCCGGTACGCGAAAAAAGCCACAGCCAGCCGACGATGGTCAGCAACGCCGGCAGCGGGTACAACCACATCTTAAAGGGCAGTCGGTCGGCGGACCAGCGCTGCCGCAGGAGCATCACGCCGACAGCCTGGCCGATGAACTGAATGATCAGGCGCATCGCGAGAACGGCGGCGATGACCGTCTTCAATTTGAAGAAAAGGCTGAACACGAAGGTAACCGCCCCGATGAAGAGCAGCGAGACGTGTGGGAATTTTTCTTTCGGATGCACTCGCGCGAATATCCGGAAAAAATTCCCATCGAGCGCGGCGGAATACGGCACGCGCGAATACCCCAGCATCGAAGAAAACACTGATGCGAACGCTATCCACAGGACCATCACCGTGGCGAAGCGCGCCGCACCCGATCCATAAAGTTTTTCGATAAAGGCGCTGACGATGAAGGGTGACTCCTGAGCCTGCTGCCACGGGAGAACGCCAAGAATGCTGGTCTGCATGGCCAAATACAGCACGGCGATTCCCACGATGGAAATGAAGATGCCGCGCGGAATATTTTTCTCGGGCTGGCGAATTTCGCCGCCGAGATGGCAAATGTTGTAGTAACCCCAATACGTGTAAATCGTATTCACCGTGGCCGAGCCCAGCCCTGCAAAAAACAACCACGAAAGGTTGAATGTTCCTGGCGCATAAGTAAAAACTTGGCGCGCGTTGAAGTGCGTCGCGCCGCCCCAGATGAGCCAGAGAATCGTTCCGATGACACCGGCCCAGAGGAACAACGAGATTTTCCCGATCGAAGCGATACGCCGGTAGAGCAACGCGACGAGGACGATCACTAGCGCTCCGGACAGCGCCTTTTCGCCATATTTGCCGAGTGGATACAGATACGAGGCGTATTGCGAAAAGCCGATAGCGCCGGAAGCCAGGCTGAGCGGCGCCTGAATCAGCGTCTGCCAAACGAAGAGAAAGGACATCATGCGGCCCATGCTGCCGGGGCCGTACGCTTCGCGAAGGAAGACGTAGCTTCCGCCGGCCAGCGGCATCGCCGCGCCGAGTTCGGACCAGACGAATCCGTCGAGAAGGGCGAGCACGGCGCCAGCGGCCCACGCCAGCAAGCACTGCGGACCGCCCATGGCCTTGATCACCAGCGGGATCACGACGAAAGGTCCGATGCCGACCATTTCAATCATGTTGAGGGCGACGGCCTCTTTCAGGCCGAGACCGCGCTCGAGATCATTGCGGCCCAGGTCCCTAGCGCCGATCGAAGAGTTTTGTTTGGCGGCGGCCGCTGAGCGGTCTTTATCATTGGCGGCCGCTGAGCGGCCAACATTCTCTGGCGATGACATCGCGCCGCCGAGAATAACAAATGCGCGCCGCGGCACCTAACACGCAATTGGGGCGGCCTGGCGAAAACCATTTCGTTTTGCAACTCTGCTCGAACAGCTTAAACTCATGCGGCGCAAGGCCTGAACCTGGCGCAAATCCGTTTCCGGGTGCCGCCCGTGCGAGTGCTGCTTGCTCTGTTATCTAGTTGCCTGCTTCTACATAGCGCCCAAGAATCGCAAGCAAGACCGGCGCCCTCGGGAAAGTTGTCGTTGCCGCCCGAGGCTTACAAGATCGTCCAGAAAATCTATGCGTTCGACTTGGATGGAGCCCTGGAAGATGCGCGGCGCATGGAGCGGGAGCGGCCGGATCATCCACTGGGCTATCTTCTGGAAACCGAAGCACTCTGGTGGAGGATCTGGTGCCTGTCTGCGGAGTTCAAATACGGGATGAATGATGCGCGGCGCCGCCCGAAACTGCCATCCGATCAACACTTCCTCGATCTTGCAGAAAAAGTTTCGATGCTGGCGGAAGCCCAGCTAAAACGCCAGGAAACCGCGGAGATGCACTTCTACGCTGGCATGGGCGATGCTCAGGCGGCGCGGTTGTACGGGCTGCGATTTGAGGGGCGCAACACCGCCCGTGCCGGTGTCCACGCGCGGGAACACCTGCTCCGTGCCATTGCGCTGGATCCCGAACTTGCTGACGCAGACCTGGGTCTCGGTCTGTACAACTATTACATCGATACGCTGAGCGGCATGACCAAAGTACTGCGATTCTTCATGGGAATTCCAGGCGGATCAAAAAAGGAGGGAATACGGCAACTCGAGTACGACATCGCCCAAGGAGAATTGACGCCTGACGCGGCGCGCTTCTACCTGGCGCTCAATTTGCACCGCTACGACCAGCAGTACGAACGGGCGCTGGGCGTAATCGGACCGCTTGTGGACAAGTATCCGGGAAACCCGCTTTTTCAACTAGCCTGTGGAGATCTGTATGCAAAGCTCGGCCGCAAGGAGAAGGCAGCGGGGTGTTACCGGGCAGCGGCGGTTCTTGTGCCTGGGGACGCGGAGTGCCGCGAACACATTCAGAAGCTGGCGCGCGAGTCGCTGGCATCACTGGGACTGAGCTGGCCGGGTAGGAATGCGCATTGACCTGGTCGCGGGCCGGGTGGTAAGGATATAGGGTTGAGGGAACCGGTCCAATCGGGACAACCGGTGCTGGATGAAGAAAACCGGCCCGAGAGTTGGGCGGAGCGAAAAGCGCTTCGCGTTGAGCGACAAGGTGACCGGTTAAAGCCGCTAACTGGCGTGATCTCGTAACGGTCAACGCCAAGCGCAAATCGCGCATCTTACCGGAAAAGAATTCTGGCGCCGCGGATCCCCGCCTTGCGCCCAGAGGGGCGGGCCGCGCTGCGGCCGCCAGGGAAAATGAAGGAGCCTCGATGAAGCGGTTTTGGGCAGCACTGGCGGTAGCCGTTGTGGCGTTTATCGGAGTTGTCGGCTGCAACGACTACGGCAGCACGTTTCAAAACAATACTGGCGCGCAAATCACGTCGCTTTCGCCGTCGAACATAAACGCGGGCAGCAAGGATTTCATGCTCACGGTAAACGGCAGCGGGTTTGTAGCGAAGACGGTGGTCACCTGGAACGGGCAGAACCTGGCGACCACGGCGACACCGGATGCGAACGGAAATGTGCCTACGGTGACGGCAAAAGTTCCGGCGGCGCTGGTTGCCAACCCCGGAACAGCCACGGTGGTCACACTAAATCCTTTCTCGGGCGCGGGGAACAACGGGCTCTCCAACGCGCTTTCCTTTCAGATCAATCCAAAAGCAAACCCAATTCCGACGATAACGAGCATCACCCCCAACAATGCGCCGGCGGGAAGCGCTTCGCTGACTTTGACGATTGTTGGGACACAATTCCTGCCAACCACGGACCCCTCGGGAGGGTCGGTGGTGAACTTCAACCTGCCGAGCACGCAGGCCACATTGTCGAATCCCACGATCACCGCAACTCAGATTACGGTGACGATCCCTTCCTCCCTGCTGGTGAACACCACGACTGCGTCGATTGCCGCTAGCGTGACGGTTTCCAATCCGCCCGCGCCTCCGCCATCCACCTGCACGTTCAATTGTGTAGGATCGGGCGGCGGCACAAGCAACGCGGAAATATTCACGATAGGAGCGGCGGGCGCGCAAGCGGCGAATGCGAACGCAAATGCGGTGGAGGAAACCCCGGCCGTGAGCGCGGACGGGCGATACGTGTCCTACACGTCCGTTCAGGATGGCCACACACAGACATTTCTGCGCGACACGTGCGAAGGCGCGGCATCGAGCTGCCAGGCGCACACGGTGCTTTTGTCCGTCGCGGGGGATGGGACTTCCGGTAACAATGACAGCCATTCGCCGTCGATGAGTGCCGACGGTCGCTATGTGGCGTTCAGTTCGGCGGCGAGCAATCTGGCATCCGGAGCGACGGCAGGCCGCCAAATCTATCTGCGCGATACTTGTCTAGGTGCGGCAGCTCCCTGCACTCCTGCAACGCAGCTTATTTCAACAGATGCGAGCGGAGCATTGGCCGGAACGGAAGCGATTCTTCCTTCGGTCAGCAGTTCGGGACGCTTTGTAGCGTTCATTGCCGTGACGCCTAGTCATGCAGCGAATCAAGGGGCAGTGACGAACTCCACGGGAAGCGTGAATAACAGCGGCTATCGCCAAGCCTTTGTGCGCGACACGTGCCTGGGAGCTTCGAGTTGCACACCGAAGACAACGCGCATTTCTCTGGAACCGGGCAGCGCGCCCGCGAGCGGGAGTTTGCCCGCCGGGCCCGCGTTGAGCGGCAGCGGGAAAAATGTAGCGCTGGCGGGGGCGGGAACGGCGACCTTGTTCACGCGGTCCGTGAGCGTAGACGACCGCGTATTTCTGGCCATCACCAGCCCACAGCAGTAACTCGCGGCGAAATCGTCACAACAAAAAATGAGGTCGATCCTGCTGTGGAGTCGGGGCAGATACTACCCCCCGGCGGCTCTTCCTGATTGGGGCCGTTACTGCGATGCCGGCTTGTCAAAACGGATCAAGGAGATCTTGGTTCCGGTGGCGTCCAACGAGAGAGCCACGATGCGCACCTGCTGGCCACGCTCGGCAACAAAGGCGATATCGTTGTCCGACACGCGCACGTCGCGGAAAATTTCGGGGAGCGGCTTTTCGCCGGCATCGTGACGTTGGAACTCCGGACCGAGGTGTTTTGCATACCAGCTATCGACGAAATCGCGCAAATCGGTGGAATGATAAGTGACGGAATCCATGCCGCGCTTGGCGTTTTGAATGGCTTGGGCCGAGGCCTCTTCGCCGGGCACCACGAGTGAGGCGTGGGGATAGAGAGGAAGGCCGGGACCCACGGCGTTTTCTTTCTCCAGCCGGAAACTTCCCAGGGGCGTGCGAACGGTATCCTTGTTCATGGAAGCCGAGAGTCCCGCGGTATGCATGATGCGGGAGGCCAGGAAAAAGCCTCCGCCGAGCAAAACACCAATACAAGCAAAAAAAGCGATCATCATCCACAGTAGTGATTTGGACGAGGAAGATTCCCCGGTCGGTGTTTCCGCCATGACCTAACGCTCCCAGTCCATGATCAAAAGCTGGGCGAATTTTACCCAAAGATTAGTTTGACAGAGAGAAGCCCAGTTGAAACAAGAACGGCGCAGCAGTGTGTTCTAAATGTCCCTGTTCGTTCGTGTAGGCACGATCTTGGCGCTTCTTCCCGGTCTCAGTTAAAGCGCACTTTGACGTCCGGACGCTTTTCGAGATTGACGGTATCGACGAAGCGTACTTGCCGGTCGTCGAGGGTCAAAATCATAGATTGGGTGCGGATGCCTTCGCCAAAGAAGCGCACACCACGCAGCAGATTCCCGTCGGTCACGCCGGCGCAGGCGAAGATGATTTTCTTGCCGGGCGCCAGGTCATCCGTGTCGTAAATGCGTTTGGTGTCCTTGACGCCCATCTTGGCCAGGCGCTCTTCGTGTTCGGGTTTGCTGACCACCAGTCGGGCGAGAATCTGCCCGTTCAGGCAACGCAGCGCAGCTGCAGTGAGAACGCCTTCCGGAGCTCCGCCAGTACCCATCACCGCGTGCACGCCGGTGCCGACGACGGCGGCGGAGATGCCTGCGGAAAGATCGCCATCGCCGATGAGGCGGATGCGCGCGCCCGCTGCGCGAATGTCGGCGATGAGTTTTTCGTGACGCGGCCGGTCCAAAACGATGATCACGAGATCCTCGACGTCGCGATTCAGCCGCTTGGCGATGGATTTCAAGTTGTCGGCAACAGGTGCATCGAGTTCTACGGCGCCTTTGCACGAAGGGCCCACAACGATTTTCTCCATGTAGAGGTCGGGTGCGTGCA
>Ga0210406_10002393_pt1 | contig 21486 bp, 30 predicted proteins | sample IncBWC30MmetaG_FD_155454 | JGI IMG/M metagenome (GOLD analysis project Ga0210406, IMG submission 155454) | Forest soil microbial communities from Barre Woods Harvard Forest LTER site, Petersham, Massachusetts, United States - Inc-BW-C-30-M | ecosystem: Environmental > Terrestrial > Soil >... | reverse complement strand
ATCTGTCATAGACTTGAGAAAGATATGAACATCAGCCTTTCAATAGATCATGACCACAAATCGGGACTCTTAAGGGGCTTGCTTTGCCTTCGCTGTAATAAAGCAATAGAAATGCTTGGCTGTGATCCATATGTTTGTTTACAAGCAAGTAAGTACTTGACAAATCCGCCGTTTGTGTTAGTATTAGGTGAACGATATACTGCTACTGGCAAGGTTGGGACCAAGATACGACGTAAGAGATTAGCTAAAATGAGGGAAGATGAAAAAGGGACAAAAGAAAAAGAAGGGAATAACAAGAGCAGCAAAAAACAAAAGGGCGTTTGATGATGTTTTAGGTGATCCATTTGCCTATCCAGAGCAAATCGATGGGCATTATATGATGCTGAAAAGCCGTAGTTCATTAGCAATCGCAGATTCAGAACAAAAGTCCAAGAGTCCGGTGAACCAAGCAAGACCGAACCCTATAGACTTTGGGTGCGATGTTGAGGCGGCTGTTGAAGATGGTTTGAAGGTATTCATAGATAGAGAAAAAACTTATACACTTTCGGATATAAAGGAAGTCTTTGATAATACGTATTTGCTAGGCACTGGTGATATCTTCTCGCAGCAAGAACGAGCGAAACTTGAGCAAGATATCGGACAGATTCTAGTGAGTCGGGGAATAAGCCCAGTAAGTAAATATTTTACTACGATTAAACAATAAGAAAGGTCTATATGAAGAACGATAAAACTCAGCAACTCATGATGGAAGAACTCGAAGAAACGACTAACCCTGTCCACAAGTTCGCACTGTTACAGAAGTACGGTATTGTTGAGCCTAAGTTGACACGGGCAGAGCAGAAACTTATTAAGACTGAGCAACGGAGCGAGTATGGAAGATAAAGAATTAAGTCGATCTGTGCAACGTCGTATTGCTGCTCAAAAAGGCGAACCTGCACCAGACTTCTCTAATGAACCTACATACGACATTGTAGACTCAGACGGAAATCTAGTCGAAGCGGCACAGCCGTCAGCCGAAAACACGTTTGCAGAGCCGCCCAAGATGCCCACTCCTGCGGAGATGCGAAAGTTACGTAAGCAATATGTTACGGTACAACATCCTAAAGTAGTTGCTTGTGGGCATAGTCTAGACTTAAGTCGGCAACCCGCTCATACGAATTGTGAGTCGTGTTGGTTTGCTTGGTTCCAAAATCATGGGGAAGTTGTGCAGCAATGCGACGAGATGTTCCAAGCCGATGGGGGAGTGCTAATTGTACAACTTCAAGGTAAGAAATTCCTGCATCGATATTTACAATTTATGAGCACATTAGCAGCATGGGAGAAGGAGAATGCGCAAGCTAACTCTGTACAGGGATGATAGTACGACACAAGTGATTTTTGAAAATGTAAAGCACTTTTTCTTTACAGCCGGAAATACTATTCTTACCATTGCACAATATACTAATAAAACGACAGGCGAACACAAGTATATTCATTGGCCGAGAGAAAGATTTTGTTGGTTCAAAGATGAAGCACAGGGAGAATAATGAGTAAAGGATTAAGCGATTTAATAGCAGCAGTAGGCGAACCAGAGAAGCCTATAGCCAAAAACAAGAAAGAACCAGAGAAACTTTTAACAAAGAAAGATAAATTTGCTGTTCTTACCGACCTTAACAAGGCTCTTAACAAGCAATTTGATGTTGACGTTTCTCTGATAAGACTTGGCGAGAAAGTAGGAGTAAGAATTCCAAGTATTAGTACAAATCTACCATCATTAGATGAAGAGGTCATTCAATCAGGGGGCATCCCACGGGGCCGAATAGTTGAGATTTACGGACCTGAATCGGCGGGAAAGACAACACTTGCATTGCATATTATAGCGTGTGAACAAAATTCTACTGACAACCTATGTGCTTTTATTGACGCGGAACATGCGCTAGACCCTACTTACGCAGCCACTTTAGGTGTGAATGTGGATGAACTTGTAGTCAGTCAGCCTAATAGTGGAGAACAGGCACTCGAAACAGCGGAATCATTAATCGATAGCGGCACTGTTAGTTTAATTGTAATTGACTCTGTTGCCGCGCTTGTGCCTCAAGCGGAACTTGATGGGGAAATGGGCGATAGCCATATGGGGTTACAAGCCCGATTAATGAGTCAGGCAATGAGAAAGTTACAAGGTAAGGCGAGTAGTAGAGGCGTAGTTTTAATATTCTTGAATCAAATTAGAGACAAAATAGGTGTGATGTTTGGCTCCCCTGAGACGACCACTGGAGGTAGGGCATTAAAGTTCTTTGCTTCGTTACGCTTGGATGTTAGACGGAAAGATGTAATTGGACCTAAAGAACAACCACTTGGCCATGTCTTAAAAATTAAAGCGGTTAAAAACAAAGTAGGTGCTCCAATGAGGGAAACTCTAGTTAACTTATTGTACGGTAAAGGTATCGATACATTTGCTGATACAGTTTCTTATGCCGTACATGTAGGTGCTATTGAACAATCTGGAGCGTCGTATAGTTTTAACGGCTCCAAAATCGCTTTCGGGTTAGATAATACAATAGAAAAATTAAGACTTGATACGCAACTTTTCGATCAAATTAACTTGACAATTAAAGCAAATCATGATAAGGTAAAAGAATCAGAAACGGAGTAATTACTGTGAAGAACAAAAAGAACGTAGCAGTCCGTAGACCCGGAAATCCGGTATTTAATTATACCAGTGTATGTTGCACTGCACCGTCTATTAAGCCTCCCGTAGCTCGTAGACCGGAAGATGTTCGAGAGAACAAGTTTTCAGAATCACCCCTCGGGCACTGGAGTTGTACCAAATGTGGCAAGCCTTGCAAAGTAAAGCGGAGCAAAGCGAGTGAGGTTAAACATGATTAGTTTTATATTATTTATAACTATTTGGCTATTAAGCGCTACTGCAACTGCGGGAACGGCTGTAGCTTATTTTGATGGTAAATATCCCGATGATGATGATTTTCGTGAAACCTTAAGCATTGGAATTCTATTTGGTCTAGTATTCGGGCCAATTGGAACCTTTATGTCGGCATTCTTATCAGGATTTTGGCAATATGGATGGAGATTATGGCCGAAAACATAACACCAGACCCGCAGGTTAGACAGCCTGAACCGAAGATGGATGACATAGGCTCGCGTTATCAGCACCTACTCGACTATAGGGACTCTATTGAACTCTGCATGGAACTAGTAAAGCAAAGGGGAAATCCCTTAAGTTTAGCTAAATTTGCAGTAGCCTTAGAAGTCCTAAATACAACCATTGATGCATTTAGCGGCTATGGAGATACCAAGACTGAGTACTCTTTGTATAGACTCCTGAATTCAATTCCGTCAACAAAGGAGGGGTTAACCGCTATCGGAGGAACCCCACTTGAATGAAATCGGAAGAATTACTATCTATAAAGACAATGAAGGCATCCGTTTAAAGTTAGACCTTGATCAAGCGTTATCAGTAACGCAATCGGGACGGTTAGACGGTATAGAAGGTTCTGGTGAGACATTAACCGAAGCATTGGAAGATTTGTATATAAGTGCAGATTTGATTGGAGAATAAAATGGATAATGAATTAAGAACAGTACCTTTAGTAATCTATCATGGCAATTGTCTAGACGGCTTCACGGCAGCTTGGGCGATTTGGACTAAACACAAGGATTGGGAATTTTATGCAGCAAAGCACGGTAACCCGCCTCCTGATAATATCGATGGTCGTATTATCTATATGGTTGATTTTTCCTATAAACGTCCTGTCATTTTAGACATGGCAGCTAGAGCTAATAGGATTCATATCATCGATCATCACAAGACGGCACAAGCTGACCTTGTAGACTTGCCTGATAATGTTTATGTGAAATTCGACATGGAGCATTCAGGGGCTAGATTGACATGGGATTACTTTTATCCATCTGGATATGAGGTTCTTCCTGCAATAATTAACTTTGTAGAAGACCGGGATTTGTGGCAGTTCAAATATATCGAGACTAAACCGATCAATGAGTTTCTTTTCGGACAAGAATACATTTTCGAAAACTGGAGTAAACTTGCAGATAAATTAGCTCATGCAGCTTCAAAATATGAGATTATGCAGATGGGCCAAGCCTTACTAGACAAACACACCAAGATGACTGAAGAACTTTGCAAGAACAAGTTCCGTTCTCCTATCGGCGGACATGAAGTTTGGGTAGTCAATCTGCCATACAACTATTCTAGTGATGCCGGTAACCTGTTATGCAAAGGGGAACCTTTCGCATCGACATTCTATTATGACGGCGAGGGCTTCGTGTATAGTATGCGTTCAGATGAAAATGGATTAGATGTATCAGATATTGCAAAGAAATTTGGAGGCGGGGGTCATAAGAACGCGGCTGGTTTTAAGATTAAGGCAGATTTATATAACCCCGTCCTAAAAGAAGGAGACAAGATATCCAATGGCGCTTAGTTTAAACGAATATCAAACAGCAGCTTTAGCATCAGCAAGCTACCCTAGCCTTGGTCACAACATGGTCTATCCCAGTTTAGGGATGGTCGGTGAGGCGGGAGAAGTAGCAGAGAAGGTTAAGAAGTACTGGCGTAATCACGGAGTCACAGACGCTAGTGGATTAACAGCGGGACAACGGCAAGAACTCGGTAAGGAAATTGGAGACGTAATGTGGTATTGCGCGGCTCTTGCATGGGAACTTGGGTTAAAGTTGGATGAGATTGGTCAAGGCAATATCGATAAGCTTACAGACCGTCACAAACGTGGGGTCATTAAATCAGAAGGGGATAATCGCTAAATAAATGCTTGACAATCACCATGACGTATGCTACTCTTGTATCAGAAAGGTCAAATATGAATCCAGTCTGTAAACATTGCGGCAAAGAGGTTCACAAGCCATATACTGCTTGGGTTCATCTTATAACAGGTTCAATATTCTGCGCTATTATGGCAGAGCCTATACTACGTCCGATGCGGGAGGAAAGGTCTATATGAAGTATACTATTGAAGGGCAACTAAAAGAAACAACCGTTCATATTAGTTTAGTATCTGCAACTAACGGAAGCGTAGAAATTCTAGGCTCCCTTCCTTATAGATCAGAATGGGTAATAGGTACACTTACGACAGATGGACGATTTTTGCCGAATAAGAATGGCTGCAAAGAACTTGGACTAACAGTTGATAACATCTTTAACTCGGCCCTATAGCTCAACGAACAGAGCACCGGGCTTCTACCCCGCTGATCTAAGTTTAAATCTTAGTAGGGTCACCATTTTTGAAAGGAATGGACAATGCAGGTAAATGATACAACGTTTTTTAGACGCGGTGATGTATTCATGTTGGGACAGGATAATCCTTCTCAACGGTATGACACCTTACCCTCAGCCACCTACTTGCTGCGCGTTAGCATGGAAGGTTTCTACCTTGAACTTACAGAAGATTTCGAACTTCCTAAAAAGCTGTATGGCGATCTTGCACATAAAGCTGACAGGATTCTTAACACATTCGAGCATCGTCCAAGTACTACGGGCGTTCTTTTAGAAGGCGAAAAGGGCAGCGGTAAGACTCTTCTTACTAAGCTTATTAGCACTAAGGGACGTGAAAAGGGAATTCCTACAATACTTGTGAATTTTCCCGCAACTGGCGATGGTTTTAATACCTTCTTGCAGCAAATAAAGCAGCCGACTATTCTGTTGTTCGATGAGTTTGAGAAGACCTATAACACAGAATCGCAGCAAGACTTACTTACCTTATTTGATGGTGTCTTCTCTAGCAAGAAATTATTCCTGCTTACATCTAATAGCTATTCCGCTATTGACGAACACATGAAGAACCGTCCGGGGCGTGTATATTATGCGCTTAAATTTGACGGTCTTGATCCTAAATTCATCATGGAGTATGCCGAAGATAACCTTAAGAATAAGAAGCATGTGCAGAATCTTGGAGTGCTTGCAGGATTTATCAAGCCTATGAACTTTGACATGCTTAAAGCTGTGGTAGAGGAATCTAACCGGTACAATCAGCCTCCTATGGAAACACTGGATATGCTGAATGTCAGAGTGTCAGGATATGTCGATACCTTCCTGTACAAGTTATTTGTACCCGGAAAGACACTCGTAACGGCTAAACAGATGAATAGTAGTCTGCCCGATTGGGAACGTGTTGAAGAGGAAGATGCCGAAACGCGCTGCAATCCTTTAAACGCTGTCCGTCTTAATTATTACTTTATTAAGAATCCAAAAGTTAAGGCCGGTGCAAAAAGGCAGTATGATTCTGGTACTGTTGATTTTCAGCCAAGTGAATTAGTTGTGATGGATGGAATTCAAGGTTTGTACGAATACAAGAAAGCTGATGGGTCTACTTTGAAGCTTATACGTAAGCCTTATGAAATGCAGGGTGTTGGAAGAGTAACACATTTGCTCGACGAAACGCTTTAAATTCGTTTTCAACCAAACGAAAGGCCGGGGTTGTTTTCCCGGCCTATTTTTTATGCATTGCGTAATTTTAATACAGCTTCCATTGCTACAAGCATTTCGTCATGAGTAAGATGATTTCCCTTAATTTTATTGCAAATTGTACAACATACTACGCAGTTGCTTACTGAATAACCTAGTTTACTATCTTTTCTATCAAGAAAGTGTGCGCGTGAACCATAGTTACCTTTAATAGTTGAATATGGATTCCAAGGAATAATACATTTACAATACGTGCAATTTGAAACTTTAGTAAACTCTAAATAATCTTCATAGGTTAATGTATTGGGTAGTTTTCGCCAGTCATTGCGTAAAGAATGATAAATACTTTCGAATGGGCGTTTACGATGAGAATGAGCGGAACAATGATACGAATGCGTTTTTAAAGCATCAGACCGTATTCTAATCTCCGAATCACAATCCTCTGATGCACACTTAAAAATATATACACTTCTGTCGCTATCATTCGGCCTTGCAACTTTTTCAACTCGTATACAAACAGATTTATTTATCGTATCGGACATGCCCCACCCTCACAGTCCATCCCCTCAATCATACTTCCTTCTCCAATATCATCTAATTGAAGTGGTTTAATTCTGCTCGATAATTTTTCATATTGTTCTTGCGTAATGGCTTCCTTGGGGGCTTGCTTAAACCCGTGATCGTTGTGACATAGAAAACTAATAGATTTTACAGAGGAAAGGTTTTGTACTACCCATTCCTTAAGTTTAGGAATATCGTCTTTCTTATAGTAAACGGTTACTGATACTGCTTGATCTGACCAATGCTTTTGAGCCATCTTTAATACATCTAATTGCTTCCATGTATCCCAATCTTCGTCCGCTACAGGTCTTCCTTGAGGAGCAGCAATATAGAAATCAACTACCAATGTCTGCGGGTCCAATGTCCCGTCAAATCGAATTACTGGTTCAACATGATGCCCTGCTGCTCGTAATTTTGGAATGAGAGGGTCATTTGACGCCATTCTAATCCTCTGTATAATATACCGACTATAGGCAGCATGGATACCTTCATACCCATTGCAATCTAATACTTTAGACATAGTACCGGATGGTTTCACTACAGTAGTTCTTTTACTTAATGGAATCCCCAACTCTTTAGAATATTTACGATCTTCATCTTGAATTGCGCCATAAGCCTTGTCTAATACTTCGGGAGTAAACAAATTAGAGGATAAGCATCCTGTGATTCCGTTACCGGTTCGTCTGTTGCGGTCAATCACCGCTTGTGACAGAGGATGATGATACTTCTCAAGTGTCACTCTTTTGGAATAGCGTTGCATGAGTCTAGACGCTGAGATAAATTCTTCAGGAGACTTAAAATTACATAGAGCAGATTCAGTAAGATTACATGGTTCTCCGTTTTCTAAGCAAGCTTCGGCGCAGGGATTTACGCCGATAGCTGTATCTGGTTTTAATTCCCCCATGCGTCCATATTTTTGTATAACCGTTCGATTAACTATTCCGAATGGTTCCCCTTGTTCGTATGTTTTCCAAAACAATGGATGCAAATCGTCCGCATCTTCACAGATTACAGAATAATTCGCACAACTGCGGTGCGTAGGGATCGACCCCAAATCCCACCGTTTCATTCGTAGGAAATCTTTATCCCAACAATCTCCTAAAATAATAATAGCAGAACGGCGTACATTCCCGGCTACAACCATTTCTCCTATTGCGGTCAGGATATCGGCTGCATCTTCTGGACGCATAGCTTTTCCTGCACGAGCCGTTAAAATGGCCGTTAAAGTCTCTATAAAGCGTTGTAAGGGTAAAGGGCCGCTTGCAATCCCACCGAAGCCTACAATCGGCTCTCCATAGCCTCTAAGACATACTGTAGAATAATTAAAAGACCTTCCTGTTTCAAAAAAGCTTTCTAATACTCGTCTGGTAAGTTCGCACCAACCTTCACGGGAGTCTGGAATAATAAAATCAGCATCTTTTGTAGCTTTATGTATAATATGCACATCTTTTTTAACTCTTGGAAGTTTACTGATAAATTGATGCTCGACTGATAAACCAACTCCCCCACCAAGCATTAATAAATCTTGTGCTATCACGAAATGGTTGTAATCGTTGGCAGTCAGGAACCAACAATTATTAAGGGCCGCGCCGCCAAACCGCTCATGCGCTGGAGCACCAGAAAACCAGTAGCCACGCCCCGCCGGTCCCGCTTTGCGTTCCTTTGCTAATCTAAGTAATTCTTTTATCTCTTCTTCGGGTACATTCTTTCCCTTTACGTTCCCGCTTATTGCTCGTTCAACTGTTTGGTCCCATGTTTCTAAAGTCCCGCTATCTTTTCTTGAGTAAGTACGACGATAGACAATATTGGCAAGATTGCTAAATTCCTTCATTTCTCCCTTTTGTACAATATACAGATATTACAGACACGAAAAGCAGGGTAATCAATGGGGATACCAAAGACTACCCTGCTTGTAGCGCCGACTAAGCTATTACTTTTAAATCTCGATCACCAGAAAGCCAAACGGCCTGTCTGATTAGAAAGGCCATGATTATACAACCTTCCGACGCAGTGCCCGGTGCTCGAAGTGAATCACCGTGCATTAAAAAGCCACTACGTCCATACATCTTATTTGTCGGTTTTGGGATCAATCTCATTACAAACGGACCATGCGTAGGTGTGTCAAAGGGTGGACCTTCAATCGTATATTCCCCTTCAGGAATTGGCCCAACATTCTTAACACTTTCGTATATTGGATTATTCTTACTTAGTCCTGCTGCCCCACTATACCCTTTACTAACGACTCCGTTAGCGGCTGTCAATTCGCCAGTACTGATTTTATAGGTAAACATTATGCCTCCTCGAAATACTTCCATGAATCTTTGGCAAAGGCTGCTATGATCTTTTGCGATGCATAACCTTTATCATCTTTCACGTTGCCACGAAATTCAATAGCGCCGTTGACAATACTGATATCTATCACATCTTTAACAGTAATTGCCTTCATGTCAGTTTGTCCTGCGGTTAATGTGTGTACTTTAATGCTTCTCATTAGATTCCTTTAGCAAGTCGGACAAATGGTTACGTCCGCTGGCTGTGGTGCAACTGTATAATGTACATTTACTGATAATCCAGTGATCTTCCAATAGGGACCACAATGTGCATAACGTCCGGTTGTGCAAGCTGTGTATTGGGTATACATGAATGTTACTGTTCCTGTGTATGGCGGCGACGGCAGGGAAGGGTTAGGCACATATCCGGCCATTGGTCCTGCAAACGTAACGATTACAGCACTTCCTGAAGTCGTAACATTGGTAACTTGTGCGATTCCAAGGTTATTCGTCTCATTCAGAAAGCCGATAAAATCATACTGACCATGATAGTTTACATCAAGCCACAGATTCGTGTTCGTAACAACATCGTTTTGATCTTGTTCCCAAGCCGGTACACCGTCACAGTTATAATCCGGCACAAGAACCAATCCAACTCGCGTACCTGTAAATGGGCCACAAGGATATGGATTGGCAGTTAGTACGCCATTATAATTAGTTCCAAAATGGAAATTTAAATCAGGTTGGGTTTGTGCTTGTGAAGTTACTGCTGTAACAATACATAAAATAGCTGCTAAAATCATACTACAAAGTTTCATTGACCTCTCCTTTTATAAAACCTAAACTTGGCATGGGATGAAGGAATTGAACCCTCACCAAACGGGTTGGAGCCGCTTATTCTTGTCCGTTAAACTAATCCCATGTATTACAGCTTACTAGATTGAATCTATGTACCGTTCGAACCACGCTTGAACCCGTATCCTTATGGACTTACGAATTGACGGTGTACACGCGATAAGCCGTAAATTGGAGCGCCGTGCAGGAATCGAACCCGCGTCTCTGCCGTACAAAGGGAGTATAATAAATCCACTATACTAACAGCGCATTCAAATTTATGGCCCGTCTCTCCGGTGCGTGTCATACCACTCAGACCGTATACGATCTACAGGCAGGTATCGCCTAGTTGGACTACCTAGTAGGATTCGAACCTACGAAATAGACGGGTTGCAGCCGTCCGCGTTAAGCCACTTCACCATAGGTAGGTTAAAACAGCCACAGAGCAATTAGGATCATAATAATTCCCATAACTATTGCTCCAAAACCTATCCCTCGTTCGAACCAAAGAAATTCTTGTTCTGTTATCATACAACCTATTGGAGCGGGATAGGAGATTTGAACTCCTTCCTTACGGTTTGGAAGACCGATGTGCTACCGTTACAACCAATCCCGCTTAACTTTATTTCACACAAGGTACAGGGCACGGTCCAGCAGGTGAGCACCATACTACATTAGGTGAAGGCGCACAAGGTACGGGAACCGGACATGGACCAGCCGGGGAACACCAGACAATATTAGAACGAACAGGCAAAGTCGATGGTGAAAAACTAAATACCGTAATAGCTAATAGAAATGCTGCTCTCATTAAATTCTCCTAGTGACTACAAGGTTGCGGCCACGGAACACAAGGTGTGCCGGGTGTACAGGTTGGAATCGGTAAAAAGTTCTTTGCACATGGCGGTGTGCATGGACCCCAAGGCGTACACCACGGAATAGGTAATGCGTTTGCTTTCTCTGTAACTACTGGTGAGAAACTAAATACTGTTAGCGCAATAACAAGGGCTACTCTCATTTGTCTCCTTAAAAGTCGAATCCTGTAAATCCTTTTGTATTACGTAAATCGTTAATCTTTTGTTTAGCAGCGTCTAGAAGAAACTCTAATTCTTCAATAGTGACCCAACTCTCATGCAAGGTGATTCCATAATCGTATTTTGAGTCTTCTGGTTGAAGTGAGCCATACGGGTAACCAGTCGCTACATGTCTCATCGTGTAGTGTGATTCTTTCCAGATTACAAATTTCTTATGAGCGCTATCATAAAAGTTAATTACCGATTTCATTACGATCCTTTCTTTTGGCACCGGGGCAAGGTAACGATCCTCAGTCTTTTGGGTCAAAGCCAAACGTCCTGCCATTAAACGAACCCGGTATTATTTTCTTAACAACCACGGTAAAAGCCAATCTCTCTCATCTCGACGCTTAGTTGCCCCGCAGTAAAAACATACAAGGATGCGGTCTGACGGTAACAACAGGCTGCTATTTAAATGCTTACAGTTCTTAGCCTGTTCTATGAGCGTCGATGCGAAAATCATAGTTCCTTTTATAAACTTAATGGCGGTTCCAGCCGGATTCGAACCGGCACCTTTCACCTTGACAAGATGGCATCATAACCATTAGACCATGAAACCGTTGGTGCGACATAAGAGAATCGAACTCTTATTGACGGATTGAAAGTCCGCTTTCCTAGCCGTTAGAAGAATATCGCATTGGTTGGAAGAACAAGACTTGAACTTGTAACCTTGGCCTTACGCTCTTACAGATTTCTCAAAATCAGGATATGGTAAAAACGTTTGCTGCTTCAAACTGCCGCTCTACCGATGAGCTACAAACCCGATAACAATTTGGTTCTCCGTAAGGGAGTCGAACCCCTACAACCAGTATGTAAAACTGGTGTTCTACCGTTAAACTAACAGAGAACAATCTTGTGGTGGAGCATGTGGGTAATGCTCCCACCTGAATTTCTCATTGCAAATGAGACGACCACCCTATGCAGTCCCATGCCCCTGCTATTGATGCTCTAGGTGTTAAACTTCTACCACGTTCGAGTTTAGCATCCTCAAACACTTTCTTTAAAACCCGAAAAACTTTGATACTTGACCGGCTACATAACCGGTGACAAATCCTATACCGAATGACTTTAATTTTCCCTTACGTGCTTGTGCCTTTACTGCTGTAATCTGTGTCTCGCAGGACTTTTGCTGATCTTGTATTTGAAGCTGAAGCCCGTTTACTACAATCTTTCCTTGGCTAATCAAGTCATTGGCTTTATTAACATCGGTTTGCAAATTTAGATTTTGATTTTTCTCATCTGTCACATCCTGTTGTAAAACTGGTATTTGTTCGAGTTGCTGAACGGTTTTGATTGCACCGTTGTTTGTTACTGCGAATCCTGATGCGGTAGCTTGTACACAACTGCCAACCGGTACACAACTAACCAAATTCTCCCAACGTTGTCCAAGTTCTGTAGGCGGAAGTTGTGCATCCGTCTTTTGTTGTACAACTACGGCTTTATCTCGTGTTACAATTGCAGCGCTTAACGCCGCGTTCTGTTTAATTGATGCCGCAAGTGCTGTCTGGTAATCAAGTAATGTTGCTTTCGCTTGAGCCAATGCTTCATCATTTTTGGCCTGTTGCGCCTGTACTGTTGCCATTGCAACTGAAGCTCTATGATTATCCCATTGTACCACAACACCCAGTGTCTTGTCAAGTGCAAAATAACCAAATACGAGCACAAATAGGACAATAATTAACCGTTCATGCTTTTGTAACCACGTAGAGATTTCACTCATATCTTGACTTAGGTTTTGGCTTAGGTTCTGTACCATTTCGGCTATCCCTTTCTACGATTGGAAATCTTGATGGAACTTGTGTATCTGAACGGATTGTGCCGTAGCGTTCCTTCATTGTACTATGACCGCCAAACCAACTAACCCCGGCCCATCGTTCAAACTGATACCATCCACCGTCTTCATACTCTCTCACACCAAGGGGCGAATTGTCAAGTGGTTTATGATCGGGATCGATTTTTATTTGCTTTGCCATTGAACCTCTTTACTTCTTTTTTCTTTTCGGCTTTCCACCGGCACGTCTCTGAACGTCAAGTGCGATTGCGATAGCTTGCTTTCTAGGCTTACCGGCTGCAACCTCCCTGCCAATGTTTGTTCCTACAGCTTTCTTACTTCCACTTTTTACTAATGGCATCTTTTTCCTCCTCTGCCTGATGATAAATAACACTTTGTTCTGCTTTTGTCTCAATCACAGCCTTTTGTATTTGCATCTTCATCTGTGATTCTAGCTTTTTCCTATCTGCCTCAATCTCTAGTTGTAAAGTAGCGAGTATGCGCCATGCTGCTTTTGCTGTATGACGTTGACCATCTGTATCAAATTCACCAGCTTCCATAAGATGCCGGATTGTCGTATCCTCGTGGTCCGTACTTTTCTCCCGCGCCCAATGTAAAGGTTCGCCTTTATTGTGCTGCTCATTTCCTGCCCATGATACTTTAGCTACTTCAGCAATGGCATCTGGAAAATACTTTAATACTCCTGAATAAATCGGAATCTTCTTACGCTCTGTTGGATCAGTTGGCAGCTTGACGCCTGTTCCCATTGTTTCCTCCCCATATTCTTTTTGTTAACCAGTTCCACCTTACAAGTACTACTTTATTAATATCTCTATGGAGTAATTTATATAACTTTCCCTGAGATTCGAATACCGCATCATTGGGAATATCACAGAATAAAGAACTCGGCCATACTTCAAAGGGAACGTATTCTAGGATACTAGCTAGAAACATTATTGCTCCTTTTGGAAGTACTTATCATAAAACTTGTTCCACCAGTAGTAGCGTTCAAGCGCGACGGCGGTAGTTGTTTTCTTGGTCATCTTATAATTATGACCGTCTGCACAACGGATAACATCGCCTACCTGCGCATCACGAATGGCGTTAAAGTCTGAATGAGTTGGTGACCAATCTTCACTCCATGTGTCTTTAAACATTACCCCTCCCGTAATATTCTATCTGTACTGATTTCAGGATATGCGTCATCATTATAGAAGTGCATATCTGTTAACCCGCGTTCATAATTCCATACATAAGCTTCGGCGTTTCTCTGTTGACCAGTGAACCCGTTTTCACTGTGCCAAGCGTCAGGGGGAGACAGTGAGGGCAAGATTCGGACCCTAACACCATGCCACTCTTGTAACTTGGTTTGATGAATATGGCCTGTGTGGACTTCTCTGTATTTAGTCTCTCCAAAATCTTTCGACTTTTCTGTAGCCATGAGTAAAGGATAGTCTTCACGTTTTCCTTTGTCGCCATGTGTAAACATTAACAGAACTTTACCATAACGCACATACTTGCGGTATTTTGGTTCATTATCAATCTCAACATCTTCATCATTGGCAAATGCACATTCCAATGAATCGCCTAAATGCCATACACCAAGATCGTCATGGTTGCCGCTTATCATTACAACGTGTACAGGAGCAATCTCTTTTAATCTCTTAATGGCTTCTGTGATAGTACGACGTACTGTTATAAAGGTCTTCTGGTAACGACCATCTGTAGAAACTGCTGTACCTTTTGTTGTAGTTCCTTGCTCATTATCTGAGTTAAGTAAGTCATTTCCTACTACAAATAGAATCTTGTCGTAATCTTTGGCTTTGGCGCTTTCAATTAGTGTATCTAATGCTCGTAAAAACATTGCCGCTGCAATTGGGGTATCGTAACTTTGATATCCTGTCTCTTTACTCCAAGCCATTTTCCCGAAGTGAGCATCAGGCACCGTAATTTCCAACATGTTACCACATTGCTCTTTTTTCGAGAACTTCGTTTTCTTAAACGGTGTCTCGGCTTTTAAATCAGCCTTAAGCTTTTCAATCTCTAATCGAGCATCAACAACGGCCTTACGCTTAACCAATGTTGCTTTAACCTGATACAAAGGTTCAACAAATATCTTCCCACTATCATGAATAGTGCCATTAGCGATTCCATCTGATACAGACCAATCAACTTGCCGGTCTTTACGGCCAACTTCCCATTTATTGATTTCACACTTTGTAACATCCCACACACTTAAATCAACTTGATAAGCTTCAAGTAGTTGATCGATGGTATGAATACGAGTTTTCTTTAAATCAATCGTCCAAGTATCGTCTGTAAATGTATTCTTTTCTACGCTTTCACTATTAGCCCCAAGTGCGGCAATAAAATCACTAAAAGAAGGGAAAAACTTGTACACTAAAGATTCTTTATATTGGCCCTTCTTGCGATACAAATCCCGTGTTAATTTCCCATGAATCTGTATTAAATTGTGTGCATCGTTGATTAAATCTTGTCTAGAAGTCTTTTCTTTAGATTTCATTACGCTCCGATGATTTAACTAATAGTACCATTCTACCACATCTTCGCTACTTTGTCAACTACTTTTTCTTAGTTTGTCTACGTGGAGCCCGTTTTGCTTTCGCAGGCACGGCTGCACTTAATACAGAGGCGACATGGTTTTGCTGCATCATCATCATTAACGACGGGGCGTAGAACGTGCGGAAATCTTGACGTTGTTCTGATAAGGCTGTGGCAATTGTGTTTGTCTGCGCTTTAATGTCGTCTCGAAGACCTGTAAAATTGGCGTCCATTGAATTGCGTAATTCTACTACGTTTGAGTCAATACTACTAAGTTTGGTTTTAACCCAATTAATCACTTTAAACACTCCAAAAAGCAAGCCACCTATAAATGACAATGCCGACGCAATCTTGGCAAGGTCTAAAAGCATGGCAATAGTCAACCCTTCAACTAACATTTATATTTTTCCTTTACCTGAGCAGGATCAATGAGTTCATATCGCCTACCCGTGGATGTATGTCCATATTATCTAATAACTTCTCTTGAAACCACGGATTTGTTACAGGTTTAGCCGAATCAAACCAATAGACGCCACCGTTTGCATAATCTTTACTACCTTCGTAAATACTCTCAATCTCGTGAAGCAATCTAACAAAACTGGGCTCCCATATAGAAGGGGTTCCCATCGGCTGCTCAAGTGTTGCTGAGTATTTAGGAATTCCATCAAGTATATCCAACCAAGTTCCCCATCCTAATTTTTGACGGTTGGCTAGGCATGACATTACCATACAGGATGCAAGGTAACCCCCAAAGGGATTACCATGTTGCCATCCTTTTAATACTACTTGTGCTTTTACGTAATCATCTTGTCTAAGCAATTTTCCCCCTTATCGATTCGACAATTGTGTTTGTGTATTACTGAGAACATCCTTTAAAGAAGGTGCGACATATTTACCAGTTGCAACTTTGGCAATATGTGTAGCGGCCTTTGTTACTGGACTTTGCGCTGTATTATTTAGTGCTCTGATTGTACCCCATGTTGCTGGATGATTAGCAATGGAATCTAGGATATCTCGTGCCAACTTAATAGAACCACCCGCACTTTCAGCAGCAGCCGCGCCAAGCATTAAGGATAATCCAGTATGTCCGACTGCTCCACCCGCAGCAGCACCGATTACCGGCGCAATAACGCCCAATTTAATCATTTCCTTTACATGATCCACATTATGTACACTCTGTAAAAGTTTGTCATATGCAGCGGCACGTTCAGGTGTTGGTTTAAAAAAAGCATCTACAACTTCAGGCGAGTCTTTTAGTTTACTCACAAAGTCCAAGAATTTACCAGTATTCACGTTTCCAACTTCGCCTTTAGCGTTTGTTGCAGCTTCGCGCAATTGACTACGTAAAATCGTATCTCCTAATGTGCCCATAGCATCTGGACCTACTAGTTGTGCTAGTTGCTGGACATTTTCAGGTTGCTTTAAAATTCCTATAAGGTCTGCTGAATTTCCTAAAATAGCCTTAATTGCATCTTGACTAGCTTGCATAGCTTTATCTGAATTTTCAATAGTACCAGATTGGGCCACATCACGTACATGCCCTAAGATGTTTTCTAATGCACCGCCTTTCTTTGTACCATTAACCATTTCGGCACGTACATCATCAGGAATCTTTCCCATATTAGTAATCCAACGTTTTAGGTCAAATTCACCTGTGGCTGGATTAGTTGAGTCGGCTGCAATACGTTGCATTGCGTCATCGGCCAAATGTCCGAATGCCTCTTTACCAATTGCTTTACGAATTGCATTAATATCCCCTACACTTTTACCACCAGTAAGTGTGGTTACAATCGCGTTTTCATTCGAGCCACGAAGTAAAGCCTGTACATCTGGATTCTTAAAGGTCTGTATGCCGTTTTTATAATTAGCATTCATTGCTTGAAGTTTATCCATCAATTCTGGTTTACCAGCTTTCGCTACAAGTTCATCAACAGATTCATGAATACCGTCGAGCAAGTCATAGTACGCTTGTCTATCGCGCATCTCTTGCGGAGTAGAATAGCCTACTTTGCGTAATTGATCCTTAACGTCTTTGGCATAATCCATTAATTGATTGATATCCATCTCTTTAGGATTACCCGCTTCGTCTACTTCTAATAGACCACCGGGCTTACCAAGTTCAGAGACAAGATTCATTACTTCTGGACTAGCAGGTATACTTGCACCTAATGCCTTTCTAACAGCATCGCCTTGTTGTTGCCCAAAGGCAGCGTTTGCGGCTTTCTCTTGAAAAGCACTTCCTTTACCGGGAATCGTTAAACCTTCTAAGGCTGGATCATTTCGAATCGCCGCTGAAGCTTTAGTATATTCATCCCTAACAGCGTGCTCACCGGCTTTTGCATAAGCCTGTGCTTTATTTGTTAACTGTTCTTTAGTTGGTGCATTATCCGCATAACCACCCGGTTCCGCAATTGCAGCTTTAGCCCCGGCTAATTTCCCTTCTGCTTCTGTCTTAGCGGCTTGCGCTGCTTCGACTTCGGGCTGAGTTGCAGTTGTAACCGCTTGTTGTAATGCTGCATTGCCTTCGGTTGCGGTTGGTGCGTTCTGTGCGGTTGTACGTAGGTTTTCAACTGCGTTAGCAGCCTGTCCACCGTGCTCTAAAGCGCCTCCTAATGCCGCCAAAGGTGCTCCGAGTGCAGCCGAACCAGCGGCCATTTCAGCGCCCGATGTAGCAGCTTCGCCTAAATCACCACCCGTTTTAACACCGGTTTGGGCTGCTTGTACAGTTCCTTGACGAATTGCATCTAAACCTACACCAGCAAGTCGAGCAAGTGTCGGATACTTTTGTAATAATGCACGTTCTTCAGGGCTAAGTTCTGCACCGGCTTTACCTACACTAATACCAAGACGTAATGCTTGTGCTAGCCTAGGTGACTGTTCTACAAACTTCATAACCTTAGACACTTTGGTTAATCTATCTGCTAATGATAGACCTTTCAAAGCGGCATCACCTAAAAGAAATTCACCAACTGTTTCTAATCCACCACCTATATTTTCCGCTGTTCCCTGTAAAGGTGCTTGAGCGGTATTGTGCATATTTTGTTCGGCTTCTGGACTAAAACCTGCATATTTATCAGCCGTAGCTAATGCGGTTTTGACACCGGGTATTTTACTTGCAAGATCATATACACTACCAACAGTATGCATAAATTCTTTGCCAGCGCCGGTTGCGACATTACCTAATGTACTTAATATTCCACCAGATTCAGCAGTAGGCGGGGTAGTTGTAGCCCCTTGAGGAATAGGTGTAGAATACTCGTTCTGTGGTGGAGCAGTTGTGGCTCCTTGTGGAATGGGAGTTGAGTATTCGTCGGCAACTTGAGGGCTAGTATTAGTAGCCCCCGGAGTTGTCTGATTTGGAACATTTTGATTGTTATCTTCCATGTCCTACCTTATTATTGTTGCGGAGTTACGGGCCGCATACCAGTCTTGCCTTGCATTGTAAATCCTACGACTTTTCCGCCAACATATACAGGAGTTTCATTTGGACGTTGCCCCGGTACTTGTTGCGGTTGATTAGGTTGTTGATTTTGCTTTGGTGCCCACGGTGTATCTATTCCTCGTGATTGAAATAGATCATTTAAAGACTTCGGAATTGGCAGATGCTTATCCGCTGCACCTGACATTTGATTATACTCTTCATCCAAGGGTCCAACTTTTCCACGCATAGCATCTACATATAAATTAAGAATCTGATTCATCTGTTGAGTTGCATTGGCAGGATTCATGGTTTTAATAATCTGCGCAATTTGTTCCTTATCAGGAGCAAAGCCACCGGCAAGAGATTTACCTAACTCACTTGTCACAATGTTAGAAATAGTATTAAGGTCAGTTAGCTGCGTGCCGCCAGATTGATACCCTAATGTTTGCAGGAACTTATTCAACAAAGGTATAGGTGTTTTATCACCACTTTGCTGATTAATAATCTTCTGCATAATGTTCAAGTGATTTGCCAATTGTGATGCCGATGTAATAGTTTTCATCGGCGGCGAGTTCGGCATAGTTTGTGCCCTTAATGAGTCAAAATGCGTACTATCGTAGTTAGGATTAAACATCTTAACAATTGAAAGCAATTCACTTTGATCTAAACCGGAATCTAAATACCATTTCTTATTTGAAGCAATAGTTAACGGGGCTCCATAATTAGCGGCCTGCTTTGCATCAATAATAGCTTGCAATGGTAAAGTTACGCCTTGATCTTGCAAATTCTGTACTACATCCTTATCGGACATTTGCAAAGCATCATCAGGTATCTTCGCGTTCATCAAGCTTTGAATCATAGCTGTCTTATGATCTTGCACAGCCGTTTGTGTTGCTTGCTTTCTAGCCGCTGCATCAGTAGCACGTTTTTCAATAGCTTCCGTTTGTACAGCCGCTTTCTGTGTTTCGTCTTGGGTTTTTACATATTCATCGTGTTGACGAATCATATCAGGACCGCCAAGTAATTGTGCAACCTTACCAGCCGTATCACCTTGTCCGCTAGAAATCAAGTGTTGCATGGCAACGCTATAACTTCCATCCGAACCGTTTAACGCACCCATGAATTTCTCCATATCAGATGCGGCAGTTGGATTTCCCTTAACCCAATCGTCAATTGACATATGCTTAGATACCGCATCTTTTACATCATTGGGTGAGATTGCCGTTGGTGCTTTAGCAAACTTGGGACCATTCGTAAGAATCTGCATAAAATGGTCCGCTTGTTTTGCGGTATCAGCGGCAGTATGTGCCGCTGTATTGACAATCTGACCGTTCTGAATGGCACCGGGACCGCTATAATAAGCGGCATAGGCCAAACGAGGGTCTTTAAATTGATTTAATAGTTGTGAAAATAATTGTGTTCCAGCTTTGACATTTTGTTCGGGGTTCGTACGATCTTCGACGCCAAACTGTTTTGCAATCGAACCTGTTAGTTGCATTAAACCCGTTGCCCCTGTGGGACTGACGGCATTGGGATTTCCTTCGCTTTCTTGTTCAATAACGGCTCTAATTAAACTTGGATTTACTTTCGCATCCTTGGCCGCGCTATCAACAATATTGTTTAACTTATCAACATCAAACCCAGTTCCTACTGCGCCTGAACTATGCGCTGTATCGAGCGTTTTCCAGTACTTATCAAGTGTACTCTCAGCTACTCCTAAATGCGCTGCTTGGCTCACTTTATTAAGCGAAAGCATGGCATTCATTGGAGTATTACCTACATTCTCATTCGCGGCCCAATCTGCTCCCCATTTATGAAGAGTTTTTAATGCGTCTGGTGAAATTAGACCGGCTGCTTTAAAGTTTGGGTCCAAAATCATATAGTCAATGTCCCATTGTGGGACGCTATTTGTTTCTACTTGTTTTCCTGTAGTTGGGTCAATACGAGGAACACGCATATAAGGAATTGCCGTATCAACTGTAGCGTTGTATTTAGCTAAGTCGCTATATTTGGCAAAGCCTTTAACAAAACCTTTATAATCGGTTTGTAATTTAGTGGCAAGGTCTTTATATTGATTGATATAGCTATCTATAGTTTCAGCGTCTTCTTTACCTAATGCACGTGCGCTTGCGTACATACGCATATTAGTTTCAGTGACTTGGGCGCGACGGGCAAAATCATCAGTTGCCTGTTTCTTTGCTTGCGCATCTTGATCTTGTACTTGTTGTTGCCCCTGAGCAAAACTTGCACCTACCGCATTAGCAGCACCAGCCGGTCCCTGTCCGTGAGCAAATCCAGTAGCCGCTCCGCTTAACGCTTCCATTGCAATAGCTAATCCAAGATGAGCAGTGCTCACCGGGACTGGTTGCTTTTGCATATTTCCATAAGCATCAACAGAATAAGTAAAACGTGGACCGCCTGCAAGCGCCTCCGCTACATCATGAAATACACTAGCCTTCTTAACAACAGGAGGAACCTGCGGAACTTGTGGTGCGCCTCCCGGTGTAGCCGGTGGGACGCCTTTAGGTGTCTTACTTAGATCAACCGGCCCCTGCGGTCCTGTA
>Ga0210406_10002392_pt1 | contig 21494 bp, 21 predicted proteins | sample IncBWC30MmetaG_FD_155454 | JGI IMG/M metagenome (GOLD analysis project Ga0210406, IMG submission 155454) | Forest soil microbial communities from Barre Woods Harvard Forest LTER site, Petersham, Massachusetts, United States - Inc-BW-C-30-M | ecosystem: Environmental > Terrestrial > Soil >... | reverse complement strand
TGAAGTCGTTGGCGCCCCCGCGGTCATCGCGATCGAGCACGAGAAAGCCAGCCTCGCGGTGGCGATACCATGCGATGTTGCCCGCCGGATCCTGCACGAACAGATCGAGATCGTCGGGATGGTTGTCCGGCCAATCCATGGTGACGATGAATTCGGCTTTCGAGTCGATCTTTCCGTCCTTGGCTTCAGGCGATATCGCCAGGAGCGCGAGGAAGAAAAGAAACGAGACCACCTGCAGCGCCTTGAACAACATGACGCTGAAGGGATCGAACGGCTCTTCGCGCGGGTAAAGCCCGAAGTCATCGATCATGCGCGCATCGCAAGATCGTGCGCGCGCTCCAAGGCGGGAACGACCCGTGTCTCAGTGAGCGTAACCGCGCGCGAGAAGACCCTCGCGGTTGCATTGTCGAGCATGTAATACTGGATCTTCAACAGGATGGAGCCAACAAGGCCGGCGAGGGTGGTGTACATCGCCACCGCCATCCCGTCGCTCATCAGCCCCATCGAGGATTTCATCATCGACTTGTCGCTCGCGTCGAGCCCCGCGATCGGCGCCAGCATGATGATGAAGCCGATGATCGTCCCGAGGAGGCCAAGCTTCATGACCGTGTCGCTGGCGAACGCGCCGAAGCCGTTGGAGCCGCGCAGGCGATCAGCGAGCGAGCGGAGCAGCAGCGTCTGATCGAGCCGCCCGCGCCCCTGCGTGCGCGCCTTCAGGCCAAGATCGCGGATGTGGTCGGCGATAAGGCCATCGGGAAGCGCCGCCGAAGGGTCGAGCGCGCCGACCTCGGCGCCCTCAGTCTCGATGCGGGCCGCCGCCCGCTGTCCGGCGCCCTCGCGCGAGATGACGATCGTTCGCCAAAGGCAATGCAGCGATGCTCCGACATAAATCAGGACGATCACCGATGAGAGATACGTGCGGTCCGAGACGACCATCAAGCGAAGGAGGTCATAACGCCACAGGAGGATCGCGGCAAACACGGTCGCGCCGGTAAAGATCAGCCAGCGCAAGAGCGGCGCCCGATCCGTGGCCGACGACGCGCGCTCAGGCTCCGGCGATAGGACGACGGCGGTCATGCCCGTTTCCTTCCAAAGGTCGCCCCCCGCTGATGAGCCAAGGATAGCGCCCACGTTGGCGCGCGCAAGCCGCAGCACGGCGCGCGCGCTCATGGGCCCGGGAGCAAAATCTCCCCTTTGCCGAGCGCGGCAAGGTCGCCCGCCAGACGCCGCAGCGGCTGACGGAGCAGTCCCGCCAGCTTTGCGCTTGCTTGCGCGATGTAGCTAGCCAGAAGCCGCGCGGCGACCAGGTCATGTTCGCCGCAATCGCCGAAGCTCGGCGAGAAAAGCGTCGCGCCTCGTCCCAGAAGGATGGTGCCGCGGCCCATCAGATAGCCGGGCAGATCGCCCGCTTCGCCCCCGATCGCCAAGGTGCCCGCGATCATGCGGCTGCCGGCGTAGGGGCCTGCGCGGCCTTCGATCAGAATGAAGCCGCGCCTCAGCCGGTCGCCCGCGCGCGCTCCTGCGTCCCCGCGCACATGCAGGAGACCGCCGCTCATGCCGACCGTCTCGCCGCTTAAAGGGCCTCCGAGGCGCTCGCCCGCGTCGCCGTCGATGTCCAGCGTTCCGCCCCTCATTCCAGAGCCGGCGAACGGGCCTGCGTCGCCTCGAATGGTCAATTGTCCGCCTGACATCAGGCGGCCGGCTTCGACGCCGACTTCCCCTTCGACGCGAATGGCGCCTGAAGTCATGCCCATGCCGACTCGATCGAAGCGCTCAGCTCCGCCTTCGATAAGAATTGAGTCGGGATCGCCTTCGCGGACGCGGAAAATGTCTCCCGCCGATACACGTATTCGCGTCGTTCCCAGTCCGATACGTTCGATTTCTGCGACCGTCTTGCCGGCGAGATTTTGCGAGTTCAACGGCGACAGATCGAGACGCTGAGCCGGCGCCTCGCGCAGCGAAAAGGTCAAAGAACTCACGGGAGGAGATCCTTGAGGTGATAGTGGTGCCGGCCAAGCTTGCCGCCATAGTTGCCCGCGCCGACGCGCAATGCACCGCGCTCGGGGCCCAGTTCGATGATCGTGGCAAGCCCCGCCCGCATCGCCGCAGCGACAGCCTCGCTGGCAAGGCCATCGATGACGATTTCGAGCACCGAGGCGATCTCGGGAGAAAGAGCGCTGTCGACCGCGCCCTTCAAGGTCGGACAATAAAGGTCATTGGTCGAAGCGCTCGCGCCCTTATATTTCGAGCCCACCTTCGACCCTGAGCGCGCGATGCCGCCCGGAAACGGCATGATAACATCGGGGACCTCGCGCATCGCCTTCACCGCCGCCTCGGTCGCGTCGAGCGTCTTCGCCGGGCTCTCCCCCATGATAATGAGATTGCCGCCGCCAACCGCTTTCTTGGTGAGATAGGTTGTCGATTCGCAGACGAACTCTCCGTCCATCACCGGCACGCGCCAGTATCGCCTAGCGCCAAGCCGTTTGGCGATCTGCCAGCCGTCGCCGAAGAAACGAATGGCGTCGCCGAGCTTGAGCTTGTCGTCGCCTGAGTCCAATCCCGCATAGCAGGCCGAACCCGGACTCGTGAGCACGCATTGCCCAACGCGGTTTTGCAGTTGCTTCTGCAACTCAGCGGTCGAGACCGCAAACATGAGCACGCGCACGCCGGGCCGGCCATCCGGCGTTTGTTGAGGCGACAGAACGCTCTCGGCCGCCGCCTCGCAGCCGCATGCGATCACCGAGGTGGCGAAACCCGTCATCGTCGTGGCCGCCTGCGCGGCCCAGCGTTCGGTCGGCGCTGTGATCACGATCGCGGTCGCGCGCATGTCGAACGCTTCCGCGAACGTGTCGTCGATGGCGATTCCCTTGACCGTCAGCTCCGGCATGCGACCGTCTCGAAGGGTTCCAGCCGCCCGATCGCGCCCTCCGGCACGCGCATGAAATCGAAGGGAAGACCGTAACGTTCGTTGTAATATTCCGTCATCCGCCGCTGCATCGAGGCCTCGACATCGGGCGTCACATGCAGTGCGCGGCCATAGCGGGTGCGCGTCACCTCGCCGTCGCGCACCACGAGTTCGCCGTCCTTAAAGACGCGAGCCGCAGCACGGAACATTTGCGCGATATCCTTGCCGGGGCGATAGAGGGCGACATCAGCGCGGGCGCCTGCGCCGAGATGGCCCCGATCGGGCAGGCCGAGCAGCTTGGCGGGCGCCGCTCGCGTCATCGTCGCGATTTCGCTTAAAGTGTATTCGCGCGTCAGCGACGGAAGCGCCGTCACCGCCAGCGCCTCGGCCGGCAGGCTGGACGCCCACTCGGCCCGCACATCCTTGTCCATCAACAGCGCAAAAATCTCGGGGTAGGTCGTGAACGGCGCGCCATTCGGGTGATCGGTGGTGAAGAATACCCGCCCCGGGTCGTCGATGAGCAGGAACAGCTCCAAGCCGGCGGCGAATTGCACCGCGTTGTGAAAGCCGCCGGCGCGATATTCGTAGGGCACGATGCCGGCGCCATTCGAGTCCCCGTCGATGATCGCGTATTTCTTGGGCCGCGCCTGACCCCGCGCGGAGAATTGCCGCAGCACGTCGGACGAGATCGTCACCGTCTGGCCGAACATCACCTGCCCGACGTCGATGGTCACGTTCTTGGCCGCGTTGACCGCTTCGGCGAGCTGAGGCGCGGCGGAGGAAAAGCCCTGCGGGCCCTCTTTGCCGTAGCCGTAGAACTGAAGATGCGCCAAATGCAGCGGCAGGTCTTCCGCGGCTGCGATCGTCGCCAGCGCCGATTCAAAGTTCCCAGGCAGGCCGAGATTGTTGCAGTGGACATGAAGAGGATGAGGCACGCCGGCGTCGTGCACCGCCTTCTGCAGCGCTTTGACGATCGCGCGGCTGGTCACGCCGTAGTAGGGGACGACATCGTCAAACGAAAAGCTACGGATGTTGTCTTTGAACGCCGCGACGCCGCCAGCGTTGACGACTTTGATTCCAAGCGCGCGCGTCGTTTGCAATGTCCAAGCGATATGATCGCAGAGCGCGCTCGCGCCCTCGCCCGAACGTAGGAGGCCGAGCACGAAGTCGTCGTTGCCAAGTATCGCCAGAATCGCCTTGTCGATGATCGGGGTATCGGCAAGTTCGAGATGCGCGTGCAGCGCATTGTGCGGCGAGACCGCCGGTTCGACCACGGTCGTGAAGCCCATTTGGGCATAAAGCCGTCCCGTCTCGAACGTCGTCCAACCGACTTTGGAGAGCGGTGTCTCGGCGGGGCGGCGCGCGTGGGCGCGATGGTACTCTGGCAGCATGAGGCGGGCGGTGTTCACGTTCGCGCCCGCGATATGCGAATGGATGTCGATGCCGCCGGCCATCGCGATAAGCCCGTTCGCGTCCACCGTTTCGTCCGCTTGGGCGCCGTCATGCGGGGCTGCAACGATTGTGTCGTCACGGATCCAAAGATCGCCGATTTCATCGCGCCGGTTGGCAGGATCGACGATATGCGCGCCCTTGATGCAAATCAGCATGGCGGAGCATTCGCGTCTTCGAGGCATGCGCCGATGCGCTCGAGAGCATGAGCGACGCTGAGCGCGCCGCTGCGCGCGGAGGCGGTCGCAGCGACCAGGGTCCCGACATCGGATGAATGCATGACCGCGCCATGATCGACCCCGGGACGCCCGACCGAGATGTGGACGTTCGGCGCTTTTGCGAATTGGGTCATTGGCTCGCACAGAGCGATTAGGTTCACTGCGCTCCGCCAAGCCGGGGGAGTGGCTCCGAAGGAAGAGATCCACACTACGCAATCGGTCTCCCCTGACGCGACGAGCCGCTCAGCGTCGAACCGCCATGGATCATGGATCGGGACGCCGGCGCCGAATCCGGTTCGCATCGGGAAGCCGGTTGTCCACCCGCAGGCCGCGAGCACGCCCGCCCCGTTGTCTGGCGCGGGGAGGGGCAATGTCGAAAAACGCGTGGTGTCGTTCAAGTCGCGCACAAGCCCGTGCAACATTTCGATTTCAAGCGCGCCGAGACTCTCCGCCGTCCAAACCGCAACGCCGAAGCGCGCGCCCTTCAGGGTGGCCGCGAGAGCGTCGAGGACGGCCAAAGGCAACCCGGAGCGCGCGCCTCGGCGGTTCGCGATGGGGCGGTTTTTGACACGCGCACGCAGCGCCGCAAGATTAACTGCGAGCGTTGCGCCGCGCTCCGCTCTCCAGATCTCGATATCGCCCTCGAACCCACCGATTCTTGCGCCTATGGCTGGCGCCAGCCAAATGATGCGCCGCTTGACATCCACGCCTTCCGGCCTGGCCGGCGGCGCCAACAGCCGCTCGGTGAGACTAGGCCAGGTTTCCGTCAGGCCGTCGCCCACGAGCAGCACGACGTCGGCGCGCACGCGCGCTTCGCCGGGGGTTGTGAGCATGACGCCGGTTTCGCGCAGACAGTCGAGATCCCGCAACAACGCCGCCGAGTGCATGTGCTCGATGACGCCGCCGACCCGTTCAGCGAGCGCAATGGCCGCCCTGGCCCCGCCGATATCCGCACCGAGCCCGGCAATGAGCGGCTGATGGCTTCGCGCCAAAAGTCGAGCCGCGGCCGCGGCCGCTTCATCTAGTGATGCGGGTGCGCCGTCGATCGATGCTGCTGCCTCGGCGCTGATTGAGTTTTTCAGCGACATACGCTCCGCCCCGATAGGTCCAGTGTCGACCGAGGATCGACGCCAGCGATTGCAGGCGACCTCGGGAAGTCGAGACTTGACTAAACAAATCTCGCGCCGGCAAGCTCAATCGTATCGCGATCGATTGCAGCTTAGCGACAAACAATAGCGCACGCCGAGGAAATGCCTAGCCCTTGCCGCCAAGTTCACGAATGTGTCGAACTGGGCATCGGATGACTGATCGTCCGGCGATCATCGTTATGGGCTATTCAGCGCGTGCGCTTGCTTCCTCCGCTAGCCGTGCGGGATTTGCTCCGCTCTCGATTGATGTCTTTGGCGACGATGACATGCGCGGGATTAGCCTTGCCTCGATAAAGCTCGAAGGCGGATTACCAGACGGGCTCGCGCCCGACAAAGTCGCCGGCGCCGTTGAAACGTTAGTGGGGGCGCATGATCCGATTGGTCTGGTCTATGGCGCCGGCTTCGAGCATCAGCCGGAAACGATCGCGGCGATAGCCGACAGAACTCTGGTGTTTGGCAATGGCGCGGATATCCTGAAGTGGGCCAAGGACCCGCTTGTGCTTGCGCGGGTTTGCGAGGCGAATGGCGTGCCGCATCCCGCAATTGCCTTCGAGCCGCCGCACGAGCCGGAGCTCTGGCTTATCAAGAGGATCGGCGGCGCCGGAGGCGCCCATATCGCCACAGCGGAAGCCCGGAGCTCCGCTCGGCCCGATTCTTATTTTCAACGTCGCGTTGGCGGAAAAAGCATCTCGGCCTTATTCCTCGCCAGCGAAAAAAAAGTGGAAATTATTGGCCTCAGCATGCAGTGGACCGCGCCAACGCCAGAGTCGCCGTTTCGATATGGCGGCGCCGCCGGACCCGTCGACATTGACCCAGCGCAAGCAAAAGAGATCGCCCGCTCCGTCGCTGTAATTGCCTCCGAACTGGATCTCGTCGGTCTCAATAGCGCTGATTTTCTGGTTTCAACCGACGCCGTCTGGCTCATAGAGATCAACCCCCGGCCCGGAGCGACGCTGGACGTGTTCGAATCGACCGGGACTACACTGTTTGCGCGTCATATCGCCGCGTGCGAAGGACATCTGACGCACGCCTCTGCGAGCTCCGCGTTCCAAGCCGCCGAGATCGTGTACGCACCGCACGATATTGTCGTTCGCAGGCGAGGGGATTGGCCGGATTGGGCGGTCGACCGATCGCCGACGGAGACACAGATCGCAGCCGGGGATCCTGTGTGCACGGTGCTTGGCTCCGGTGTGACTGTCGATTCGGCGCGAGGCTGCGCCAGTGAGCGGGCGTGGAAAATTATCGGTCTCGTTCAGGAGGTGGACCATTGAGCGACGTCGAGACTCTGAGCGTCAATCGGCGCGCCGCCGAACTGACGGCTGCGCTGCGACGCGACGCCGCAATGTTAAATCTCGGTGTTACTCACGGACCGCGCGGGGAAACCCTCATTGACGCGGGCGCGAAGCAGCGCGGCGGGATCGACGCCGGGCTGCGCATCGCGGAAATTTGTTTGGGCGGGCTCGGCGAAGTGCGGCTAACGCCGGATAGCGCCACGCCGCGCTGGCCCTGGACGATCGCGGTTCGTTCATCGCAGCCGGTGATCGCGTGCCTTGGAAGTCAATATGCGGGGTGGAGCCTGACGCACGGGACCGGCAAGGACGCATTTTTCGCTCTCGGCTCGGGCCCGGCTCGGGCCTTGGCGCAAAAGGAAACGGTTTTTAAAGACATCGGCTATCGGGACGAAGCCGATGTCGCGAGCCTCGTTATCGAAAGTGGGCGTCCGCCGCCGCCGGAAATTGTCGATAAAGTGACGACCGATTGCGGGGTGGCGCCTTCGGCTTTGACAGTGATTTACGCTCCGACTCAAAGCCTGGCTGGGGCTACGCAGGTGGTCGCGCGGGTGCTGGAAGTGGCGTTGCATAAGGCCCATGAGCTGAATTTTCCGCTTGCGCGCATAGTCGATGGCATGGGCGCCGCGCCGCTCAGTCCACCGCATCCCGACTTTGTCACCGCTATGGGCCGCACTAACGATGCGATCATTTACGGCGGACGCGCGCAGCTCTATGTCACCGGGCCGGCCGAGGACGCGAAGGGTCTTGCTGAGGCGCTTCCCAGTCGGGCATCGCGCGATTTCGGCGCTCCATTCGCCGAGATTTTCAAGCGCTTCAAGGGCGATTTCTACGCCATTGACCCCATGCTGTTCAGCCCCGCTGAGGTCATCGTCACAGCGATCGAAAACGGAGAGAGTTTTCGCGCGGGGGAAGTTCATCACAAATTGCTCGATGCCTCGTTCGCCTGAGATTGCGGCAAGCGGCGCGGACAATCCTACGGTGCTTGTCATCAGCGATCAGCGCGATTGGCACGCGCGCCAAATGGAAGCGGCGTTTGCAGCCGTCGGCGCGCGCGTCGAGCGCGTCGATCTTGCCGATTGCGGGTTCGACACGCGAAGCGCAAGCGGGTTGTCGCTGCCCGTTCTTGGATCGAGACTGCCCGACGCCGTGCACGTGCGCACACTGTCGGCTGGCTCATTTGAGGCGACCACCAAACGCCTGGGCGTCCTGCATGCGTTGACGAAACTTGGAGTCGTCGTGTGGAACCACGCCCAAGCCATCGAACGCTGTGTCGACAAGTCGATGACAAGCTTTCTGCTCGGGCAAGCCGGCGTGCCGACGCCGCCGACTTGGACGATGGAATCCGCTGAAATTGCGCGCGGACTCGTGGAACGTGAAGCGCCGCGCGGGCCGCTCGTGCTCAAGCCCCTCTTCGGCGCGCAGGGGAAGGGCTTACGCTTGATTCGGCGGCCGGAAGACTTGCCCGCCCCGGAAGATATCGCAGGGGTTTATTATCTGCAGCGGTTTCAATCGAACGCAACCCAGGACTTCACGGATTATCGGCTGTTCGTCCTGCGCGGTCGCGTGATCGCTGCGATGATGCGCCGCGCCTCGACATGGATCACCAACGTCAAGCAAGGCGGTCAACCCTTGGCCGTCGTGCCCGATCCCAAGATGGAGCGTCTGGCGATTGCAGCGGCGGAAGCGGTCGGGGCCGAAATCGCCGGCGTCGACGTCCTTGTCACCGCCGACGGCGGGCCGACCGTGCTTGAGGTTAACAGCATGCCGGCCTGGAGCGGCCTGCAAAAGGTGGCCAAGTGCAACATCGCAGAGGCGATCGCATTGGCGCTGATGGAAACGCTTGAGCGCCGCCCAGCGCAACCGCGCGCCTCATGAACAGCCTCGAAGATCGCGTGGCGGCGGCCTATATCGAGGCGTGCCTCGCGGAACTCGACGCGCCCAAGCCAGGCAACGTGCATCGGTTTGCGCCCGGCCACCGCATGGAGGTCGCGGACTTCATTCGCAGCGCTGAGGCGAGCGCCGCTCTGATCGCGGCGACGGGCGCGCGGGTCGGAATTCGCGTCCGCAGGGCCGTCGATGCGACCCTCAAGGCGGTCGGTCAGAACACCAATCTCGGCATCATCCTGCTATGCGCGCCGCTCGCGGCTGCCGCTGAAGCCGAGGATGCGCCTTTGGGCCCGGCGCTGGCGCGGGTGCTCGATTGTCTCGACCGCACGGACGCTCAAGACGTCTTCGCCGCCATCTCGGCCGCCAATCCAGGTGGCCTCGGCCGCGCGCCTCGGCATGACGTCAACGCCCCTGTTGTCGCGACGCTACGGGAGGCGATGGCTGAGGCGGCAGAGCGGGATCGCATCGCGCGACAGTACGTCACGACTTATGACGATGTTTTCTCGCTCGGCTTGCCGGCGCTGGAGATCGCGCATCAACGCCATAGTGATCCGCGATGGTCGACGCTCGCCGTCTATTTGACGTTTCTCGCCGCGGCGCCGGACACGCATATCGCGCGCAAGTTTGACATGGGCGTCGCCGAGGCGGTCCGTCGCGAGGCGGTCAACTGGCGCGAAGCTCTCACGGCGGCTCGCGATCCGGAGGCAATCGCCGACGGGTTGCTGACCTGGGACGGGGAGTTGAAATCGGGCGGGATCAATCCCGGAACGAGCGCGGATCTTACCGTGGCGACGTTATTTGCCTCGAGCCTTTGCGCCATCCGCGGCGACAAATACACAGCCGCCATCTTGCCCTTGCGCGCTAACGATGCTTGAGTTGGGTTTACGGGGCGTGCCCCCGTGACTATCCGGCCAACCGATCCCGCCGCGGCGGGATGCTGATAACAAGGATAGCCAGTCCGCGGGATCTTAAACGACTGTGGACAAATGTGGTTTGGCTTGATCTCAGGGAGGAATTGGCATGGCGAAGATTCACAAGCTTATGGTTGGCGAGTCGCTGGTCGGCGATGGCAATGAAGTCGCGCATATTGATCTCATCATTGGCCCGCGAGGCAGCGCGGCTGAAACCGCCTTCGCCAACGCGCTGACCAACAACAAGGACGGTTTCACGTCCCTACTCGCGGTTCTGGCCCCGAACCTAGCCACCAAGCCCAACACGGTTCTGTTCAACAAGGTAACCATCAAGGGCGCCAAGCAGGCAGTCCAGATGTTCGGCCCCGCGCAACATGCGGTCGCCAAGGCGGTCGCCGACAGCGTCGCTGACGGCACGATTCCCGCCGCCGAGGCCGACGACGTCTTCATCTGCGTCGGCGTCTTCATCCATTGGGACGCGGCCGACGACAAGAAGATCCACGACTACAACTATCAGGCTGTCAAGGAATCGATTGAGCGGGCTGTTAATGGCAAGCCGACGCCTGCGGAAGTCGTCAGCCAGCGTGACGCCGCCAAGCATCCGTTCAGCCCCTAAGCTGACCGGTCGCCTAATCGATCCGCGCGCAGGAGAAGCGCTCTCCTGCGTGCGTCGGTTTCCCCCGAGGCTTAACCCCGCGCGTCTATGGCGATGCGCATCAAATCCATGGCCGAGCGTGCGCCGAGCTTCTGCTTGAGCTGGGTGCAATTGTTGGCGATCGTCTTGTAGGAGACGTTCAGGAGATCGGCGATCTGCGCCATCGTGCGCCCGGCCGCCAGAAGGCGGAGAATTTCGAGTTCGCGTGAGCTCAAATTCGAGAGCGCGTCGGGGCTTGGATCAGCGCGCAGAAAAGCGATTCGCCGCGCCATCTCAGGGTGCAGATAGCGGCCGCCGTTTGCGACCGTCTTCACCGCGCCGGCAAATAGCGTTGGATCGTCATTCTTCGCAATATAGCCCTTGGCGCCGGCCTCGATCGCGCGCGCGGCGACGGTTGGATCGTCGTTCATGCTGAAGATGACGAGCCGCGCCTCTGGCTCACGGTCGAGGATGCGGCGCAGAAGCTCGAGCCCCGAATACCCCGGCAGATTGATATCAATAACCCCGACGTCGGGTTTGTTGTCGAAGTAAGCGGCGAAACCGCCGGCGCCATCCTGCGCCTCGATGACCTGGATTTCCGGCTCCGCCTTGAGGAGCGCCCGGCACCCCGAGACAATGATTGGGTGGTCGTCGACGATAAGAACCTGCACGGACTTAAGTCTCCTCGGTGGTCCCGACTGCTCCGCGCCGCAAAGGGAAAATACGGAATAGGGGATCATTCGCCGCCAGCATTGACAGCAGCCCGCGTAAAATCAACGGTGAAGGACAAAAAAGGCCTCAGACGGATGTGGCGTTCAATCTCCCTGCGGAACCGGCTCAATCTCATTTTTGCCTCGCTGTTCGCTCTCTGGCTCGTGGCCGATGCGATTCATGACGTCTGGCAGGCAAGCGGGAGATCCCGCGTGGAAACGCAAAGCGCGATGCGGCTGACGAAGGATTTCGTCGCAACAACCCTTGCGCTCGCGCCTGAGGCGCCGGAACCGGAAGTGGTCAAGAACCTCATCGCCAGTCTCCAGCATTTGCGCCACGTGCGCGCGGGGATCGGCGATCCGTCGCTTGCTTCCTCAATTCTCAGCGAGGCGAACAAGGAGTCCGAGGCGCCGCGTTGGTTTCGCGCCCTTGCCGGCGCGCCGGCCGAAACAGCCGTCATTCCTGTTGCGCTGAAGAACGGCGGGACGGTGTCGATTATCCTGGTTGCGGATCCTGCGGACGAGATCGACGAGGTCTGGGACGAAGCGCGGGAGAATACGCTCGAAGGCGGTCTGCTGGCGCTCGCCGCAATCGGCGTGACCAGCCTTCTGGTCGGGCGTGCGGTCGGGCCCCTCGGGGTCGCCGGAGCGGCGCTCTCGAAGCTTGAGGGCGGCGACTATTCTGCGCGCGCCGAGGGCGACGGACCTCCCGAGATCCGCAACCTCAATGCGAAGATCAATTCTCTTGCGGAAGCGCTCGACGGATTGAATCGCGCCAACGATCAACTGATGGGGCGCGTCTTCGACGCCCACGACGAGGAGCGTCAACTCATCGCGCACGAGTTGCATGACGAGTTTGGACCTCATCTGTTCGCTTTGCGCGCAAGCGCGGCGGTGCTGGCGAAGACCATCGGCGACCAGCCCGCGGCTCGCGCGGCCGCGAGCGCGATCGAGGCCCAGGTCGGAGAGCTGCAAGGCCAGAACCGGCGGATTCTGGCCGATCTGCGCCCGGCCGCGCTCGAGGAGCTGGGTCTCGTCGAGGCGCTCGAGGCGCTCGTCGCGCATTGGCGCCGCGCCGATCCCAAAATGGCGGTCACGCTCGATGTGGACCCCCGCGTCGAGGCGCTTGGCGATCGCGCGAGTCTGATGGCCTATCGCTTCGTGCAAGAGGCGATGACCAACGCGTTTCGCCACGCGGGGGCGACGCTGATCGAGGCGTCGCTCCAGTTCGAGCCCGCGAGTGAAGCGCCCAACCTGCGCGATCCGGCGCTTGCCGGGCTTGTCATGCGCGTGGCGGACGATGGCCGTGGGCTGAACGGCGAGTGGGAAGCGGGGATGGGCCTCGCCGGGATGCGCGACCGGGTCCGATTCATGGGCGGATCGGTCAAAATTGACTCGCCACAAGGCGGCGGAGTTGTGGTCGAAGCGTGTTTTACTGCACTCCGACCCAATTACGATGCGGGAAAACTTCCCGGTGTCGTGAGGAATTAAGCCCGAGAAAATATCTAATCATTGAAATTACTTGCGGGCTTCGCACGGTTATTATAACCCCCGTCGCGGCGGGCTCAGAAATGCTTCACATCTCATCTCTCCCGGGTGCGTGCTCGCGACTCCTGATTACCAGAGGAATAAAGTCAAAAAGGGGGTGAAAGAATGACGACCAAGGTTGCCGGACGTATCGCGACGGCCGGTGTCGTTCTCGCCCTTACGACGATCGGCTCTCGGGCTGAAGAGATCCAACTTCCCACTTTCGACGTGGTCGCGACGACCCCGCTCGGCGGCGGTGACATCGATGTCGCCAAGTCGCCCTTTGCCGTTTGGCAGACGAACTCGCAGGACATCCAAACCTTCAACGACTCGACGCTGCCTGAGACCCTGGCGCGTCAGGCTCCGGGAGTGACGGTCGGCAACGTCTCGGGCAGCGACTTCCAGCCAGACCTTATGTATCGCGGGTTTGACGCGACGGCTGTCAGCGGAACGCCGATCGGTCTCGCCGTCTATCAAAATGGCGTGCGCATCAACGAGGCGTTCGGCGACACGGTCAACTGGGAGCTCATTCCAGAGAATGCGATCGACAGAACGGCGATCATTGCCGGAAACCCAATCTTCGGACTCAACGCGCTGGGCGGCGCGGTGACCGTAACCATGAAGAACGGCTTCACCTGGGATGGCTTCGAGGCGGATATTCGCGCCGGCTCATTCAATCGCGCTCAAGAGGAAATTCAGTACGGAAAGCAGATTGGCAATTACTCCGTCTATGTCGCGGCGACGCAGATCAACGACGGCGGGTGGCGCGTCGACGGAAATACGCAGATTACCAATTTCTACGGCGATGTCGGCTACAAGGCGAATGGGTTTGAGTCGCACCTGCAACTCACTGCTGGCGACAGCCAGCTCGGCGCAGGGGCGTACACCCCGATCCAGGAACTGCAGAACAGTTGGAACAGCATCTACACCGTTCCGCAGACGACCGAAAACAAGCTGGCGATGGTGAACTGGACCGCCAGCTACAATTATTCGTCCACCCTGAGCTTCCAGGGCAACGCGTATTTCCGCGCCTTCAACCAAGCCCATGTCGATGGCAACTCGACCGACGTATTTGGTTGCCCGCCGTTCTCGTGCCTCGGCGCCGACGCTACTGACATTGTGCATGACACGTCCGGCAACCCGATACCCGACCTATCAAATGGCGGAACAACGGACCTGGGCGAAATCGATCGAAACTGGACTCAATCGCGTTCGCTTGGATTCACTGGACAGGCCGTCGACACCGCCCAGGTCTACGGCCACGACAATACGCTGACGGTCGGGGCGTCGCTCGACTACGGGTGGACGCGGTTCACGGGCAACAGCCAGCTTGGCATTGTTCCCTCGTTCGTCAACAACTCCCTTCCCGTGATCGGCCTTCCGTTCATTATCGACGAACCTGACAGCTTCCTGAACCCGATCTTAGCCCACACGAATAACACTTATACCGGCATTTACGCGCTCGATACGTTCAGCGTGACCGACCGCCTGACGGTGACCGCCGGCGGTCGCTTCAACTACGCCGGCATCAGTATCGACGGGCAGAATAACGCCCTTCTCAACGGGTATTCGAGCTTCTTCCACGTCAATCCGACTGTTGGCTTCGCCTACAACATCACACCCGACATCAATCTTTACGCGGGATATGCGATGACCAACCGCGCGCCGACGCCGCTCGAGCTCGGTTGCGCGGACCCGAACAACCCCTGCATCATCGACAATTTCTTGAATTCGGATCCGAAACTGAAGCAGGTTGTCGGCCAGACTTTCGAGGTGGGTTTGCGTGGGCAGAACGCTCTGAGCTACTGGGGGCCCCAGTGGGGCAAGCTGCAGTGGTCAGCGGGACTTTTCCGCACAACGCTCGCCAACGACATCCTGCCGTTGCAGAGCCCAGCCAATGGCTTCGGCTTTTTCTCGAATGTCGGAACGACATTGCGCCAGGGCGCGGAAATCAGCGCAAACTGGACCGGAGATCGTTGGACGGCTTATGCCAATTACACATATCTTGACGCGGTCTATCTTTCGACTTTCGAAGAGCCGTCGCCGTTCAATCCGTTGGCGGACGCCAATGGGAACATCCCGATCACGAACGGCACGCAAATCGCAGGTATTCCTAAGAACACAGTGAAAGTCGGCGTTGACTACGCGGTGACTGACAAGTGGCATGTCGGCGCGGATATGGTCGCGGCGTCAGGACAGGTCATTTTTGGCAACGAGAATAACGCGCTTCCGCAAATCCCTGGCTACGCAGTCTTTGGTCTGCATGCGTCCTACCAGGTGGGCAAGAATTTCCAGATCTATGGCTTCGCCCAGAATATCTTCGATCAACGTTATTATACCTCCGGCGCGCTGTTTGACGTCACGTCCTTCCCCAACGCAGCCCCATTCCTGACCAATCCCACAAGCCTTGGGCCAGGGAAACCTGTCGCGATCTATGGAGGAATGCGGATCACATTGTGACATCGGAAGTAATGACAGCCGGAGGCGGCTAGCGCCGCGCCTCTCGCGAGGTCCCGCTAGACGTCCAGCGCGAGAATATCGTCCTGATTTCCGCTGGAGTCGTTCCCGCTGAGGGGCGGACTAAAGCCTTGGTCGTTTGCATTTTGTATCGCGCCTGCGTAGGGGAGGCTCCAGATCACTTCGGGGCCGCGGTGCAACAAGCCAAGCGGCCAAACGTTTATTTCTCCGCGTCCGGTGATCACTCCAGGAGCATCAGATGAAGCTCACACCTGTAAAAGCATTGGCGCTTGCCTCCTTGCTAGCGATCCCTCTTTCGCTGGTCATGGTCGCAACGAGCGCTTCGCCCGCGTTCGCGGCGTCGGCGCTGCAAACCCTTGACCCCGACAAGGATAGAACGGTCGACCTCAACGAGGCGAAGACGGCCGCCAGCGCTCTGTTCGACAAGCTCGAAAAGGACAAGGACGGCACCCTCGACCGCAAGGAGATGCACGGCCGGATTCCTGACGCGGACTGGGCGGTGGCCGACCCCGACAACGACAAGACCATCAGCAAAGACGAGTATCTCGCCTACGTCGAAGCCGTCTTCAAAAAAGCTGACGCGGACAACGACGGGACGCTTGACGCGAAGGAGTTGAAGACCCCGGCCGGCCGCGCGCTGCTGCGCCTCTTGATGAAGTGAGTGGACGGCCAGTCCTCCCGAGTCGCGCCAAGCTTTCCGTGACGCCTTCGCGCCTATTCGCGGGGTTGAAATGCATGGCCTGACGCGCGCATAGAGCGCTCGGGGAGCGATACGAGGCGTTGATATGCAGCAGGGTCTGGATCTCTCCCCGCTCGGGCTTTTTCTTGAGGCGAGCCTCGTGGGGAAGGCCGTCATGGCGGTCCTGTTCCTCGCTTCGCTATGGAGCTGGGTGCTGATCATCGAAGGCAGAGTTTCGGTGATGCGCCTCCGCAGCGCGGTTCGAAAAGCGCGGGCCGGCGGAGAAATTCCCAAGCCGCTCTTAGGCGTCGTGACCGCCGGCGATGAGGAAGTGCGCCGCCGCATTCCGGGCGAGACGGTCGGCGAATTGCGGTCGCGCATTTCGGACGCTATGGCGCGCGCCGCGCGTGACCTCCTGACCCGCTCCGAGGGTGGGCTGCCCAATCTGGCCGTGGTTTCTTCGGTCGCCCCGTTTGTCGGCCTGTTCGGCACAGTGTGGGGCATCATGTCGAGCTTCGCCGCGATCGGCCAGGCGCAGGACACCTCGCTGGCGACAGTTGCGCCCGGCATCGCGGAATCGCTCGCAGCGACCGCCTACGGGCTTGCGGCGGCGATTCCGGCCTCGATCGGTTATAACCGTATCGGCGCGGCATTCGGCCGCCTTGGACAGGACATGGCCTCGTTCGTTGAAGAACGCGCGCTGGCGCTGCTTGCCCGCCCCGCCGAAGTCGCGCGCGAAGACGCGCCACGCCGCCGTGCGGAGACGCCCTGATGGCGCTGAGTCCACGTAAGATCGGCGAAGGCCTCTATCAGCCGCTGGCCGACATCAATGTCACGCCGCTCGTCGACGTGATGCTGGTTCTGCTCATCATCTTCATGGTGACCGCACCGATGCTTGCGACCGGCATCAAAGTGAATCTGCCAAACGCCAAGACCGCCCAACCGCTCGAAAATAAGGAGCCGGTCGTCGTCGCCGTCGCCAAGGACGGTTCGCTCTCGGTGGGAAGAGAAGCCGTGTCGCGTGGCGAACTGGCGGACAAGGTCAAGGCGAAGCTGACCGACTCCAACGGCGTCGTCCAGCTACGCGGTGATCGCGACGCGTCTTACGGGGACGTCGTGTCGGTGATGGACGAGCTTGCGGCGAACGGCGTGACGCGTATCGCTATCGTATCCGGGCCCGCGCGCATCGCACCGCCGACTTCCGCCGCACCAACCCCACCGCCGCCAGCGGCGCCAGGTGCGCCTCTTCCGGCCGCGCCGAACGCGCAGGCGCCGTGACCCTCACAACTCTGGACGGTCGGGTCTTCGAGCCGCCGCCGCTCCGCCCGCCCTGGCTTCGCCCTCTTGTCATCGCCGTCGTTATCGCGCTTCACGCCGCCGCGCTTTCGCTCGTCTATCTGGCGCCCCGGCCGGTCGAACTGCCGAGAGAAGTTGTCGTCGACATCCAGCCTGAGGCTCCGCCCTCGGAAACACCGGCGCCCCCGGCCGAACAGCCGAAGCCGCCCGAACAATCCGCGCCTCCGCCAGCTCAGGACGCCGCCCCATCTCCGACCGAGCCGCCGCCTCCAACCCCTGTTACGCCGCCAGTCGCCGAGCAGCCTCCGTTGCCGCCCGTCGTGGAACAACCTCAGCCGTCCACGCCCGAAACGCCTCCGCCGCCGGTCGTCGCGCAACAGCCGCCACCGCCTGTCGAGCAAACCCCGCCTCCTTCTCCAGACACGCCTTTGCCGCCGATTGCCGACCAGCCGCTGCCGCCGCCTGTCGAGCAACCGCCGCCGCCTGTGCCGCAAACACCCCCGCCTCCGGCTCCGGTGGAGCTTGCGCCGCCTCCTCCCCCACCTCAGCCGCCGAAGACGGTGGCGGCCCCGCGGTCCAAGCCTACTCCGCCTCCGCGTGTCGAAGCGCCGAGAGCCCAGCCGAGACCGGCGCCGAAGCCGGCTGCGGCCCGGCCGGCTGAGACGCAATCGCGGTCCGCTCCCAGTCAGGCTACCCGCGGCGCTTCCTCGGCAAGCGCACCCTCGAGCGCAGCGGCGAGCGCTTCCTCGCTTTCGGCCTATATTGGGGAGGTGAGCGCCGCCATTCGTAGCCGCCTGTTTTATCCGCTCGCCGCGCGCGCCCGGGGCGCGCAGGGTGTGGTGGGCGTGAGCTTCACCATCGGCCCATCCGGCGCGGTGACCTCGTTCGCAATCACCCGTTCCTCGGGCGACCACGACCTTGACGCGGCGGCGCGCTCCCTGGTGCAGGGAGGTCGGTTTCCCCCACCCCCTGGCGGCTCGGCCCATATCTCGACAAGCTTCAACTATGTCCCCCGCTAGCCTCGCCCCAAGAGCGCTCGTTCTGGGCTCAGGCGCCGGCGGCGGCGTTCCGCAATGGAACTGCGGCTGCCCTGTCTGCCGCCTCGCCTGGAGCGGCGATCAGCGTGTCAAGCCGCGCACGCAGGTGGGCGTCGCGCTCACCGTGGACGGAGCAAACTGGGTCCTGCTCAATGCATCGATTGATCTCCGTCAGCAAATCCTGGCGACGCCCGCGCTGCATCCGAAGGGCGCGGGGCGCCATTCGCCGATCGGCGCAGTCGTCTTGACCAACGCCGAGGTCGATTCATCGGCGGGCCTTTTGGCATTGCGTGAGCGCCAGCCGCTCATCCTGTTCGGCACGCAGGCGACGCTCGACGCGATCGGAGCCAATCGCATGTTCGACGTCGTCGACCGCGACGTTGCGCCGCGCCGCGTCGTTCAGCTCGGCGAACTATTCGAGCCCCTGCCGGGCATCAAGCTCGAGTTGTTTGCGGTTCCGGGCAAGGTCCCGCTATGGCTCGAAGAGGGGAACGTCAGCACGGATGAGATCGGCGAGGGCACGGTCTGCGTCGCGGTGGAAGCTGCGGGTAAGCGACTCGTCTATGCGCCCGGCTGCGCCCGTGTTACGGAGGACCTCCACGCTCGCATCACCAATGCGGACGTGTTGTTTTTCGACGGCACGTTGTTCTCCAACGACGAAATGATCGCCAATGGCCTTGGCGACAAAACCGGGAGGCGCATGGGCCACATGCCTGTGTCGGGACCAGGAGGAACGCTGGAGTCGCTCGTGCGCCACGCGCATGTGCGGCGCATCCTCATTCACATCAACAATTCGAACCCGATCCTCATCGAGGGATCGCCGGAAGAGGCGAAGGTGAAAGCGGCTGGCTGGGAGATCGCGTTCGACGGAATGGAGGTTTCCCCATGAACGTACACACGCCGTCGGAACCGATGAGTCCCGAGGCGCTCGAGGCGGCGCTGCGGGCCATTGGTCCCGTGCGCTATCACGACCTGCATCCGTTCCATGGCCTTTTGCACGACGGCAAGCTCAACAAGGGCCAGGTGCAGGCCTGGGCGCTCAACCGCTTCGTGTATCAGTCGGCGATCCCTCGCAAGGACGCGTCGCTGATCGCCCGCTGCGAGGATCGCGAATTGCGCCGCGAGTGGGTGCATCGGATCACCGACCATGACGGGTCGGGCGACGACAAGGGCGGCATCGAGCGCTGGCTCATTCTGAGCGAGGGCTTGGGGCTCGACCGCGACTACGTGATCTCGCAGGAAGGCGCGCTGCCGGCGACCAAATTCGCGGTTGAAGCTTATGTCCGTTTCGTGCGCGAGCGGCCGCTGGTCGAGGCGGTGGCGTCGAGCCTGACGGAACTCTTCGCCCCCTCGCTTCACAAACGCCGTATCGCCGGGATGCTGGCCAATTATAGCTTTATTGACGAGAAGGTGGTCGCTTATTTCCGTCGCCGGCTCGATCAGGCGCCGAGGGACGCTCAGTTTGCGCTCGACTATGTCAAGCGCAATGCCCGCACCGTAGAAGAGCAGCGCGGCGCCCTTGCGGCTTTGCGGTTCAAGACCGATGTATTGTGGGCGCAGCTCGACGCGCTGCACCACGCCTATGTCGACGGCGCAATCCCTCCAGGGGCCTTCCGGCCGGATTGAAGGCGATGGACGAGTCCAAGGAGATTCATGCTCAGTCGCGGCCGCATCTCCCGAGGGGAGTGCGGCTCAAACGCGATGAGGCGCGCGGAAGATGGACGCTGCTTGCGCCGGAGCGGATTTTCGAGATCGACGATACGGCGGCGACGGTGCTCGAGCTTTGCGATGGCGAGCGTGATCTGGCTGGAATCGTCGCCGAGCTGGCGGCCCGCTACACAGCGCCCCCGACGGTGATCGAGAAGGACGTCGTCGCCATGCTCGTCGACCTCAAGACTAAGAGAGTGCTCGAGACATGACCGCTCACGCCCCGCCTCCGCCCGCCCCGCCGATCGGACTTTTGGTCGAGCTTACGCATCGCTGCCCGCTCGGCTGTCTTTATTGCTCCAATCCCGTTGCGCTCGAGCGCCCGGGCAACGAACTTGATGGCGAAACCTGGAAGAAGGTGTTCAGCGAAGCGGCTGCGCTCGGCGCGCTGCATGTGCATCTTTCGGGCGGGGAGCCGACAGCGCGGCGCGACATTGTCGACTTGACGCGCCACGCCTCGCAAAGCGGATTGTACACCAACCTCATCACCTCGGGAATTGGCGTGAGCGAGAAGCTGACCGGCGAACTGGTGGACGCCGGCCTCGATCATGCGCAGCTTTCCTTCCAAGGCGCGGACAAGGAGACCAACGATCGCCTCGGCCATTACAAAGGCTCGTGGGAGCGCAAGCGCGCCTTCGCTGCTTACGTCATCAAGGCGGGCCTGCCGCTGACCATCAACGCGGTCATCCATCGCTCGAATATTCATCAGGTCGCCGCGTTCATTGATCTTGCGGTCGAGCTTGGCGCGCGCCGGCTCGAAGTGGCGCATACGCAATATTACGGTTGGGCGCTCGCCAATCGCGCCGCGCTGATGCCGCCGAAAAAGCAAGTCGACGAATCGATTGCGATCGTGGAGGCGGCCCGCGTGCGCCTCAAGGGCGAATTGGTCATCGACATGGTGGTCCCCGACTATTACGCGCGCTACCCCAAGCCTTGCGCTGGCGGATGGGGGCGGGTCGCGATCAACGTGTCGCCGACCGGCATGGCGTTGCCGTGCCACGCTGCCGAATCGATTCCCGGCCTCGAATTCTGGAGCGTGCGCGATCATTCGTTGAGCGACATTTGGCTCTCAAATCCCGCCTTCAAGGCGTTCCGCGGCACGGATTGGATGCCCGAACCCTGCCGTTCGTGCGACCGGCGCGAGATCGATTGGGGCGGATGCCGCTGTCAGGCGCTCGCCCTGACCGGGGACGCGCGCAATACGGATCCCGCTTGCTACAAGTCGCCCCATCACGAGCGCATCGCGGCGATGGCGATGGCGGAGTCCGCATCGGGCGACGGCGTGCTGCGCTGGCGGTCTTACAAGGAGAAGGTGGAGGCCTAACGAGCGGACGGCGTTCTGCGCCATAGCCCGTCGAAAGACGGCGTCCTTCGACGCTCCGTAGCTCCTCGCGATGACGATTCCACTGGAACGCAGCGCGCGCCCGAAAGACCTTTCCATTCGTCCGTCATTTCCTCTGCTGAACAGAATAATGGACAAAAGATTGCGTTTTTGAGAAATCGCGGGTATGATGGCGAAACCGGCCGTCACAGTCCGATCTCCGAACCTTCAAAAACCGAAGAATCCGTGGCGACCCTCGACGCGGACGTCGGAAGGAAACCCCCCCAGGGAGCAT
>Ga0210406_10002391_pt1 | contig 21497 bp, 23 predicted proteins | sample IncBWC30MmetaG_FD_155454 | JGI IMG/M metagenome (GOLD analysis project Ga0210406, IMG submission 155454) | Forest soil microbial communities from Barre Woods Harvard Forest LTER site, Petersham, Massachusetts, United States - Inc-BW-C-30-M | ecosystem: Environmental > Terrestrial > Soil >... | reverse complement strand
TGGTTCTTCTTTTTGCTTCTCGGTAACCGCGAAATTTTCAATCACTTGGTAGATCTGCGCTCGTTCTCCGCTCGCAAGGGGTGCGTTCGCAAGAGTATGGTCAAGATGGGCCTCCAGATCAAAAGAAGACTGTTTCCAGTCATCGCGTGAGCTCTGGGCCGCAATATTCTTAGACTGATTCTGACCTGACCAGGCAGGACAGCTTACGCCCGATGCGCTCCCCACAGCACCATAAAACCCTGTCGGATGTGTCCTGCAATACTGTGCCACTCTCTCAGGGCTGTACAAGTCGCTTAAGTTCTGGGCTGCAATAGGGGGTTTTTGGAGTGCATCCAAGTCAAGTAGTTTTAAGTACGCTTGCGTGAGTTCAGGTATCTCTTCAACGCGCCAATTGCGCGAGTCAGGAATCCGGGCCATCCTCAGATGAACTTCTGTAATTTGAGCTGGATTGGGTTGAGGTATTCCACGAATAACCACTTCTGCGGTCTTGCCTGATACTGCACACTCCTCAATTCGCAGCTGAGAAAAGCGGTCGGAGTCCCATCGCTGACCGCCCTTCGTATTTGTAAGTGTGTCATCTCCGCTAAGCGCTTGCCTGATTGAATCCTTGACGCGATCTTTAGCCATTTCCCTGATCCGGGGAGCCATCATTTGGAGAGCGGCGATCCCAAACCCTGACAATGGATTATCGTCTGCTTTCATTTCTGTTGTGGCATGGGTCATTGCAGCATCGAGAAAAGATTTGCTGGCTGTATCTGCGATACGTTCGTCGTCTACGAAGTAGCGTGCCGTCTCATAGTCTTTCGCTTTGACAGCACCAGCCAAGAGCGCTAATGAGTACTGCGGGGTTCCTGTATAGTGGTACCACCAACCAGCGGCCGCGAGTGCAGCTACGGCCATGGTGAACAGTAGAACCCTAAGCCCACTCATAACGTTCCCCAATCGCTAAAGCTCATCAGGCACCTGCCTTTCGGACACCGACGTTTCGTCAGGGAATATTTTTCTGTTTCCACCAAGGAATCGAGCTAGCTGATGGCGTCGAACCGGGAGAGGATGACTGTGGAGTGCTAATCGGTACGGATGGAGGATACGGATTTGTCGGCGGTGGTGGTGTTGTTTGCTGGGCTGACAGCGAGGGCTTCCCGAAATACTTGATCCACGATAGGCCGGTACGAGGTACCGTTATCCAAATATACCGACGGCCATCGCTTGAGATGCCGGTACGAAACATCGGGAATCCCCAACTCAGGCCCAGTCCTCTCTTCGAGAGGTTCAAACGAAATCCTCCAAAGTTGATTGGCTTCTTGAATCGCCATCCCATATTTGATACTCCTTAAGAGAAAAACATGACGTGCCTTATGTAGGCGCCAAATGAGACGCGAGAAAATCGTCCGAGCTCTCTATCCACTTTTCCAATCCGCCACTGGAGAGCGAACATATCTTTGCGAACCGTATTCTGCTGGTCATCGACGCTAACAACCTCGCGAACTGCGCTCTGCTCTAGTTCTTTCGCCTTAACAGCTAGAGAGTCTCTCTTATGTTTGAAGTCGGCATTTATTCGGGCCAAGTCGGTTTGGTGTTTCTGGCGCTCAGATGCCAGCACTGCATCAACAGGTGTTCTCAATCCCGCATACTTTGTCTTGATAGCACTCTCCTGGAGGCGTAAGCTTTCTTGCTGCTGATTCAGCTGCACTTCTAGGGTCGATTTCTGCGCGGCATACTTTGCCTTAATGTTGTTCTGGTCGTGCCACGACAAACTGTGCGGCATGTGAATTCGAGCGTCGGCCTCAATGCCCCGTTTCCAGCTCTCTAATGACTGTGCGCGTTGTGACCCGATGCCCTTGACATTGTGTATGCGATAGTCAACATCTGCGGCTGTCAGGATTCCAGCACTTTGCAAGCGAGCCTTGTATCCGGGACCAATCCCCGGAATCGGTGCGACTGCAATCCGCGCCTCCTTGAGAGCAATTTGCATAAACAACGCCTGAACCGCTCGTAACGCATTCGCCAATTCGTTTTGTTCCGTTTGAGCGAGTGAGGCTAGTGATTGAGTCAAACCTGAGACTGTTCTGCCAAGCCCTTTTTGGAGTGTGCTCAGGTCCCCGTTCTCCTGGGAGTCCAGTTTTTGCCTATCCTTCAGAGACGCCGAAATTGCCGATTGTAATTTTGAATCATTCACACTTACCAGAGATTGTTCTGCTTTCTGTAATTCGCGGTCTTCCTTGGCGAGAACAGCCTTAGAATCCTCCAGCCGGCGATTGATTCGTTCTTTTTGATGGTCAGCCTCCTTGAGTCTGTCCTCCATCACCTGAATGCGTTCTTTCAGTTCACCGCGCTGTCGACGCACGGAATGCAACTGTTGGACAGAGGAGTCTCCGTTGTAATCTTTCCGGAAGAGCAACAAATGCAGTCCGAACGCGGCTGGAGCTACCACAATCGACCACATTGGTATCGAGGCGTTAACGCACAGCACAAGGACAAGGATAATGACACTCAGAGAAAGATATGCCAGCAAACGCACAGTCCCAACTTCATTAACAAAAGAGACCGGAGGCCCGACAGGATTTGTCGCGTCTAGAAGCCAAGCGATGTTGCCAGGTTGCGGCAGTGTAACCTGTTTTGGTGCTGGAAGATGTGAATGTACCCAGTCCGGAATCTGTTGATTAAGTTCAGAAGGAAGTGAACCTAGCGAGAAGGTTCCATCAAGCGCCGGAACGCTTTGAGGAGAACATGCCAATATCGTTTTGAACAGTGTCACCGCCTGTCGAAGTTCTCGGTTTTGCTCAGAGTCGAGCACTTTAAGCAAAGCTGAACGTTGGGGCTGCTCAAAATCGGATCTACGGAAGAGCAAGCAATCATCGCCGCCCTTGAACGTATGCCAGAGCTTTGGGTCGACACTGATTGCGAGAAGCGACACGGCGATAACCCATCCAGAGAAGTTGTCCAGGTACGGGCCAAAATCGCGGGCACTCCGTCTCGGGTTCTGATAATTGGGTTGGCCGATCTCAGAGCTCGACTTACCGTTGAGAGCTGGCACATACATCCCATCGTAGTCAACCAATATTGGAGATGAATTCACTACAAGAATATTTCCATGCTGTAGGTCGCCGTGAGCGATGGAAGCTTGCTGCATTGCGGCGAGCATTGAGACGAACGACTTCAGGAAGGAAGAGAGGGCCGAAGCATTGTTCAAATTGCGTTCAACCCATGTGATGAGTGGAAGACCTTCCGCCCATTCCATCTTGACAATCGGATACCATTGTCCACGGAGGCGAATGCCGTTCATCAAATACGTGAAGCCCACTGTATAGGGCAGAGAAACTTGACGGAGATAAGCGTTTATTGCGGTGTATCTTTCTTGCTGATCTTGCGTCTGTCGCCTAAAGCAGCGAACGGCCCATTTCTTTAGGCCACAATCCAACTTGTAAACGGTTGCGAAATTCCCACTCCGAGGACGCGGCAGACCAAGTTGAGTGCATTCAACCTTGCCGGTTCGGAGTTCGAGGTCCTCAAAGCAGGTTTGAGGGTTTTGGATGGCCTCGTTATATTCCTGTTCGTTGGGCCAAGACATTTGTTGACAACTCAATCTATGTCGATTCGATAGAGCGTTACGTCATCATTCCGCATCTGATGTGTATCGCGAAGGTTGTCCAACCAGGGTCGAAATGGCAATTCGTCAGTATCCAGGTCTCTCAACGCACGCCATGGCGCCTGATTATTCTCGACCTCCCGAAAGAACCAAGCTGCTAGCGCATCGGTCATCAAATAGAATTTATCTCCGGATTGCCAGGTTCCAGTCTCAATCTTTGTCTGAGGGTCGATGCCCAAATTCGCCTCGGGTTTGCTTCCGAGCAGAAAAGGGTTATTGGTAAACTCAGCTGCAGTTGAGAGGGGGAAACTGATCAGTAGCGTCTCGTCTCTGATCTGAACTAAACAGCTGTCACCCACCGCAAATGCTTCCCATGAGCCTGATGACTTCGTTCCGTCATCGTCTCTCAAAGAGAATCCAAGGATTGTGGAGAATGCTCCTTTTCGCAACTTCTCCTCTGCATACCAAGGCAGCGGTTTCCGTTCAACAAATCGGGCCCAAGCCTGCTGTTTCTTCAGCAGCGAATCTCGGATGTTGCTTGAACTCAATTTCCCTCGACAGTATGCGTGCACCAATTGCCTGGCCCAGACGCCCGCGAACGATGACTCTGTAGCTCCATCTGCTACCGCGACTGATAGTTCAGTCCGCGATTCTCCGGAAACACCTATTCTGGGCCAAAAGGCATCCTCGTATTCCTCTTCCGGATTGCCAGCCTTCTGGGCCCACAGAACGTCGGAAAGAAAGAACATGTGTCATCGCAAGTTGCTTGGCCGCGTGCCAATGTCGAGAGCCTGAATTACCAAAACCAGGTCAGCATTCAAAACGAAGCATCTTGCACCGTCCGAGAGGCTGAAACCATGTTCACCAGCCACATTTCGCATGAACGGAGTTAATACACTCGCACCGTCAAAAAGCAGTTTGGAGTATTGATCCGGCAAGTTCGTGTGCGAATCCGGAAATGCTGTAGACTGTGCATTTGGATTGCTGGAGATGTGCAAATTGAACAGAAGTACAGTTCCATCATTCGAGGACAGAGCTTTCAAGTCGCTCATTGCCTGACTAGGGTCGCCGTCTGTCGATTCCCCATCTGTGATGTGTATCACCGCCGGAGGGAAACTATTCGGATGTTGAGCTACCCATCTTTGCAGAACGCCTTTAGCGTTGTTCAAGGCTTGGCACATTGGAGTACCGCCGCTGAATGTGGGCTCGAACCAGATCGGAAATTTCACTTTCTGGTCGACCAAGCCACCAGCGCCGTCATCAACCCTCTTCGTTCTCTCCTCAATTCTCGCTGGCGAGTTTGCAATTTCGCTAATCGGAGCCAGTTCCTTACCGGCGAGGGAGCCTCCGAAGCCGGGACCAACATTCGCGCCGTACCCAATAACACCAACGTGGAAATAATCCCTGACGCCCTCTTCCTTTGCACACCGAATCACCAGGTTTTGAAGGAGCTTGTTGATAGCATCGGCCACACCGTCAGCCTTTTTCTTGGCCACTTCACCTGGGAAGTTGTCACCCATCGAACCGGATTGGTCTATCAAGAATAAAAAGCACGATGGATTGTTGCGGCTAATTTCGGCTGTATAGGCCATCTATTCTCCTTGAACGGTAGCATTGAATAGCTTTTGCCGACGACTTCGAAATGACCGAGCTTTTTCCCAACAGGCTATCTTGGGGAAAGGAAAACAGTGATGATAACACCCCGAGCGAAGTTCATAGCGCCCGTATGATTCCACTCCCCTCTCGCCCGGTCAACCACACTAACGGGCCATTGCTTCCTCGAAGGTCTGGCATATGGTTCCGCCAAATATGGGCTGGCGATTCCGGCACTCGTTCAAGGTGATTCCCGGTGTGAGGCTCTTCCCGCCAGTCCTAATCTTCTTCCCTCTCCCAAGATATCGTGACTGAGTTTGGCTGTGTTGCGTGTGTCTGTTGCTCTTCTGTGTTTGTTGTCTGCCGGATGAGAGCTTGGCGCTCCTTATCTCCAAAGACCCTGGCGTGTTTCTTGTACGTGCACCCTTTGCTTCCCAAGGGAGCGTGCAGGAAATCGCAGTCCAGCGGTCTCTTTTCGACTGTGATATTTGCAACCGCGGCGTCGTATCTGAATGTGTACCACGTCTTGTCTGTCCACCGATCCAGGGTGGAGCCGGGCCAACTCTCTAACAGGAAGATGAAGATGAACAACCAGAACAAACCAAGCATCTCAGACCGGGACCGGGATTTCAGCGTTGATAGAATCTCTTCGAGCGTAGCGCGAAGACTCTGAAGGTCGCACGCGGGCTGGGATTTCAAAGTCGATAGAATCTCTTCTAGCGAGGAATGAACACGCTCAAGCTTACCAACGAAGCTATCCGGTGCCCTCAAGCCGCAGACTGGGCAGATGGCGACATCCCTTGCAACACCACACCGATAGCACCACCAGTCGATCAAAAGATGCCGCCTCAAACCACGCAGAATGATATCAAGAATTGCTGATGGCAACTGGCTCAGATAGGGAAGGGGGTCGGCGAATCTCTCTCTTCCAGGACCAGGTTGACAATGGTGGGATAATTAGCGCGAAAGGAGAACGCTATGCCGCTTCCACTGATTGCGGCTTTGGCCTGTGCCGCACTCGGCAGGGCTACAAAGAAGGAAACTAAGAAGCAAGCCGTCAGCAAGTACAAGAAAAAGAGCGGCACAAAAGTAAAGGCTTACACTCGACGGGCGCGTTAAGGCCAAGCTTCCCCGTGAATGGAGAGTTCAGACATGGCTACTAAGACTTTGGTCAGCAGCTACGCGCGAATGTGGCCTCGCGAGGTTTTTGACCGACTCGTCATGTCCAACGGAAAGAAGCGTACACTTGCGAAAACTCTAGAGATTTTGACAAAACCTGGGGTATACATTCTCTATCGAGATGGGGTTCCTTACTACATTGGGAAAGCCGATCGAATGCGCAGCCGACTTTGGCAGCACGCTTGGAACCCCCGGAGTCGCCACTACAACCTCTGGAATTTCTTTTCCTTCTTTGTTGTCGAAGACTCTGATGATCGGGACGAGATTGAGGGAATTCTAATTGCCGCGATGCCGACGGCCAACAGCGCGCGCCCCAAGCTTCCCAAAGAACAACTGGGAGAGGAGATCACGACAATGCTACGCGAAATACGGCGGGCTCAAGCGAATCCACTAAGGCAGCAATAAATTAGCCCTCCGACTGCCCTCCGCTCACGCGCGCACGCCCACACTCCCGTGGCTCTCCGGATTACACACCCGATCCCCGTGCGCGCATATACCATTTGGGGATTCAGATGGATGGACATTGAGGAAAGGGAAAGTGACCCATCCGACATCGATTAGGTTTTCCAATCTTGGAAGAGGATCAGCTCTGTGGTGTCAGGTCCGTGATCGTGTGTCCGGTTTTGGGGGCCGATTTCGGGTGGTGCCCTCCTGTCTTTGCTGGGGGAGTGCAGGGCAAGGGGACAGAAGCTGGCAATCCAGGATCGCCTTTAGGCCCGGCAATCCCTTGAGGACCTCTTAACGATTCATACGTGTCGTGATTCTTCTTCAGTCTATCCACGAGGTCATCATCGTTGCCCGCGCGGAACATGGAAACTGCTCCCAGAGCTGTGAACACGAGCAACCCGCACAGGAAATTCCTGAGGGCACAATGAGCTCTGGCTAACTGCGTTAACTTCTCGTTGTTCTGTAGTTCGTGGTCAGAGAGCACTTCAAGGATAGATTCAGCCTTCCTGCGTAGAAAGGCCGCGTGTGGCTCTCCCAAAGTCGGGAGAAAATCCAAAAGACTGAATTCGAGGTATCCTCTTCTGGAAAGGCCTCGTACGGCGTTCAACATTGCAGCGGAAATCTGCAATATTAGATAGCATCCCACCGCCGTTACCAACCAACGAAGGCTGCGGGATTGAATGTGAGACAGGCCGCCGGTACCCAGAAACAATCCGGCGATCCCGACAGATCCAGCAATCGACGACATCCCGAGGATACTAGTTAGCCTCGCGTCGATTCCTTGTTTTCGTTCGTGTTCATTGTCTAGTAAACTCTGCGCGACCGCGCAATACTCGTTAAGAAGCTGTTCGCTCAGTTGCGGAAGTCCCGTTTTGAGTTCTTGTAATCTCTCCTGCGGTTTTTCGCGCTCTTCCTGCGAAAGTGGTTCGGCAACTGGAAAGATCCAGTCCATTAAGGAGTACATGGCATGTTGCCAAGTCATGTGAGTTTGTCCTCGGCTAGCCACTCTGCCACCGCTTCAGATATACCCATATCCAGCGTTCTATCTAACCACAACCATTGTCCGTTCGGATTCACCTCTAGGAACACGAACTTACCATCGGTATTTTGAACTAAATCAATAGCGCCAAATGTAAGCCCGAGTACCTCCATAAGCCGCCGAAGTTGGTCCAAGAGCTGTTCGGGTAGATGTGTGGAATGGTGTGGCAGAGCTGGATTATGCGTCAACCGCCAGTCAATCGCGGCGGCAGGGTCAGACCGTGAATCAATTGCGGCAGCAAAAACTCGGTGCCCGACAATGGTCACGCGAATGTCGTAGCGTTTAGGGATGAGAGCCTGGTAGATGGCCGGACTGTACCGTGCTGATTCGATCTCATCGAGGTGTTCTCTCAATACCTGCGATGTGAAGATCGCAGAACTGCAACCCGCATGTGTAATATGTCCGCGCCTGACGGGCTTGACTATCATAGCGCCGAACCGATCAAAGGCTTTCTTAATGGCATTTGGATCGTTTGTGATGATTGTCGGCGGAATAGTCAAACCAATCTTCGCCGCCAATGAGAGCTGAAAGGGTTTGAATTCAGAGCTCCAAATCGCAGCAGGATGGCTCATCCACCGAGTTGTAAGCCCCAAGATACTTCCTAGCAACGTTGCACGGGATTCATGCAGGCAGAACTCGTACACGCCACTGTCCATAGCCTCAGGTTTGGCAGGGGTTCGCATACGTCGATACCAAACGCTTGTAGGTAACGGGATGGCCTCTCCATCAATGTCTAGCCAGCCACTCGGAGCCGATTGACCCACGACAAAAGACAGGGTTCTGGAGAATGGATAATCTTCTGTGTTAATCCGCGCGTACGCTGCCCCACGAGCAGCGAGCCGCCGAATGACATCGTCGGTTGCCACATCTGCTATCGTGCTTACGATCAGCACGCGACGATCATTCATCGTCCGTGGTTTCCTGCTGTACGGCTGTCTTGCGGCTTACTCCCACTGTCTCGTCTGGCGCATCGGGAGTATCAATCCACTGACCGTTTTGAAGAACCTGTGTTATTTGGCGCGTCCGGTCATAGCGGAGTGGCGACGACGGATCGGCGGGGATGGGCTTTGCGAACCGGTACAAGAAAGGAAGGTTTCCTGCCTGCGCACTAGTTTTCATCAGTCGTTTCCTGTCTAACGTCTGTAACCCTCGTGGTCCTGGCTGCAACGAAACCTTTGGCATCTATTTCCACCGTTGCACCGAGAGGATCTTCGGATTCGTCGGTGTCCCTCGCGTCAAGGAAGTTCAGAGCGTTTGGGCTCCCAGCGACGTGAGAAATCCAAGGAATTTTCGGCATAGAAGTCACGCCTCACGGTCTCTGCAATATTAAAGCGAGATTGATTGTAGTCCGTCAGCGGAACAAATGGAAACTGATAACCCGCTCGACATTCCGGAAGGTATGCGTCTCTGGGGGCGGGGGGGTGTAGCAATTTGCCCTCAATGCGTATAACTCCCGGGTCCGGTTTGGAGATCGGCCGGGACATATTCAGCATAGTACTCTGGACTAGAAGGAATTCTTGACAATACGAAATTCTGGAAATCGCGGGTGAGCGACTACCGACCGGCTTGTTGTGCCGCAGCTTCGATCCAAATTCCTAGGTTGTTGTATCCATCATTGGCCTGCCAGTCGTAAATCGGGAAAAGCGTGGAGAAAGTATGATTTGTACAGCCACCCAGATCGTATGCCAAATCGCTCAGGGGCATCGAACCAACGTCACGGGCGAATTCCCAACCGGACTGCATGTATTCTTTGAAACGAACCTGGTCGGACTGAACCGTGAATGCGAGGGCGTCGAATGGATTCGACCCTTCCGCACACTGCTGCTTGTTGAAGCCAGCGATCGTGTGAACGCGAACCGCTAACAGTCCATTCCCACGGATAAAGCTCCGAACGATTTCATAACGAACCCAACGTCTCAGCGTCGTTTCCGCGCCAACTAAGACACACGTGACGGTGGAGTTTTGCAATCCGTCGCGAAGAAAGCGCTTCAGGATTTCGACACCTTCCCGCTCCCTTGCCTCGAACACGGAGCTATCGAAGAAACCGGCATCTTCGCGTTCACCTTGTGCGACTTTTGTGACCCAGGAATTGCGAACAACCCAGGCCCGGGTAACATCCGGTTTGTAGTGGAAAGAGAAGAATGTCCGTCGTGCCACGAATTTGAGTTCCTTCACGCTTGCGAACCCGAGGGCCTAAGCAAGCAGCTTCTTGTGGTTTCAATCATAGGCAGTCAAGGACCGCCTGACTAGCCGGAACCTAAGAAGATACGGGACCATTTTCTCTCGGAGCAAACCCGGTGGGTCTGATCCATTTGCGTGTCGAGGTCATCTTGTTGGCTAGGGACCTGCTCCTTTCGATTTGGTGCGCTATGGCGAAGACGAGGCGAATATAATAGAGGATGGGTACGGTTATTCCGCCCGAACGAATGGAATGCATGCGCTATGAAACTCTATGAACTCGCGCTGACTGGGGCACCTACTAGTGTTCAAAGTGCGGCGGTCCAAAAATGTCTAACAGACGTGCTGAACACGTTTGGTTTGCGTTTGGGAACCGATGTCGGTTGGTCAATTCGCCCTGCCGCCTTCGAGCCCGACCAGAAAACTTCGGCGGCTGTAGCGTTTTTCGGCGAAGTCGGCGTCTCGGATGCCGGCGTGGATGGGTTGTTGAAGCGCGGCATCCCAATTATTCCAATCGCAACCGAACCCGGAACAATCAGCGCCGAGCTCCCGGACCGTTTGAAGCTTCTTAATTGTCTGACCTTCTCAGGGGACGGCCCCATGAGGATCGGCACCGCCTTGCTGGAATGCTTGGGACTGCTACCGCGTCAGCGCCGCGTGTTCGTCAGCTATCGGCGTGATGAGGCGAAAGAAGCCGCCTTACAATTATTCAACTTTCTGTCTAGCAAGATCTTCGATGTTTTCCTTGATACCCACGGAATATTGCCTGCGGAAGATTTCCAGGGTGTCCTTTGGCACCGTCTCTGTGATTCGGACGTGCTCATCATGCTAGACACGCCCAATTACTTCACAAGTAGGTGGACAAGTGCGGAATTTGGGCGTGCGCTGGCGAAAGGAATCTCAATTCTTCGTGTGGGATGGCCCGGCGTTAAAGCTGCGGCGCGTACGGCGACTGCGAACTCTCTGGAGCTTTTGGATACAGAAGTGGATGTAGCGAATGGGCGTTTGTCGAATGGAGCCCTCGTTCGGATCGCTGCACAGGTAGAACTTGTACGTGCCCAAAGCCACGCGATCCGGAGTCTCAATCTTTTCAGCGCGCTGAAGCGAGACATCGAGCGCATTGGTGGAGTGGTCAACGGGGTCGGAGTCCACAATGCAGTCCACCTTCGATTGCCGGACGGCAAAGAAGTTATCGCATATCCGACAGTCGGTGTACCAACCTCAATGACACTCAACGAGGTGGTCGATTATGCATCAGGCAAAGAAGCCGCGATTGTTTACGATCATGTGGGCTTGCAGGAGAAGTGGCTGAAACATCTTACCTGGTTGGGTAGCAACATCTCAGCGGCTCGTTGGGTGCGCGCGAGCGAGGCAGCGTGGACATTCGGTGGATGGGGTACACCATGAACGCGATCTTTCTGTCTGCAAGTGTTCCGGTAATTGGAAGAGGTACGTACTTCGAAACTGCAGATCCATTTCTCATCCAGTTAGCTGTCCGGGAGCTCATGACCCTAGCGCTAGGACGCCGTCGGATCATCTGGGGTGGACACCCCGCGATCACTCCGATGGTTTGGGCTGTTTGTGAAGATCTCGGGGTCAATTACACCGATGCGGTTGTTTTGTACCAAAGCAGATTCTTTGAGGAGCTGTTCCCCGAAGAGAATAAGCATTTCGCGAATGTGACATTCGTCGATGCGGTTGAAGGAGATAGGGAAGCAAGTCTCCTTGCTATGCGTCGAGCGATGTTATCGCGATCTGATCTCGAAGCAGGAGTCTTCATCGGGGGCATGGAAGGCATTCTTGCAGAACATAAGCTGTTCCAAGAACTGCATCCGTCTGCAAAGATTTTCGCAGTACCTTCACCTGGCGGTGCGGCTCGCCAACTTGCACAAAGTCTTGATCGCCTTTCCGAGGCGCAAATAAAAGATGTTGATTTTGCACGCCTGTTCTACGAGAAACTCGGCATCGATCCCAACGAGCGACGAGAGAAGGATAGATGACTATGGAGTCCGTAATGACTCGACGCCACGTCTTCATCAGCCACCATCACGCTGACAATGACAAAGTTGATCAGCTCACCGAACTGTTAACTAGAGGTGGAAGCGACGTCCGGAATAGCTCCGTTCGCATGAAACCGGCAAACCAGCGTCGAATGGACGAAGGACGCGTAAAGGACGAGACGATCCGCCGGCTCCTGCGCATGAAGATATCTTGGGCATCAACTGTATTGGTATTAATTGGAACGGAGACGCACACTCGCCCGTGGGTGGATTGGGAAATTACCCAAGCTGCTAAGCAGGGGAAGCGTATCGTCGGAGTCTATTCTCAGGGCGGGACGGATGCCGAAAAGCCCGCGGCGCTTGAGCGCTACGGATCGGCGATTGTCGCGTGGAACACGGACAACATAGTTGACGCTATCGAGGGCAAAAGCAACCAATTTCAGAATTCGGATGGAACTGAGAGAGCGGCCGTTCATCCGAGCACGACGAGGGTTTGCTGAAGTTGGGAAAGGTCTATATGTACGTTGTCGACCGAGACTTTGGTTTCGCTCCCAATCCATTTCACGGCTACTGCACCTTGGCAACATGTATGCCTCGTATTCGAGCTAAGGCGCAGGTGGGCGACTGGGTAGTAGGCATAGGGGGCTCAAGGCTAAAAGCCACCGGTCGCTGCGTATACGCGATGCGAGTAACCGAGACGCTGTCCTTCAATGAGTATTGGGTGAAGAAAGCATACTTCGACAAGCGCCCCGTAAGGAACGGCAGCAGCGTAATGATGGTCGGCGATAACATCTACGATCGGGACCAGGCCAGTGGACCTTGGGAACAATTGGATTCGCACCACAGTAACCCGGACGGAACTCCCAATCCACTCAACATAAATAAAGATACGAGTGCCAACAGAGTCCTTGTCTCGCGTGATTATTTCTATTTTGGGAGGGCGGCACCTGCCGTCGCCCCTGGGCTGCTCGCGGCATTGGGATACAAGAACGGTATTGGACATCGAGTTTTTGACGCTTCACAATGCTCAGCCTTCCTCCAGTGGCTGTTCAGTGATTACAAAGCAGCCCGAAACATCGTGGCTGGAGACCCGTTTGATTTTGACCAAAGTGCGAAGCGCTACTCAGGAAAGGGTAGCTCGCTGCGCTAGAACTTGAGTTTCAATTGCAAAGATGCGTCTTCCTTGCGCCGCACGACGCAACCCCCACAGTGGTGAGGCCGAGAGAGTCCATAGAAGTCTTCTTTCGGCCCTGAAGCAGGCCAAAGTTTCCGTCTGTGTTCTGCGATCCCGGAGGGCCACAAGAAAACCGTCCTTTTCGCGGCTGCCATCTGCCATAATACGACTTCGAACGCGACCGACTTCATTGCAGGTAGGTGTGATGGAAGAGATCCCAAAACATCCAGATGGAGCCTCAACGGCCTCGGAACCCGCCGCTGCAGGTTCGACTGAAAACCGGACGGCTACGCAGCCCACCGCCACGAGTTCCGCTAAGGAAGCGGCGGCTACATCACTCACTGCGACAGGTTCTACTAAGGACTCACCGGCAGCTCGCCGTACCCGCTGGATTCTGCCGACCTTCGCGGGTTTATTGGCGGGATTCTCACTGGCTACACTCATCTGTTCGATACCCGCCCCAGCTCAGACCTTCGTTTCGCTATCCGCCGTTTCGGGTGTCTTGATCGTGGGCGGACTCGTTACGCTAATCGTTCTGATTCCAGCTGCCGGCGGTTCCAATTCAGACATAAAGACGGAATTCTTTTCTGCTCGTGCGGCATACCTTTGCGTCATAACGGGGCTGGTGCTGCTCGGCATAGTTGCGATCGGTGCAGTCTTTGCGCGGGTAATGTTGACAGTTGGGGGTCGCTGATGTTCTTGGCACGTACTGAAATCGCGAAACTTGTCGACAAAGGGCTGATTCTTAATTATGAGGAAAAATGTCTCCGGCAATCCTCATATGATCTCAGACTCGGCAAGGAAGTTTACCTTGTGGGCAAAGATGCACCGCAGATGCTTTCGAACAGTTCGCCGTATGTCAGCATTCCTCCCGGTCAATTTGCAATGCTGACATGCTTCGAAGAGATCCAGATACCGCGCGATCATATGGCTTTTATCGCGCTGCGAAGCACTTTTAAGTTTCAAGGCCTTGTAAACATCTCGGGATTCCACGTGGACCCCACCCACGAAGGCACGTTGCTGTTTGCCGTTCAGAACGTCGGTCCCAGCGACATCCGGCTCAAATTCCAGGAGCCAACCTTCACGATCTTCTTCGCTGAAGTGAAAGGGGATATCCAGGCCTCACGATCAGACGAGAAACAGACCCGACTTAAGCCACGGCTCAAGGGCATTCGATTGGAAGATGTGCAAGTCTTGGGTGGGTCGAGCATTACGATTGCAAGGCTCCAAAAGGAAATCGAGCAACTGAGATTTATTATCTTCGTCTACACGCCACTCGTTGTTGCCATCTTGGCAGCCCTGATCAAGCTCTTCTGGCACTGATGAATAAAGTCGAAGTTCCGGCAAATAGATTTTGACGCCCCTAAAGTTTTGCGATACCCTCTTGACAGGTAATGGTGATACAAGGATTGGGGTTGTGTGGACCAGGACCCCAATATGTAGTATGCTGGGGCGGGTTTAGGATGAATTTAAGTCTCACAGAAGTCAAGATCGAACTCACTCAGCGCTGCCCGTTGGCGTGTGTCCACTGCAGCACGAGTTCTCACCGAAAGCAGTCTAGCTGCCTCCCGGTTGAAACAGTTGTCCGAGTTCTCAATGAAGCCTCCGAGTTGGGTGCCCGCAAGGTCGTATTCACGGGCGGCGAGCCTCTTGTCTACGAGCACCTTGGAGAGGTCATTCGTACAGCGTCTCGTCTTGGGATTCAGCCGACGCTCTATACGACTGGCATTCTCGATAACCAGTTGACGCCAATCACTAACAAAGCAGCGGATGAACTGGTTGGCAGAGGGATCGCGCGATTCATCTTTAGCGTGTACTCAGCCCAGGCATCGGTCCATGACAAGATCACTCGCTACGGAACATTTGCGGCGACATCGTGTGCAATCGAGGCCGCGGTACAGACAAGAATCCCAGTGGAGATTCACTTCGTCGCGATGAAACAGAATTTTCGCGACCTGTCTGATGTAGTAAGAATGGCCAGACGTGTCGGTGTGTGTCGTGTCAGCGTTCTCCGCTTTGTACCCCAAGGTCGTGGTAGAAATTTGCACTCGGAAGAGTTGTCTCGAACGGAGCTGGTCGAGTTGGCTGAGGCAATAGAATACTGCCGCTCACAACATCCACAGCTAACGATTCGAGCAGGATCGCCTTTTAATGTTCTTGGAGTTGGCTTTACGCCGTGCAATGCAGCCCAGGATGTTCTAATCATTAATCATCGAGGTGAAATATTCCCCTGCGATGCCTTCAAGAACGTTCATGTTGCGGAACCTGAATTTGGTTCAGTACTGAAACGCCCGTTGAAAGAGGTCTGGGAGAAGTCGGTTTATCTAAATCGAGTCAGATCCATTCTGAACAGACACACGGGCGATGGGTGTCAGAGTTGCAATACGTTCGATGGCTGCAGGTCAGGGTGCCTAGCGCAAAAGGTACTTCGTAACGGATGGGATGATATGGACAACAGGAATCCAGCTGACCTGATTCAAATCGCACCCTTGGTCGCGCCTGAACCGCTCGCTTCTGCCTCAATCCAACTCGTACGCTCTCTCTAGATTGTTGGCCATCTGGGTGGGGAGAGTACATTCCTCAAGGATGGGCACTTGGCCTGAAAGGGAGACGGCGAGTTTCAATTTGTCAGCAAACGCCGCAATTTGTTTCGCATCGTGGATTTGCTCAACCCATTGTCGATGTATCGCTGTCCTTGGGCCGGGATGGTATAAGACACCCAAATATCTACGGTTCCAGGGAATCACTTGTCCGGCCGAACGCTTAATCTGGCAATCATGATCCACGATCCTGCCGAGCGCCTCCAGCGCGACCCTGCCGAGCGCGACCACGAGCCTCGGATTCACCACATCAAGCGTACGCTTGAGTAATTCGGAGCAGTTGCGTATTTCCTTGGTGGTCGGTCGATCATTGTTGCCCTTGCTGTCCCTCGGATTACAGAGAATCGCATTCGTGATGAAGATCGCAGAGCGACTCCAGCACATTGCCTTGAGCAGCTGTTCGAATCGGTCACCTGTGCGGTCGCCAAAGAGCGGAACGCCCGTGACCTCCGCTCCAAGTCGGCCAGGGGCTTCGGCTACGAACATCACGTCGGCGTTCCAGTTACCATTGTGGTCGGTCAACACTCGGCGGGAACAGCCCATTCGAGAGCAGATTGAGCACGCTTGTGCATCTCTGATCAGCTGCGCTTGAGAGGAGAGTGAGTGGATCTTGTTTGGCAATTGTCTCGGTGTCCAGTCACCAGTCGCGACTCATTCTACGTCATTGTTGCCGCTTGCGCCCCTCCCAGTTGGGTGGCAGCACCATCGTAGGCACTGCGAGATTCCGCGCTTTGAGAGTTGTCGGTTTCAACTCGGTGAATTGGCTATCGGTGTCCGACGATGCCCGGCAAAAATGCATTCTGGCCATCCCAATTGTCGGCATTCTCAAAGCCGTAACCCAATTCCCTGGGCGACGCATGAAGCTTCAGTGATTTCCAGGGCGGAGGTTTTCGAGACATCGGCTCCGAGTTGAGGGCCGAGTTTCGCCATGTCGTCGGTGAAGAGCGTCGCCTCGTGGCTGGCGCGGGAGATGGAGACGTAGCCGAAACGGGAGTTGAGCAAGTCCGGGTGGACACTTGTATCCGCGTGAACGAGGACGCGTTCGGCGGTAAGACCCTGGGAGCTGTGACTGGTAACGGCGTAGCCGTGGTCGAGATGACGATGCTCGTTGGGGTCAAATTCGATCTGGCGGTCATTGTCGAGGCGCACGGATAGGCGACCATCGCGGTGGATCGCCTCGATCGCGGCCATGTCGCGATTCGCAACGCCGAGTGATTTGTCGGGGGCAGTAAACTGGATGCGGTCACCTACGGAAAACTCGCGTTGGATCTCTTGGTAGACGCTGACGCCTATAAGGCGGCGGGGATCGTAGGTCGTAAGCTCTCCGTTCGCTTTTTCGACAGTGAGTTGGTTTGCGAATGGGTTGATCGCGACGACCGATGCGTAGGCGGCAGCTTCGATTCCGATGGCTTTGCTCCCACGTGTGTAGCGGACTACGTCGTTGATCTCGTAGTGGCTTGCCCATGATCGTTCGGCTCCGGTCATGTCCGGACGCTGAACGAGGACGCGAAGAGTATGCTCTTCCGGCGCAAGAGTTCCATTGGCCTTCAACTCCTGGCGAACAGCGACGTTCAGCTCGCGGCGGGAAGCATTGTCCGGTGAGACGATGAGAGTGTTATTGGGCGATTCGACGTAACTCTTTGCGATGGTGCGGACACGGTCTTCTGCATTGGGAATTTCCTTCACGCGGCCCTGCTGCTGGAGTGCGTCGAGCGCAGCGGAGACTTGGCCCGTCGCCAGCAGCTCGACGGCAGATTTCAGAGCGGGGTCCTTTTGGCGCACGATCTCATCGAGTCTGGCCGTACGCATTCCGGCTTCCTGCAGTTGCTCGAAGGGGCGGCCCGCTTCGACACCCTGATGCTGGCGGGTATCGCCGATCAGAAGCACGCGGTCATTGGGACCAAGCCGCGAAAGAAACTCGCGCATCTGAGTGGTGCTGGCAAGGCTTGATTCATCGACAAGGTAGAAGTGCTTTTGCTCTCGTACGTCGGGATTCACGGTGCGGACGAGGAAGCCTTGCAGGGTTCCGGCTTCGATACCTGCCTCATTGAGTTGGCGCGCGGCGCGGGAGGTCGGCGCAAAACCCCTGACCTGATACCCCTGCCTTTCCGCGGCGGTGCGGATCACCGTAAGCGTGGTCGTCTTGCCTGAGCCCGCGAACCCTTGGATTCCCTGGATGTGGTCGGACGAACTGAGGACATCCTCGACCACGCTTCTTTGTGCCGGGTTGAGATGTTGGTGATGATCGGCAACGGCGATGGCCTGCGAACGCGAAAGAACCGGTTCGACGTGGTTTTGTCCCTCACGCATGCGCCGCAGGATCTCATGTTCTGCTTCGATGGTTTTCGCAGTGGTGAACTGGCGGCCCGGAATGCCCCGAGACCGCTCGACGATTTGAAATTCTCCGGAAGCCAATCGGGCGTCAAGATTAGCGCGCACTTGGGCGTGGGTGATCTCGCCCATGCCTCGGCGAAGGCCATCGCGGATGAGCGCACGTTCGTCCACAACCGCCTCGCGCTCGAAGTTCTTGTCGCGGGAAAAGGTGAGGGATTCTCGAACGCGCTCAAAAGAGTTGACCGGCTTCTCCTGATGTTGAGACCGTTCATGTGCGGCCCGTACAACAGCCTCTGCTTGGTGTCCAAAGTCTGCCGCCAGCTTCCGGTGGGCGGCCATGACTTCTCGGGGCGAATGAATCTCTTTGCGGTCGCGCGTAGCGTGCGCGGCGATCTCAGCAGCCTCCTTTCCCGAGCGGCACGTGCGTTCGAGGTACTCGCGAATCTGTTGGCTGCGCGGACTGGAGGCGTCGAGGTATTCCTGCGTGTAGCCCTTAATTTCTGGGGCACCGCTCCGCCCTGTCGTGATTTCATAACCGAGTTGACGGACGCGATAAGTTAGCTCGGATTGATAGATCGCCGTGGCAAATTGCTGCGATTGAAAGAACCCTCGCTCCTGTAGGGCACGGGTTTCTCCGTCGGGCCGCTCGGTCATGTTGAAGATAACAACGTGTGTATGAAGCTGTGGCGCAACATAGCCATCGACAGGGCGGGCTGTATCGTGCTCAAACTTGGCGGCGATAAATTTCCCTGTGGTCTCGGCCGGATGATTGCCGCCGATGCGGGCTTGCGTATAATGTTCAAGTTGGTCAAGGGCAACGCGAACGCTCTCTCGGTGCGCTTCGCGGACACGCTCATCCCCGCCGACAAGGGCAGTGAGCGAGACGGACTTGGGGGCGGAAAAGGTCGCATCCCACCCGGCTCGATGCTCCATCGTCTTGATCCTCTTGCCGTCGGCATCCTGATATTCATAGGACGCTCGTTGCCGCACAAGTTGCTCCCCGGTTTGTGGATGCTGGCCCTGGCTGAGTTTCGCGAAGTCTTGGGCAGAGACCGTTCCGGCAAGGCCGAATTGCTCGGCGAGGCGGCCTTGCCACTCCCCTGCTGTGACTCCGCGCTGAGACCAATAGTTCTGCTCCTTCGCGGTGAATTCCTTCTGGTGGTAGCACTGCGCCTGGCCGGCGGAGAGTGGCTTTGAAATGGTCAGCATGGCAGTTACTACCCTCGAAGATTGAGGCTTTGTTGGGCGTTCACGTTCATCTCAAGGTCCGTCTCCTGCTGCGGGATCACCGTCGCTGTTCGTGCAGATTTTCGCTGCGGCGGTGTGGAGACATTGGGCTCTTGTTTTAGTTCAGTTGGACGCACTTGGGGCTTAGCTGCTCCTATGTTCTTGGGATCGTAGGGGAGCTTGTCCTCGGGTGTATCGCGGAGGTCGAAGCCACTGGCGACAATCGGCATATCGAACCGAGGGAATGAGAAGCGTGTCACATAGTTCTCGAACTTCAGATAGGCGTGGAGGTCCGCGAGCCCGGAGATTTCGGACTCCATCACCAGCGGTTCGATCTGCCGGTCCAGCGTGAAGTTTCGCCCGGCGCGGGAGCCATCGAAGTGGGTCTCGCGTAGCCTTTCGATCTCGACCTTTCCAATGAACTTGCTGACCCACTCGCTGGCGGCCGGCTCCTTTGTCTTCAGCCAAATGCTGGTTGCCGGTTGGGACAGCATGACTTCAGCCAGGTGGCCGTAGAGGACTTCCAGTTGGGCCTTACCCTGGAAACCCAGGATTACCGGATTATTGCTCTTCCGATTCTCTGTAATGGCGGTATGCAGCTGGGGGAGCTTCTGCAAACTTGCCAACTCGTCGATCACGAACCATACCCGCTTCTGTCCCTCCTTTGGCTCATTCAGCAAACGCAACACGAGCAGGTCGATCCATAGACTATGAAGGGGCTTAAGCGCCTCACGTTCCGTTGGGAGTGAAGTGATGAATATCCAACCCTGCCGCGTTTCGGCCCACTCCCTGGCTGACCACTCGCCATTCCCCTCGCCCTTCTTCGGGAGCAGGCGAAGGCTGTCGGCGACCAGCCCCAGCGAGCCAAGAACACCTGAACGCTGTTCGTGCGCGGTTGGGTTGATCAGATGAGCATGCTCCGTCCCTTTCAGCCTTCGGTCGATCTCCTGCGGGTCTGACATCCATTTGACCAACTCCTCCGGTGTGGGGCCGTAGGCCATGAGGAAGGCGAATATCTTCTGCGGGGACTCGATGAAGAACTCACCCCTCCTGTCCTGCGGCGGTTGGAACAGGGAGACCGCCAGAGCCTTCGCTTCGGAACGGCGGCGGAGTTCTTCCGACGGTCCCCAATACGGGCAACGCTTATCGAGTGGATTGAGGATCACATCGCCTCTTTTTGGATCGTAGAAGCGCCGGACGAAGTCCCGTGCCGGGTCGTAGACGATCGCGGAATCGCCACGATGTTTTATCTGGCGAAGGATCTGGAGCAAGATCACGGTCTTGCCCCCGCCGGTATCGGCGATGATCTGCATGTGCTGAGCCTCGGCTCGTTTCGGTATGCGGATCATCGCCTTCATCCTATCGGTCTTGATCCCTATGCCATCTCCTTCGACCCTGAGGTTGAATTCCTTCGGCGTCAGCATCTCGGGGCCTCTCAGTCGTCGTCCGTACCTCAGTTGTTTCCGTCGTCGTACGTCCTTGGCGATACAAAACGGGAGTTGGATGACCAGTGACGCGAGACCAAGAAGCAGGGGAAGCTCGTAGAGGTCGAAAAGCGTATCGCCGCCGTAAACCACACTTTTGAGGTAGGAACTTAAGAACGCATCGATATAGCTTCGCTCCGGTCCCAAGTAAAGGAGAACGTAGCCGTGCTGCAAAGCGGATTTCGAGAGCGCAAGCGGGATGGGTTTGCTACCCGGTTCCGGCGTCTTGCCGTCCATTACGTCGGCGTTCATCGCCAGACGCGGTGCCATCTCGCGAGCGCCCACCATGAGCATCCGGTAGCTGTCTTGGCGGCCCGTTCCGATTGCTCCGGCGATGCTCGATCGTATATAGATCGGCGTATAGAAACGCTGTAGCGAGTTGTTGCCGAAGCTGAACCGGCAGTAGAGAAATAGCCCCGTCAAAACGACTGCCATGAATACCGCGCCATAGGTGTAAATCGGGCTGTGCGGTGGCCAGATCATTGTTTCTTTCCGTCCCCACTTTGTTGTTGCCATTGCCTATTTCCTTTCGCCGGGAGTAGCCAACTTGGCGGCTAGCTGGTGCTTCGCATCACTGATTTCATCGAGCAATTTGTCGAACGCCTCTGGCGTGAGTCTCTGGCCTGCGGCCAGGGGCCGCAGTACGTTTACAA
>Ga0210406_10002390_pt1 | contig 21504 bp, 19 predicted proteins | sample IncBWC30MmetaG_FD_155454 | JGI IMG/M metagenome (GOLD analysis project Ga0210406, IMG submission 155454) | Forest soil microbial communities from Barre Woods Harvard Forest LTER site, Petersham, Massachusetts, United States - Inc-BW-C-30-M | ecosystem: Environmental > Terrestrial > Soil >... | reverse complement strand
TGTTGCTGCGCGTTCAGCTCGTTGACCCCGGCTTCCCGGATTTTTTCGATGCGTCGCGGCATGCTCAGTAACCTCCTGCGCGAGTCACGAATTTCGTCGGAATCGGCAGCTTGTCCGCGGCCAGTCCCATGGCTTCCTTGGCGGTGGCTTCGTCGACCCCGGCCATCTCGAACATAATCCGTCCCGGCTTGACCACCGAAACCCACTTTTCCGGAGCTCCTTTGCCTTTGCCCATGCGGGTTTCCGCGGGCTTCTTGGTGAACGGCTTGTCCGGAAAAATACGGATCCACAGCTTGCCGCCGCGTTTGATGAAGCGGGTAATGGCCACGCGCGAGGCTTCGATTTGCCGGTCGGTGATCCACGCCGCTTCCATGGCTTTCAAGCCATATTCGCCGAAGGCCAAATCGCCGCCGCGCCAGGCTTTCCCGGTGCGCCGGCCGCGCATCTGCTTTCGGTACTTCACTTTCTTGGGCATCAACATCGCTGTGTTCTCGCTCCCCTGATCTCGTTCTTTACGTCCGCTGCTGGCGAGCTAAAGCTCGCCGCTGCAAATCTTCGTTACGCGGCAACCCCTTCGCGCTCTTTTTGGATCTTCGACGCGCGCTTGGGCACGTTTTCCCCTTGATAGACCCAGCATTTCACGCCGATCACGCCGTAGGTGGTGTAGGCCTGCGCGAAACCGAAATCGATGTCCGCACGAAGGGTTTGCAGCGGCAAGCGCCCCTGCAAATACCATTCCTTGCGGGCGATTTCCGCGCCGTTCAAGCGGCCAGCGACACGCACCTTGATGCCTTTGCAGCCGAAGCGCAGAGCGGAGTCCACCGCTTTGCGCATGGCGCGGCGAAACGCGACGCGCTTTTCGAGCTGCAGCGCGATGGATTCGGCCACCAGCTGCGCATCCAGCTCCGGGCGGTGCACTTCCTGAATGTCGATGTGCACTTCGCGCTTGGTGCGCTTCTGCACTTCTTGCTTGAGCTTGTCGATTTCCGCGCCCTTGCGGCCGATGATGATGCCCGGGCGCGCGGTGTATATGCGCACGACGAGCTTGTTGGCGGCGCGCTCGATATCGATGGAGCTGATCCCCGCGCTCTTGAGTTTCTCTTTCAGTTCGCGGCGCAGCTTCACGTCTTCGTGCAGCAGCTCCGCGTAGTCGCGGTCGGCGTACCAGCGCGACTTCCACGGCTTGTTGTAGCCGAGGCGGAATCCATACGGGTGCGTTTTCTGTCCCATTTGTCTCCTTACTTCTTGCCCTTCTTTGGAGCGCTCTGCTTGCCGGAGAGCGCTTTGCGCACGCGACGCGCGGTACCCCGCACGCCCTTTTGCGCTTCCGCTTCCGCTTCGATGGCGGCAACGCGCTGCGCTGCGGCCACGTGATGCTCGGCGACGCCCACCCACAAATGCGCGGTGCGTTTCTGGTAGCGGAACGCGCGGCCCATGGGCGCGGGACGCAGGCGCTTCCAACGCGTGCCTTCGTTGACAAAACAGTTGTTCACGTACAGCTCGTCGACATCCAGCGGCGCCCCGGCGTCTTCCGCCTTGCGCTCCGCGTTGGCGATGGCGCTGCGCAAAACTTTTTCGATGTGCTTGGCCGCGCGCTTGGGCGTGAAGCGCAGCGTTTGCAGTGCCGCTTGCGCCCTTTGCCCGCGGATCAAATCCATCACCAAGCGCGCCTTTTGCGGCGACATGCGCACATGCCGCGCCAGCGCGTGGGCTTCAATCGAGCTCGCTTGTGGTTGTAGCTCAGCCATGGCTTATGCCTTCGGCGCTGCCGGAGCCGCGCCGCCTCCTGCCGGTGCCCCAGCGGGAGCTGCTCCACCCGCGGGAGCCGCGCCAGCCGCCTTCTCGAGCGCCGCTTTTACAGCGTGGCCTTTGAAGGTGCGCGTCGGCGAAAATTCTCCCAGCTTGTGCCCGATCATCTGCTCGGTCACATACACGGGAATGAACTTCTTGCCGTTGTGCACGGCGATGGTGTGGCCGATCATCTCCGGAACGATCGTGGAGCGCCGCGACCAGGTCTTCACCACTTTCTTTTCATTGCGCGTGTTCAGACCTTCCACTTTGTCGCGCAAATGGCCGTCGACAAACGGCCCTTTTTTCAGTGAGCGTGCCATTTCTCTTGGTTACTCCTCGACTCGGCGCAAACGGCCCCACTGCGCCCGCCGCATTTTCTTGAAGCCGCGCACCGGACCGGGTACGCGATGCGACTTGGGGCAGAACGGGCAGACAAAGCGCGTGCCTTGCGCGTTGGGAATGCGTTCTACGATGACCGACCAGCCGGGCTTGCACAGCTTGTACAGCACCGGCTCCAGCGGAACGATGACCGCCTTTACCGGCCGCACGGGCTTGCTGGCCTTGACTGCGCTTCTTTTTGCGGACGCGCGCTTCACTGGCCGGCTGGTTCGACGGCTGGCTGCGCGTCCTGTTCGTGTTGCTCTGGTTGCTCGCATGGTTTTTGCTCTCAACAAACCACCATTCGTTGGCGGCTTGGTTTATTTCCACTTCACTGTCTTACTTCCTGCGCTGAACGATCTGCTTGTCGGTACGCTTGTTCCTGCGGGTCTTCTTGCCGAGCGTCGGAAAAGCCCAGGGCGTCTGCGGATGATTGCCCTTGACCTTGCCTTCACCGCCGCCGTGCGGATGATCCACAGGGTTCATGGCCACGCCGCGCACGGTGGGCTTGATGCCGCGCCACCGGGTGCGTCCGGCCTTGCCAAACGTTTCATTTTCATGGTCAAGGTTGCCAACCTGGCCAACCGTGGCCATGCAATCGATGGAAAACTTGCGCACTTCCCCGCTGGGCATCTTCACCAGCGCGAGGTCGCCTTCTTTGCTGAGCAACTGCGCCGCGCCGCCCGCGGAGCGCACCGCTTGGCCGCCGCGTCCCGGGTACAGCTCGAGGTTGTGCACCATCGTGCCGGGAGGAATGTGGCGAATCTTCAGCGCGTTGCCGGGAAGAATGTCCGCGGCTTCGCCGGTTTGCACCGTGGCGCCGACTTCGAGGCCCACCGGATGCAGGATGTAGCGCTTCTCGCCATCGGCATAATGCAGCAGCGCGATGTTGGAGCTGCGATTGGGGTCATATTCGATGGCCGCAACCTTGGCAGGCACGCCAACCTTATCGCGCCGGAAATCCACCTGGCGGTACTGCCTCTTGTGGCCGCCGCCGCGATGCCAGATCACGATTTCGCCGTGATTGTTGCGTCCGCCGGAGCGCTTCTTGGGCTCAAGCAAAGCCTTCTCCGGCTCCTGCTTGGTGATGTGGCTCTTGTCCAGGACGGTGATGAACCGCCGCGACGCCGTATATGGATTAAAGCTTTTCAGTCCCATCGCTGCCTCTTACCTCTTACTTCTTCTCCGCTCCGCCTAAGCGGAGCGAAAAAACTCGACCTGAATCTCGCTGGCCCTTACAGGTTCTCCGCGTACTCGATCATTTTTTCGCCTTCCGCCAGCTTCACGTAGGCTTTTTTCCAATCGCGGCGATACCCTTCGTTCTGCCCACGGCGGCGCATCTTGCCGTGAAAGTTGGCGGTGCGCACATCGTCGACCTTTACCTTGAAAATCTGCTGCACGGCTTCCTTGATCTGTGTCTTGGTCGCACCGGAAGCGACTTCAAAGACCACCGTGTGCTGCGTCTCTTTCACGCCCAGCCCTTTTTCGGTGATGATCGGCCGGCGAATAATTTGATAGTGCGGGGCTGACATCGCTTATCCCTTCCCCTTTTTCTTTGCGGAGCCAGGTTTCTTGGCTGCGGCTTTTTCCTTCTTTGCCGCCGGCTTGGCCGCGGACTTGGGCGCTGCTTCTTTCCTGGGCTTCGCGGCCGGAGCTATGGATTGCACATCCGGCGCCACGATCGGCTTGGCTTCGGGATCAAGCGTATGGCTCAGCCGCGCAACGGCTTCTTTGGACAGCAGCAAAAGGTCGTGATTCAGCAAGTCATACGGCTGCAAAACGTTGGTGGCCACCAGCTTGACGCGCTCGAGATTGCGGCTGGCCAGCTCCAGATTGCGATTTTCGCCATACGCCACCAGCAATGCGGATTTTTCGCCGTTCAGCTTGTCGAGCACCGAGCGCAGCGCCTTCGTCTTGTGCGTATCCAGCGACCAGGCGTCGACAACCGTCAATTTCTGTTCCGCGAGCTTCGCGGAAAGCGCCGAGCGCAGCGCGCCCAGGAGCATTTTCTTCGGCAGCGCGTAACTGTAATCGCGCGGCTTGGGTCCGTGCACCGTACCGCCATGGCGCCAGAGGGGAGAACGAATGGAGCCGACACGCGCGCGGCCGGTGCCTTTTTGCCGCCAGAGCTTGCGCCCCGCGCCGCTGACTTCGCTCTTGTCCTTGGTCTTATGCGTGCCTGCGCGCAAGCCGCGTAGATACCAGCGCGAAGCTTCGTGCAGCAAGTGCGGATTCACCTTGGCGCCAAACACGGCGTCGGCGAGTTCCACCTGCCCGACCTTCTTGCCATCCAGATTGACTACATCCACGACCGGCATAATCTCGTTTCCTTTTTCTCTGACCGTTCCTACTGTTCTTTCCTACTTCGCTGCAGGCGCGCGTTTTGCCGCCGGACTGCCAACCTTCTTGGCGTTCTTCGCGCGGCGAATCAAAATGTAGGCGCCGCTCGGCCCCGGCACGGAACCGCGTACCAGCAGCAGATTTTCGTCGTTATCCACCTTCACGACCTTCAAGTTCTTGGCCGTCAGGTTGGCGTCGCCCATGTGACCCGGAAAGTGCTGGTTCTTCCACACGCGCGAGGGAAACGAACTGCCGCCAATGCCGCCCGGCGCGCGATGGAACATCGAGCCGTGGGTGGCATCGCCGCCGCGGTAGTGCCAGCGCTTGACGCCGCCGGCAAAGCCTTTGCCTTTGGTCACGCCGCTGATGTCGACCAGTTCACCGGCCTTGAAGTTTTCCACCAGCACGCGATCGCCGACTTTCGTTTCGTCCTTGGACTCTTCGATGCGCACTTCCTGCAAAACCTTCATCGGCGCCACACCGGCTTTTTTGAAGTGCCCGGTCATGGCTTTGTTGACGCGCTGCGGCTTGACGAATTCCACGAGCCCGAGTTGCGCGGCTTCGTAGCCGTCCTTGTCCATCGTGCGGCGCTGCACCACCACGCACGGCCCCGCTTGCAGCACGGTGCAGCCGACCGCCGCGCCGTCTTCGGTGAAGACTTGCGTCATCCCCAGTTTGATTCCGATAATTCCGTTGACCGCCATCTTCTTTTCTCTCTCAGAAACCTGATGTTAGAAGCACCAACTACTTTCCTGCGTGGCCGAAGGCCTTAATCTCCACGTCAACTCCCGGAGGCAAATCCAGCTTCATCAATGCGTCCACTGTGTCCGGAGTGGGCTCAAGGATGTCGATCAGCCGCTTGTGCGTGCGCATCTCGAACTGCTCGCGGGATTTCTTGTCCACGTGCGGCGAACGCAAAACCGTCCAGCGATTGATCGTGGTTGGCAGCGGAATCGGGCCGGCAACATCCGCGCCGGTGCGCTTCGCGGTCTCCACAATCTCGCGCGTGGACTGATCCAGAATCCGGTGATCGTAGGCTTTCAAACGAATGCGAATTTTGTCGCCTTGTCTCATTTATCTAGTCCACAGCCCTCTCTGGAAAACCCATTATTCGATGATCTCCGTGACCGCGCCCGCTCCAACGGTGTGGCCGCCTTCGCGAATCGCGAAGCGCAAGCCCTTCTCCAGCGCTACCGGCGTAATCAGCGTCACTTCGCAGCTTACGTTGTCTCCGGGCATCACCATCTCCACGCCGGCCGGCAACTTCATGTCCCCGGTCACATCCGTGGTGCGGAAGTAAAACTGCGGCCGGTAGCCGGAGAAAAACGGCGTGTGCCGCCCGCCTTCTTCCTTGGTCAACACGTACGCTTCGGCCTTGAACTTCGTGTGCGGCGTGATCGAGCCCGGCTTGCAAACCACTTGCCCGCGCTCCACATCTTCTTTTTCCGTGCCGCGCAGCAGGAGTCCCACGTTGTCGCCCGCCAGACCTTCGTCCAGCAACTTCTTGAACATTTCCACGCCGGTCACAACCTTCTTCTGCGTCGGCCGGAAGCCCACAATCTCGATCTCTTCGCTGACCTTCACCTTGCCGCGCTCGATGCGGCCGGTAACCACCGTGCCGCGTCCGGAGATGGAAAAAATGTCTTCAATGGGCATGGCGAACGGCTTGTCGATGTCCCGCACCGGCAGCGGCACGTTCTTGTCCACCGCTTCCATCAATTCATCTATCGTCTTTTCCCACTTGGCGTCGCCGTTCAACGCCTGCAGCGCCGAGCCCTTGATCACCGGAATCGTGTCGCCCGGAAACTGATAGCTCTTCAGCAGTTCGCGCACCTCGAGTTCAACGAGCTCGAGCAGCTCGGCGTCTTCCACCATGTCGCACTTGTTCAGGAACACGACAATGGCCGGCACCCCAACCTGGCGCGCCAGCAAAATGTGCTCGCGCGTCTGCGGCATCGGACCGTCCGTGGCCGCCACCACCAAAATCGCGCCGTCCATCTGCGCCGCGCCGGTGATCATGTTCTTGATGTAGTCGGCATGACCCGGGCAGTCCATGTGCGCGTAGTGGCGGTTCGGCGTTTCGTACTCCACGTGCGAAACGGCGATAGTGATGCCGCGCTCGCGCTCTTCCGGCGCGTTGTCAATGGAATCAAACGCGCGGAATTGCACCTTGGGGTTGTGCTTCGACAGCACCTTGGTGATCGCCGCGGTCAACGTCGTCTTGCCATGATCAATGTGACCAATGGTCCCAATGTTCACGTGCGGCTTGTTGCGCTCGAATTTCTCCTTGGCCATCTTTCTCCGCTCCTCAGTCTAAAATCTAGTTTCCTGCAAAACCCTGGACCCGGAATTACTTCTCGCCGCGTACCTTCTTCACGATCTCCTCAGCAAGCGCCGCCGGCACCTCGGCGTAATGCGAAAAATGCATGGTGAAGGTGGCGCGCCCCTGGGTACGGCTGCGCAGATCGGTGGCGTAGCCGAACATCTGCGACAATGGCACTTCCACACGAATCACGTTGCTGCCCGCGCGATTTTCCGTGCCCTGAATCGCGGAACGCCGGGCATTGAGGTCTCCGAACACGGCAGGCATATATTCTTCCGGGACGACCACTTCGACCTTCATGATCGGCTCGAGCAAAACCGGCTTGGCTTTGTGGCAAGCTTCCTTGAAAGCCATGGAGCCGGCGATTTTGAAAGCCATTTCCGAGCTGTCCACGTCGTGATAGCTGCCGTCGACAAGAACCACAGCGACATCAACCATCGGAAAGCCCGCAAGGACGCCGCTATCCAGCGCTTCGCGGATGCCGGCTTCAATCGGCGCGATGAATTCACGCGGGATCGAACCGCCCACAATCTTGTCGATGAACAGGAAGCGATGATCCTTGTCGAAGCGCCACTTGCCGCCCGAACCGCCGACGATTTCCTTGGCCAGCGCGTCCAGCTCATCGGTCGACATCTCGTGCATGTTTTCGTGCGTGGCGCTGGGCATCGGATGCAGAACAATTTCGCAATGGCCGTACTGGCCGCGCCCGCCGGTCTGCTTGATGTACTTGCCTTCGGCTTCCGCCTTCTTGCGAATCGTTTCGCGGTACGCCACCTGCGGACGTCCGACATTGGCTTGCACGTTGTATTCGCGCAGCATGCGGTCGACGATGATTTCCAGATGCAACTCGCCCATGCCGGAGATCAGCGTTTGCCCGGTATCCGGTTCGGTGGACACGCGGAACGTGGGATCTTCCTGCGCGAGCCGTTGCATGGCCACGCCCAGCTTGTCCTGGTCGGCTTTGGTCTTGGGCTCGATGGCCACGGAAATGACCGGCGCTGGGAAGTCGATGGTTTCAAGAATGATCTGCTTCTGCTCGTCGCAGAGCGTGTCGCCGGTGTTTACGCTCTTGAGGCCCACGCAGGCGCAGATATCGCCGGCGTAGATTTCTTCGATTTCCTCGCGCTTGTTGGCGTGCATCTGCAGCAAGCGGCTGATGCGTTCGCGCGTGCGCTTTGCCGGGTTGTAGACGTAACTGCCGGATTTCAGCACGCCGGAATAAACACGGATGTAGGTGACGTGCCCGACGAACGGGTCGGACATGATCTTGAACGCGAGAGCCGCAAAGGGCTGGTCATCGGCGGCGCGGCGCAGCACGGTTTCCTCGTTGTCCGGATTGATGCCCTCGACCGGCGGCACATCCACCGGAGACGGCAAGTAATCCACTACGGCATCGAGCAGCGGCTGAATGCCCTTGTTCTTGAAAGCCGAGCCCGCCAGCACCGGAACAATCTTGAGCGAGAGCGTCGATTTGCGAATGGACTTGCGCATTTCCTCGAGGGTCAGCGTCTCGCCGTTTAGATATTTGTCGACCAGCTCATCGTCGTGCTCGGCGATGTATTCGACGACCTTGTTGCGATGCTCTTCGTAAAACTTTTTGTCGATCGCTGCGCCCTTCAGCGCCGCAGCCACATCCGGCCGGGAATCGACGAACGCTTTGTCCCAAAGCTTTGCGACTTCAAAAGTTTCAAACTTCGCGCCGAGCGTCTCCTCGAGCCACACGATGACTTTCTGCTCGAGAAAATCGATGATGCCGATGAAATTGTCTTCGCGCCCGAGCGGAAACTGCAGAGGAACCGGACGCGCTCCGAGGCGCTGCTTGATGGTGCGAATCACATGATCGAAATCCGCGCCCATGCGGTCCATCTTGTTCACAAAGCAGATGCGCGGCACGCGGTACTTGTCCGCCTGGCGCCAAACGGTCTCCGATTGCGGCTGCACGCCGGCTACGGAGTCGAATACACACACCGCGCCGTCCAGCACGCGCAGCGAGCGCTCCACTTCGACGGTAAAGTCCACGTGGCCGGGCGTATCAATAATGTTCACGCGGTACTTCTTGCCGAAGCGATCCCATGAAGCCGTCGTGGCAGCGCTGGTAATGGTGATGCCGCGCTCGCGCTCCTGTTCCATCCAGTCCATGGTGGCGGTGCCTTCGTCCACCGAACCGATCTTGTAAGTCACACCCGTGTAGAACAGGATGCGCTCGGTCGACGTGGTCTTGCCCGCGTCGATGTGCGCCATGATCCCGATGTTGCGCGTGTCCTCGAGTTTGAATACGCGTCCCACGGCCCCTGGTGCCTTCTTTTCGCTCGTCCGATTTGCTACTGCTTCTGCCACTGGATCCCCTGTCTCCTAAACCTTTACCAGCGATAATGCGCGAAAGCCTTGTTGGCCTCCGCCATGCGGTGCACATCTTCCTTCTTCTTGATGGCGCCGCCGCGCGCGTTGGCCGCATCGATCAATTCATCCGCCAGCCGGTCGACCATGGTCTTGCCCGCTCGTTCCCGCGAATACTGCAACAGCCAGCGAATGGCCAGCGACTGCCGGCGGAACGGATTCACTTCTACCGGAACCTGGTAGTTCGCGCCGCCCACGCGGCGCGTCTTCACTTCCAGCACCGGCTTCACGTTCTCGATGGCCTTCTTGAAAATCTTCAGCGCGTCGTCGTTGCTCTTCTTGGCCACCTGGTCCATGGCGCCGTAAAACACGCGCTGCGCCGTGGACTTCTTCCCTTCCCACATCATCGAGCAGATGAACTTCTCGACGATGTCGCTGTCGTAGACCGGGTCCGTGGCTTGTGCGCGCCGGGCGATGATTCCTTTGCGTGGCATGTTTCTCGCTCGCTCCTGAAATTTCGAATCTTACTTCTGTGCAGCCTTTGGCCGCTTCGCTCCGTACTTCGAACGCCCCTGCTTGCGATTCTCGACGCCGGCGGCGTCCAACGTTCCGCGCACGATGTGATAGCGCACGCCCGGCAGGTCCTTCACGCGGCCGCCGCGCACCAGCACGATGGAGTGCTCTTGCAGGTTGTGGCCGATGCCGGGAATGTAGGTGGTCACTTCCACCGAGTTCGTCAAACGCACGCGCGCGACTTTGCGCAGCGCGGAGTTCGGTTTCTTCGGCGTCTGCGTGTACACGCGAATGCACACGCCGCGCTTTTCCGGGCAGCCCATCAACGCGGGCGACTTCGTCTTGACCTGGACCTTCTCGCGGCCCATGCGTACTAATTGCGAAAACGTCGGCACAGTTTCCCTCTTCTATGCGACCGCACGGCGGTCGCCCCATCGCGCGCGGAAATTTTTGTCCCCCGGCATCGCAAAAACGCGATGCGAAGGGCGCGGCTCCCGCAAAGCGCGCACACAAAAATTGCGCGAGAGCGCACAGCAAGGCTGAAAGGTCTACTGCGAATCCGGAGAAACCCCCAGCAAGAAACTCCGTACGCATTCCAGAAGGCAGAAATACGCTTCTGGCTTCGATTCGGAGAGGCTTACTCGGCTTTGCGGGGCTGGCGCCCCATTCCGGCCGCTCTTCCGTCCCATTCCGTCTTGCTATGTTCCGGGACCGAAGATATTCCTTCCAACTACAACTACAGGGCTAACTTATCCCTGACAAACAACGAAGTATAAGGAAAACGCCCCATTCTGTCAAATCAGTTCGCCACAGGGCGGAAAGAAATTCTGTGGAAAAAGGGGTTTTGGCACGGGTCTTGCCCGGGGGCCGTCACTTCACCGCTAAACCTTTATAAATCTGTTAGTTACAGTCAAAGACAAGCCCTTCTCGGGGCACTAATCCTCCTTGCCAGCTCCCAGATCTCCGTAAGGCCACAGGTTAAAAGCCTTTAGGAAGTCATATTGGCCTTGCGCACGCAGCATCCTCGCGGTGCGTTCGGCAGGCCACGGAGCCGCAAAACGCTCTGGCCGGTCAGCGATCCAGAAGGCGGTTAGCGCCATCAGCGTGGCATTCTGTGTCAGCACGCCTGGTGAGACGGCTTCCAGTGCATCGGCCGCGGAGTGGTGCGTGTACTTGTAGTCCGGTGAGTCCTGGTTCATGTTGATGCCGGGAAGGCCGGCCACGGAAAACGGCAGCGTGTCCGTTCCCGATTCCACTTTTTCATTAACTTTGGTTTCGCGAATATTATCAAGCGACTTAGCGAAGGGTTGGAAGGTGGCGACCAAATCGTCGCGGCCGCCCAACTGGAAATCGCTGACCGGACCTTGCCCTTCATCGATCACCAGATCTCCGAGATGGTTTGTCAGTTCGGCGCGATGCTGCTTGATGTACGCGAAGGATCCGTCGAGCCCTTGCTCTTCTCCGGTGAACAGCACGAAGCGAATCGTGCGACGCGGCTTCATTCCCGAACGGACAATCGCATCGGCGGCTCCCAGCACGCTGGCCGAGCCCGTGCCGTTGTCGGTGCTTCCTTCGGAAAGGTCCCAGGAGTCGAGGTGCGCGCCCACGACAAAAACTTGCTCGGGATTTTCGCGGCCGCGAATTTCGCCGACCACGTTGGCGCTTTCCACGGGGCCGTCGGTGAACGTGTTTTGAATATTGAACCGCGCGCGCGGCTTTAGTCCGGCATCCAGGTAGCGTTCGAGCTGCCCTTGATCCTCGGCGGTCATGGAGACGACCGGGATGGCGAAGTCGGAGTCGAATCCGAGGATGCCCGTATGCGTCAGGTTCATTCCGCTGGCTTTTGCGCCACCCTGCCCGCCAATCACGACGAGCGCGCCTGCCTTCGTGGCGGCGCGCAGAAAATCGCCGAACCGCACGAAGGTCATGTCGGAATCCCTTTTCGGATTGCCCTTGTCGACGGCCAACGCAATTTTGCCTTTGAGCCGGGAAACATCCTTTATCTCCTGATCGAGATCGTACAAATTCACGAGGACGATTTCGCCGCCCACGCCGCTTGCTGGGGTCGAGCCGGTCCAGCCCATGGCATCCACGTGCAGCTTGTGACGTATCGGCGTAAGCAGCTCGGCATCGGCGGTGCCGCGCTTCCAGCCGCGCCAGAGCTGCCATTTTTCGGCGTGAACATTCTCGAGGCCGATGGCGCGCATCTTGGCGATGACCCAGTCGATGGCTCTCTGCGCCTCGGGAGTGCCGGTGACGCGGGCTCCGACGTTGTCGCTCAGCTCCGTCAGGTATTGGAAGGCGTGCGAGTTCATCATGCCTTCGCCGGCGATTTTGACTAACGCCGGCTTCGTGCCGTCTTCGTCAGGCCCCTTGAAGCGGTCGTCACCTTGCGCCGGCTGTGCGCGCGCCAGGCTCAAACCCAGAACCGAGATTCCGACACTCGCTAGGAACTTACGCATCCGCTCAATTCCTCCACGCCTTTGGGCGCATTACAGACTATCACGTCAGACGCGTGCGACTGGTTTCGGTTTCAGTTGCGGACGATGCCAGAGAAAACCAAAAGCCAACGCAGAGACGCAGAGTACGCGGAGATTCGCCGAGAGGAGAAAAACTCACCCCGACGCCGGAACAGTGGATCCGGAAATGTTTCTTTCAGGAAACTAGCTCGTGAATCGTTGCTTTACCTGATTTTCGCCACGACCTACACTGCCAACGAGGCACCGGTGAGGCGACTTCCCGAGTTTTTGTCACGGCGATTGGTCTGTGGGCTGATTTTCTTCTTTGCTTTCGGCGCGCTGTCGGCGCGCTGCCAGGAAACCGCTCCGTCAGCGGCCAAGCCAGCACCAAAATCGCACGATGCTTCCGAGAAGGCGCTGGAGCTTCCGGTGCAGATCGAACTGCTCGAAACGCGCGTGCGTTTTGAAGCGAACGGCGACAGCCGCAAGGAAGTGCGCACCCGTGTGCACATCAACAACGAACTAGGCGCCCGCCAGTTCGCCCGCCTGGCCTTTGACTACAACCGCTCCTTCCAGCAAATCGAATTCCCGCTCGTGCGCATCACCCACGCCGGCGGCGGCACGGTCGACATCCTGCCCAGCGCCATCTCCGATCAACCCAATCCCGCCGTCGTAAACGCCCCCGCTTACCAGGACGTTCGCGTCAAATCCGTGCGCATCCTCGGCTTAGCCCCCAACGACCTCCTCGAGTATCACGTCGTCACCACCGCATCGCATCACCCACTCGTCCCCGACTTCTGGCTAGACCACACCTTCGACCGCTCCGGTGTTACCGCGCATGAAATCTTCGAGCTGGATCTGCCCTCTTCGCGGTTGGTAGACGCACCCTCCCGTCACCGAGTTGAGATTCGCGTCAATCCCGCGACTCCAGACGATGTGCGCCAGGAAACCGCCGGAGACGGGTCAGCTCGTAGTATCTACCGCTGGCAGGTTTCACTCCCTGGTGCCTCGCAAAAGCCAAAGATGGAAAGTAGTGTCGAAGCTTACCAGCATCCGGACGTAGCGCTGAGTTCGTTCACCGTCTGGGGATTGCTGCAGCAGCGATTCGCTGAGCTTTTTCAAAATTCTGCTCAAGTAGACCCAAGCGTCTCCGCAAAAGCCGTGGCTCTGACCCAAACTGCCACAAAACCACGGCAGAAACTGGAGGCGCTGTATAGGTTTGTTTCAGCAAAAATCGCTACGATCGATCTAACTCTGGGTGCAACCGGCTTCCGGTTGAGACGGCCTGTCGAAATTCTCTCTAGCGGTTACGCCAGCCCGGAGGACAAATTTGTTCTCCTAGCTGCCCTAGCTTCCTCTGTGAATCTTCAGTTGGACGCCGGACTCGCGGGAATTCCACACGATTTTCAATCGCAGCTGCCGAGACCTTCCTTGTTTACCCGGATCCTCACAACGGGGAGAATCTGGTGTGACCCCAGCCTTGAGGTAGCTCCGTACGGGCTTCTGCTCCCGGGTCTTCGCGGCAAGCAAGCTCTGTGGCTCCGCAAACCTCCGGTCTGTGGTCCTACGGCCGACTGCGCTTATGCTTTGTTGGCTACAATTCCCGCTGAACTTCCATTCGCTGCTTTTCAGAGAGTTCGCGTTGACGCGACTCTTGCTTCCGAGGGTACACTGAAGGTAAAGGCTAACTATATGGTCCGAGGCGACAACGAACTGCTGCTCCGCCTGGCCTTCCACCAATCACCGAAGGAAAAATGGAAGGACGTGGCGCAGTTGCTGGCGCTATCCGACGGCTTCCGCGGCAAGATTACCAATGTGACCATGTCAAACCCGTACGCCACAGAAGCGCCGTTCACCGTCGAGTACGAGATCACGCAGCCCAAGTTTGTCGATTGGTCCAAGAAGCCGGTGCGCATTCCGGCGCTGCTGCCGCAGCTTGGCTTGCCCGACCCGCCAGGTAAAGCCGCTTCCGGCGCGGCCACTTCGGCGATCGATCTCGGCGCGCCCCTGAATGTCGAGACGCACCTGACCCTGCATCTTCCGGCGGGTACCGCCGTTCGCACGCCCACCGGAACGTCGGTCGAGCGCGATTACGCGACCTTCGCGTCGAAATATCAGGCCAGCAGCGGAGCGGTGACCGCCTCGCGCCACCTGAATTTCTTGCTACGCCAAATTTCCGCCGACCGCGGTGCCGACTACAACGCCTTTGTCCACGCAGTGCAGAACGATGAGGCTCAGGAGTTCACGCTGGAGCGAGGCGAAGGGTCTTCTCAGCAGACGAAATCGGAAAATTCAGCGAAGAAAAACTAACGCAAAGTACGCTGAGTCACGCCGAGAAATGCTGGATAAAAGGAAAAGTTCGCGTTAGGGACCGCGGACAGCCAGAAATGGCTGTCCCACTGTAGCTACCTGATGGACATTATTTCTCTTTCTTTCATCGCGCTGAGGTCCTCGATCTTCTTGGTCTCCGCGTGCGACAGCTTTTCCAGTTCGTCCAGCGCGCGCTTTTTTTCGTCTTCGCTGATTTTCTTATCTTTCTCCAGCTTCTCGATGGCTTCTTTCAAGTCTCGGCGAATGTTGCGTATCGCCGTGCGGTGATTCTCCAGCACTTTGTGAAGCTGCTTCACGATGTCCTTGCGCCGGTCTTCGGTCAGCGAAGGAATCGGCACGCGCACCACTTTGCCGTCGTTGGTCGGATTCAGCCCCAGGTCGGCGGTGCGAATGGCTTTGTCGATCAGGGCCACGGCGCTCGGATCCCACGGCGAAATCACGATCATCGTCGCTTCCGGCACGGTCAGCGTGCCGAGCTGGTTCACCGGCATGGGCGTGCCGTGATACTCCACGCGAATGCTGTCCAGCAGCGAAGCATTCGCCCGTCCGGTGCGCAAAGTCGCCAAATCCTTGCGAAAATCGTCCACCGCTTTTTCCATGCGGGTCTTGGCCGCGGCCATAGCGTCCCTGGTTGTTGCGATCGTCGTCATATCTTCGCCCTCAAAGTCATTGCCTCACGCTGGCGTGACGGTCGAGCCCACGCGCTCCCCCAACACCACGCGTTTGATATTCCCATGCGTGTTCAGGTTGAACACCACGATGGGCATGCCGTTGTCCATGCACAGCGAAATCGCCGTCGAATCCATCACTTTCAGTCCCTGGTGCAGCACCTCGCGATAGGTAATGCGCTGAAAGAATTTCGCGTCCGCCACTTGCTCCGGATCGGCATCGTAAATGCCGTCCACGCGCGTGGCTTTCAAAATCACGTCGGCCTTCATTTCCATGGCCCGCAGCGCCGCCGCGGTGTCCGTCGAAAAATAAGGGTTGCCGGTGCCCGCCGCGAAAATCACGATGCGGCCTTTCTCCAGGTGCCGCGTGGCACGCCGGCGGATAAACGGCTCGGCCACTTGCTTCATCTCGATGGCGCTCAGCACGCGCGTGAACACGCCGTCTTTCTCCAGCGCGTCCTGCAGGGCCAGCGCATTGATCACCGTGGCCAGCATGCCCATGTAGTCGCCAGTGGCGCGATCAATCTCGAATCCCTTCTGCCGCGCTCCGCGAAAAATATTTCCGCCCCCGACCATGATGGCAATCTGCACGCCGAGCGCATGCACTTCTTTCAGCTCGCGGGCGATGGCCTGAATGGTCTCGCCGTCAATCCCAAAGCCCTGCGGACCCTGAAACGACTCGCCGGACAGCTTGAGCACGATGCGGTTATAAACCGGCTCGCCTTTCTTGGCAGGTTTGCTCAGGGCCCGCTTCGGGGCTGTCGTTTTCGCCATGATTCTCCGGTATGCGCTCGAAAATCCGTCGGAATTGTAACAAACAATGCCGGGCATCGCATAATGTGCGGCGCTGTGGAGCCCCATCCGCCCCGGTTTTTTGTAAGTGCGTATTCTAAAGGGGTTAGCTCTACAGGCCTCTGTGGGTGCAGATTACAAAGGGCTTACGGATCGCGGTTTTGGCATATCTGCGGAACTGCGCATTCTGAAGGACTTAGCCTTAAAAGCAGACGTTCGGGACACAAAAAAAGCGGCAGCTACCTGCCGCGAGCGCTGATTTACCTGGAGAGGACCGTAAACTAGATAGTTATAATAGTAAAGCGAAAGACGTCTCAAGTTACGTACTGCCTCGAGCCATAAGGCCAAGGATAAACAAAAATCCAATCCTATGGCGCAACGGTGATTGTTACCGGCAGTTGGTGTGACACTGACGTTCCATTCATGGACGAAGTCCCTGTGACAATTATGTTAGTCGTGCCCGTCGGTGTGCTCGGGACGGGCGGTGGAGGAGGAGTGTTATTGCCACCGCCTCCACAAGACGCCAAGGCTAAAATCAGCGGGATCACTAAAATGCCCACGGTCGCGTAACGCTTGCGGACGCTAGCGCCGGCCCACGCAATCCCGAATGCGCCGAAACCCACCAGCGCCAGGGCGATTTCTGTGCGCTGCGAGAGTGGCACTGTGGGTGGCGTCAACAAAGCTACCGCCGTTCCGGCCGTTTTGATCACCAAGGTCGAAGTAGCCGGGGAGGTGGCTGCTGTCACCGTGGGCGGCGTAAATGTACAGGTCGCAAGCGCTGGAACGTTGGAGCATGCCAGCGAGACCTGTGAGCTAAAACCCGCGATCCCTGAAATCGCGATCGTCACGGTTGCAGATTGACCGGCACGCAGCGTCTCGCTGTTCGGCTGCGCGGTCATGCCGAAATCGGCCACGCTCAGCGACGTGGCCTGTGCCGTCGAAGCAGTCGAATAGCTGTCGCCCCGATATTTGGCGGTGACGGTGTGAACCCCGTCCGGAATCGAGTTGGTGCTCAAGATTGCCTGGCCGGAGGGTTCGAGGCTGGGAGAACCCAGGATCGAACTGCCGTCGGCAACGAAGTCCACGGTTCCGGTCGGCACAGGCGCGGCTGCGGCCGTGACCACCGCGGTGAGGGTGACACTTGCGCCGAAGACCGCAGTCGCGGGCGACGTTAGCGTCGTGGTCGTGGGATTCTGAATGTCCTGGGAGTAGGTTACGGTCGCGGGCGCTAAGTTCGCGTCACCCGAATACGTGACAGTGATCGCGTGCGGACCGGCTGGCCAATTGGCTTTCGATAACGTCCCCTGGCCCGATGAGTTTGCGATGCCGCTGGTCAACGTGGTGCCGCCCTCGGCAAAGCTGAAGGCTCCGGAACCCGTTCCGCCAAAAGGACCCGTAAATGTGGCCGTAAGGGTAAGTGCGGCGCCGACCAGCGCCGGATTCGCGGACGAGGCCACCTCAATAATGCCGGGCGCCTGGGTAACGGTCTGAACTAATGTCTTCTTCAGCGGAACGAAACCAGCACCGCTGTATAGGGCCGAAATCGTGTGACTGCCGGCCACCAGGGCGGCCGGCAACTGCGCTTGTCCGGCGTTGTCGAGGGGGACGGAACCGAGTGCGGAGCCCGAATCGCTGAACACGACAGTGCCTGCGAACTTCTGCCGGACGGTCGGGGTGAATTTCGCGGTGAACGTAACCGGCTGCTCGTATTGTGACGGATTCGGGCTCGCTCCGAGCGAGCCTGCAAGGCCCATCGCGTCCAGCAGAATCGTGACTGACGGCGGAAGCGGATTGACTCCCGGTGTGGCGACCAGTACGTCTGGAAGCCCATCATTGTTGACGTCGGCCACTGTTAATGACCATGGCGACACCCCGGCAGCGAATCCGAGGTAAGGTTGGAAGGTTCCATCTCCTTTGCCGAGCAATAGATCGACGCCTGTACCTTGGCCGACGGCGACAACGTCCTGGTGACCATCACCGTCGAAATCTCCGGCTGCGACGCGCATAACGGCCGGTTCGGTCACATAGGTCTGACCAGCAGAGAATTGATAATTGCCTTGATTCATGAACACGACCACGCCGCTGCCGCCTGTGGAAATCACGTCAGCGAGTCCGTCGCCATTGAGGTCGGCGATGGCAACTGACGTTTCCGGACCTAGCGGCAGGGTGAGGGTCGCAACCGGAGTAAACGAACCCGATCCGTTTCCCTGCAGGACGCTAACGTCGTTGTTTAGGGAATTCCCCACCACCAAATCGATGTGGCCAGTGGTAGTGAGTTGCCCCGCTGCAATGGCTTTGGGCGACACACCGACGGAGAAGTCCGTCGGCCCTGTGAACGAGCCGTCCCCATTGCCTAGGTAGACCGCGACAACGCTGGGCGTTCTATCGTCGCCTTCATCAACGACGGCAACATCAAGTTTGCCGTCACCGTTGAAATCGGCGAAAACGGCTGCGATCGGCGCCTGCCCTGGCGCAAGCGATGCCGCCGGAGTGAATGTTCCGTCGCCGTTGCCGAGCAGAATCGCCACCGAACCGGGGGTCACCGAATCGCCCTTGCAAACAACGACGATGTCTAGATGGCCGTCATTATTTATATCTGCGAGCGCGACGAATTCCGGATCGGTGCCTACAGGGTAGGTCGCGCCCGGAGTGAACTGGTTGCTGCCCTGGCCGGTGAAAATGCTGACAGTGTTCGCTGCCGAGTTCGCGACCACAAAATCAGCGACGTTGTCGCCATTCACGTCGCCAGCTGCCACCCAGGCTGTGCCCGCACCGGTGAGAAAGGATTGCGCGGACGGAGCAACCGTCCCGTCTCCCATCCCTAATAGCAGACTGACATTGAAACCGTCGGTAACAGCAACGACATCAGGTTTGCCATCGCCATTAAAGTCCGCCACCACCAGCGATCGATCGTTCCATGAAGGCAGCGGAGTTCCGCCGGCGTTGAATACGGCCGGCGCATTGAACGTGCCGTCGCCTTTACCGGTCAGAACAACCAGATCGTTCACACTTTGCGTGAGCTCCAGCACATCGGGCTTGCCGTCGCCGTCGACGTCCGCGATCGCGACGGAAATCGGTTTGGCTGGCAATGCGAGTGGTGTCGATACGCTAAAGGTACCGTCTCCGTTGCCCAGGAACACGGACGCGCTTGATCCGGTCATGTTTGCCGTCACCAAGTCGAGCTTGCCGTCCCCATTCAGATCGGCTGCCGCAATTGAAGTGGGCCCGGGAATAAAAGCGGGAATCGTCGAGGTGCTAAAGCCGTTGTGCCCGTTGCCGAGCATGATGCTTACGGCCGAGGTTTCGCACGCCACCGCCATGTCCTGATTGCCGTCGCGATTGAAGTCCGCTACGACGATGGAAGCAGGGTTTCCGCACGTCGGAATCTCGCCGTCATCTGTGAACGTGCCATCGCCGTTGTTTGAGAACAGTTGGATGGCGCTGTCGTTTAACATGGCAATCGCCACATCCGGAGATTTGTCGCCATTAAAATCTCCTACGGCGATTGAGATTGGTAAGCCGTTCTTGAGCCCATATATCGTAGCAGGCGAAAAAGTGCCGTCCCCGTTTCCGAAGGCAATGCCGAATGTGGTCAGACCAAAGAAGGCCACGTCTAATTTGCCGTCGCCATTAAAATCGGCCACCGCGACAGAGAGTCCCGACATGTTCGTCGTCACGCGGGTGAATGTGCCATCTCCATTGTTCAGCAGCACGCTAATAGGAGAGCCATTGCCGGCGACCACCACGTCGGGTTTGCCATCACCGTTGAAATCGCCGACCGCGATCGCAGTGGGGTTCGCTCCCGCGGAGAACACGCGCGCAGAACCAAAGCCGACATCAGCGACAGCGGAACCTGACCATATGAGTGACAAAAACAGAGCCGTGGTCGCGAAGGCACGAAGATTGGCAGAAAGCCAGTAACCGAAGGCAAGAATCCTAAAAAGGCCGCGTAATTGGCGCACTGGATTATAACCCTTTATGGAATTAACAAATATTGCCCTGCAGATAAACGAATAATACCAGCTATTCTGGATTTTGTCAGGAATTTTTAACGTTGATAATCTAGACGCAAAAGTATGGAGATCCGATTAGATTTTCTGACTCCTACGCGTCGACTTCGAGCAAGTGTTGCATCGACCCATTGAGACCGCCAGGGTTATTGGGACTGACCCACTACCTAAGAAGTGGAGGGCTGCTGTTCGCTGCGGCAGGGGGCAGGGCGACAATTCCTCAAAAGCGGTAATTCAAAAAAGAGCGCCCCGTAGATCGGGACGCTCTGGCAAAGTTAAGAAGATCGATTACGCCGAGACTGATTCGACGGCAGAACCGGTTGTGCCGCTTACTTCGCCAACCTTAAATCGCACGAAGCGCCGCACCGCAATGTTCTCGCCCAAATTGGCGATGGCTTGAGTGATCATCTCCTTGATGGTGACCGACTCGTCGCGGATGTAGTGCTGCTCGTAGAGGCAATTCTCCTCGTAGAACTTTTCCATCTTTCCGGTGACGATTTTCTCCACCACCTGTTCGGATTTTCCGGTCGCGCGCGCCTGCTCGCGGTAGATGTCGCGCTCCTTCTCGAGCATCTCCGAGGTCACTTCCTCGCGCCGCAGATAGCGCGGATCGAGCGCCGCGATGTGCATGGCGATATCGTGGCACAACTGCTGAAACGCAGCGGTGCGCGCCACGAAATCGGACTCGCAGTTCACTTCCACAATCACGCCGATTTTTCCGCCCGCGTGAATGTAGTGCCCCACCAGCCCTTCGCTGGCCTCGCGTTGCGCCTTCTTCATGGCCGCCGCCTGGCCCTTCTTGCGCAGGATGTTGATGGCCTTCTCGATGTCGCCTTCCGCTTCCACCAGCGCCGCGCGGCAATCGCTGAAGCCCGCGCCGGTGCGCTCGCGCAACTCCTTCACGAGATGTGCTGGGATTTGCATGGCTTGTGGTTGTGTGTTCATCCTTTTTTCTTCCTCGCGTATGCGAATCTCTTACCCGCGCCCTGCGATGCCGCCGGTGATGCGGTCAGGCGCGCTTGTTTGCAAAACGGCCCGGCGGCTGGGTACAACCGCAGCGCCGGGCCTGTTGAAATCTAGCCAGCGCGATTGTTTATCGGGATTCCTCGTCCGGCGGGACGGTTGTCTCCGCCGCTTCCACCGGCGCTTCCAGCGGCACTTCGGCTTCGACGAAATCGCCTTCCTGCTTTTCGTACTGTTCGTACGCGCTGGTGTCGACGTATTCGACGCCTTCCACCAGGGCCTGGTCCGCCGCGGCCTTTTGATCCGCCACTTGCGATTGCTGGTACAGGTTGTGCCCTTCCAGCACGGATTCCGAAATCTTCGACGTAAACAGGCGAATCGCGCGCAACGCGTCGTCGTTTCCCGGGATGATCCAGTCCACCACGTCCGGGTCGCAATTGGTGTCCACTACCGAAACCACCGGCACGCCCATGCGGCGCGCTTCCTTCACCGCAATTTCTTCGGCGTTCGAGTCGATCACGAACATCGCGTCGGGAAGCTGCGCCATGCTCTCGATGCCCTCGAGGTTCTGAAACAGGTGCTTCATTTCGCGGTCCAGC
>Ga0210406_10002389_pt1 | contig 21512 bp, 16 predicted proteins | sample IncBWC30MmetaG_FD_155454 | JGI IMG/M metagenome (GOLD analysis project Ga0210406, IMG submission 155454) | Forest soil microbial communities from Barre Woods Harvard Forest LTER site, Petersham, Massachusetts, United States - Inc-BW-C-30-M | ecosystem: Environmental > Terrestrial > Soil >... | reverse complement strand
GGCCCTCGGCGAGAGCCCGTGAGAAGCTCGCGACGACACCGTGATTGCGGCGTAAGCGATTATTGGCTTCATCCCTCGAATACCCGCCCGACAACGCAACCACTCTCAAGACTTTGGGATGTTTGACGAAATCAGCGTAGAAGTTGTCTTGCTCTGGTAGCGTAAGCTTTAGCATGACCAGCTGGCCCGCTGGTAGTTGGTTGAGCTTCTCAAGAATAGCCGCCTTGAGTAACGCTTCGGCCTTGGCCTTTTCCGGGCAATGAATATCAACCTCCGGCTCAACGATCGGCACCAGTCCGGCGGCAATAATCTGCGCAGCCAGCTCGAACTGCTGGTTCACGACATCTTTGATGCCTGCTCCACTGGCTTGCTTAATTAACGAGCGCATCTTGGTTCCGAATATGCGTTTAGCTTTACCTTTCTCGAGCAGCGCGAGAAGCGCCGGCATCGGCTTCATCAGCTGGACTCCGTCCTTCTCAGTTGCAAGGCCCTTGTCCACTTTCAGAAATGGCACCACACGTTTTACGTTCCAAAGATAGTCAACCGTAGGTTGCCCCTCGATATCCCCGTCCATAGTTTTCTCGAACAGGATGGCACCAATGATCCGCTCTCCGGTGAAGCTGGGGCTGGTAATCATGCGGGTGCGCATCTGATGCACGATCGCAAACATCTCTTCCTCATTGGACCACGCACCTTCTTTGATTCCGTAAAGAGCCAGTGCCTTTGGCGTGCTGCCGCCGCTTTGATCCAGCGCAGCGATGAAGCCGAGATGCGTCCTCATCTTCTGCAGTTGTTGTTCGTTCAAACCAATCGATTTCATAATGCCTCCCTTGGTCTTCGATATTGCTAATTCAGGTTGTTGTTTGAGCTATCATGGGCACGAAGGGGCGTTGCGCTTGAGTTTGCCGCAGACGGTTTGATTTTGTTGTCAGGTCTCGCAACGAGTGAAAATCAGCAGCTGCCAACAACTCTTCGGTACAGCGCCAGCTCCAGTTACCCGTCCGAGCGACGGGCACGTTCATTCGGGCCTCTGCCCCGAGATTGAGAAGATCTTGTAAAGGAGCGATGGCCAGCGCAGCCGGAGACGACCACGCCAGACGCATCAAATCCCAGGCGACCTCGCGACCATCACTTTCCGGTGAGTTGAGGTAACGCCATAAGTTCTGCCGCTGATATGGAGGCAACTCTTCGTACCATTCGCGGCTTGTAGGATTGTCGTGCGTCCCGGTATATACGACCGTGTTTGAGGCGTAGTTTTGAGGGAGGTACGGGTTATCCGAATGGCCGTCGAAGGCAAATTGCAGGACGCGGGTCCCAGGCACCTGCAACTGATCGCGGAGCGCATGAACGTCTGGGGTGATCAAACCCAAATCCTCAGCAATGAACGGTAGTCCGCCTAACTCTTTCTTCACCGTCTTGAAGAAATCAGCGCCCGGACCCGGCACCCACTGGCCGGACTGGGCGGTAGGTGCTCCGGCCGGAATATGCCAAGCCGCTGCAAACGCGCGGAAATGATCCAGACGAATCACATCTACGTGTACGAGCAGAGCCCGCAAACGATCGATGCACCAGCGATACCCAGTTTGCCGCAGCGTCTCCCAGTTGTAGACTGGGTTGCCCCACAGCTGGCCCTGCGCGCTGAAATAATCCGGCGGCACGCCCGCCAAGAAGCGCGGCCTCCGTTGGTCGTCCAACAAGAATAGATCTGGATTGGCCCAAACGTCACTCGAGTCGGGAGAAACGAAGAAGGGCAGATCACCTATTAGGCGCAAGCCTTTAGCTCTGGCATACTTTTCCAGACGTTCCCCTTGGCGAAACAACAGGAATTGAGCAAAACAAACCTGATCGACTTGATTAGCAAGGTCACGCCGGGCCTGGGCCAAAGCTTTCGGCACACGCTGGACCAACTCCGTCGGCCACTCGAGGTAGTAAGCGCCATCGTACCGGATTTTCAGCGCTCGAAAGAGTGCGTAATCTTCCAACCAGTGCGCCTGATCGTGGCAAAACTGTTCAAAGGCAACTCGCAACTCCGCGGCTCCCGCTCTACCAAAATTGGCCCAAGCTTTCTCGATTAACCGGTATTTGAACGAGATAACCGTGTTGTAATCGACGGCCGATTGAGAGACGGAGGGTACCGCGCAGTCACTAGAGCGTAACAAGCCATCCTCGATAAGCCAGTCTGGACTGATCAGAAGGCCGTTGCCAGCAAAGGATGACAGCGATTGATAAGGAGAGTTTCCGTAACCTGTCGGTCCCAATGGCAACGCCTGCCACCAGCTTTGTCCCGCGTCGGAAAGTCGATCGATCCACGCGATCGCTGCCGGTCCCACGTCGCCAATCCCATAAGGCGAGGGCAACGAGGTAACGTGCAGAAGCAAGCCAGAGGCGCGGTAAGACGATGGAAACGGAGGAAGATTCGGATTGCTGTCCTTACTCATTAGCGCGCCTCCTGTTCCTGCAGAACCGAATCAGGCGATCCGAGTGCATCGGTCACAATTTCTTGCGCTTCGCGCACGATCGCGGCCAAGTGACTTTCATCCTTAAAGCTCTCCGCATAGATCTTGTAGATGTTCTCGGTGCCGGAGGGCCGGGCCGCGAACCAGCCATTATCGGTTACGACCTTCAGCCCGCCGATCAGGGCGCCGTTACCTGGGGCGGAGGTCAGTTTGGCTGTGATCTGCTCGCCGGCGAGGACATCCGTGGCGACTGATTCGGGCGACAACTTCTGCAGCCGCGCCTTCTGCTCTAGCGTCGCCGGCGCATCGATGCGCGTATAGTAAGCCGTACCGAACTCGGTTGTTAGTTCTTGATATAGCTCACCCGGGTCCTTACCGGTGCGCGCGGTGATCTCCGCTGCCAGTAAGTCCATGATTGGGCCATCTTTGTCGGTCGTCCAAACGCTGCCGTCCTTCCTGAGGAAGCTTGCACCTGCGCTTTCCTCACCGCCAAAACAGAGCGAGCCATCGAACAACCCCCGCACGAACCACTTGAAGCCCACCGGCACCTCACAAAGCGAGCGCCCCAGTTTACCCACCACACGATCAATCATGCTGCTGCTGACCAAGGTCTTACCGACCGCGACGTGAGCCGGCCATTTAGGCCGATGCGTCAGCAGATAGCGAATGGCCACAGCCAGGTAGTGATTGGGATTCATTAACCCGGAGGAAGGCGTAACGATTCCGTGGCGGTCGGAATCCGGATCGTTGGCGAAAGCAACGTCATACTGATTCTTGAGGTCGACCAGGCGCGCCATCGCATACGGACTCGATGGATCCATCCGTATCTTGCCGTCGTGATCGACGGTCATGAACGAGAAGGTTGGATCGATGGTCGTGTTCGCGACGGCGATATCCAAATGATAGACGGAGTTGATCGGCTCCCAGTACGGCTCGGCCGCACCACCCAGTGGGTCCACACCCAGCTTCAGACCCGCGCTGCGGATCGCCTCCATATCGATGACGTCGCTCAGGTCCTTGACATAGGGCAGCACGAAATCTTGCTGGTGAGTTGTCTCAGCTTTGAGCGCGGCAGCAAACGGCAAGCGTTTTACCGCGGCCTGGTTGCCTAACAGTTCATTGGCACGGCGCTCAACCCATCGGGTTACGTCGGTGTCAGCAGGACCGCCGTTAGGCGGGTTGTATTTGAACCCACCGTCCGCCGGCGGGTTGTGCGACGGGGTAATGACGATCCCATCGGCCAGGTGGTCTTTACGGTTCCGGTTATAAACGAGGATCGCTCGAGAGATCACCGGCGTGGGGGTGAAGCCGTCGTCGCTTTGAATAATGGTCTCGACTCTGTTTGCCGCCAGCACCTCCAGGGCGGTGCGCTGCGCCGGACCGGACACGGCATGAGTGTCCTTGCCCATGTAGAGTGGACCGTTGTAGCCACGGCTCCGCCGGTAATCACAAATGGCCTGGGTAATGGCCAGAATGTGCGATTCTGTGAACGAACGATTGAGCGGCGACCCCCGGTGCCCGCTCGTCCCGAAGCTCACCAGCTGGGTCGGATCGCCCAAGTCGGGGCGGTACTCATAATAGTACTGTTCCAGCCGGGCCAAATCCACCAGCAGCTCCTTCGGGGCCGGTTTGCCTGCAAGTGGGGAAACTGCCATAGGTCGGTAACCAGCCCTTTCACCGGCTGAAAGCTAAGAGACAGGGCATGGTTTTGCCTCCCAGATTTCGCTCGCATACTCGGCAATCGTTCGATCGCTGGAGAATTTGCCTGAGCCGGCCACATTTAGGATGGCCTTGCGAGACCATTGCTCCGGGTGTGCATAGAGCTCGCGCAACTGCAGGTCGGCTTCCAGGTAAGATTTGAGATCGGCCAGATGCATGTAGTAATCGCCGTGGGTGAGCAAAGTGTCTCGTAGCGGAGCGAACACGCCCGGCTCGTTCCGGCTGAAATGGTCGGAGAAGATCAGATCCAATGCGGTGCGAGTCTCCGGGTCATTGTCATAATGCCATTGCGGCTTGTACCACCCACGGCTGTCCGCTACTTGTGGCGCCGTTAGGCCGAAGAGAAAGAAATTTTCTTCGTCGGCTTCTTCTGCCATCTCGATGGTCGCGCCATCGCGCGTGCCGATGGTCAACGCCCCGTTCATCATGAACTTCATGTTGCTCGTACCGCTGGCTTCGTAGCCGGCGGTGGAAATCTGATTGGAGACATCAGCGGCCGGAATCAACCGCTCTGCCATTGAAACACAGTAGTCCGGCAGGAAGAGAACCTTGAGCCGTCCGCGGATCATCGGGTCGCGGTCGATGACGTCGGCCAGGTTGTTGATAAACTTGATGATTAGTTTGGCCAGCTGATACGCGGGCGCGGCTTTGCCGGCGAAAAAGAACGTTCGCGGCGCCACTTCAGCGTTGGGATTTTCTCGCAGCCGATTGTAAAGCACTACGATCCGGAGCGCGTTTAATAGTTGGCGTTTGTACTCATGGATACGCTTAATCTGGCAATCGAAGATACTGTCGGCATCAACGGTTTCGCCCGTAGTCCGCTTAAGCCAGTCGATGAACTGCAGTTTGGCTTCTCGCTTGGCCTTTAGAAACGCCTGGCCTAACGATCGATCGTCCGCCAATGGCTGGAGTTTCTTCAGCTGACTCAGATCGGTCACCCACTCATTGCCGATTGCGTTGGTGATGGTCTGCGAGAGCTTGGGATTTGAGACTAACAGCCAGCGGCGCGGCGTGACGCCATTCGTTTTGTTGTTGAAACGCTCGGGAAACAGTTCGGCCAAATCTTTCACCGTGATGGTCCGCAGCAGCTGCGAGTGAATTGCGGCAACACCGTTGGTGCTGTGCGATCCGACGATGGCAAGATTGGCCATCCGAATCTTTTGCTGGGCGCCTTCTTCGATAAGGCTCACGCGTTGCACTCGCCCGTCATCTCCCGGAAAGCGTTTCCGGACATCCTCAATCAGGCGGCGATTGATTTCGTAGATGATCTCCAGATGACGCGGCAGCATGCGCTCGAACCAGGCGAGCGGCCATTTCTCCAGAGCTTCCGGCAACAGCGTGTGATTGGTGTAGGCCAGAGTTTTCCGGGTAAGATCCCACGCCTCGTCCCAACCGAGATGCGCTTGATCGAGCAGAATCCGCATCAATTCCGGAACCGCCATCGTCGGGTGGGTGTCGTTAAGCTGAATGGCGACTTTCTCGGGAAATAAACGCCAGTCGGTATTTGTTTTCCGGAAGCGGCGCACGAGATCGGCCAGTGAGCAGGCGACGAGAAAATATTCCTGCACAAACCGCAACCCTTGCCCCGCGGTTGTATGATCATCGGGATACAGCACCCGGGTTACCGACTCGGCTTCGAGTGTCTCGGCCAGTGCTCCGACGAAATCGCCGCTGCTAAATTCTTGAAAGTTGAAATAATCGTGAGCCGACGCGACCCAGAGTCGGAGGGTATTAATGGTCTTGCCTCCGTAGCCCACCACCGGACGATCGAATGGAATACCGATTAAAGCAGATGGCTTTCCGGTGACGGCGCGCAAGCTGCCGCCGCGCAGCTCGAACGAACAGTTAAGCGGCACTTCCACAGCCTCGTGTTGACGACGGACCTCCCACGGATCGGGATAACGGAGCCAGTTGTCCGGCACTTCGTGTTGCCAGCCGTCCTGAATGGTTTGCTTGAAGATGCCGTATTCGTAACGGAGCCCATAACCCATCGCCGGGATCTCCATTGTCGCCATCGAATCGAGAAAACAGGCCGCCAGGCGCCCGAGCCCTCCGTTACCCAGTCCGGCATCGGGTTCTTGATCCAGCAACCCGTACCAATCGAGCTTTTTTTCGAGAACGACGTTCGCGGTGATGTTATCGAGAAGAAGGTTGGTGACGTTGTTAGCCAGGGACCGACCGATCAGAAATTCCAGCGACAGATAGTAAACGCGTTTGGGGTCCTTGTGTTCGTAGGTCTTCTCGGTCCGAATCCAGCGTTGCGACAGGACATCACGTACGGAACGAGCGATGGCTTCAAAGCGGTCGCGAGCGCCGATCTCCGCCGCTTCCGTCACGTTATCAAAAACCAGGTGGCGCTCATAAAGAGCGTCGCTCGTTCCGGTGAACCGCACCGGCCCGCATCCATATTGCTCAATTAACTTCGCTCGCTCGTCGGATCCTGTTGGCCTCGCGGAAACCGGCTTGTCTTCTATTAACGTTTCCATCGCAGTCGTTCCTTTCTGAGGTTCGGTTTTCAGCGGGGGGTTGCTGTTTTCTCCATCTGCCCGGATTTCGGACTCCGGCACCGTCTGATCTGTAGGTGACATGGTTTCCAGATCTAAAAGGGCCACTTCCAATTCGTGATCTCGGGAGGATCTATGCCGAACTCGTAGGCGTGCTCCCTACACGCGATCCGTTGGTTCATGAGGGTTTCGCGCACGCCAGCGCCGGTGACACGGAAGCGGGGCATCCGGTCGATGGCGTCGATGGCCAGACTGAAGCGATCGGTGTGATTGCAGATGGCAAGTTCCAATGGCGTGTTGATGTTGCCTTGCTCCTTGTAGCCGCGCACATGGATATTGTGTTGGCCGGGCCTGCGGTAGGTCAGGCGGTGGATCAGCCACGGGTACCCGTGAAAGTTAAAGACCACGGGCTTATCCGGTGTAAAAATGGCCTCGAACTCACGGTCCGTCATACCATGCGGGTGCTCAGTATGCGGCACCAGCCGGAATAGATCGACGACGTTCACAAACCTGATCTTCGCATCTGGCAAGTGCTGGCGAAGCAGGGCAGTGGCGGCGAGAGATTCCGTCGTCGGCACGTCGCCGCAGCTGGCCATCACCACATCGGGTTCCACCCCCTGATCGTTGCTCGCTCGGCTCCAGATCCCGATACCCTTGGTGCAGTGCGCGATTGCCTGGTCCATGTCCAAAAACTGGATGTGTTCTTTCTTGTCCGCGACGATAACGTTTACGTAGTTAACGCTGCGCAAGCAGTGGTCTGCAACCGACAGGAGCGAGTTGGCATCGGGCGGCAGGTAGATGCGCACCGTTTCAGGGCTCTTGTTTGCTACAACATCCAAAAATCCGGGATCCTGATGAGTGAAACCATTGTGATCCTGCCGCCATACCAGGCCGGTGATCAACAGGTTGAGTGACGATATCGGCGCGCGCCACGAGAGTTCGGCGCATTTCTCCAACCACTTGGCGTGCTGATTGAACATCGAGTCGACGACGTGGATGAAGGGCTCATAGCTGTTGATCAGTCCATGCCGGCCGCTCAAAATGTAACCCTCGAGCCACCCTTCCACCGTGTGCTCGCTGAGCATCTCCATAACTCGACCGCTCGTTGCAAGCTGCCCACCGTCATTATCTTCTGGGAAGTACTCGCCGAGCCAGACCTTCTTCCCAACTTCATAGATAGCTTGGAGTTGATTGGACTCCGTCTCGTCTGGCCCAAAGACCCGGAAGTTGTGCATGTTTCGCCGCGTCACCTCGCGGAGAAAATTGCCGAGAGTGGAGACGCTACTGGCCATGGTCGCGCCGGGTTTCTTGACTTCGACGCCGGCCTTGCGGAAATCCGGCAGCTCCAGTGGCTTGCGTAGCAAGCCACCATTCGCGATGGGGTTGGCGCTCATCCGCCGATGACCCTTCGGCGCCAGCGCCTTCAACTCCGGAAGAAGTCGTCCATTTTTGTCGAACAACCCCTCTGGTTTGTAGCTGCGCATCCACTGTTCAAGCATTTTCAAGTGTGCGGGGTTGGTGGCCACATCCGCGATCGGGACCTGGTGCGCCCGCCAAAAGCCCTCGAGGTAATGTTCGCCTACCTTCCGCGGCGCGGTCCACCCTTTGGGGCTGCGCAGGATGATCATCGGCCAGCGCGGCCGAAAGGCCTTGCCCGTGCGCCGTGCCTCCTCTTGGATTTTCCGGATCTCCACGACACAATGCTCCAGTGTTGCCGCCATCGCCTGATGCATGCTGCGCGGGTCACTTCCTTCTACGAACAAAGGAGTATATCCGTAGCCGACGAAGAGTGATTCCAACTCTTCGTGGCTGATGCGGGCGAGGAGTGTTGGATTGTTGATCTTGTAGCCATTCAGGTGCAAAACCGGCAGCACTGCGCCATCGGTGATCGGATTGAGGAACTTGTTGCTGTGCCAGCTGGTGGCGAGCGGTCCGGTTTCGGCCTCCCCATCACCGACCATTACCAATGTGATGAGGTCTGGATTGTCGTAGACGGTTCCGAACGCGTGCGAAACGCTGTAACCGAGTTCACCGCCCTCGTGGATGCTGCCGGGCGTTTCCGGAGTGGCGTGGCTACCAATCCCGCCAGGGAAAGAAAACTGCTTGAAGAAGCGCTGCATCCCGGACAAGTCCTCGCTCTTGTCTGGGTAAACCTCGGAATACGTTCCCTCGAGGTAGGCTTGGGAGAGAACAGCTGGCGCACCGTGGCCCGGCCCGGAGATAAAAATCGCGTCCAAGTCATATTTGTTAATCAACCGGTTGAAATGGGTGTAGGTAAAGGATTGACCGGCATCCGAGCCCCAATGGCCCAGCAGTCTGGCCTTGATCTGCTCCAGCTTCAGTGGTTTCCGCAGCAAAGGGTTGTCTTTGAGGTAAAGCATGCCCACACAAAGGTAGAGGCTGGCTCGCCAGTAGGCGTCGATCTGATCCAACTCGGTGCGACTGAGCGGCGCGCCTTTGACCGTCGACCGAGCGGTTCCGTAGGCGGAGAGCGCTCCATTCTTACCGACCTCCATGGGACCGAGGCGTGTCCGATTTTTGAGGGCCGACTGGCCAGCACCGCGATCTGACCGTGCCGGGTTACGAGCTTCTTTTTCGATATTAACAAGTGGTTTTATCATTTTTGTGCTCCTGTCACCGCAGTTCGCCTGTTGGTTCATTGATATTTCCCGATTTTACAGGCAGACATTTCGGGAAACCTTTTCGGCTGAGCGCCGTCTCGCGAACCGCGATATCCGCAAGGACTCCAGTTGATTTTTTCATGACACTTTTCCTTTCAGAAAACGGCAAACACTCTTTGCCATTATCAATTCTTCGTCGGTGCGGATGACCCGCACGGACACGCGACTTCCGCTTTTCGAAATTACCTCCGCGTTCGCGGCGTTTGGTTGTCGATCGAGTTCGATTCCGAGAAATCCAAGGCCCTCGCAGATGCGGGCGCGAATCGCGGGCGCGTTTTCCCCGATCCCGCCGGTGAACGTAAGCGTGTCGAGTCCCCCGAGCGCCGCGGCGAACGCTCCGATCCATTTCTTGACCTGATAACAAAACAGCGCCACTGCATCCGCAGCGCGTTGGTCGTTAGCTTCACGCGCGAGTAAGTCGCGCATATCCGAGCTTGTTTCCGAAATGCCAAGCAAACCGGATTCATGATTGACCAATCGATGGAACTGATTCGCGGTCATTTGCTCAGTTTGCGCGAGAAATCCGACCAAGCCCGGATCGAGATCGCCCGAGCGTGTGCTCATGGGCAACCCTGCCGCCGGCGTGAACGCCATGCTTGTGTCCACGGGCTGACCGTCACGCACCGCGGCGAGACTGGCACCATTGCCGAGATGAGCGAAAATCACACGACCGTTCATTCCCGGCTGCGTCATGAGGTATTCGTAAGATAAGCCGTGGAAGCCGTAGCGTCGCACACCTTTCGCCTCGTAACGACGCGGAATCGGCAGCAATTTTGCCACACGCGGCATTGCGCTGTGAAACGCAGTATCGAAACATGCGATCTGCGGCGTGCCTGGAAGTTTCGCCGCCAAACATTCCATGAGCGCGATTTCAGCGGGCAGATGCTCGGGGTCGAACGCCCTAATACGCCGTAATTCAGTCAGCATCGCGTTATCGACACGTTGCGGCTTCTCATAACGCGGGCCTCCGTGAACTACGCGATGGCCAACGGCATTGAAGCTGGCTTTCGGATTTGTTTTGGAAAGGTGCTCCAGCAAATGTTCCAATCCTGCGATGTGGTCGGGCGTCGAGATCTCCACTCGCTCCGTTTGCTGGCTGTCGATCTTCGTTAACGTGAATGACGCTTTCGCCGATCCGATACGGTCAATGTTGCCGGTCGTTGTTCGAATCAGCTTCGCGCTGATGCTGAACACTGCAAACTTCAGGCTCGACGAGCCTGCGTTGAGAACCAGCAGTAACCCTGCTGCTGGATCATCGCTCGTTTGATTGCTCACGGTCACAGTTACCTACGTGATCAACACGTCGGCGGCTACTCAAACGGGACCGCGCGGAAGATTTCTTAGCGCTTGTTTGTATCCGTCGTAGTCGCGTCGTTGCGTTCGGGAGACTGTCGGGCGCAGTCGAAAACGAGGTCACGACAAGCACCGGGCACGGGGCGTGTCGCACCGTGCCTTCTGCGACACTGCCAATCACCGCGCGGCGAAAACCAGTCCGGCCATGCGTCGAGATAATGATCAAATCAGCGCGTTCTTCGGCGGCCGCCTCATGGATCGCGGCTGGACAGTATCCAGCAACCGTAGATGTATCGACCGGAACACCATCGAAATCGACCCGCTTTACGAAAGCGCGCATCTGATCACGAGATTGGCGACGCGCTGCTTTGGTATAGTCCGGTGAGTTATAATTTCCGTAGCCACTCGTCATCATAACGGGACCGAGATCGGCTATGTGCAGGACAATGATGCGCGCACCAACCTCCTTGGCGAATCTGACCGCAAACGTTAGACCTGCCAGGGAACAGTCCGAAAAGTCGACCGGTACTATAATAGTACGAATCAGTCGTTGATTTGTGCGAGCCAGCGAATTTGACGAGGCGATCATTTTTCGGTTAGGCCTAGTAGACTACGAGCGTGGTGACTGACTGCTGCGCGGCAATTGCGAAAAGCTCCCCGTTTATTGCTTCCTTCACCGGGGTACTACAAAGCTGTGTCGATCGATCTGAGCTCCGCGCGACAAGCTTCCGCGAATGCCTTGAGCGGATCAGCGTTGGCGCCATCGCGAATCAACGCGCGCAGTTGTTCGAGCGAAAGATTCGGCCTAAAGTACTGTTCCGTAATTGCCGCCAGTGCTCTTTCCGCCTCGGCCAGAACTGTGTCCGACGCACAAAGCCTGATGCGGTTAAGCAGAGCGTAAATTGCCAACAACCTTTCGCTCTTATCGAGAGTGTTCTCAAGAGAATCCAGCGCGCGTGCTGAGCATTCGTTGATAAACTGGCCGTAAAGCGTTTCCCGCCTGGTAAGCTCGGCGCGGAATTCTTTGCGTTTGTTCGATGTTCGCTGTGTCACCCATGCCGTAGCCACACTCGCCGAGCCGCCCAGGAGTGACCCAAAAATACCTGACAGTGCAGGAACGATAGCGCTGTCCATGGCTGGGATAATTTTAAGCTGTGGCCGGCTGAGCAGCAGGCGGCGTCGCTTGAGTTTCAGTCGGCCGGATTTTGAACCAGGTGATGTAGAGCGACGGCAGCGCGATCAATGTCAGCAATGTGGCCACCGCGAGCCCGCCCATGATGGCATAGGCCATCGGGCCCCAGAAGACGGTCGGCGCGATCGGCGCCATGCCGAGGATCATGGCCTGCGCCGTCAGGGTGATCGGACGGAAGCGCACCAGGGAGGCTTCGACCACGGCATCCCAACCCCCGCGTCCCGCTGCCTTCTCGACTTCGATCTGGTCAACCATGATGACGGAGTTTCGGACGATCATGCCGATCAGCGCGACGGTGCCCAGCATCGCGACGAACCCCATCGGGCTTTGCGTGACCAAGAGCGCAAGGACGACACCAATGACGCCCAGGGGGGCGACGCTGCAGACCAGGAACAGGCGGCTGAAACTCTGCATCTGGAACATCAGGACCGTAATCATCAGCACGACCACGATCGGGAAGACGGCGAGAACGGAGTTCTGTCCCTTCGCGCTTTCCTCGACGCTGCCGCCCTCGACGATCTTGTAGCCGACCGGGAGTTGGCGCTTCAGCTCGGAGACTTTTTCCGCGAGGCCGGCCACGGCGGTTGCCGCCAGCACGCCTTCCCTGGGCTCGGCCTGGACCGTCAGGGTAGGCAGCCGGTCGCGGCGCCAGATCAGAGGCAAATCCTGTTCGTACTCGACCTTGGCCAGCTCGCTTAATGGCACCGACCGTCCGTTCGAAAGTGGAATCTTCAGGGTCCGGATCGTCTCCAGCGACATGCGTTCATCCGCCTGGGCGCGCACGACCACGTCGATGAGATAGATGCTGTCGCGCACCTGGGTCGCGGTGATGCCCGAGACGGCGGCGTTGATCATCTGGGCGACGGCCGCCGAGCTGAGCCCCAATTGCCTCGCCTCATCCTGGTTGACGCGGATCCGGAGTTTGCGGATCGGATCCATCCAGTTGAAGACCACTCTTTGGATGTCGGGGCTCGCCCCCACGATCCCGGCCAGCTTGTCGGCAATCTCACGCACCTGACGTGGATCGGTGCCGCTGAGCCGATACTGGACCGGCCAGCCGACCGGCGGGCCGAGCTCGAGCGGGAAAACCCGCCCGACCGCCTCGGGGAACTTTTCCTGAAGCGCAGCCTGAAGGCGTTGCTTGACTTGGTCCCGCACCTTCAGGCTCTTGGTGACAATGATCGTTTGGGCGAAGAAATCGTTTTGAAGCTGCACATCGAGCGGCAGGTAGAATCGAATCGCGCCGCGCCCAACGTAGGAACTCCAGTGGACGATATCGGGGTCGACACGGAGGATTTCGTCGAGCTTTTGCGAGGCCGTATCCGATGCGTAAATCGAGGCATCGTGCCGCAGGCGCAGATCGAGCACGAGTTCCGGCCGGTCCGACGCAGGAAAGAACTGGCTCGGCACAAATCGCGCCAGCCAGAGCGACAAGCCGAAAATCACGATCGTCACCGCCAGCGTCATTTTGGCGTGACGCATCGTGAAGAGCAGCAGGCGCCGATAAAGAGAGAGGAGGCGCCCGCCACTCTCGTGGTGGTCCTTGCCCTTTTCCTTTTCCTTGTCCTCGTGCTTGGCGGGCTTTAGGAGCATCGTCCCGATGAGCGGCGTGAAGAGCGCGGCGACGACCCAGGAAGTAAGGACGGCGATGACGACGACGGCGAAGAGCGTGAAGGTGTATTCGCCAGCGGAACTCTTGGCGAAACCAACCGGCACGAAGCCGAGCGCGATTACCAGGGTGCCGGTGAGCCTAGGATAAGCCGTGGAGGCATAGGCAAAGGTCGCCGCTTTGATCGAATCCCAGCCATGTTCCACCTTCGAGACCATGGCCTCGATGGTGATCATCGCGTCATCGACGAGCAGCCCCAGCGCGATGATCAGCGCCCCGAGCGAGATGCGCTGCAAATCGATCCCGAAGATCTGCATGACGATGAACACGATGGCCAGCACCAGCGGGATCGAGGTCGCCACCACCAGGCCCGCCCGCAGGCCCAGATTCAGGAAGCTGATGACGAGGACGATCGCGATGGCCTCCCAAAGCGCCTTCATGAATTCGTTAACCGCTTCTTCCACCACCTTGGGCTGATTGGAGACCAGGAAGGTCTCTATGCCGACGGGCAAGTCCGCTTTGAGCTCCTCCATCACGTGATCCAGATTTTTTTCCAAAGCGAGGATGTCGCCGCCGGTGCGCATCGAGAGCGCCACGCCGATGGCGTCCTTGCCGTTGACGCGGAACTTCGGCTGCGGCGGGTCGGCGTAGCCGCGCGTGATCGTCGCGATATCGCCGAGGCGCAGCATCTTGCCGCCGAAGACGAAATTGACCTGCTGCAAGTCCTTTTCGGATTCAAACCGTCCGGTCACATCCATGAGCACGGCCTCGTTTTTCGTCTGGATCACCCCGGAGGGAACGACGGCGTTCTGGGTCACGAGCGCTTGGACCAGCTCCAGGCGGTCCATGCCGAGTTCGGCCAGGCGGTGCGTGGAGAACTCCACATAGATGCGCTCGTCCTGGGTACCCAGGAATTCGGCTTTGGAGACATCTTTGACTCGCAGCAGACGCGAGCGCGCCTCTTCCGCATAATCGCGCAATTCCCGGCGAGAGAAGCCGTCCGCCGTGAAGCCATAGATGATCCCGTAGGTGTCGCCGAATTCGTCGTTAAAAAACGGCCCGACGATTCCTTGCGGGAGCGTCTGCCGGATATCGCCGACTTTCTTGCGGACCTGATACCAGAGGTCCGGCACATCCTTTTTGGGGGTGGACTCGAGCAGATAGACAAAGACGGTGGACGTTCCGGCGACGGTATAGCTCTTTAAATAGTACAGATTGGGCGTGTCTTGCAGCTTTTTCTCGATGCGATCGGTCACCTGCTGCATGGTCTCGTCCTGGGTCGCGCCCGGCCAGAGCGTCACGACCACCATCGTTTTGACCGTGAATTCGGGGTCTTCATTGCGGCCTAGGTGCAAATACGCCGAGACCCCGGCCACGAGGCATACCAACATGAAGTAGATGGAGAGCGCCTTGTGGCGGATCGCCAATTCGGTCAGATTGAAGCCCTTCATTATTGGCCTTCCAACAGTTTCACGGGTTGACCTTCATGGAGCTCCTGGACCCCGGCTGTGACAACCCTTTCGCCAGATTCCAGCCCGCCCGTCACAATGACCGATTCCGGCGCGTGGCGCGCAATGACGATCTCCCTACGATGCACGCGCTGATCCTTTGCATCGGCCACCCAGACCGCGGGCCTGTCCCCAATCATGGTCAGCGCTGAAGAAGGAACTTCGATCACCGAATCGGCCTTCAATTTCAGGCGCCCGAGGACCGTCGCCCCCAGAAGCATACCCGATGGCGGATCGGTGAGTTCGACTTTGACCTGGTAGTTGCGGGTGACCGGATCGGCCTGCGGCGATATTTCACGGACCTTGCCGTCCACCTTGATCTCTGGATGGTCCGCGAGCCAGACCTCACCTTGCGCACCCAACGACAGGCCGTCGCGCATGGCCTGGGCGGGCACGTCGAAAACGGCATCGCGCCCGGTTTGCTGCGCCACCTGCAGGACCACCTTGCCCGCCGGCACGACCTCGCCCACCTCGGCCCCTTTTTCGGTGATAACGCCGGCGGCATCGGATTTGAGTTCCGTGTAACTCAACTGTTCTTCGGCGGATTTCAGCTTGGCTTGCGCCGCATCCAACTGTGCTTGCGTCGTCTTTAGTTGGCGCAAGGCGGTATCGTATTCATTGGGGGATATCACCCCCTCGGTCAGCAATTGCTTCTGACGCCTTTCAAAGGCTTCCGATTGGTCAAGAGAGGCTCGCGCCGCGGCCACGTCGGCCTGCGCGGAGTTCCGGGTGTTTCGTTCGACTTCGGCATCCAGCAGCGCCACAGTCTGCCCGGCTTGAACCATGTCGCCGACGCCCACTTTTCTTTGGATGATCCTCCCCCCAATCCGGAAGGCAAGATTGACCTCGTTGCGCGCGCGCAGATGGCCCGACACAACCTTGGGGTCTCCGACCTGACGTTTTTCAACAACGACCGAGCGGACCGGGCGCACCACCGGCGGCGGCTCGGTTTTCTTTGTGCATGCGCCCAGTGTCATGACCGCCAAGGCCATCGGGATGACAAGGCGTCCGAGGCTCAAAATTGGTATCGGTTTCATAAGCTACTTCTTTGTTGATTTAGGGTTCTGCGTTTCTCCAACAAAATGACCCGGCTGCGGCATTTCCTTCTCGCTCGAAACAGGTAGGCCGAGGGCTTCCTTAACATGACGTTTCCCCTCTTCCGGCAGTGGACCCATGCCGCTGCCGGGCAGGATCCAGAGACCAAAGTCTTCGTCACGGCAGTAAATGACGACGACGTTTTCCTGCGGCACCGCATGATAAAAGCTTGCCTGCGGACGTTCCTCGATTAGGCGCAACATCTTGTCCCGCCAGGGATCATCGACAAACTCCTCCTGATGCTCCTTCGCGAGCTTCCTTAGCTCTTCGACGCTGATGCTTCGCAAAGACTTTCGGATGTGTTTTCGCCGCTCTTCCTGGATGGTTTCAATATCAACGAACTTATCGAATGGCATAACGCCTGACTCCTTTCACGATTGGTTTTGCGAGAGGGAGACGGGCGAGGATGGCAGCTTGCGCTGCTCATACCCCGCAAGCGTTTGCGGCCCACTCTGCCATTGGCTACTAGCTCGGCCGCCCGGCCCTGGCTCGAGTCCTCGCCCGGAGCCTATCATCCGCGGCGGTGCTCGTTCAATTATTTTGTTCATGACTTCCTTTCTTTTGCTGAAGAAACGATGAGTCGCGGAAGGATGTTTGTGAAAGACCTTGTTTCTTGGCTCGGCATGCCTGGCAGGCATAATGCGCATGTGCGCGTTCGAACTGTAATGAAAGACTCAGCAGCTCTTCGAACCGCGACTCGTACGCATCGCAGATGGGAGAATCGCCATTCGGCCGGACCCATTCCGGATGCTGCGCACGGAGCGCATCATGCATCTTGCGCTGAAGTTCCGCGTACCCGGGAACCTCAGCCGCGGGAGTTGAAGAATGTGTCGTGTTCATCAGCTAGCACCAGACATTCTCGCGCTGCGGAAGCGGATTGAAGATCCGATTCCAACCGCGATCAGAGTTAAAGATCGATATGTTGAGGACCAGCATCGGGTCGTGCCGGCGGCGCGACCGACGAAACCAACGCCCCGATCTCGTGACTTTAACCTCGTTGGGATTTGTCGTTTTCACCATTGTGTCTCCTTTCAGTGATACATCAGAAATACTCCGAGGAAGCCTAACAACACGCCGATGACGGGACGCAGAAGGGCGAACCAGAGCGAGAAGTCCCATCGGGCGATGGATCCAGAGTTTGTGTTCGTCGCCATCATTTCCTTTCGCCGACTTGCTTGTGAATCAGCTCTTGGTGCTCGTTAGGCGCCTCGACGTATCCGCCAAACAGGCAGATGACCATTGCCATTGCTAATATCGACATCGCGATCATGGCTGTTTGTATTGATTAACTGTTGCCAGGGCCGGTGATGGCGAATGGGCGAACGTGAAATGCAATTTCCATTGCGCCTGTCCCGACATCGTCTCGAGCCCGCACTGCCATCGGCTGACTAACTTCGGACTGCGCGGAATAGAAAAATGTTCCCGATTGTGAGACCGAGGAGGGGTATTAGTTAACGTTTTCATACAAGCATGATTCACCCACAGAGGTTGCGTTGTGAAAGACCATGTTTCTTGCCTCGGCATAATCAGTAGGCATGCTCGCGCTCTCATCGCGCTCGCTCAGAAAGAGCCGACCTAAAGAAGCCCGAAGTCGACTGGCAACGCGCTGGCAGCGTCGCGCCCGATAAGTGAATGCGCCTAACGACACGTCGCCGATCAGTTCCTGGCGCACCTTTTCGGAGGTGAAATTCAATAATTGACAAACGTTTTGGAATGAAAATGGCCAGGAGCATTCATCGACCGTCAGCCAGCGATAAGCATCGAGGTAAAGTTCTCGCTCGACCTTGCTCGTTGCACCATAAAATCGTCGCAAATCCCGTGCGGCCTGTTTGAGTACACCCTCTGCCAGCTCACGTTGGCTTTCCCCTGAGAAATCAGCGTCGTTGGCGGTTATTGTTTGTTGTGTCACACCTTTATCTCCCGAGTTTGGAGAACTACATTTCACAAGACTTGAGGTTTTTTTGCGGTGTGCTTTTCGCGGCGGCGAGAAGCTCATTCGCTACTGCGCCGATGCCGGATTTTCAATGCTGCCCGCGAGGTGACTCGCGCTACATCTTTCGATTGATTCGGTCGAGCGCTGGCAAGATGTCGGCAAATCGATCGAGCCACGCGTCGGGCGCGAGCGTTGCCGGCGGCACGCGCAGATAACCATAGCGCATGAGAATGACCGCAACGCCGGCCGCGCGCGCCGCGGCATGATCGTTCTCGTTGTCGCCAATCATTACCGATTCATTAGGCGATGCGCGAAGCTGTTCGAGTGCGGTGAGAAGATGCCGCGGATCGGGTTTTCGAAATGGCACGACGTCGCCGCCGACGATCACTTCGAAATATTTGGCGATGTTGAATCCGTCGAGCACCGCGAGGGTCGCTGCTTGCTGTTTGTTCGTGCAGATGGCAAGGCGCGCTCCTGATCCGGTTAACGAACGCAGAGTCGTCGCAACATCCGGATAAAGGCGGCTCAGTCGTGTCGGCGCCGCTTCGTAGAAATCGAGAAACCGTTGATGCACGTCTTCAAGATCGACAACTTCGCCGGTTGCACGCAGCGCGCGCCCGACCAGCGCATGCGTCCCGTCACCGATCATGCGTCGCACTTCGTCTGCCGACAATTCGCGTCGCGCGAGGCCGCGCAGCATCTCATTCAACGCCGCACGCAAATCCGGCAGGCTGTCGACGAGAGTGCCGTCGAGATCGAACACGAGCGCGGCTTGCTGCATTGAATCAGCGTGTTACAAGAACGGCCAAAACATCGCGAGCATTAGCAGAACAATCAGTGCGCTGCATCCCACTAGCGCCAGTTCGTTTTTCCACTTTAGCGCAAAATCGACATCGTCCAATAAACGGATCGTCGCCGGATGGTCATCGAAAATCAGGATGCGGCGAATCGGCGCTGCGCCTTCGCTCAGCCGAATCGGCCGCGAAACTATCACAAAGACTCGGGTGCGTTTCTGGCCTAACGAGGCCGACGTCACGTCAAACCGCCGTTGACCTGCGTTGCGCATGATGAAAGTGAAACGCTGAGGAGCTTATTTGAGCATCCCGGCCGCCAGCTCATATTGGCTTTCATTGTGTGTTGGGTGACACGCATCGTTTCTCCTTAACTCATCAGCCATGCCCCCAGGGCGCAGATGATGAAACCGAACACCGGAATGAGCATAAGAAACAAGACCGCTACCTTTGCGAGAGCTGGCCCATGCGTTTCGAGTGTTGTTTGTGTTTGCATAGCCGTTCGCTAGCCGAACCAGAGTCGATAAAGAACGTTCAGTACAACGAGCGTGAGTCCGCCCCAGACGAGGACAATTTCTTCAACGCGGTTGTGCCTAATGGCAGGGGTATCGTTGTTGACTTCCGGATCACGACCAAACAATTGATCGCGCCGGCGGTAAATGAAAACGCCGGCGCCCATTAAGAGGAGCAGGGGAATGCTGAACCCGATCCGCAGCACAGGTTTGCCGGCCGATTCGATTACGCCAAGAAGTAAAACGCAGGTGTTCATGTCGACCTAAGTGACGGCGAGAAGCTCGGCTTTGATCGGGCCGAGGTGTTTCTTGTTAGCTTTCATTGTGGGTTGCATGACACCTCTATCTCACGACTTTGAAGCGCTACCTTTCAGCCAATGTTGGTTTTTTTCAGGGAAAGGCGCGGCGGTCTCCCGACCGCCATTGCGTAATCGGCGGCTCAAGCCGCCATTCGTTGGTCCCTTGCCTTTTTTAGTACCGAACGGGCGGCGGATTCTTTAGCAGCGCTTGAAACCGAGGGTCCTTGCGCAACGGGTCCCAGTAAGGCGAGAACCGAAGCTCGGCCGGGTGAATTCCAACTGGGACTTCAAGCAGGTGCGGAAGCGCGGCAATCGCTGCATCCATTTCGCCGAGCTGCGCTAGAACTCGTGCGCGGTACGCTTCAACAAGTGGTTTGATGACGGCGTCGTTATCGTAATCGGCTACACCTTGGCTGGCCTGTTCGAGAGCATTCTGCTTATCTCCGATACCGGCATACGCAAGTGCTAGGAAAGATCGCGCTGCGAGCAGTGGTGGCCTTTTGAGAACACCCCCAGGCGCAATCTCCCGGATCACGAGCTCGAACGTGGTACGCGCTTCCTGATTTCGTCCGGCCCACAGCTCACAATAGCCCTGAAGCACCAGAGCAAAGATGTCTTGGACATTGACCGATTGTCCTGGACGCGAAGACCTTGTTGCCTTTCTGGCCCAGAAGATCGCTTCGTCGAAGTTGCGTTCCAAAACCGCCTGATACACACGATATATTAGAACAGTCTTATCGGTAGAATCCGTGGGGATGCGGGCAAGCTCTTTGGCGGCTTCGTTTAACCGACCTCCTTCTTGATATTGCTCGGCTTTGAGCGCGATTACGAACTCATCGTTAGGTGAAATTTCCAACGCGCGATTGAGTGCTGCCTCTGCCTCTGCCGATCGCCCTAACGGCCAGAATATGTCCGCCGCAGCGCTGGTCCAAAGTCGACTGTTGCGTGGGTCAAGCTCGGTCGCTCTAGCAAGATGAGCTTCAGCTTCTCTCCAGCGACCGAGACGGCGCTCCGCGTACGCCATGTACTCATTAATAAGAGCGCTATTCGGCAAATATTTTCCCGCTTCGCGATAGGCTTGGAGCGCCCGTGCGGGATCGTTCAAGACCCGAGAGCGATAAGTACCCTGCGCTACCCATGCTTCGCCCAGTTCGGGTGCGAGCGCGATCGCTCGATCTGCGGCCTCTTTGACCGCCGCCGCGGAATTCACGTCACGATTGATGCCGTTGTAGTAAAGAAAACTGCGCACAATGCCGAGGTGAGCCCAGGCGAGCGCGAAACCCGGGTCAAGCTCAACGGCTTCCGCATAAGCCGCAGCAGAATCCTCGAAGGAAGAGCCACTCGACTGACTGTGCTGGATGCCAACTCCGCGCAGGTAAGCAGTGTAAGCAGCCGTGTTTGCTGTCGGCGTCTTGGTGCTGATTCGTTGCACAAGCTTTGCATCGAGTTGTTCCGCGATCATATTGGCTACTTCGGTTTCGACAGCAAAGACATCATCGAGCTTGCGATCGTAGCTACTGGCCCACAGGTGCGCGTTGGTGCGTGTATCGATAAGCTGCACATTCACGCGAACCTTATCGAGCGCTCTCTGCACCGAACCCTCCAGCACCCTGCCGACGCCGAGTAGCTTTCCAACCGTTCTTAGGTCTGCCGGTTTGCTTTTGTAGCTTTCCGTAGACGTTCGGGCGATGACTTTGAGGTCAGCGAGGCTTGCGAGCTTGGTCAGGATTTCGTCCTGAATACCGATTGCGAAAAACTGATCGTCCGCGTTCGAACTGAGATTTTCGAAGGGAAGAACCGCGATCGATCGCCCCAGCTCTGAAGAGGAGTGGGTGCGTTGATAGACGAAGTTGGCGAGTAAGAGGAGAGCGAGAGCCAGCGCGAGTCCTGCTGAAGCAAGCACGAGACGTTTTCGCCGCC
>Ga0210406_10002388_pt1 | contig 21526 bp, 16 predicted proteins | sample IncBWC30MmetaG_FD_155454 | JGI IMG/M metagenome (GOLD analysis project Ga0210406, IMG submission 155454) | Forest soil microbial communities from Barre Woods Harvard Forest LTER site, Petersham, Massachusetts, United States - Inc-BW-C-30-M | ecosystem: Environmental > Terrestrial > Soil >... | reverse complement strand
CGTAGCGGGGACGGCTACATCTCGCAGAGCGACCTTCGACTGCATTTCGGATTGGGCAAGTCAGAAAAGGCGAAGAAGCTCATAATTCGTTGGCCCAGCGGGCTCGTCGAAACGCTTTCTGATCTTGCCGCGAATCACTACTACCTTGTGCGGGAGGGCCGGGGCGTCGACGCGAGCAAAACTCGTGGAGTCAGTTCGGTTCAGATCAATCGGCGAGGCGCAAATGTCAAGTAGTGTGCTTAGAACAATTGAACCGGGCTTACGCCGCATTACCCACGGAGATGACTGCGATCGCGACCAGTAAGATCGCGACTCCGATCCAGTTGTAGGCGAGCGCGCGTCGACTCACACCCTTCCATTCGCCGGTCACAACACCCCAGAACAGCGCAGCGATGATATCGATGGTCATGAACATAGGCCAACCTACGATTCCACCGAGTGTCCCCAGGGAAATCGCACCCACTCCGTACATCATTGTGCCGCCGAACCACAGCAGTCCCATCGAGACACCGAGCGGCCAATTCGCGGCCGAGTGGCTGTTGTGGAATGACGCCCACGTACGATTCTTGTTCAGAAGCCGCACGCAGTAGATGAAATTCGCGACGAAGCCTCCGGTCACAGTAAGAGCCCAGATCGGGTTTGCGGCCATCGTGGGGCTTGCCCCCAACTGAAGCGCTCGCAGTCTCAGCTCCTCTCCGAACACGAAACTGAAATTCAGCATCGAGGAGAAGACTCCGGAAAAGACGCAGATGATGAGCCCGACGGTAAAGCCCGACCGGGCATCGCTACCGGTCGCGGCGTCACGCTCGCGGGCACGCCCGGCAAATGCAAGAAAGACGAGCCCCAAAGTCATGACCAAGGTGCCGGCGATCAGGGCTAGCCCGCGTTTCGTCAACAGCTGTTCGGAGTGAAGAATGGCGAGGGGAAGTAGAGAGCCGAAGGATGCCGTGATGCCCAGGATCAAAGCGAAGCCCAGCGCTAAGCCGACCCGGCTGATCCCGAGACCGAACAGCGTAGCGCCCACGCCCCAGAGGAGCCCGAACAGTACCACTTTTACCAAGGTCGAGGGTGAGGCTCCTGCGTATGTGCTGGCGAGTCGTGGCACGGTGGCGATGGTGATCGTCCACGGGAGCACCAGGAGGCCGGACACCGCGAACACCAACCAACTGTTTTCCCATTGCCAGCCGGTTATTCGCTTCATGGGTGCAGCGAAGCTTCCATTGAGCATGCCGGCAACAACGACCACCAGAAGTCCCCATAGAACATTCTCGGTCATAGGCTGTCCGGAGATTGGATCATCGCGAGTATCCTCACATTGGTGCAGAAGAGCGAGCGGAGAAAATGAACCATCTCAGTAACGCAGGTCAAGGAAAATCTGCCACCAATAGAGACTGGTCGTTCGTTGACAGGCAGAAACGCATTGGATACAGTCACGACGTTTTTTGATGGTATCGAGGTAAGGTGCCCAGGAGCACGCATTGGTTATCCGTTCTGTTGAGGTCCGTGTCTGTCGCAACCCCCGCGAGACAACATCGCAAGGCGGCATGCGGGCGGGCGGGAACTCCAACTTCGAGTTCCTGATCGTCTCCATGAAAACGGACTCCGGCATCGAGGGTCACTCTTTAGGATTCGCGGGTCGCGGTGCGAACATGGCGGGCGCAATTGCGGCGTCAGCCCTCAAGCCTTTCTTCGAAGGAAAGGACCCTCTCTTCCGCGAGCAGCTATGGCAGGATTTTCGCACCTACGATCGCTGGTGGAATCACGTTCCGATCTACTCCTACGGTCCGTTTGACATCTGCCTGTGGGATATTGCCGGGAAGAGGTGCGGATTGCCCCTGTACAAGCTCCTCGGCGCTTACCGCGAGAAGGTCCCGGTCTACGCCAGCTCCTTCGTGCTGGATACCCCGGAAGACTATGCGAGGCAGGCGTTGGAGGCGAAAACACAAAAGTGGCACGCCTACAAACTGCATCCGCCCGGCAGAGTAGATTTTGATCTTGCGGCCTATCGCGCATGCCGAGAAGCCGTCGGTCCCGATTTCAAGTTGATGGCAGACCCGGTAGCTGCGTACTCGTACGAGGACGCGTTGCGGGTGGGCCGGGAGCTGGAGCGATTGAATTATTACTGGTTTGAGGAGCCGCTCCCAGACAGCAACTTCCATGGACTCCGAAAACTTGCAGCCGCACTCGATATTCCTATTTGCGGCACCGAGGTTCTGCCCGGTTCACACTATTCAACCGCGCAATGTATTTCGGAGTCTATTGTCGATATCGTGCGAACCGACGTCTCGTGGAAGGGCGGCGTGACGCCCGTTATGAAAACTGCTCACCTGGCGGAATCTTTCGGCGTGCACTGCGAGGTGCACACCGCGATCTATCATGCCCTTGAGATTGTGAACCTGCATTGCTGCGCGGCAATTTCGAACTGCGAGTTTCTCGAACTTCTGTACCCCATTTCGGCCATGAACTTCGGCATGAAGCGCGCCATCGACATCGATGCCAGTGGTTATGCTCACCCGCCGGAAGGTCCCGGAATCGGCGTGGAGTGGGACTGGGACTTCATCGAGAATTGCACCATGAAGGTGCTATGAAGCCCTGTGAGCAAGTCCGCAACCGATGGGAATGCACCTCAAGAAGAACCGTCTCAGGTCGAGTAGTGCAACTCGTCGGAGAGTTGCTGCTGGCCTGCGTGATCCTCCCCGGCGCCTTCCCGCAAAGAGCCGTACCGGACCAGTCGGGTGCGCAGGCCGAGGACGGTTACATAGGATCACGCGCCTGCGCGAAGTGTCACCCCAGCATCTACGAATCGTTCTCACGTACCGACATGGGGCGATCAATGTCGGAAGCAACTGGGGAATTACTCGCGAGGATCCCCCAGACAGCCAGTGTCGCAGCCCCCGGTCTTAATCGCCGCTACGAGGTCTACACAAAGGACGGAAAACTCTACCAGAGCGAATTCGCAGCCACAGCCGCAGGCAAAGAGGTTTTTCGCGAAACGCATAAGTTGGACTATTTGATCGGATCGGGCGCGAATGGCATGGGCGCGATCGTGAAGCAGGGCGTATACCTCTTCGAAGCGCCACTCTCGTTTTACGCCAAGCCGGGCCAATGGGCGCTATCACCTGGTTACGAATTTGGCGACTATGGCTTCAATCGGCCCATTCTTACGGGATGCATTGCCTGCCATAGCGGGCGAGCGCGCGTCGCTGGAGCTGAGAGTGGACGGTTTCAGGAGCCGCCGTTCGCGGAACTCGCCATCGGTTGCGAGAACTGCCACGGTCCCGGTGAAGCACACGTAGTCGCAGCCGACACGGGGTCATTGCCCGGATCAATCGTGAATCCTGCCAAACTGTCACCCTGGCTGACCAATAACATATGCATGTCATGCCACCAAACCGGGGATGCGCGTGTCCTGCAGCCGGGAAAAACCATCCGCGATTTTCGTCCTGGAGCGCCCCTACACGACACTCTCAGCATCTTCCTGGTTCCTTTCGGCCGAGAGTCAACGCCAAAGGATGACCTGCTGGAGCATTACCTCTCCATGCGGTTGAGTAGGTGTTACTTGAACAGTGGCGGCCGACTGACTTGCATCAGCTGCCACGATCCCCACGTGCAGCCGAGTCATCAGGAAGCCCCGGAGTACTTTCGACGAAAATGCCTGAGCTGCCACACCGAGAAAAGCTGCGCGGTGCCGGTATCCTTGAGACAGCACAAGACGCCACCGGACGACTGTGCGGGCTGCCACATGCCGAAGAGGGATGTAAACGTCATATCCCATTCGGTTCTGACCAACCATCGCATTCTCGCGGAAGCCGAAGAACCATTCCCCGACATTGCCTTTCATTTGACCACGACTCAACTTCCCGACCTGGTGAATCTCACCGCTGATCCCGCAACGAGCGAGACCTTGTCGCCCCTCGTACGGTTGCAGGCGTACGCCCAGGTTGTGCTGGCACACTCCGAATATCGGCCGCGCTACTGGTCGTTGGCAACTCAACTCAAGACGAGCCATCCGGAGAATGTCGATGTGCTCGAAGCGCTCGCTGACGAAGCCGTGCAGAAACACAGTGCTGAAGGCTCTTCACAGGCAGTTCAATATCTTCAGGAGGCCATCCGCCACGGTGCAACGAACCCGGTGACCTTTGAGGAGCTCGCAAAGCTGTTAGCTGCGGCCAACCGTGATTCCGAAGCTCTCGATGTTCTTCACAAGGGAATCAAGTTGGCCCCATACGACGCCGAACTGTATCGGGCCAGTATTAAGATTCTGGTTGCCAGAAACGAGATGCGCGGGGCATGTGATGTTGCGGCTGAAGGACAGCGGAAGTTCCCGCAGGATGATGTGCTGCGAGCTCTTCTGCCCCGATGTGACAACTTTCTCGCGCCGGATAAGGAGAGCAAGTGACGGAAGCCCGCCGGCGGAGCAGTTAGAATTGCGCGGGAACGCTCTTTCTCCCCCGCTTAGGATTTTCGGTCTTGAAGTCGTGTTGCGAGAAACCCATCGCGGCGGAAATGGCGCCAGCGGCAGAGGTCACGGCCCCAGCCAGCGCGTTCACGAGGTTGGGACTGACTCTGGTAACTGGGCCAGAGACACTGACTGCGGCAATCGGTTCGCCGGCAGAGTTCAGAATTGGTGCACTTACGCAACGCGCCCCCTGGACCGCCTCTTCATCGTCTACCGCGTAGCCTTCCCGACGAACCTTCTCGAGTTCCTGACGGAATTGCACCAGGTTGCCGATGGTTCTCGGTGTCGCGGCCTGAAATGCGATCGAATCCAGAATAGTTTCCTGCGTCTCACGAGGCAGGAATGCCACCAGCGCCTTGCCTAGTGCGGTAACGTGTACGGAGCGCCGCGTGCCGACGCGCGATGAGAGCCTGAACTCGTGCGGACTCTCGATCACGTCCACGTAGAGCGCGGTTTTCTGGTCGAGGACAGCCAGGTTGACGGTTTCCTGAGTCGACTTCCACAACTCCCAGAGAATTGGACGGGCCACAGCTTGCAGTGTCGCCTCCTGGTTGCCGCGCGCTGACAACTGCGACAGGCGCGGTCCAATCAAGTACGCTCCGGCTTCCGTCCGGATCAGATAGCGTTCGCGTTCGAGGTGCTTCAGAAAGCGATGGGCAGTGCTCTTGTGAATTCCAGTCCGGTCGCAGATGGCTTTCAGTCCTAACCCGGCGGAAGAGCCTTGCAGGGCTTCCAGAATCCGCAACACTTTCGAGATCACGCCGACAGAAGCGGAGCCAGGATCTGCTTTTGCAACTCGCTGCATAAGTTACCCCTCGTAAATTTCGGGCCTCGACGGGGAATTTCCCGGTATTTCGGGCAAGCTCGCGCGCGAGATTCCGTTTCAATCTGCGAAACACTAGCACGACTCCCTACTGCAACGCGAGTTTACGTTTCATCTAATGGAACGATGTTCGCATAAATGGAAGTTTTTGATTGACAACATTTCAAAATCAGTGCTAGAAGCTTGGCTGCGTGGGGATTTCTTTGCGGGCTTTTGTGGGGGGCTCGCCTATTCCATCGAGAAGAAAAATCGATCGCCCAAAGCTGCCGTGCGTGTCACGGCGCCGACAAGCGCGACCTCGTGTGAGGAGGATCTATGATGGCGCACCAGATTTTTTCTGTGAGGGGTACGCGGTGGATTGCAAGCTTGACATTTACGTTCATGATGGCGCTGATGGTGGCATTTTCCGCTTCACCGGCCTGGGGCCAGGCTACGGCAGCCATCAACGGAACGATTCGCGACACGGCGGGCGCAGTGATTGTCGGCGCGACCGTCGTTCTGCACAACCGCGACACCAGCCTGGATCGCTCGGCGGTCACAAATGGAGTGGGTTCCTATGTGATGACCAACGTGCTGCCGGGAAATTACGATCTGAAAGTCACCATGAACGGGTTTGGTACGGCGGTTAAGACAGGCATTGCGCTGCTGGTGAATGAGACCGCCATGTACGACTTTACGCTGAAGGCCGGGACGGTCAATGAAGTTGTCGAGGTGCAGGGCAACTCGGTTACCCTGGAAACGTCGACCTCTGAACTGGGCGTTGCTGTGGTGAAAGAGCAGGTCAACGACTTGCCCCTGAATGGACGCAACTTCACCCAGTTGCTCAACCTGACGCCGGGCGTGAGTACGGTCAATGTGTCACAGAACTCCGCTACCAGCGGCGGTGTGTGGTCGAACCCGATTGGGACGTTTTCTTACCCTTCGGTAAACGGCCAGACCAACCGCAGCAACCTGTTTCTCCTGGACGGAATCAATGACCAGGGTTCTTTCGGCAGCACCTATGCGATTCCTCCGATTGTCGACGATATCCAGGAATTCAAGGTGCAGTCGCACAACGACGACGCTTCTTTCGGCGGAGTTCTGGGCGGTGTCATCAACGTAGTGACCAAATCTGGGACGTCGCGCTTCCACGGTTCGGCGTGGGAGTTTTTGCGAAATAAAGCTCTGGACGCTGGGCTCATCTATCCGCTACTTCCGACGGCGTCACAAAAGGACCCTAATAACCAGCCCGGGTTCCAGCAGAATCAGTTTGGGGCCACGTTTGGTGGTCCACTTCCCATACCTGGTGAGCATCAGAAGAAAACATTCTTCTTCCTCAGTTACGAAGGATTTCGAAACCACACGGCAGCCTCGAATCAGTACATCACGCCAACTACCACGCAGTTAAGCGGCGACCTCACGGGGATTGCGGGGCAAATCTACAATCCGTACGACATTAGCGGGAAGCCTTTCCTGTGCGATTCGTCTGGAAACCCCGAACCAGCCCCGAACAATATTCAAGCTACCGGGGGTACGCCTTGCAACAAAATTCCTGCCACCATGATTGACCAGAACATGGTCAACTACGCAACGACGCTGTTCCCAGCACCGAACGTCACGGGTTCATCGTTTAATGGTCTAGATACCACCAAGAACATTACGCGCCAGGACGAAGGAGGTGTTCGTCTCGACCACCAGTTCAGCCAACACGACAATGTTTGGGCGCGCTACACCAGCTTCCGCCAGCCGGTTAGCGGGTCCGGAGGTTTTATAGGGCTTCTGCACGAGCAGGTAACCAATGGGTACAACGTAGGTGCGAACTACACCCACCTGTTTTCGGGCAGCACCCTGGCAGAATTCCATTTCGGACGCAATAGTGTGAATATCGACCAGGGCTCGCACTTTGCGAATGCCGCGCCTTCCTTCGGTACCGAGGTCGGATTTTCCCCGAACTTCGCAGGGAATTTTAGAAACGGGGTCGTGATGATCCCCAATGTGGTAATCAAAAACTATATAGGGAATCCCAATCCCAGCGCACACGGCGCCGCGCAAGTCGACAATACCCATGTGTCCGACATCTGGGAGTACGGTGGTGATTTTACAAAGACCATCGGGCGTCACACGTTCAAGGCGGGGGCGAATTTTGCGAGCAACAACGCGAATGCTCTGTACTTGAACTCGAACGTTCAGTTCGCAGCGGCCAACACATCAAATCCCACTTTGGCTGGCGGCAATGCCCTGGCGTCATTCCTTCTGGGGATCCCGACGAGCGCGGGACGCCGCAATGTTATTGAAACCGAACATAGTGGCTGGGTAGACGGGTTTTACGGTATGGATCAGTGGAAGGTGACAGGCAAGCTGAGCGTGAATCTCGGTTTACGGTATGATCTGACATTGATCGGCATCTATGGGGACAACAAGAATCAAAACAACTTCGTTGGAGACATGAATTTCCGGGATGGAACCTATATTCTGGCTCGCAACGCCCCGTCGTGCGCCCAGACCAATGCCGCGCCGTGCATACCCGGCGGAACTCTTCCCGCGCATGTGATCGTGACGCCTCTCGGCGGTACCGCGATCTATCACACCGACAAGAGCAACATCCAGCCGAGAATCGGCGTTGCCTATCAGTTGTTTCCAAACACTGTCCTACGTGCCGGTTACGGCAGATTCTATGACAACTGGGCCGCGATCACGCAAACCGCGCAAAACTACGAAGGAACGTGGCCAAGCCTCGACCAGCTTGGAGCCAGCAACATGAATGCGGTAGGTGCAGCGCCGACCAGGACCGCGGAAGATCCTTTTGCTCTTGGCAGCGCAAGTCCTGTTACCGGCCCCACCCCGTTTAACCAGTCCACCTGGTTTGCGGATCCGTATTTGAAGAGACCTTATGCCGATCAGTGGAACGTTGGCGTGCAGCAGCAAGTGACTTCCAACTCCGTGCTGACGGCCAACTATGTCGGCTCGGTTGGCAGGCGACTGGACATCGGCGGAGCGTACAACGTGGCTATGGTCGCGGGCGGAAACGCCAATAAGGCGTGCACGCCCTACGACCCGAATAACGCGACGGCGACCAATTGCGGAGCGCCTTTCCCTTACATCGGCCCGACCGCCTATGATCGAAGCACCGGGAATAGCAATTACAACGCGCTACAGGTGTCGTTGAACGGCAAGCAACAACACGGCCTCACCTATCTGATTTCCTACACCTGGTCCAAGAGTATCGACGAAGGCTGTACGGGCTGGTATGGGGTGGAAGGCTGCTCCACACAGAACCCCTACGATTTGCGGGGGGACAGGGGACCCGCCGCCACCGACCTGCCACAAATCTTTTCCGCCGCGTGGGTATATGCATTGCCTTTCGGCAAGGGTGGCGCATGGTCGTCCGACAATCGCGTTGTGAATGCGTTGGTGGGGGGCTGGAATCTGAACGGCGTCCTCTCCTTCAGTTCGGGAACTCCGTTTGACGTGGGGACGGGCCTAGATAGAGCCAATACGGGCAACTACAACTACGGTAATGGATATGGATATGAGCGACTCAACGTAACGGGAAGCTTTTACCCCAGCAGCAAAGGGCCCGACGGATGGTTCAATACTTCTTCGTTCCAGCTTCCACCTCTAAATACATTCGGGAATCTGGGCCGGGACTCGCTCCGTTCCGACTGGAACAAGAACTTGGACCTATCCATCTTCCGACAATTCTCTTTTACAGAACGCTTCCGCATGGAGTTCCGGTTCGAGATGTTCAATACGACCAACACACCCGTGTGGGCCGTGCCGGTCACAAGTCTTGAGAATTCAAATTTCGGCAAGGTGACGCACGCGGCCAACGTACCTCGACAGCTACAGTTTGGACTCAAGCTTTACTTCTGAGTGCAGCCACAACTGCACTCAAGAAAGGGACCACAAGAGCGTGAGGCGGGCCGTGCTCAGTTTTCGAAGGGTCTGCGTATGCCCGCAGCCTATTGAGCGCTGAAACTGGGGACTCGTTCACTGTGTATCGGCAGTATCATTTTCCCGGGGCTACGCTGTATGTTGCCTGGGTGATGCAGAACTGTGATGTGGGTGCCTTGATACGTGAAACTGATTGTTGGACTGCATCCCTGAAGGCCACTGGAGATGTTGGCGGCTAGAACAGAACGGGCTCGACCTGCAAGGTGTTGGTTCTTGCGTTTGAGCGTCCTGATGATACTGGCGCGCGCATTCTCAGCGCTTGGGCAAAGTGCGGCGCCGGGAAACGCCGTTCCCGCAACTCGCCCACCTGGCCTGCCGAAAACGTGCCTAGAGCAGAGCCACCCTTCCGAGAAGATCACAGCTCTGCTCGAGGCCATACACGACCACCCCACGGCTGGTGCGTACAACACACTCGGAGTTCTATACGCCCAGGGAGATCGCGTTTGGTGCGCTATCAAGGCTTTTGAAACGGCCATCAAGTTGGAGGACCCGAACTGGGAGGCGCACTACAACCTGGCGATTGCCCTTATTAGCAAGGGAGATCAAAGGGAAGCCACGCGTGAGCTGCGAACCGCAATTCAGCAGAAGCCGGATTCCGTAAGCTCCCACTTTGCTCTGGGAAGTGTGTTTCAGGACGAGAAGAAGTTGAGCGACGCCGAGGAGCAGTTTCGTTCCACCCTGAAGATCGATCCGCGCTTTGCCCCAGGGGCGCTCAAGCTCAGTGAAGTGTTGATTGCGGAAGGGAAGCAGCACGCCGCAGTGGACTGCTTGGAAGAAGCTTTACGGCAAAATCCATCCACTGATCAGGTCGGGTCGTTGAAAGCGGCTCTGGGTCTCGCGCATGCAGAAAATGGCGAAGTGGAAAAAGGTCAGGCGACGCTGGCGGATCTCGTCACAACAGAACCTAATTCCGCTGGAGCACATTTCAACCTGGGGCTGCTCTTCATGAGAAAAGGGCAGCCCACAGACCAAGAAGCTGCGGCCAAAGAGTTTCGTGAGGCCTTGCGGCTCGACGACACCATGAACATCGCCCGAATTGCGCTTGGACGAGCACTGAATTCGTTACGGAAATATTCGGAGGCAATCCCCACATTGGTGGAGTACACCCGCCGCGAACCCAAGGATGCTCAAGGCTTCTACGCCTTGGGCACGGCATACCAAGGACTCAACAAGTCCGATGTCGCGATCGAGGCCTTGCGCCGCGCTTCGGTTTTGAATCTGAAAGATGCAGCCATCCGCTTCGACCTCGGAATGCTGCTAGCCAGCACCGGACAAACAGGTGCTGGTATCCGTGAGCTAGAGGCTGCTGAGCGCATCAATCCGTCTGCTCCTGAAACGCACAGAGAACTTGCCTTGCTGCTAGAAAAGACCGGAAACAAAGGACGCGCACACGCGGAAAGAGCGAAGCTGGCGGCGTTGAAGGCCGGCAGCGACAGAGACCGAGACGTCGCCAGACTTAACGAACAGGCGAATCAGTTTTTAATGGCTGGCAACGCGAAGGCGGCGGCCGAGAACTATCGGAAGGCTGTGCAGCGCGATCCTCTCGACGCCAAGCTCCACTACAATCTCTCTCTCGCTCTTGATAGGCTGGCCGACGTCGCCGCTGAGCGCAAGGAACTGCTGAGAGCCGTCGAACTTGATCCCAGCCTCGCTCTCGCCCAGAATCAGCTGGGATTGCTCGCACTGCACGGCGGACAGCAAGCCGAGGCGGAGATCCGCTTCCAAAAGGCGCTGGAGGCGGACCCTGAGTTTGCCGAAGCGCAAAGTAACCTCGGAGTGCTTTACAGCCAGCAGGGAAAAAACGCGGATGCTGCGACCCGATTTCAGAACGCGATCAAGACCGATCCGAAGTACAGCAAAGCGTACGTCAATTACGGCTTGCTGCTCGCTCAACAAGGGGCCCTGGCACAGGCCGAGCAGCAACTTCGTACCGCCATCCAAGTTAACAGCAACGATGCAGACGCGTATGGCGCACTGGGCATGCTACTGGCCAAGACGGGCCGCGGGGACGACGCGCTTCAGTGCTTTCGCAAGGCTGTGAGGCTGCAACCTGCTTCTGCCCAGGCTCATCTCAACCTCGGTATCGCGCTCATCGACCAGTTCGACCGTCCTGGTGGATTTGAGGAGTTCTCCGAAGCCGCGCGGCTCGATCCCAAGCTTGCTGCAGCTCATTACAACCTGGGCCGCTTTTATTTCGAAACCGGCAAGTACGAGGATGCTGACCGTGAACTAGAGACCGCAGCTCGTTTGCAGGCGGACTCTACGGCCACGCTCTACTTCCTTGCTCTCACCGCAAAGCAGGAAAGTCAGCCAGAGCGCTCGAACGAGCTTTTGGAAAGAGTGGTCGCGCTGCAACCCGATAACGCGGATGCGCAATATCTGCTGGGCCAGAATCTGGAGCATTCCGGTGACAGTCGCGCTGCCATTCAGCATTGGAAGGCGGCGCTTCAGGCCGACCCCAATCATTCGCAGGCTTTGTACAACCTGGCGAGGTCGTTAGGCAGGATTCATGATCCCGATGCGAAGCAGTACCAGGATCGCTTCGAGGCGCTGCAGAAGAACCAGCAGATCGCCGATCGGGTCTCGGAACTGGGAAACTTCGCGCTGGAAGCAGCGAATGCACAGAACTGGCCGCAGGCGCTTGAGCAGATGAACGAGGCCATCCAGCTCTGCGGCGCTTGTCCGCAGAGTGCTCATCTGCACAAGAATCTGGGATTGTTCTACGGACGGACGGGGAACATCAGTGAAGCAAAGAAGGAGTTGCGCACCGCCCTGCAACTTACGCCCGAAGACGCCGACGCGAAGAACGCGCTGGCTGCAATCGAGCGCGCCAATGGGGAGCAAGTCAAGTAGAAGCGATTGAATCGGGACGGGGAGGTATTCTCTGAAAGCGAACTCACACTCATTTCGGCTCGACGGCAAACTCGCGGTAGTCACTGGAGCGGGCAGCGGAATCGGGCGCGCGGTGGCACGGCGGTTTGCCAGTAGCGGAGCGTGTGTCCGCGTGCTGGATATTGATGAGAAAGCAGCACAAGCGGTGGCTTCGGAGATCTCGACCGTCGGCGGTAATGCGAAGGCTCATGCTTGCGACGTCTCCCGGCAGCTAGTCGTGAATGCCACGTTCGACGCGATCGCGCAGGAAACCCCCATTCACATCCTGGTGAACAATGCCGGGATCTCTCACGTAGGCAATCTGGAGGGAGCCTCGGAAGAAGAGTTTGACAGAGTCTTCTCGGTCAATGTCAAAGGAATCTACAACTGCATGCGCGCTTCGGTCCCCCACATGAAGGCGAATGGCGGCGGCATAATTGTGAATATGGCATCGATTGCGGGAACGGCCGGACTGGCGGACCGATTTGCATACTCCATGAGTAAGGGTGCTGTTATAGCGATGACCTACTCGGTCGCGAAGGACTACCTGGCCCACAATATCCGCTGCAACTGCATTTCGCCGGCGCGAGTGCACACGCCCTTTGTTGACGGCTATCTCCGCCGCAATTATCCGGGCAAAGAACAGGAGATGTTTGAAAAGCTGGAGAACTCGCAGCCGATTGGGAGAATGGGGCGTCCGGAAGAGATCGCCGCGCTCGCTCTCTATCTTTGCTCCGATGAGGCGTCATTCATTACTGGGTCGGACTACCCCATCGACGGAGGTTTCCTGACTCTTCGCGGCTAAGTTCTGGTGGTCGCGAGAGAATGCCGGGTCCAGGACCTGGATTGCGCTTCACCATGGACCTTCAGCTCAAGGATAAGGTTGTGCTCGTAACGGGCGGCGCTAAGGGCATTGGCGCCGCGATCACGAGGACCTGCGCCCAGGAGGGAGCGATTGCGGTTGCCGTGGATCGTGACACGCCGGCATGTCAGCGACTCCAGGATGAGCTTCGGGCTCTCGGTCTGCAGGCCAGCTTTATGGCCATGGAACTGGCTTCGGCAGAGAATTGTAAAGCGATCGTTCAGCAGGCGATTGCGACGTTCGGTCGGATCGATGCGCTCGTGAATAATGCGGGCATCAATGACAAGATCGGGCTAGAACAGGGCAGCCCTGAGGCATTCGTCTGCTCTCTCGAACGTAATCTTTTGCATTACTACAATATGGCGCACTATTCCCTGCCGCACCTGAAGCGTAGCCGTGGCGCCATCGTCAACATCAGTTCAAAAACAGCGGTTACCGGCCAGGGCGGCACCTCCGGATACGTCGCCTCAAAGGGGGCCATTCTGGGTATGACCCGCGAATGGGCGGCTGAATTGCTTCCCTATAGCATTCGGGTGAACGCCGTGGTTCCTGCCGAGGTGATGACACCGCTGTACCAACAGTGGCTCGAGGGATTTCCCTCTCCAGAGGAAAAGTTGAAGAGCGTCGTTGCCAAGATTCCTTTCGACCGGCGAATGACGACTCCGAATGAGATTGCAGCCATGGTTGCATTCCTGATTTCAGCGAAGGCCGGGCACATCACGGGTCAGCACTTATTTGTAGACGGTGGGTATGTTCATCTGGACCGCGCACTAACTTGACAGGAGAGACATGAGCAAGCCGTCCGTTCCGATCACAGAACGCCGTTATGCTGTGCCCCTGATCCTAGTCACCAGCCTTTTCTTTCTGTGGGCCTTCGGTGTCAATTTAAATGACATTCTCATTCCTCATCTGAAAAAAGCTTTCCACCTGACGGACTTCCGGTCCTCATTAATTCAAACTGCGTTTTTTGGAGGTTACTTTCTCGCCGCCCTGCCGGCGGGCTGGCTAATGGAAAAGATCGGCTACAAGAGGGGGATTCTGGTGGGGCTGCTGATGTGCGCCACCGGAGCCCTGCTGTTCGTTCCCGCGGCGTCTATACGGTTGTACGGCTTTTTCCTGTTCGCACTATTTGTAATGGCATGCGGGCAGGGCGTTCTGGAAGTGGCGGCGAATCCGTATGTGACCATCCTCGGCCCGCCCGAGAGTTCCGAGCGCCGATTGAACCTTGCTCAATCGTTCAATTCGGTGGGGGCCGTAGTGACGCCCATCATAGGCGCAGCCTTCATCCTCACTGGAGTGGAGTATTCGCGAGCCCAACTGGCCGCCATGACTCCGGCTCAACGGCAAGCGTACGAGATTGCAGAAGCGGCCACCGTAAAGCTGCCTTACCTGGTAATCGCCGGCCTCTTCCTCGCTGTAGCGGCCCTGATATTCTTTGCTCACTTACCCGAAGTACGCGAAGAAGATGGGCCCCAGGAGGATCCGGATGCGGCTAAGGGCTTGCGAGCGTTGTGGCCGTACAAGCATTTATTGAAAGGCGTGCTCGCGCAGTTTTTCTATGTGGGCGCCCAGGTAGGGGTGGCTAGCTTCGTCATCCGCTTCGCACAATACAGCATGCCTGGGATGCCGGAGAAACATGCCGCGAACTACCTGAAGCTGCATTTGGTGGGGTTCATGATTGGCAGATTCGCTGGCTCGGCCATCATGAAACATATCGCCGCCTCCCGGCTCCTCTCGATATTCGGAGTATCCGCTCTCGCTTGCCTTACGATTGTGTTGCTTGGGACCGGAGTGGCACCCATGTGGGCATTGGTCCTGCTAGGCTTCTTTCATTCCATCATGTTTCCCACCATCTTCGCTCTGAGTCTCAAGCATCTTGGGCCCCATACCAAGTTGGGGGCCTCCTTGTTAGTAATGTCCATTATTGGCGGCGCCGTCTTTCCGGCGATTATGGGTTTCATCTCGGATGTGAGCAATATCCGCTATGCGTTTCTGGTTCCATTCTTCTGTCACGTGTATGTACTCTATTTCGCGATACGAGGCTTCCGTCCAGCCCTTGATCTGCCGAAAGCGACCGAGTTGCGGAGCGTTCCTGTCGAGAACTGAAGACAATCGAGGGTGCGAGATGCGTTTAAAACCAGTACTCCTTAGCACGTGTGTGGCTGGGACAGTTCTGGGACATGCGGTAGGGCTCCACGCTCAGTCGGCCAAATCTCCTGGCGGTACCGCAGTTCCGAGGACCGCCGATCAGGCCTACAAGAACATCCAGGTGCTCAAAGACACTCCTTCCGACCAGCTCATGCCGGCCATGCAATTCATCACGGCCTCCCTAGGGGTGCAATGCGATTTCTGTCACTTGGAGAATGCGTTTGAAAAGGATGACAAGGAAACCAAGCAGACGGCACGCAAGATGATGCGGATGATGTTTTCTATCAATAAGGATTCCTTTGATGGCCAGCAAAAGGTGACCTGCTTCGCATGTCATCAGGGCGCACGCAAGCCGGCGGCAATACCAAGGATCAGCGAGGAAGAAGGCCACATCGCTACGGAGGAGAAGTTGAGTCTCGGGTCGAATACTGCGGGCCTACCCAGCGCGGATGAAATTCTTCAAAGGTATCTGCAGGCGATCGGCGGTGCCGAGGCAGCGGCTAAAATTTCGACTCGCGTCCAGAAAGGGGCATTAACTCTTGGAGCGAAACATTTTCCAGTCGAGGTCCTAGCCAAAGTGCCCGCGAAGCGAGTGACTACGGTGCATTTTGCTGGGGGTGACAGTATCACGGCCATTAACGGAGAAGAGGGCTGGCTGAGCACATCGAGCTGCGGGGTTCACGATATGGGTCCATCAGAGTTGGATGGCGCACGTTTGGACGCGGCGTTTTTCTTCCCCACATCTATCAAGCAGCTGTTCAAGGAGCTACGCGTACAACAGCAGGAACAGATCAATGGTCACGTGGCGTACCTGGTGGTTGGAATGCGGGATAACTGGCCGCCCGTGCAACTCTATTTTGATCAGGAGTCAGGATTGTTGGTGCGCATGCTGCGTTATGTACAGACGCCACTCGGGCGCAACCCCCTACAAATAGACTACTCGGATTATCGCGAAGAAGCCGGCGTGAAAATCCCTTACCGCTGGACCGTCGCCCGTCCTAACACACGTTTCACGATTCAGATTGAACAGTCGCAACCGAGCGCTCCGATTACGGACGACAAATTTGCGAAACCCGCGAGCATTCCGCCATAGTCTTGGGGGCCGTCGTTCAGGGAAGATTTCTAAAGAACCGGACACCGTTTGGCAGCACTTTGTGGATGCGACGGCAGACGGCGAATTCCGACAACCTGTCAGCAGTTCATCGTTACCAAAGGGCGTAAGGTGGCATGAAGTTTCTCGTAACTGGCGGCCTCGGCTTCATTGGTCAGAGAGTGGTGCGCACTCTTCTGGCTCGCGGTATCCCGACCGTTTCTGCCGATGATTCACCGAACGTGGAGGCCGTCGCAGACTTGCACGCTGCGGCCGGTGGCGCTGCCACATTCGACGCCGTGACGATGGACGTCAGCGATTTTCGCGACGTGATGGCCGTCTTTCAGAAGCATCCCGACGTCTCTCACGCGATCCATCTTGCCTACGTGATGGGACCGCTTGTGGACGAGAATACTTCGCTGTCTACTCGCGTCAACGTGCTCGGAATGACAAACATGTTTGAGGCGGCGGTTCATCGACAATTCGTGCGGCTGGTCTTCACCAGCAGCGAGACCGTGTACGGTCCGTCGCAGGAGCCGTACGGCAAGCGCCCGGTCACGGAAAATGATTTCTGCGACCCTGCCACTCACACCTTCACCTACGCGGTCATGAAGCTCCTCAACGAGCACATGGGGCGGCGTTACGCCGAGCGGCTTGGTGCGAGCATTGTCTGCACGCGGCCACCCGTCGTCTACGGCCACGGCCGCAAACGCAGCGCTGTGATGTGGGCCGAGCATTTTGCATCCAAGCCCGCTGTCGGTCAACCTGTCACGCTTCCATTTGGCCCGCTAACACGCGACACGTGGATTTACAAAGATGACTGCGCCGAGCAGCTTGTGCGTCTGGCAATCAAGCCGAAGGTTGCGCACTTTGCATACAATAGCGGCGGTCAGAGTGTCACCGCTGCCGAACTGGCCGCGATCGTGAAGAAGTGGCTTCCCGATGCGCAAATTGATTTCGACAGCGGCCGGGAGGGCACTCCTCTCATCGACAACGAGGACGGCACGCGCCTGATTCAAGAGATTGATTTCGTTCCGCGTCCCCTCGAGCAAGGCGTGCGAGCTCACATTAACGAGGCACGCGCGGCTGTGGGTCTGCCCCTTGTCTGAGCGTTTGACAATGAATCCATTTACCAGCACCGTTATCGGCAGCTATCCGCGCAACACCAGCGTCCAGGACACGATGAAGAAGCCGACGCTCTCTCGCTCTGAGATCGACGCCCTGATCCGTTGGGCCGCGCGCGATCAGGCGGATCTCGGCCTCGACGTCATCAGTGATGGCGAGGGCTATCGGGAGAACATGTACTACTTCTATCAAAAGCGTCTCGATGGAGTGACTTTCGAGAGCATGGTCAAGCAGAGTTTTGGCACTGCGGGCTTTGCCATCGAGTGCGCACGGGTTGTCGGAGAAATCAACAATCCGCGTTTCGAACTCGCTCACAACTGGAAGCTGGCGCGTGAAGCCGCGCCTGCCAGCTGCCGCGTAAAGCAAACCGTCACTGGTCCGCACGTTCTCACGCGCTTCAGCGTCAACCAGCGACCTGATCTTTATCCGGACGAGCAGACGCTTTGTCGCGCCTATGCGAAGGTTCTAGCCGATGAACTGCGCGAAGTCATCGCCGCAGGATGTGACTACATTCAATTCGACGAGCCAATGTGGACCGAGTCTCCCGAAGACATCCGCTGGTCCGCCGCAATCCTCAACGAGCTTATCGACTCACTCCCGCGCGTCCGTGTCGCACTTCACGTCTGCGGCGGTAATCCGCGGCGCAAGCGCATTTATTTCACTAAGTATACTGATCTCGTGTCTGGGTTTCGCATCGCTCACATCGATGAAGTGCTGCTCGAGCATTGCACGCTCGGCTACAACCTCATGGACTTGTGGAGACTATGGGACTTTAAAGGCGACCTCTCTCTCGGTGTTATCGATCAGCGGAGTGATGTGATTGAAACGCCGGAAGTCATCCTGCAGCGCGTGCAGCCTGCGCTCGAATATTTTTCTACGGACCGCCTCCTACTTACCAGTGAGTGCGGCTTCGGCCACGTTCCGCTCGAGATTACGCGCAAGAAACTCCGCGTGCTTACGGAAACGTGCCGCGAGCTCCGCACGGGTACTCCCGTCACACGCAGTGGCCGGAACTGAGCTTCTCGAAAAGTCTTTGAAGCATGGTTGACTGAACAGGACGGCCGGCTGTCACGTTATCTTCTGCGCCAGGTGTGCCTCACCCCAATTCCCTTGTCCTTCCGCTTGCGCGGCTGCGGATTTCGATGCGGTGCCGCGGGGCGACTTGACTCGGGGGGTATGATTGGGGAGGTCGGATTACTGCCAAGCTTCGAACTGCGCAAGATCTCCCCAGATCGGTCAACAACGTGGCACCCCAATTCAAAATCCAGCGAGTAGTCGGGGCGCAGCCATCCCTGATGCCGGCTTGGCTACTTTCGCGACGAGGGGAAGTCCATGCGACGGAATCCGCGGGCCACCAGGAACTCCGGTGGGGCGAACTCGGTCATCCCCACCGCGGGGAAGGTCTTCGACGACGGTACTCTGATCGAGTTAATCGAAGATCTTTCCCAACCAAGCGGGCTAGCCTTGCTAAAGTGGGATGGTCGCCGGATCGTCATCTCGCCACAGATCGTCTATCGGGGCCGGACGTATGCTCCTCTCCCGCTGAATCCCACCCTCCGGCGGGCTCTGCGGCTGCCGTCTGGCTGCTGCGACCACGTCTCGACCGCTGAACTGTTCCGGGAACTCGTTGTGGTCATCGGTAAGTTTAGCGATCTCGCGGAGCCCCTCTGCTGCCAGCTGGTTGCTTTCGTGTTCGCGTCATGGCTGGCGGACTGCCTTCCGGCTCCGATTAACCTCTCGCTTTGGTCTCCCGTTGCTGCCGATGGCGCTAGAGTCTTGCGGCTGCTCGACTGCTTCTGTCGCCAGGCCATTTCGCTCTCGGGCACCAGCGCTCGTGACCTCTCCCTTCTGCCGACGGAGTTGCAGTCCACGTTGCTGATGTTTCGTCCTTCGTCGGGTCGTCGACTCCGAGAGCTGCTGGCCACATTTGGCTGGCAAGGGTTCCACTCTGTACGATCCGGCCAGCTCGGCGAGATCGTCGGGTCGGTGGCACTCTCAACTGATGCCCCGCTGAAGGACCGGGGCCTGGATCCCATAATCGAGGTTCCAGTAACTCCGATCGTGGACAAGAGAACGCAGGACGAGTTGGCGCGGAGATATCTGCCCAAGTTGCTTCGCTACCGCCTCCTCCACTGCGAAGCAGCAAAGACAGCAGCGCACCCGGAAACCGCTTCCCCTGGTTTCGCGAGCCAGTTGATCAGCGGAATCCGTGCATGTTTTATCGATGAATCGGAAATCAGTGACCAGCAAGTATCCCTGGTTTTCGAGGCGCAGCGGCACGAGGACGTTCCCTGTCCAACCGATCCTCGGATGCTGTTGGCGGAGGTGCTGCTCGCCCTCTGCCACGATCCGGGGCGAACGGAGTTGCATGTGGCAGAGATCGCTGCGGATATGAATGCCGCGATCTTTTCGAGGGGAGGGGTTTTGAAACTGAGTGCGCGGTGGGTGGGCAGCCTCTTGAAGTCCATAGGGCTGGCAACGCACCGGATTGGCCGGACCGGGCGTGGACTGACGCTGGACCCGGCGACGCGACGGACGATCCACCGTCTAGCAGGGCTGTACAACATTCCGACTGACAGATGCACGTTCCCGGGTTGCGCCGAATGTAAGCACGCGCAAAGATCTGAAACGTAAGGGATTGCGCACGTTGAACGTTTGCGGAGGAATCGTGACCGATGCTTCCTGACCAAGAACGGAAACTTTACCTTCAAAGGCTGCGCCGTCTAGAACAGCTGGGACTTGCGATGCCGTTTGAATTCCATCTGCTCAACAGCCGGCCATGCGAAGTCAAAGTCGAGCAGTGTGCGAGCGAGTTGGATTGCCCGGTCACCGAACTGCCAGATAAGCAAACTCTATTCGTCGTATAGTTGGAAGTGTGGGCGGTGCGGCCGGGTATTCGGTTATACGATTTTCGTTTCGAACCACCTTGGCGGGATCACGCCTTCCTGAGATTACCGAGTTTCGCTGATAGCCATATCGGCGCCTACTATTGTCTGCCTCATGGATTGGAGTATCAACGGGAGGAGGTATTGAATTTCAACTTCCTTAAAACGGGCTGGTGCTTACCCAGTACTCGTGTTGTCGGTGTACTTTGCGCCCTGAGTGATACGCCGATCCCCGACGAATACAAGCACGGGGCCGCGATCCCGGTCGGAGTGAAATTCTTCGGCAGGTCTGGGCAGCAACTCGCAGCATCGAGTGTTGTTCTCTGGGCCGATCGTTGGCACGAGCCCGCAGTGGCCCGGCCGAGCGTAAAGCCGGTCGTCGCACTAGACGGTGTAGACCCTGGTGTTGCTGTGCGACCGCGCCGCTCCACTCTCTACGGTCCGAGCGGTGGGGACGTCGTGCCCGCCGCAGACCAGCGAGGGAAGGAAAGGTCACCAGCACCAGCGGCCATGGTCCGCGCGGGCGGTTCTCGGACTGGGTTGCTTGGAAAATAACAGCGATATCCGGCTTGCCGGATGGCACAGAAAGGACGGAAGGGAACTAGTCAGTCGTTGCGCACCTCGCCTTTGTGAGCTGGCGCTCCCGATCTGACGCCAGCGCTGGTGAGCGAATCAAAGCCAGGGACAACCAGAGCGAATACGTGGCGTGCTGAGCTTCTATTTCAATATACATCGTAAAGTGATACATATGTTTCGTGGCAATGCGGTACTGGATTCGCGTGCAGGGTCAGAGTCACTGGTAAGATCTGATATCCAGACCTGCGTGGAGAGCACGGGGCAGGCGAACTCGAGATGTACCAGGACCACAAAAACAATGCCCGCCTTGCTCACTGCCTAAATTGCGATGTCCACCTCGGTCCACTTTCGGGTTCTATCAGTTGCCTAGACGTCGGAGCGGGCAGGTAGCAAGAACCGTTGGGCTGTCGTGTGCAAGACAAAAAGGGCACATTACTCTGTGCCCTTCCTTTTTGGCAAACCTGCGTCGGACCTTACTACAAGCTGGCCACAATCTCGACTCGTCGGTTTGTAAGATCCTGAGCCATATCCCTAGCCAGTTCCTTCTCGCGGCTGGTCGCCGGCAGGTGGCGTCCGCGGGTCGCGCCGTTCACCCAGATCTCGGACAAGAAATACCGGCTTCCGTACTGATTGAAGACCAACTTGGTTTTGTCCGCAGGCTTGAGATTTTGTGCCGCGTTGCTTCCCACCATCATGCTCGAGCTGCCGTCTCGGGCCTGCAGCAGGACCATGTTGCTAGTGCCGTCGATCGTGT
>Ga0210406_10002387_pt1 | contig 21526 bp, 15 predicted proteins | sample IncBWC30MmetaG_FD_155454 | JGI IMG/M metagenome (GOLD analysis project Ga0210406, IMG submission 155454) | Forest soil microbial communities from Barre Woods Harvard Forest LTER site, Petersham, Massachusetts, United States - Inc-BW-C-30-M | ecosystem: Environmental > Terrestrial > Soil >... | reverse complement strand
CGAACTGATGACTCCGTTGCGTAACACTGATTCAACAATGTTTTCCTCCTTCGCGGTCGAAGACAGCTGTTGGTGGATTACCGCCGTGCTTCAGGGGCAGGACCGCTCGGAAGAGGCAGGAATGCGGCCGAGGGAGTTCACGATGTTTTTGGATGAAGTGCTGTCGAAAAAAATCTCAAAAAGTGATCCACATACTGCCAGCGGGCGTCTGAAGGCGGATTACGCGAGTGGTCCCGCGAATCAGCAGGCGGAGAGAGAGTTACGAGCGCGGGAATCAAAGAAGGAGCAGAACCATGCGAACCAGACGTAATGCGCGACCATATTTCCTGGTACCGGTGAAAGCGAGTCAGGAGGCGAGCTTCCGCCGATGGAACCGCATATTCATGGTAATGCTTGGACTGCTAGTTGTGGGATTGTTGCTGATCGCCTTCGTCCCGGAAGCAGGAAGCGGGTCGTCTGCCGGCAGTCATTCGGCGGCCGGGGAAACTGCCCGCTAGTCTTTCGAACGAACGAGCCCGCACCGACTCCTGCCTCTATGTGTTCAACCTTCACATTCTTCACGTTAAGTTTCATCGCTGAAGCGGCTGCAGCTCATCCCTTAACGGAGTGACGGTTTTCGCACCACCGCGAGCACGCCGCGGCACGAACAAACCTCAAGCCTGAAGACCTGAGCTACACGAATATGGCGAGCGGGATTGGGGCTATTTGTCGGTGCAGCCTTGGGTGAGGGATGTGAGCACGTTGTTCTCAGAGGCGAGCAAGCAGGAGTAACGCCGGCCACGGGTATTAAAGGAATTGTAGCTCTGCGACGATTTTGCTCCGGTATTGCCGGCGAGGGCACCGGATGAATCGAAGTTCAGTGTGTCGCTCGAATTCACCTCATTTTCGATAAAGCCGGCGAAGAAGGGTGACAGGAGATCGAGTTTGAATGCCTGAGAGACGGTGGTTTGCTGATCGAAGGAGCCATCGGGGGCGAAATTCAGACCGATATTCATGGTGAGAGGGTAGTGAAAAGTCTCGAGTGAGACAAAGGAACCGAAGCCGGACCAAGTGATGGTTTGGGATTCCACGTCGGTATCCTGGGAAATGTCCTGGATATATTGTGCGGTATTGATCGTGAAGTTCTGGATGTTTTTGAAATTGATTGTTTGACGGACTTCCGTGTTGACCTTGCCGTGCGAGGTATTAGTGTAGCCTTCGACTTTGAAATTGCGCGAGGAGAAGGTGGTGACCGATCCGGTTATGGCGCCGGAAGAATCGGTGACGAGATTTTCATTGACCGAGGGAGTGGGAGCGTTACCGATGGTGTTCTCGGTGACCGCACCGGTGACTTGCTGGGAACTGTGATCCTGGAAGATGAGCAAGGTGGCGGTGGCGGAGAAGTAGTTGTTGGAATTGAAGACGCTGAGAGCAATGGTGTGGGGCTGGCCGTTGCTGAGGATTCCGGCGAAGGGCGTAAGGTCAACGCGATAGGGGACAAAGTTCAAGGTCTGAACGGCAGGAATCGGTTCCCAGAGAAAGGGATCCACACCGCCGGTGTAAATCCAAGGGTAGACGGGGGCAACACCGGCAGGTTGGCCATCGACGCTGACTTCCGCCTCGCGAAAAGCGGTGCCGCCACAGCTTTGCACTTCGCTGGAGACGTCGTTGGGCACACAGGTGTACCAGAATTCATCGCCAATCTGACTTTGCGTAATTACGTCGAGGTAGGCGCGCTCGACGTTTGAGGGAAGGGAAAAGGTGGTGGCAAGCTGGTCGGTGGGAGTGAACAAGAAAGCGGGTTCATTAATGCCGCCCTCGGCGTTGGATTGAACGAGGGGAAGAACGTGGTCGGGAGTGCGGGCGGGATCGTCCTGGCGGCGTTCGTGCTTGGCGGGATAGAACTCCAGCGCGGCGCTACCGGAGATAACGCCGGTGAAGGTGCTGTTCACGATGTTTCCGAGAATCACCTGGCCGGACTGCGGGTTCTCGAACAGGGCGCTGTAGTCGGTTTCATCGCGCTCCACATGCCAACTGGGAGACAGATTGTGACGGGGCTCCGGAGTGGTACCGAAATAAATGTTTACGTTTCCGAGGTTGATTACGGCGGTGCGGTCAAACTGCCTACCGGCGGTGACATTGAAGTCCGCGGTAAAGACGACTTTTTCCCAAGGGCCGGGGCAGGCGGCAGGTGGCGTGTATTGATAGATGCGTATGGAGAAGTCGACAAACTGAAAACCTGAGAAGAGTTGAACGATGCAAGGCTGCTCGTGAGGACGAGTGACCGGCGGGTCTGCCGTGACGGTGTTCTGCGAACCGATCACGGGGGGTGGGTCCTGCGCCTGAGTAGGGGGAGAAAGAAAAAGCGAGAAGGGCAGAACGAAGGCAAGCGAGGCCAGGCGGCGGCCGGGACGCAAGGCCAGGAACGTCGACATGAGAGACCTCCTAGAGCAGCAGATTCTCCCAACGAGACAAGGCCTGGATTTTTGCCGTAAACAACTTTTCGCATCGTGGCGAGAGAATGTCAAGAAAGATTTGGTTGCGTAGAGCGAGGTGGGTGGACGCTGGACGCGCTTGAGAAAACTGAAGCCGATTTGAGCGATGTTCCTTTAGAGCAACGTTTATCTAACCTTGACACTCCTGGGCGGCTATTCCAAACTCAGCGCGGAAGAATCGGTGAATTCGTGTGTGGAGAGTGGGGGAAGGGTGAGCGGGCATGGGTGGATTGCGGGAGCGGGTCGAGCGGGAATTGCGTGGCGACATTTTGCCGTTTTGGCTGAAGTATGCGGTGGATGATGAGTTTGGCGGGTTTCACGGACAGATTACAAATGACCTGAAGATTAATCCGAGCGCGCACAAAGGGCTGATTCTGAACGCGCGTATTCTGTGGACATTTTCGAAAGCATACAAGGTTTACGGGTATGAGTCGTACCTGGGAACGGCGCGGCGGGCGTACGAATATTTGCGGCGGTATTTCTGGGATACAGAATTCGGGGGCGTGTACTGGATGGTGGACCACCGGGGCAAGCCAGTGGAAACCAAGAAGCGGATTTACGGGCAAGCGTTCGCGGTCTATGCGTTGGCGGAGTATGCGGCCGCGAGCGGGGAAGAGGAATCGCGGGAAAGGGCGATTGCGCTGCAGCGAATTATTGAAAAGGTGAGCTACGACGAAAAGAACGGCGGATACTTCGAGACGTACGAGCGCGATTGGAAACTAGCAGAGAAGCAGCAGTTGAGCGAAGTGGACATGGATGAAAAGAAATCCATGAACACGCACTTGCATCTGCTGGAAGCGTACGCCAGTCTGCTGCGGCGATGGAATGACGATGTCTTAAGGGAGCGCTTGCGGGAACTGCTTGGTATTTTTCTGGCGCGCGTCATCGATCCGGAGACGAACCATTTCCGGATGTTCTTCGATGAAGTGTGGCGCGACCGCTCGGACCGGTTTTCGTTTGGGCATGATATTGAAGGGAGCTGGCTGATTTGCGAGGCGGGTGAAGTTTTGGGAGACAAGAAGCTGCTGGAGGAAGCACGGAGAGCGGCGGTGAAGATGGCACAGACGGTATACGAAGAGGCCGTCGATGCGGATGGCGGCCTGGTCTATGAGGGTACGCGCGAGGAAATCATCGACACAGATAAGCATTGGTGGCCGCAGGCGGAGGCGGTGGTGGGTTTTCTGAACGCGTACGAGCTTTCCGGCAAGGATTATTTTCTGAAGGCGTCGGAGCGGAGTTGGGAGTTCATTGAGAAATACATCGTTGATCACAAGCACGGGGAGTGGTACTGGAAGGTGTCGCGCGAAGGAACGCCAAGCAACGACAAGTGCAAAGTGGATATGTGGAAGTGTCCGTATCACAACAGCCGGACGTGCTTTGAAGTGATGGAGCGGCTGGACCGGTTAAGCAAGAAACAAAGGGTGGGATGAATATGGTTTTTTTTGCGTGGCCCTTACGAAAGGCAGATCTCTCGTTCCGCCCGGGATGACAACGAATGGTATGCTCGTAACGTGATTTGCCGGGAGCGTAGGTCATCGGCAGAGCTTACCGCAACGTGGCTTTAACCGAGACGGTTTTGGTGTCCAAGGGCGGAAGCGGCACGAGATTGCCGTCGATGGCTGCGCCATCAATTTCAAGAGAGACCTGGTTGCCGTTGCCCGACCGCTGCACGTCGATCTGGTAAGTGACGCCGCGGAATTTACGACAAACCTTGAAGCCTTTCCAGCTCTTTGGGATGACCGGCGCGATCACCAGGCCGTCGTTGGAAGTGCGGATGCCGAGGATCCATTGGGTAATGGCGTAGTAGTTCCACGCGGCTGTGCCGGTGAGCCAGGAATTCTTGGCCTCGCCGTGGGTGGCAGCGTCGCGTCCGGCGATCATCTGGGCATAGACATAGGGCTCGCAGCGGTGAAGTTCGCTGATTTCCTCGCGAGCGGAAGGATTGATGCGAGAGTAGTAGTCGTGTGCGCGATCGCCATTGCCAACGCGCGTTTCTCCGATGATGACCCAGGGATTGTTGTGGCAGAAGATGCCGGCGTTCTCCTTGTAGCCCGGCGGATACGAGGAGATTTCGCCGAGTTCGAGATAATACTTCGAGTAGGCAGGCTGTTGCAGGACGATGCCGTGTTTCGTGGCCAGGAGTTTGCGCGTGGATTCGAGAGCGCGAGTAGCGTGACAATCCTTGAGACCGATGCCGGCTAGTGTGCAGAACCCCTGCGTCTCAATGAAGATTTTGCCCTCGGCATTTTCGTGGGAGCCGACCTTTCGGCCATAGTCGTCATAAGCGCGGAGGAACCACTCGCCATCCCAACCGTGGTTGAGGACGGTGGCTTCCATTTCGGCGACTTCGGTGAGATAGCAGCAAGCCTCGTCGGCGAGACCGCGATGTTTGGCCATATCGGCGAGTTCGCGGCCTGCGAGCACAAAGAGGCTGGCGATGAACACGGATTCGGCAACCTTGCCATCCTTGTTAGTTGTGGTCTGGAAGGATTGCCCTGGCGAATCGGAGAAACAATTGAGATTGAGGCAATCATTCCAATCGGCACGACCGATAAGGGGCAGGCCATGGGGCCCGAGACGTTCGCGGGTGTAATGGAAGCTACGCTGGAGATGTTCGTACAGTGGCATTTCAGAGCCCAGCACATTATCGTAGGGCACGGGCTCTTCGAGGATGCTCCAGTCACCGGTTTCCTTAAGATAAGCGCCGACGCCGACAATCAGCCAGTGAGGATCGTCGTTGAAACCACCGCCGACGTCGTTGTTGCCGCGCTTGGTGAGCGGTTGGTATTGATGATAGGCGCCGCCGCTCGGCAGTTGCGTAGCGGCGAGGTCCAATATGCGTTCGCGGGCGCGGCCGGGAACCATATGCACAAAGCCAAGGAGATCCTGGTTGGAATCGCGGAAGCCGAGGCCGCGTCCGATGCCTGATTCATAGAAGGAGGCCGAGCGGGACATGTTGAACGTGGCCATGCACTGGTAAGCATTCCAGATGTTGACCATGCGATTGGTGTGCACGTCGGGCGTGTCCACCTGGTATCGGCCGAGCAGTTCATTCCAGTACTGGCGCAGCCTTTCGAAAGCAGAGTCGGCCTTGGCCGGCACGAGATATTTGGCCATCACCGCTTTCGCCGCTTTCTTGTTGACGGTCTGCGAATCGGGTGGATCGAATTTCTGTTCTCGCGGATTTTCCTGATAGCCGAGAACGAAAACGATTTGCCGGGATTCGCTGGGCTTCAGGGAGAGCTTGACGTGATGAGAGCCGGCCGGAGCCCAACCGTGGGCCACCGAATCAGCGGATTGTCCGCTCTCGACGACGGTGGGTGAGTCCCAACCCCGATAAGGTCCAAGGAAAGTGTCGCGCTGGGTGTCGTAACCGGCGAGTTTTTCCGAGCAAGCGAAGAACGCGAAGTGATCGCGGCGTTCGCGGTATTCGGTCTTGTGATAGATGACTCCTTCTTCGATTTCGACTTCGCCAATACTGAAATTCCGCTGGAAGTTTGTGGAATCATCCTGCGCGTCCCACAGACAGAACTCGATCGCGGAGAAAACTGAGAGGTCGGCGGTGTGCATACGATGATTGGTAACGGTGAGTTGCCAGATTTCAAGATTCTCGTCGAGAGGCACGAAGTAACGGGTGCTCGCCGCAATACCGTTATATTTCGAGGCGATGGTGGTATAGCCCATGCCGTGACGGCAGGAATATTCTTCCAGTTTGCGGCGCGTGGGTTGCCAGGAGGGAGACCAGAATTCTGCGGAGCGATCATCGCGCAGATAAATGTAGCGTCCGCCGAGGTCGAAGGGAGCATTATTGTAGCGGTATCGGGTGATGCGTCGCAGGCGGGCGTCGCGGTAGAAAGAATAGCCGCCGGCGGTGTTGGAGATGATGCCGAAATAGGCCTGGCTGCCGAGGTAGTTGATCCAGGGCAGTGGCGTGTCCGGTCGCGTGATTATATATTCACGATTCCGATCGTCAAAATAACCAAATTTCATACATGCGGCTCCCTGGGCGGGACTGCGTGCACGGACAGGAAGGCTTAGTATAACGATATTTTAGTGGAAAAAAACAAGTCTGAGGTGTAGATATGAAGCATGTTCACAGGGAAGGGGAGTGAGAGCCGGGCGGAGAGGTGTGCTCGGAGTTACGTTCTCGGGTGAGAACGGTCACTTCCGTAATTGACCCCGCGGGGAGAGGCTTGCAGCCTTGAATCGCACACTAAGAGGGAAAGGTCGCGGTGTGACTGGGTCCGGGAGTCGACTCGGTGTTGGTGTGGCAAGTCTGTTGATCTGGCTAGTGCTGCTATTGGTGTTCAGCCTGGGAGTTGCGGGAAAGTCTGGCGGCGCGCAAACCGGAAGCGTGCAGATCAAGGTCGACCAGGTGGGCTACCTGCCGGATGGCGAGACGGTGGCGGTAGTGACGGCGGCGGCCAAGACATTTGAAGTGAAACGGGCGTCGGACAATGTGGCGGTGTCCAGCGGCGCGCTTGGGCCGGCTAGCGCGGATGCGGACAGCGGCGATTCCGTGCAGATTGCGAACTTCACCAAGCTGCCCGAAGCAGGAACTTACTATCTGGACGTGCCGGGAGTGGGACGGAGCTGGACGTTTGCGATCAAGCGGGACGTGTCTTTGCACACCGATTATTTGGTTATATGGCGATGAGGGCGTTCTATGGGCAACGCTGCGGGACCGCCGTCGATCTGGGTGCGGAATTTCCGGAGTATACCCGTGCCGCGTGCCACATAAAGGGAGAGTTTCATTCCTCGCAGGGGAAGCAAGTCGAGCGCGACAATATCGGCGGCTGGCGCGACGCGGGAGTTTATGGCCGGTACGTGGTGAACTACGGAATTAGGACGTTGACGCTGGCGTGGATGTGGGAGGTTTACGGGCCGAAAGTGAAGAACATCAGGCTGAATGTTACGGAGAGTGGCAACGGAACGCCGGACTTCCTGAACGAAACGCGTTGGAATGTGGAACGGATGTTGAAGATGCAGGACGAAGACGGCGGCGCACGGCACAAGCAGACCAGTGAACGCTTCCCCGGCTTTGTGATGCCGGACGATGACCATCTGCCTAGCGAAGTGATTGGGACGGAACAGGAGTCGCTTGAGCGGTGCGGCTGCGAACTACGGGATGGAACTACCGGTGGCGAACGTGCTGGCGCCGGACCCGACGTTTGCGGAAAGCGCGCAGGATGATCTTTATTACTTGCTGGGAGCGGAATACATTTTCACTTTCGTGGATGACGCAAGTTGGGATGAATCCCTACCGCACCCGCGCCACCGGCCGAGCGGAGCGGACAAGAATGCCGAGCCGTGGCCGGCATTGCTGTCCGGCGGTCCGAATGCCGGGCGGCAAGATGATGCGGTGAAGAAGTTGCCGCAAGCGCTGCCGCCGGCGAAAGATTACGTCGATGATCAGGCTTCGTACGCGAGCAATGAGATTGCGATCAATTGGCCAGCGCCGCTGGTATTTTTGCCGGCGGGCACGCTTCCTAGAGCTGAATGAAGTGTCACGCAGGCACGCAGAGCAAAAAAAGGTGGTGGCGGAAGAGTCTTCGGCAGTTGCAGCCGCGGTAATCAGTGGAAACTCTTGCGGAAAACGAACGACAGACTGACCGCGTAAGTGAACGAATTGCGCGGCAGGCCGGCCCGATTGGAGTGTACCTTGCACCTGCATGTCATAGACACTGCCATCATCATCGCGTACCTGGCGCTATCGGTCCTGATCGGTTACTGGGTGTCGCATCGTGCGTCGCGGGACATGAAGGCGTACTTTCTGGGCGGCAACGTGCTGCCGTGGTACGTCCTGGGGATCTCCAATGCTTCGGGGATGTTCGATATCAGCGGAACGATGCTGCTGGTGTACTGGATGTTTGTGTACGGCGTGAAGAGCGTGTGGATTCCGTGGCTGTGGCCGACATTCAACCAGATATTCCTGATGGTGTATATGTCGACGTGGCTGCGGCGATCGAACGTGATGACGGGAGCGGAATGGATTCAGACACGCTTCGGGAAGGGGCGTGGCGCGCAACTCTCGCACATCATCGTGGTGGTCTATGCGTTCATCAGCATCATTGGATTTTTCACCTACGGATTCAAAGGTATCGGGAAATTCGCGGCGACGTTCCTGCCATGGCGCCTGAGCGTAAACCAATATGCGCTGATTCTAATTGCCATCACTGCGATTTACGTGATCAAGGGCGGAATGTTCAGCGTGGTGATCACGGAAGTGTTGCAATTCTGCATCCTGTCGGTCGCGTCGTTCGCGGTGGGGATCATCGCGATGATGAAAGTGGCGCCCGGGACGCTGCAACGATTCACCCCCGCGGGCTGGGACAATATCTTTTTCGGATGGCACCTGAATGTGGACTGGTCCAGCCTGGTGCCTTCGGCCAATGCGCGCGTGGCGCAAGACGGTTACGGGCTTTTTGGATTCTTCGTGGTGATGCTGCTGTTTAAAGGCATTTTGATCAGTTCAGCTGGCCCTGCGCCGAACTATGACATGCAGCGCGTGCTCTCATGCAAGAACCCGCGCGAGGCGTCGATGATGAGCGGTTGGGTGAATATTGTGCTGAGTTTTCCGCGGTACTTCCTGATTACCGGACTGACCGTGCTGGCGCTGGTTTTTTTCAGCGACCAGATCCGTACGATGGGCACCAACATGGATTTCGAGCGAATTCTTCCGTCGGCACTAGCGCTGTTTGTGCCGGCCGGCTTGCTCGGAGTGTTGATCGCGGGGCTGTTGGCGGCATACATGTCTAATTTTGCGGCGACAGTGAACGCCGCGCCGCCGTACTTTGTGAATGACATTTACAAGCGATTTATCAATCCCCATGCCAGCGCGAAGACGTATGTGCGGCTGAGCTACCTGAGTTCGTTCATGGTGGTGCTGCTTGGCGTGCTCATTGGCTGGTATGTGACGAGCGTGAATAATGTGGTGATCTGGATCGTCACGTCGCTTTGGGGCGGGTATACCGCGTCGAACGTCTTGAAGTGGTATTGGTGGCGGTTCAACGGGTACGGCTATTTCTGGGGCATGGTGGCTGGAATGGCTTCCGCGCTGACGATTCCCACGATGATCTCAAAATTCGCGCCGCTGCAGAATTTGGCGCACGCCCACTCGTTGAATCTGGAAGTTTCCGTGGGATTTGGGCTGGTCTTCCTGATCTCGCTGATTGGGTGTTTCGCGGGCACGTGGCTGACTGTTCCGGAAGATGAAGAAGTGCTGAAGGACTTCTACCGGCGAGTGCGGCCGTGGGGCTTCTGGGGACCGATTTTAAAGAAGGTGCAACAGGAAGATCCGTCATTTCAACCGAACAAGGATTTCTTCCGGGACATGTTCAACGTGGTGGTCGGCATCGTGTGGCAGATCTGCCTGGTGGCGTTGCCTATCTATATTGTGACGTGGAGACTGCGAACGGCGACGATCACGTTTGGCATCGTCGCGGTTACGTCGCTGATCTTGAAGTTCACGTGGTACGACCACCTTACGGAACTCGAACACATCAACCAGTACGGCGGTCCGATCAAGGATGCGCCAGAGCCTGTGCCTGCGACAGATTGAGCGCCCATAACTCTCAATCTGATTTAGGGAACGCCCGCGTTTTCCGCACGATTGGACCCGCTTGCGGCGCCGTCGGCAGTGGAGTAAGACTTCCGGCGAGGAGTAGGATAGCTGGGAGGTTTCCATGACGCACGCCGCTGGCGATCGGCCGGAGTGCTGGCCGAGTCTGCCTTTGAGCTCGTGGAAAGAGACGTACGCAACGGTCCACATGTGGGCGCAGATCGTGGGCAAAGTGCGGCTGCGTCTTACGCCGCTCGTGAACCACTGGTGGAATGTGCCGTTGTACGTAACGACGCGCGGATTGACGACATCGCGTATCCCGTATGGCGAAAGAGCATTTGAATTGTGGTTTGACTTCATACGGCATCAGCTTGTGCTGGAAACGAGTGAAGGAGTTGTGAAGACGCTGGTGCTGGAGCCGCGGTCCGTGGCGGAATTCTATCAGGAATTTATGGAGTTGCTGCGATCAGCGAAAATTGAAGTCCAGATGTGGACAATGCCGGCGGAAATTCCCGATCCCATTGCTTTCGATCAGGATCGAGTACACGCCTCGTATGACCGCGCGTCGGTTGAGAAATTCTGGCGCATCCTGTTATCCGTAGATACGGTCTTCAACCAGTTCAGAGCCAGATTCATCGGCAAATCCAGCCCGGTACATTTCTTTTGGGGAAGTTTCGATCTCGCGGTCACGCGGTTTTCGGGGCGGCGCGCACCGGAGCGGTCTGGCGCGGATGTGATAACTCGAGAAGCCTATTCGCACGAGCTGAGCAGTGTTGGGTTTTGGCCCGGTGGTGGTAGCGTGCAGGATGCGGCGTTCTATTCGTATGCGGCGCCCGAGCCGCAGGGGTTCAAGAACGAGCAGGCGCGTCCCGATGCGGCGTTTTACGATCGGCAACTCGGGGAATTTCTGTTGACGTACGACGATGTGCGGAAGGCGGAGTCACCCACGGCTTCGTTGCTTGGGTTTTGCCAAAGCACGTACGAAGTTGCGGCAACACTCGGCGAGTGGGACCGCAGTTCACTGGAAAGGTAATTGCCCTGGGTGCGCGATTCCGATCAGTGAGGAGTCCAGTGTGGGTGAGAACTGAACAAGCCATCTACGAAACCAATTTGATAAGAGAGGAACAAACCGAATCCCAGGCTCAACAAGCCTGAGGCGATGGCCATGCCGCGGTTCCAGCCAAAAAATGTTCTGCCGGTGAAGGCGAAAGGCATTGCCAGCAGCGCGGTGATCAACATCATTCCTGCGATGGTTCCTATACCGAACAGAAGAAGATAGGCGATGGCCCACCATGAATTGTGGATCGTGGTCATAACTAGCAGAGCCACAGCTGCTGAGCCGGCGAGGCCATGAACGATACCGATAACGAGTGGGCGCAAGACGTTGAAGCGGCCCAAGCCCTTGAATATTGCGGTTAAGCGGAGTTTCGGAGTTGGGCTTTCCGACTTTGCTGCTGATTCGGAGCGCACCCTGTCTGTCGCGAGGAGCCGTAGGTTCGGGGCGAGGTTTTCTTGTAACCATCGTAGTGTTCCGGTTAGATTCAAAACTCCGAGAAGAATCAACATTGCCGCGACAGTCAGTTCCATAGACAGACCAACGCGCGGCGGGATAGTCACTTGAAAGAGGATAATCATCGTTCCGACGACAAAAATAGTGAAGGTGTGGCCGAGTCCCCAGAGTATGCCGATGAGGCCAGCCTTGGCGATTCCGCGCTGCCTCATGACTATAGTGGTAATGGCGACCACGTGATCCGGATCGGTGGCATGACGCATGCCCAGAAGAAACGACAGAATCAAAATGGCGAATAACGAAAGCACTTTTGCCTCCTTGGATCAGGACAACAATCGAATGTGGACGATGCCCGCAGCCAGCAAGCCGCGCACTGCGATGCCACAGCCCAAAACAGAAATCAGCAACGCGGAAGCCATGGGCAACCAGCGCTGGATGAGCGGCGCGTCGAAAGGCAGCCGAGACATCGCGCGTCCGGCATAAACGGCGGTGAGGCCCATGGCGATGAGGACCGCCGCGAGCCCAATGCTGAAAGCGACGATTAAAAACAATCCGAATGCGGTGCGGTGCAGGGTGACGGCGCTGAGGAGCACCACTAATGCGGCAGGGCAGGGAATCATTCCACCAGTCACGCCGAGGACTAGAAGGCGCCACGCGGAAATGCGGGCAGGGGTTTGGGAAATTTCTGGCGCCGAGAGTTGGGCGCTGGAGGAACGGTCTTCGTGGGAGTGCGCGAATTCGCCGCCGAGATAGCGTTGTAGAAATAAAAAGCAACCCGTTCCGGCGATGAGTATTCCTGAGAGCACGCCGAGAAACGGATAAATGCGGTCCGGCAGAATGTGCTTCTGGGCGTAGAGCGTGATGCCGCCGAGCAAATAGACTCCTGCTGTATGGGAGATTGTGACGACCGTCCCGAGCAGTACAGCGTGCCGCACGGTGCCGCTGGAACCAACCAGATAGGCCGCAACGATCGTTTTGCCGTGGCCCGGTTCGAGCGCGTGCAGCGCCCCGAGTCCTGCAGCGATGAGGGCCGCGAGTAGTGCGATACCGAAGCCGACTTGCTTGGTGGCGATTAGCTCCGTAAAGGCATTGCGCGGCGTCGCTCGGCGATTGGGGGTGACTTGGGTGTGTCTATCAGCGCTATTAGCGGGCACGTCTTTGGGCGACACATTGTTGGGAACAGCAGCAGACTGATTGCTGGATGACCCCGCGCCATGAACCTTGTGGGAGCCGCCGCTTGCGGTCGCGATGCGGGAGGAAGGAGGGTCCGCAAATGCGGCCAGCAGGGAAAAAATGAGACTGGCTTGCAAGAGTTGAGGTGGGCTATTGAGCAAATCGCTGGGATAGTTGGAAAGGCGCTCGCTGCGATCGTAATTTGGTGCGGTGCTGCGAATCACGGATAGTTCCTGGCCGGTTGTGACAACCACTTCTTTCCAGCCAGCACGGCCGGGGAAATTCGTATCCTCATAGTCGAGCTGACAGGGAGCTGACGCGCAGTCGACCGAGATTTCCGCGCGGTAAACGAAACCAAACTTCATGGTCGGGAGATTTCCCGCGCCGGTCGGAAAGATCACGTCCTGAGAGACAACGCGAAGCGGCAACGCGCGTCCGTTGAGTGTTACGCGTAGACCTTGCGCAAATTCGCCCGCCTTGGCGGAGAGATACGCAGGCAGGCGGGGATCCCCCGGGCGAGCCTCGATTCCGCTTTGTTGCATTTCCTGGAAGGTGGGAATTTCCGCGATATCAATGAGGTAGTAGAGTTCGACGACACCTCGTCCAACGGTTATGCCGGAGTAGTGGCTGATGCTGAAGTTGCCCATGGGATGCGCAGAGGCGCACGCAGGGAAGAACAGGAGCATGATCGCTGCCAATACGGAAAACAATCCTTGCAGCAGGTGCGCAAAGCGCGTTCGCCGATGAATCGCGCTAGTGCGCATTGCCAACCTCTCGAGCGCTAACTTGCGACTGGCGCTGGTTTATGTGATCCAGGGCTTGTCTTGCTGTTTCTGCGTAAGTGACATGAAACTCTGGATTCATTTCCAGAGCGCGCCGCAGATATTCCTGGGCTTTCAGGAAATTACCGAGTTTTTCATAGATCATGCCCGCATGGAAGAACAGTTGAGGGTCTTTCGTTCCTTGCTCCAGGGCTTGAGAGATTGCTTCGTTGGCTTCCTGGAGTTTCTCATTTTTGAGCAAGGACCACGCCAGCACGTCCCAGGTGTAAATGTCACGGCGGACTTCCAACTCGTTTCGGGCGAGGGCGAGAGATTCGGACAATTTCACATCGTGGTCGGCATAGAAGAGGGCAAGATCGCGGTTATGGATTTGCCGATTGATTCGGCCGAGATAAGCAATGAACTCCACGAGGTCGTACTGTTTCTTGGCATCGTCGAGTTGTCCGAGCTGGCGATAGATATCACCAAGCGCGGCGGCATATTCCGGGTAGGGCACCTTGGCGATGGCTTGATTGTAGAGTTTCACCCCATCGAGGTATCTGCCCTGAGAAACGCGAACTTTGGCGAGTCCAGCGAGAGCGCGATAGTAGCCGGGACAGTTTTCCAGTGAGGCAAGGTAAGCGTTCTCCGCGACGTTGGTTTCTCCGGCGAGGAAGAGTTCTTCGCCGAGCTGATATTGACTCCATGCAATGTTTTCCGTCGGCATGTGTGTTTCGATGGCGGTGCGCACCGCGCTGCGCATGAGCTCAATCGCCCCCTGCGTATCACCAGCCACGAATCGAAGAAAAGACATGCGACTATCGCGTTGATACGAATACGCCAATTTCTCGTCTTCCGAGCCATACGCGCTCTTTAGACGTGTGTACGCTCCGGCTGCACCTTTGTAATCACCCAGGTCCGCCAGCGCGTCTCCTGCGATTGCCCATGGAGATGGATCGCCAGAACCCAGCGCCAGAGCCTTCTGAGACCAAGCCAGCGCGTCTTCAAAGCGGTGCTCAACCATGCAGAGAACCGCCATTTGCGTGGTCGCGAACGCAGCGGACGGATCGTTGGAAACCAGATCGAGCGACTTCTCGAGCGCGCCCTTGGCCAACTCATAGTCAGCGGCGTCGGCGGTTTCTCTGCCCTTCTGCAAGTAGGCCGCACCCAGTGCGGCATAACCCGCGTGATCTTCCGGGTATCTTTTGACGCGAGCTTGGAGACTCTTGATCAAGTCGTCGGTGGCGTTTTGCTGAGCGCGCAGATGAGCAGGTCCCGCCAAACAACCAATAAGGAAGAGAAAAGACAAAATCTTTCGATTCATGTCATCACTCCCGTTGCAAGGTTACTTCTCGCCGCGCGCTGCGGCCGAAGTGGGCACGAGCTGCTGTAGAGCTTCACGAGCTGCGGCCGCATTGTCGGAAGACGGATTGAGTTCGATCGACTGCTTAAAATAGCGAGCGGCTGAGGCGTCGTCATGCAACCTCGTGGCGATAACGCCGGCGTGGTAAAAGAATCGTGCCTCGCGAACACCAACCGCGAGAGCCGCAGCGATTTGTTTCTGCGCGCCTCCATATTGCGCGTTGACACAGAGCGCCCAGGCGTAGGCATCCAGAGTACTCACATCGTGACGTCCGGCGATTTCGAGCCGAGCGATGCGAAGGGCTTCGATGGGATTCTGGCCGCGCCCGAGGTAGTAAGAGATGAGCTCGGCATTCGCGTTATCGCTGGCGTCGATCAGCGCTCGAGCACTTGTTACGAAGTCGCGGTAGGCAACGTCGGCTTCTGTGGACTGACCGGCGCGCTCAAGAGCCTGTGCCAAGGCATAGCGGCTTGTGGCGGTTGGAAAGCTCTGATTGCGCTGACGGAGCAAGTCTACCGCTTCGGAATAGTGCTGGCGGGCGGTCTGGACTTTGGCCAACCCTTCAATAGTGGCGTAATAACCCGGGAATTGTTGGACCGCGGAACGAAGGAGTTGCTCGGCGCCGTCGATATCACCAGTGGAAAGCTGCAAATCCGCCATTTGAGTTAGCGTCCAGGCAAGTTCTTCCGTTTGCGTCGGAGCCATCTGCTGATACGCCTGGGAGAAAAAATCTTTGGCGCCACGAACGTCTCCATAGAGGCGACGCAAAGTGGCGCCGCGCAAAAGGCCTGGGACATTTCCGGGGCGCATGTCCAACATCCACTGAGCAGCTGCTTCCGCTTCGCGGTAGTCACCCAGGGCGATGGCGGCATCCGCTATGAAGCCGTAGAGCAGGACATCGTCGGGGGTCCTTTTGTTTAGTGCTTTCGCAAGACTCAGCGCTTCGGCAAACTCGCCGCGGCCGAGAGAAATCATGAGCCGCACTTTCTGGCCTTCGAGATTGTCGGGTGTAATTTGGAACGATTTCCGCAGAGCTGCCTCAGCTTGGAGGTAGTAGCTGGGATCAGCGCTTTCGCGAACTCGCTGCACATAGGCGAGCGCGAGATCGTTGTACGGCTGACTCTTATCGGGGTGCGCCTTGATGGCCGCTTCGGCCCAAGAAATCTTCTGCTGAGCAGGCGTGGCAGCGTCGCGCGGTGCCTGAGCACAGACAATTGACGCCACGAAAAGTGAGAGAACCGCCAAGTGAAAGGCTTTCATTTCTTCTCCATTTTGCTGAACAAGGATTCGGGGCCGCGCCGATGTTGCCGCACGGCCCCAAGATTTCATTGACTACGAAATGGGCCCGCCTCCGGGCTCTCCGGGATCGACGTGGCGGCGATTGCGTCCGCTGGGGCAATCCGCGAGGTATGGAAACTGTGTGCGAAACGGCGCATCGTTCACATTCACGCCGTCGCCGAGATGGTTGTTAGGGAATTGGTTGAAGCCGGGAACCAGGACGCCGCCCACGGCGACGCGAAGGGTGATATCAACGGCGTCGTCCATCAAGCGGCGTCCGTTGGGATAGCCGGCCGGATCGCCTCCGATCAAACCGAGACGGCTGGCGCTGTCGGGAGGCGTGGCGGGAACGCCGGTGTTTAGGCGAAGCAAGTCTGCGATGGGACCCGTTGGGGTTCCCTTAGCGGCGATTGGCACGGCATAGGTGACGAGCGGAAACAAATCGGTTCGAGGCGCCGGAGGAATTTTCAAAGCGCCTCCGTATAAGGCTTCCGCGATGTGGGCGATGGCCGGATCAAGGTCGAAGTGAGCAAACTGTTTGTCGTTCACGGGCTTGTCCATGCTCCAGCGGTCTTTCGAACCGATTCCGATCACCAATTCGTTGATCAGGGGGTTGCCCATTCTTTGCACCTGTCGATACGACCCAAAATTGGTGGCGGGGTTTGGAGAATGACGAATGGTGACGCGCGGGCGCGAAGTGGTTCCCCAGACGCCGATGGTTGCATTGGGCGACGTTGGCGGTTCAACTTTTCCGGTGCTGGTTAGCATCGCGATGGGAACCTCAAGTGCAATGGTGTTCACGGCGTAACCGGAAACGGTGTCACTGGCAAAGTTCTGCGGCGCGGCATCCTCGGCGTCGGTGAGGACGCCGGGAATGCCGCTCGAGAGAGTCCGGTAATTGATTGTGTCGAAGGTAGCGCCGAGGTCGATGTAGAAAGGATCGTCGACGGTACCGGCGAAAACGGAAATGCCATTGGCGAGATGATAAGTGCCCGCATCGAAGAGCTTGTCGTAGTCCATGGTGCGAGGACCGTTATTGGCGGGCACGGCAAAAAACGGCGAGCCGTCGGAGTTTCGGACTTGGATGGCTTCCGCGACATCATCGCGATCATCACGATCACCATCACCGTCGTGATCTCCGCCTTTGCGGTGGCGAATCATGGTTAGCGTGTAGGTTTGCCGAAGATTCAGACCTGGGTTGTTGAAATCCTGAATCTGCGGCGGAACGACGAGGTTCGAAGTCCCCGGCTGATTCGCTCCGTTGGGACCGATCCCGGCGAGCCCTACGGGTATGCCGGGAATCTGGAACTGGGTCTGGAAACGAATCTGGAAGCTGACGTCGGCCAAAGCGTCGTGGTCGTTGTCCACGTGGATTTCGTACAGGATGTCGGGATCGAAAGGGAACCAGTTGGGTCCATTGGCAGGCTCCAACAGAGGATCGACGTTGAGGATAAGCGTGACCTTGGATGGGGTGGTGTTTGGCGCCTGGTTGGCACTGTAACTGACAAATGCGTAGAGGTCGGTGATGTCTGCCTTATGATCGAGCGCGGTGATCGGAGCCTCGCGGTGGCTGGAAGCAAACAGGCCGGAGGGTATCGCGATGCCGATCGCCAGGAGCAAGGCAAGACAACTGCGGAACAATTTCATAGGCAATCTCCTTTAAGGTTGCTGCCAATCGCCCATTCTCCGGAGGACTCGCCGGCGGATGGCAGATAGGTAAAGGTAAACTGCGCGCGCTGCAGGTCCACCCGAACCCGTTTTGACTGGAGTTCAATTGGAAGTACGCGCGGAAACGAGGATTCGGATGTGCGTGGCGGAAATATTTCTTTCTATTAACGAAAAATGTGGAATCTCAGGAACATTCGGAGAGTTGTGAGGTTTGGTCGCCTGGGGTAGTGAGCCTTTAACTTTAATTCGGATTGAGGTGCCTACGGAGACCCGCAGCAGTCAGTGTTCCGGCGTTCTCAAGGGCCAAGCACTTTGTGACACATGGATGAGCCTAGCCGCAGCTTTTTCGCAGGACCCCGCAACTCCGCGAAGGAAATGACGCGACCGAAGCCTCGCATGCCACAGATTGAGACCAGCTGGTGGGGGGGCGTGAGGGCTTACGCGTGAGTACCCTCCGGAATAGTCTCCGCATCGAACGAACATCCTGGGATAAAAGAAACCCGGGGAGTTTGTTTCGTATCGCGGGTTGAAAGCGGCCGGCTGGGGTAGGTCTGCGAATTTGATCCGCGGCGAACAAATTCGTTAAGCAATGCAGGAAACTGCGAAATCGTTCGAGGTACTCAAGCGTATTAAACCAAGAGAATGAAAAGAAACCTACAAACACGTTCTCTCCGGGGCTCCAGCCCATTGCTGATGATTGCTCGAGTGCGATGTCTCCGCCGAGCCCCCGAGACGCTTGGACGAACGGGTCGGAAACCGCTCAGGTCTCTGAGATAACCCAGCCACACACTACGAATTTAACGGGACCTGAAAGGCAAATCGACCTGCGGGGAGGTTCTATCGAACAGGAAAATCTGACGGTAAAAAAATCTATAGACCATGGAGAAACCGAAATGGGGCGTGTGCGTAGTGTAACCTACAGAAAAATCAGGTCAACGCTGCCGGGAACTGCAGGGCAGTCGGTGCTGCGTGGCGGAGCCTTCGGAATGATTTTGCTGACGCCACTGCTGCTGGTCTGTGTTTCGTGCAATCGGGGAAGTGCGCGGGCTGACAATCCCGCCACCCTGCCTCCGCCTGCGGTGACGGTGACGAAAGCAACGGCGCAAGATGTGCCGCGCTATCTGGATGAGATTGGGAGAAACGCGGCCTTTGAATCGGTGAGCGTGATGCCACAGGTGGCCGGGCGAATCACGGAGAGGCACGTCCAGGACGGAGAAAATCTGCAGAAAGGGCAGCTGCTTTTCGTGATCGATCCGCGGCCCTACAAAGCGCAACTTGATTCCGCGCAGGCCAACTTGGCACAAGCCAAGGCGGCGCTGGAACTGGCGAAAATCCAGTTCGCGCGCGATCAAGAGCTGGTAGGAACGCGCGCGATTTCCAAACAGGACTACGACACAAAGAAGAATACGGTGGACGTGAACGAGGCACAGGTCGAGGCCGCTAAAGCTGCGATCGAGACCGCGCAGATTAACCTGGACTACTGCTATATTCACTCGCCGATCGACGGCCGCGCCGGTGCGCGACTTGTTGATGTGGGAAATGTTGTGCAAGCCAACACGACTTCGCTGCTGTCGATCCAGCGGCTGGATCCAATCTATGCAAACTTCACTATCACCGAGCGCGATCTTCCTGAAGTGCAAAAGGAGATGAGCCGGGGCACGCTGAAAGCATTGGTTCGGCTGCCAGGCGATGCGGAAAATGTGACGCGGCCGGGGAGAGTGGAGTTTCTGGACAACTCGGTGCAGAACGCCACGGGGACCGTAAACCTGCGGGCCACGATTTCGAATCCCGATCATCACTTCTGGCCTGGGCAATTTGTCAATGTAAAGCTCGTGCTGGCCACGCAGAAGGCGGCGGTGCTGATTCCCAGTCAGGCGACGCAGATCAGCCAACAGGGACCATTTGTTTTTGTGGTGAAGACGGATGATACGGCTGAGTTGCGTCCAGTGACGTTGGGGCAGCGACAGGGTGGCGATGTTGTGATCGTGAGCGGGCTTGCATCCGGCGAGCGCGTTGTTCTAGCGGGCCAGCTGTTGGTGCGTCCTGGAAGCAAAGTGCACGTCGATACCACGGGCGAAAGTGGCGCAGCGCCGGTGCCGAGCGGCGATCAGCAGAAGAAGGCGGAAAGAGGACGATCGTGAACCTGTCGGAACTCTTCATACGCCGGCCGGTAATGACGGTGGCGCTGACCGTTTCAGTGCTGCTGTTTGGCGTATTTGCATATTCGAGATTGCCGGTGAGTGACCTGCCCGGTGTGGATTATCCGGTGATTCAGGTGCAGGTGGGTTATCCGGGCGCGACGCCGGAGACGATGGCGAATAATGTGGCCACGCCGCTCGAGCGCCAGTTCATGCAGATCCCTGGGCTCGAGATGGTGACCTCGAACAACGGCCAGGGGCACTCCAGCTTCGTACTGCAGTTTGACCTTTCGAAGAGCCTTGACGGCGCCGCGACCGACGTTCAGGCGGCCATCACAAGAGCGACTGCGCAACTGCCTGTCGATTTGCCAAGCCCGCCCACGTTTACGAAAACAAATCCAAACGATCAGCCGATTCAGTACCTGGCGCTGGTAAGCGATACGGCGACGGAAGGGCAGCTGTACGATTACGCCAACACGCAGGTGGGTGAGCACATCAGCATACTGCCGGGCGTCAGCCAAGTGGCGGTGTACGGCACGCAGTCCGCGGTTCGCATCAAGGCCGACCCATCGGCCATGGCGGTCCGCAACATTTCCTTGGAGGACCTGACCACTGCGATCAAGAACGGCACGAGCTACACGGGAGCCGGTCAGTTCGATGGGCCGCATCGGACTTTCTTGCTGCAGCCACAAGGGCAGCTGAGCACCGCCGAGCAATACGAACAACTGATTGTTGGGCAGAACAGCGGCGCGCCTGTCTATTTGAAGGACGTCGCCACCGCGAAGCAAGGTGTGCAGGACGAACGCATCGATATGCGTTTCTGGGCGCGTGGATATCCAACACCGGGCGCGACGGTGGTCGTGGCTGTGTTCCGCCGTGCGGGAGCGAACGCCGTAGAAGTGACGAAGGCCGTTCGCGATCTGCTTCCGAGCATCCAGAGCCAGCTTCCTACGTCGGTGAGAATTGTTTCAGTCTATGACCGCTCGCAAACCATTGTGACGGGAATCAAAGACGTGCAAGCGACGCTGTACATCGCATTTTTTCTCGTGGTCATGGTCATTTTCGTATTTCTTGGCCGCGCCACCGATACGCTCATTCCCGCCGTCGCTTTGCCGCTTTCGTTGCTACTTACGTTTGTGGCGATGAATGTCTTGGGATACAGCCTCGACAATCTGTCGCTGATGGCCCTGACGTTGGCGATTGGATTTTTGGTTGATGATGCCATCGTGTTTCTGGAGAACACCGTTCGCTTGATGGAAGAGGGGCAGAACGCGCTGGAGGCCTCCCTGAATTCGGCCAAGGAAATCAGCTTCACGATTTTAACGATGACGCTATCTCTTGCGGCCGTATTTATTCCGTTGGTGTTCATGGGCGGGCTGGTGGGACGCATCTTCCGGGAGTTTTCGATCACGATCGTAATTTCAATTCTCGCCAGCGGAATTGTTTCGCTGACTCTGACTCCGCTGATGACTTCCCGGCTGCTTTCTCAGCGCGGCGCGGGGACGAAAAAGACCTTGGTGGAGCGAGTGATCGGTAGGGTGGAACAGCGTGTGCTTGGTGTGTACAGCCGACAACTGTGGTTTTTCCTTCGCTATCGTTG
>Ga0210406_10002386_pt1 | contig 21527 bp, 13 predicted proteins | sample IncBWC30MmetaG_FD_155454 | JGI IMG/M metagenome (GOLD analysis project Ga0210406, IMG submission 155454) | Forest soil microbial communities from Barre Woods Harvard Forest LTER site, Petersham, Massachusetts, United States - Inc-BW-C-30-M | ecosystem: Environmental > Terrestrial > Soil >... | reverse complement strand
TTCCCGGATTATAAAAACCCTCGGCATCGTAGTCCTGATGGTGAAACAGGCTCCACGGACCCCCCGGCGCGCGGGCCTGGTAAAAGTCAAATCGCGTAAACATCCAACGCGACCCAGGGTCTGCTGGGGCCATTTTGGAGTCGTCGTAACTCCATTGAGGCATGATGTAAATATCCAACGGCTCAAGGTAGTGGATGCCCGTCATGCTCGCGCGGCCTGAGACGTGGAAGGTGTAGAGAGCCGTGTCGTGCCGTGGTCGCCAGATCGGTTGTTGCTGCTCATCGAAGCCGTGGCAGAACTCCCAATCACGCGCGTCGAGCCTGGCGATCTGATCGCGCCCGACCCGGCCGAGGATCATTTCGCTGCCGTTGTTCCAAACGCCATCGCTCGATGCAGCATACATATACTCGCCGTTCGTTCTGCCTCTTCTGTCCTTGCCGTGCTGAACGAAGAAGCGGTTGCTGAAAAGACGGCTCGGGAATATGGCCTTGCCGATTTCCGGCGTGGCGCTCCAATTTCTTCCGTGGTCGGTAGACTTGATGATGCTGGCGTCCCAGGTTTCCTGAATGAAACTCTCAGGGCCCGCCCGTGATGCCCGGCCAATCGTCGGTCCGGAAAGGCGAAGCCGGTAGTCCATCCTTGTTGAACAGATTGCAGCGGGGGCTGTCGCCCCAAGCGTATCGCACGGCCACCGGTTTCTGAACATTGCGGCTGAACACGACCACCGTGTCGCCCTCAATGCGGGCCTCGGCCGAGTAGAGCTTGTGGTCAGCGCCAGCGAGGGCGAATCCGCGCAACACCGAGTCGCCACGCGCCTCCAGACCGGCGCCCGCGTGAGTAAAGCGCACGCGCACCTCGCTGCCATCGATTTGCATAGAGGCATACAGAGGCCCCGAATATTCAATCGGCTGCTTATACGTCGTCCCGAGTGCCCAGAGTGCGAGCCGCTGGCCAACCTCCAGCTTGCGATGCGGATGAAGATCGTTCGGATCACCAACATCAATGGTCACAGCCAGCCCCGTATGCGGTACCTTTTTCAATGTCAGTAACTGCGCCTCACGCAGTTCCGCCCAGGCAGATTGGCCTGGCTCCTCGGGTATGGCTCCGTGATTGGGTAACTGCACAATCAGGAAGTCTAGATCCTGCTGATGCGAGGCATCCCGCCAGTTTTGAATCAGTGCAGGAAGAAGCTTTCGATATTGATGTGCCTTCAGCGCATTGCTCTCACCCTGATACCAGAGTGCTCCGCGAAAAGCGCAGGGCAGAAGAGGAAAAATCATCCCCTCATACAGCGCAGAAACAGGCATCGGCGCATATCCCAGGGTCGTTAGATTTTCGATCGAAAATCCGGTCAGCGCGTCCTGGGTGAAAGATTTTGAGACGCCCCATCCTTCCTGGCGAAGATCGCGGAACCAGATAGTGACCGGCTGCCACTCGGCCGTGGCCTTCAAAACCGGAGTTGCATAGTCATCGTAGTCGGTGATGGTGGGCTGCTTGGATCGGAAGCGGAACGATCCGTTTCCTCGAACCCAGAGACGAATACCGGCGGAGGCGGTGAGGTCGATGGCTGTTTCATCCAACCTGTAGGTCGCCGCCAGGATCGATTCTTGCACGCCATCCAGCTGGCCAGCGATACGCGCTGCGAAGCCAGTTGATCCCCGGCCGGGTGGTGCGAGATCTAGCGCGGTATCAGTCGTATCATTCCAACTGTATGAAAACCATCCGCCGGTTGTGAGGCGCGAGGTACCGTCGTCAAAGGAGGCGAGAGTCTTGCTGGGAACTTCCGGCGAGGCAGGGACAAGTTCGAAATCGTCGAATTCCAGTTCGAAAGGCAGCGGCTTTTCGGCGAAGGCTTTCTCGTCCGGCGTCGCGTGGTTCCACTCGTCGAGAATTGCTTTCAAGTCTGCGTCCGCCCGCAACACTTCCGGAGCGATCCATTCCTCGATGGTGGTCCCCGGCCACACGCTTTCGACGATGCCTACGGGAACGTTCAGTTTGCGATGGATTTCGCGACCGAAGAAATACGCCACTGCAGAAAAAGTCTTCGCTGTATCTGGAGTGCACACTTGCCAGCGCGTAGGCAGTGTATTGTCTTGCGGCGACAAGGCAATCTTCTTGGGAACAGTGAAGAGCCTTATTTGGGAGTAATTGGCTTTTGGAATCTCTGCTGCTGCACCCTCGGCACCATCGAGGGAAAATGCCATGTTGGATTGGCCGGAGGCAATCCAGACCTCTCCGACCAAGACATCTTTGATGACGATGTCCTTCTTGCCGCTAATCACCAGAGTGAACGGTCCCCCGGCAGACAGGGGCGGCAATTGAATGCTCCAGGCGCCGTGGGCATCCGCACTGCCCGTCGAACTGCGGCCGGCAAGGGTCACCTTTATCTCCTCGCCAGGGTCAGCCTTACCCCATACGTGAATATAGCGGCCCTGCTGGAGAACCATGTGTTCGCTGAAGAGTGGGGGAAGCGCGGGATCAGCCCAGCTGTTCAGTGGAGATCCCAGAATGGAGAAGGTAGCGGCGATAAGGGCTAACCTTTGGAGCATCAGTTTGGTGTAGTTCACTTCTCCTCGATGATGAACAAGTCCATGGTCTCGTAGTCGCTAGGGCCGCGAACACTCGCGCGACTCAAACGCGCCGCGATCCACTGCGTCGCATTGAGCAACGGGCGTACCCGTAAAGTCTTTGCCGCCGTTGTTGGGGACTGTCTTGCCGGAGTCAATAGCCGGAGAGCGCTTTCGCAACGCATATCCCGCCGCGGTGAACCGCCCGATTCCAGCATGTCCCGGATTCAATAGCATTGGGTCGACGGTCATGGCGTGGGGATCATCGGCAGGTTTCAGCCCGTAATAGACGTTGTAATCGTAAACGTTGTTGGTGCTTTTGCCGGGACCCGGCGCTGGCACGTACGATCCATCGGGATTGCCCGTCACTCCGTAAGAGAATCGCGCGGTGCCTTCCACATAAAAAATGTTGTTGTAAAAATAAGTGTCCGTTGCCCATCCCGTCCAATCGGTGTGGAGAACTACATCCACGTTCTCGTCTTCCCCGACATAGATGGTGTTGTTGTAGATGAGCGTGTTCTTCACCGGACCAGAGAGTTTGATGCCACGATGATGGTCGTTCTGGCTGACGTTGTAGCGGACGATCGTGCCGACATTCCCTGCGCTGTCTTGCGGACTCTGGGAACCTTCGTTGCAGATGAGTAGAAATCCGCCGTCATTGTCGTGGCTGTAGTTGTACTGGATGATCGTGTTCCGGCTGTTCCAGTCGGAATCGAATCCCTCCGCGTCGTGCTGACCGCGCGTTCCGTAGACTTCGTTGTATTGCACGACCGTGTTGTCGGCACTCCATGGCCAAATCCCCACGTTATAGTCCTGCGAGCGCTGACTGGCATGAGAGACGACGTTATATTCGACGAGCGCTCCATCGGTTGCCACGTTCACAATGCCGTCCCCGCCGATGTCATCGAGAACATTATGTCGAATGACCACGCCGAGACTGGGATACCACTTCGACCGAGTCCAATGAGTTGACCATCCGAAGATGCCGCTGCGGTCCACGTGCCAGATGTGATTATCCTCGATCCGCAGGTCGACAAAGCGGCTGGGCTTGGAGTCGCCAATCGCGCTGTAGTGAATGCCACCATTGACCTTGTCTTTGTCCGTGCCGTTGACATCATGGATGGTCAGGTTTTGAAGGTAGATATGATGCAGCTCGCCCGAATTTTCCGCAACCACGTGAACACCGCGTCGGTTGCCGGGAGTCGAGCCCGTATTGGTGATTTCAAGATTGCGAATCTCCCAGTACTCCTGATTCTTAAGCAGGACCGCGTCCTCGGCTAGGCCGGCCCCGTTGATGACCGGCGTCGTCTCCCCACCGTACTTACCGATGATGATAGAACGCTCGGCGGTTCCTGAGCCTTTGGGCCAGAGTTGACCAGTCCACGCGCCACCGGACTTGAACAGGATGCGGTCGCCGGCGTGAAAGGTAGTGGCGTTGACTTTGGCCAAAGTCTTCCATGCTGCCGAGGATGTGGTTCCGCGGCCGTCATCGCTCCCGTTCGCCGAATCCAGGTAGTACGTGGTTTCGGGCGGACTTCCGGCCGAGGAACCGGGAAGTGCCAGGACCCCGGCCATGCGAAATCCAACAAAGAACGGAGCTAAAGCCAGAATCGCCATCGAGATGATCCACGGGGAATCAGTTTTCCTGCTGTGCACGCCTGCCTCGGACTTTGGAATATGGGCAAGTCCACCATCTGCCTCAGCCCAAACGAGGTTGAAGGGCAACCCCCAGCTGAGTGAGTTGCCCGAAAAGTTTTGGTAGGTTCTAGAAGTCAAAGCGGATGGCAAACTGGCCATTCCGCGGGCCATCGTTGACTCCAAAGATCTCGCCGAAATTCGAGAAGCCAACCGTGGATTTGTTTCCCCCGCAGCCGTTGATATTGTAGGTGTGGCGGTTGAAAAGATTATAAAACTCTGCGCGGAACGAGAGCTTGTACTGTCCATCGGGGCCCATGGGTACGTACTTCAGGAGGCTCGCGTTTTCGTTGGCGCTACCCGGGCACCTAAGCGCCGAAACGGCCGCCGGTCCTGTGCCGAGCGTACCGGGAGCCGGGTTCGTGGCTACTGTGTCTGAAATGTAGGTCTGCACAGATGGAAACTTCCTGGGATTCGTGGGACCATGGAACCCGCTCAGGTCGAAGTTCGGGTACAGGTTACCCCACAGAGGGTAATAAGGATTTTGCGCGCTCACAGCGAAGGGTTGCCCGGAAGCGTAGAGAAGAAGCCCAGCTACGGTCCATCCTCCCACAATTCGATTCACGACACGGCCTTGGCTGGACACCCAACGTTGCCCTTTCCCGAAGGGCAATTCGTAGCTCACAAATCCCTTCACAATGTGTTTTTGATCGTAGTTCGTTAGCGAATGAGCGGCGACCCCGATGTGGTTGAAATCTTGAATGGGGGTGTAATAGCCGTTGTTCTCCTGCTGTGCCGAAAAAGTATCGCCTTCCTGCCGAGAGAGTGTGTAACTCATATCCATGGTTAATCCGCGCCCGGTGCGCTTGACCACGTCGATGATCATGGAGTCGTAGTAACTCTGTCCGAGCGGCAGGCCCGCATACAACAGGTCGGGGAAAAACCAGTAGCTTCCCTCGGTCGCTGCCATTTGTGGATAAGGAGCGATTGCCGCCAGCACCGGTGCGCAGAATCCCGCATAAGGGTACGCGACACCGTAACTGGCTGCATCCGCCGCACTGCAAACGTAATGGTTGAATGCATTGAGTGCATCCTTACCCGAAGGATACTGAGCCGCGAGACGCAAAAAGGTTGCAGTCGGGCCTTCGTTCCATGCCAACGCCGTGTCCGTAAGCCTGTGTCCGCGGTTGCCCACGTAGGAAGCTTCCACGCGAGTGTTCGGTGTCAGTTCGTACTGAACTCCAAAGTTAAAGGCGTCGCTGTACCCTACGCGTAGCGCCCGAGGATCAATGCTGGTCGGAAACGGAAACAATGTCGTCGGGTCGACATTCTTGTTGCCAGGTTGGAAGACGCCAGGGTATCCACCATCCCAGTTAAATGGAGCACTGACCGAGTTCGTGCCTTGGAATCCAGGCGCGAAGCCGTTCGGAACGCCGTTGAAGTAGGGCACGCCGGGCGGATTGTAGATTATGCCGAACGAACCGCGGAACACTGCCTTCTTCCACGGGGAATAAGCAAAACCGATCTGCGGTCCGAAGTTCAGTGGGTATTCCTTCTTCTCAAAGCTGTCACTCCCGTTCTTTGCAAAGACGAGGGCGCCTGGAATTCCCAAAGTCGGATCGATAGCATTCAGGTCGTAGTTGGCCCAGGAGCCGTTCTTCTCGTGAAACCGGAAGTTATAGTTCCAGCGCAGGCCCAGGCTCAGAGTGAGGTCGGAACGGACTTTGTAGCTATCTTGAGCATATAGCGACATCGTCTTTTCCCGACCGTACAAGTTGAAGGGTGTGGTTTGGCTGGCCGTATTCACATCGCCCAGAAGAAAGCTAGCAAAGGCAAAACCAACCTGATTGCTATAACCCTGGCTGGGAGCCCCGGTTGTATTACTGGAAAAGCCAAAGGATAGAGCTCCGGACCCGCTGTGACTGTTGACCTGTGACGCATGGAAATCTCCGCCGAACGTAATGTTATGTCGGCCCTTGGTCCAAGTCACGCTGTCGCCGAGAATGGTCGTTGCACCGACGACGTTTCCCTGGAAGACGTTACCCAGGCCCGTTTCGGTGTGACCTATGGAATCTCCGAAGGAAATTGACGGGAAGTTACTCGCCCCGGTGCTGCCAAAGCCGAGCTGGGAGCTCCAGTTAGAGGCGGCCGCCGGCAAGCTACCGTTCCAATACCAGTTGTAAGTAAGGTTCAGCACGTTCAGGATGCGTGGTGAGAAGGTGTGGGATTCCGTCACTCGCCATTCATGAGATCGGACGAGCTGAAGTCTAGCCGCGGAGAGGGGCCCGCCGTCGGTACTTCCCGGTGCCCATGGGCCTCCGCTATCGACTAGAGTCCGCGGGCGGTGATTGTAGACCCACGAGCCCGATAGCCGGTCCCTGTCGCTGAGATTGTGATCGAGCTTGATTACGGCCTGATTTGGGGTCTGCGAGGGGCTGTTCTGGATGAGGCCTCTCAAGTTGGCGTCAATTCCTGGGAACTGGGGGACGTACGACTTCTGATAGATCGCGACGATCTTCTGCGAAACCGGACTGAAGGTAGACGTCGGAATTATGTTTCCGACAAAGACCGCTCCCGGATCGCTCGGATTGAAGATCGCTCCTGCGTAGATGGGATTGCTGTGCGTGTCGGTCCCGAGTAGTTTCGTCGTATCCAGGAGTGCGCTGAAATCTCCTCCAAGAAAAGCCTGCGTGGGCACCGTTGCACCGGGCCCCCCCAGCCGGAAGTCGTTCTGAGTGTAACGTTCGAAGGTGCCGAAAAAGAACGTCTTGTTGCGGAAGATCGGTCCACCCAGGCTGGCCCCATAGTCCCACGCGCGCGCTTTCGACTTTCTTAACCCGAGGTTGTCATTGTTCCAGGTGTTGGCATCGAGCAGTTCGTTGTGCCCGTAAAGGAAACTAGAGCCGTGGAATCTGTTTGTCCCTGATTTCAGGTTAAACGACATGACACCGCCGCCGGTGATGCTGCTCTGCACGTCCAAGCCGCTGGTTTGAGCCTGTAGCTCCTGCACTGCCTCCATGTTAGGACCGGTTTCCATTGAATCCCCTGGGATGCTCGACGTGGCGGAAGTACCGTCGACGGTATAGTCCTTGGTGAACCATTGCCCGCCATTCACCACGGCACCGTAGGGACTGCTGATGGGGGAATAACCGGGGGTGATGGCGACCGCAAAATCTTCGACAAAGCGTCCGCCCCCATAAATGCTAAGCGGCAGGTCGTTGACCACGGCCCCTTTCATATTCGTACCTTCCGATGGTTTCTCCAGGTCCAGGACGGGAGCATCAGAGGTCACGGTTACCGACTCGCTGATTGCGCCCACCTTAAGGGCGGCATCGATTCGGGCCACCTGGGTGGAGTCGAGACTCACAGTCGGGTGCCGCAAGATCTCGAATCCGTCTTTTTTGAACGTGAGGGAATATTCTCCGGGAAAGAGATTGGGGATCACATAAATTCCGTCCTGATTGGAGACGGTTTTTGTGGGCACACTCGTGCCTGTGTTGATGGCGGTCACTTCCACGTCGGTCAAAATCGCGCCGGATCCGTCGGTTACTGTTCCCGTAATCGTTGCACGATTGGCCTGCGCCACCGCGCTCTGAACAGTAAGCGCCAGCAGCATGCTGACCAGTACGCGAACCAACAGCCCGTTTAATTTGATTCTCCGCATATTGCTTTCCCCCAGACTTGGTATCACTGTCCAAATTTGTAGAATCGGGATTGGCGATCACTCCTTACTTGGTGCCGCCTGCCTTCTTCCACTGAATTTCCACCAGTCCCATCGAGCCCGGAGTCGTGACAATCCCGTTCCCGTCGGGCTCCATTCCCGAAACTTTCTCATTGGCCGTATAAAACAGCGTAAACAAATCTCCTCCTTCTGCAATTAAGCCGAGGGGCGTTCGTACTTCGCTCGCCCACACGTCCTTTCCCTCTTGGACCACCAGGTGCTGCCCCACAGACCAGTGAATTCCATCGCTCGAAAACGTATAGCCGACCGCATTCGGCGCATCGGTGTCGTAGACTGCGACGAAGGTCCCGTCGCTCAACCGGGTGGCAATCGGATTCTCGATAAAGCGGTTCTCGATTTTCAAGGGATTGAATTCTGTGCAGCGTATCCACGGGCCGGCGAGATCCTGAGCCTTGGCAAGGCCGACCTGCCAGAGTGAGATCGGGAGTTTTTCCGTATGGGCGCTTCCATAGAAGGCATACCAGCGGTCGCCCACGCTGTACGGAAAAAACGAATCCGTTCCCTGAAGCCCCTCCCATGGGTCAGAGTCTTTTCCCCGCTGCAGGACGACACCCACATCGTGGTAAGGCCCGTCGATTCCATCCTCCCCGAGGATTTCAGAGACCGCCCGCCAGATGCGACCCTCATGATTGGTCAACCACTGCTGGGATGTGTCCGGGGCCGCCTGATACGCCACGTAGAAAAGGTTCCAGCGCCCGATCTTGGGGTCGTAGACCGGTAACGGAGACCACAAGGCAGCGCGCGGATCCCTCCCGGTAAAGTCGCCGCTGGATTCCAGCAACGTTTCCCGCCGCTTCCAGTGGACACGGTCCGGGCTAGTCCAGTGCGCCAACCGCATTCTGACCCAATGTGGTTCCCCGACCATTTCCGAGGTGAACAAATGATAGGTGCCTTTAATCTTGAGCACCCTCCCCCCCTCAAATCCATACTTGTTGCCTTGCGCGCCTTCGGAGTGAACCGTCAATATCGGCCCCTCATACCGCTTGGTCACTGAAAGTTCCTGGCTGGAGGCGCGCGTAAGACCCACGAGGGCAATAAGGATGAGCAAGACAAGGGATTTGGGAATTGGGTCGTTAACCGCTGACGTCAGCCTGTTCGACACCTCTCGATTTGTAGGAGACGCCTACCTCAATCCTCAAGGTAATCGACGTTATAAGGGCGGTTACTTGTCAAAATCCTCAGTCGTTTTAGGCGAGTGGGCGTCTCCGAGCGGATGTTGCACCAGGAATTGTGACGCTTCTGACACCCAGTAACCGTCGTGTGACGCCGGAAGCGGACCGTTTCTGTGGTCCGTACCGAAAAATCTCCGGAATACAGTCTCCGAGACCGGGCCGGTGCCATTTGTTGGCGGCTGGAATTAACCGAAACTAACGGGAAAAATAACCGTTAGTTACCTCCCTCATTCCGTCAGAGCCCTGCGTTGACTGTCGCCGTGCTGCGGTGGTATTGTCCGTTCCGGGAGCGCGGTGCAGACCCGACTTCGAATAGACCCTCTCGCTACGACCCAACACTTGCAGCCAACGTGGCCTCTGTTCACACTTCGGCAGTACCTCACCTCCCGGTTTTTGAAAAACGGGAAGAGTTGGGCCGAATTCTGGAGTGCAAGTACTTCGCGAACTCCCCGAAGAAAAGCCGCTTTCTGGAGTTTGTCGCCGAGCAGACCTTCCTTGGGAATGGCGACAAGCTCAATGAGTACTTGATCGGAGTCGAAGTTTACGAGCGGGGCGCAGATTTCGATCCACAGCGCGATCCCATTGTCCGAGTGCAAGCGCACGAGATTCGCCGCGTGCTCAAAAAGTATTACGAGGAGGATGGCAGAAGCAGTTCGATCCGCCTGGATCTGCCGGCAGGCCATTACGTTCCTATCTTCAGCCGCCTCGCCGAACCAGAAGCGGTCCCGGATGAACCGCAGCAACTGCCCATCCGGCCCGAAAAGCAAAACTCGAATCGTGCACCAACCGTGATCTTGGGTGCTCTGTGTCTAGGGCTTGCGTTGCTGCTGGTTGCCTCGAACTGGACAAGCCGGCCCGGCTCCGCATCCAAAGTCCAACCCAGCTTGCCCGCGGACCTGGAGTGGTTCTGGCACCCGTTCCTTACTTCTACCCAACCTCCGCTCATCACGATACCCAATCATCCGCTGTTGCGTGCCGCCCACGACGGGGACAGTACCCAAACTCTGGCCAGCGGGCATGAAATCCCTAAGGCGAGTCTGCCGGAATTCCGCGACACGATCCACTTTCGCGAATTGAAGCGTTTCGTCTTCGTTCCAAGTCTGACAGACTTCACCTCCGTGGGCGAGACCCTTGGAATAGTCAACTTGTGCGAAATGTTTTCTTCCGTCGGCCAGAAGTGCCGGGTTCAGCAATCTCGTCTGGTGAATTTCGAGGAAATCAAGGGCGACAATGCCATCCTGCTTGGAGGCAACCAATCTTGGAGCGGAAGAGTCTTTTTGAACGTTGAGGGATTTCATTTCCAAAGTGGTGTGATCCTGAATCGGAATCCTCAATCGGGAGAGCAATCGGTCTACAAACCTGAGTTTGACCCGGTGACGAACCAATTGACGCGCGACTATTCGCTCGTGCTCATGCTGCCGAACGAAACCAAGGAAAAACGCGTTCTCTTGATTTACGGCATCTACACCCAAGGTTCTCAGGCCGCCATCGAGTACCTCACCAATCCGGAACGTATGAGCGAACTGAGGAAAGCGCTGCAGAATCTCTCCCCCGACCGCAAGACTCTACCGCCTTACTTTCAGCTACTGCTGACGACCACAGTCGAGAATGCGGTGCCTGGCAAATCGTCTCTTGTGGCGCTCAGGATCATCCCCATCTAAATTCCAGGCAACAAAACTGTTGTGCGAACATTCGCGGATAGCGATTGAGTCGGAAACCTGCGCAATTGCGCGAGCCCGATCAATCAGTAATTCTTTGAGATGTATTCCCGCAGCCGGTCAAGTCTGAAGTTAGCATCGCCGGTCTCGACTTGCAAAAGCAATTGGGCCGCGGTCAGTTGGTTATGGAAGTCTAACGCGGCTGAAGTGTCTGGGTTGCCGACCTGCTGAAGATTCTTGTCGATCTGTGCGCTTTGGTCCAGTAGAGTTCTCAGCCGATTCTCCTGCACTAAGACGCTGTCCACTAATTGCTGACGAAGGACCTCCTCGCTGCGCACGACATCGCCCTCCTGCACTTTCTTCCATTCGTCGTAAGCGATCACAGCACGATCCAGATGCTTGTTGATGGCGCGGCTGGCGAGATTGTAGTTGACGGAGACCGCGCCATACGGTTGTGCTCCCTGGGCAACAGGATTAACTTGCTGATGAACGCCTACCGACAAAGCTACATCCCAGGCACTTTGGCGGCTCAACTTGTCTAGCGCCTTTTGTTCGTTGAGCTCGCTGTTCTGTTTTTCTGCGACCAGTTCTTTCAATGGTTTGTCACTGAGGGGTGGAACGTACAGCGCGGCGATCTTCGACTGGGTATCGCTCCGGTCCGCGTCCAGCTTGATTTTGGTGGTCTGCAGCGAGAAAAGCATTAGGCGCGTGGCATTTTGGGCATCGACCATCTTTGAGGTCTTTTCCATCAGCGCGTCCAGCGAGTTCGAAGCCTGTTCAATCAGTGCGAATCGGTTGCGCAGAGCATCTTTTTCGAGGTTGGGGATGGCATATTGGATGTCCTGCTGCGCTCCAGTCGTGGCTCTGTACAGCTGGCAGTTCTTGCGCGCGGCGTCCATGGTCAGACTCGCTTTTCTCAGGTCTGACAGGCCGAGAGATGCGCCGCCTACCACTTGCAAGGGTAGCCCAGTCTCGGGCTGAGTCATGCCTGCCGCGGCGATGGGCGTGCGTAACAGGTCACGCTGCGCCTGCGCCTGCTCCATCAGGTAGGAGCAGTAGGCCAGTTGATCTTTTGAGTCCGCCGCAAATAAGGGGATGCTCACGAACAGAGCGGAGGCCATGACAAACTTCCAGCTATCTATGAACATTCTCGTTCTCCTCAATCAGGACACAATCAGATGGGCTAAAACAGCACGGGCTTGCGGCCAAGAAACACGGTCTTGGATTTCGCGGAATCCGCATGCTCCAGACTCATTTGGAGCAGGAAGCCGCGGATCTGCGTCTTAAAGATGGGATGGATGGCTTGCTCCTCGCCGGGGAATACCTGTTTCACCGTACCAACCTTGCGGCAGGCGATCATATTCAGGTAGCAGTCGTAGACCGGACTGCCGGCCACGGCGTAGGCCTGGTTGTCATAAGGAACAAACGCCAAGTACAACGTCTGCCCGCCCGACGCATTCAGGTAATACGGACTCTGCTTGGCCGTAACAATCGCTTGCCTTAAGCGATCGACCTGCCTGGATTCTTCATGAAGCTGTTTTTCGGCAACGTTAATCGCGACGTCCAGTTGGGCCACCTCGGATCGCAACTCTGCCTGCTTGACCAGCACATCCAGTGAACCGGTGCCGACCGTCGTCTTGTCCAGAACACTGTCGGTCAGCAGGATCTCGGCAATTTTGCTGTCGGTATAGGCTCCCTTGGCCTGGTTCAGCGCCGCCAACTGTGTGGCCGCATCACCCTGCGTGATCAGCCCCCCAGCCAGATCCTTGTGGATGTTAGCCTCCACTTCGTTGAGTTGCGCCAGCAGCTTTTGCGTTTTGACGTTGTCTACCCGTTTTTGCTCGTCGAGTGTCGCCAGCTCGGGGCCAGCTGTGCGGTTGTGATTTTGCTCCCGCACTATGGCGGACTGCAGCTCAGGCTCGAGCGCCAACAGTGCGCCGCGATGTCTTTTCATCTCGTTCAGGCCGGTCTCCAGTTTCTGTGAATCCACTTTCAGATCTTCGATGGTCTGCTGGCTGGTCACCAGTTTTTCCCGGAAGTCGAGGCTCTTCTCGTCTGCGGCCGAGAGAATCACCGGCGCAGCCCAGGAACTATTCACCGCATAGAAGCCCATCACGAAGGCATAGGCGAGAATGCCGATGAGCACCAGATAAAGCACGGTGATGGCAAAGATGCGGTAGAGCGTGATCACCAGCGTATAGTGCAGCGCTTGTTTGACCGGAGCTCGCCTCGTTTCAGAACGAGGCGGGCTATCCTGACCCTGGGAAGGCAGTGTATTAACTGGTGGTGTTGCCAACAGGCACCTCTTGTGGTTCGATGGTTCGAGTGCCCCAGTCCGCCGAATCCATCGTGCACAGAGCCAGAGGCGTGAGGAACAAACTACTGACCAGAGACCAGCCTACATAAGCGGCAAAGGCCAAAGGATGCGTGACTGCTTCTTTGGCACTGTATCTCTTGATCACCCAGGTAAGAATAGCTCCAATTCCAAGGGCCGTGATCAAGGGGACAGGTCCCGCCCAGGCCAAGGGGTCTGAGGTGAGCATGGTGACCACGACCAGAAATCCGACCACCGCTCCGAGCGGAGTCAGAACCAGCGTCAATACCGTGTTGGGGTGCAGTTTCCACACATGTTGCGGCAGTGTTCTGAGGGTGAAAAAAAAGTCGCGCACGATGCTGCGCCGCCAGCGGAGTTGCTGTTTGAAGAGCACGGACAGAGTGTTCGGCACTGTTGTCCAGCAGAGCGCGTCATTGTTGATGTAAGTTCCGTATCCCCGCAGCAGGGTCTGATGAGTCAGGAAACGGTCCTCCCCTTGATTGACCGGAATGCCGAACCAGTGGCGGGCGCGGATCGCGGGCTCGATCTCGAGCAGTAACTCGCGACGGATGGCGAAGAGGCACCCGCTGATACAGCACACACTGCGAGTCCAATTCTCGGGAATCTTATAGAGCTGAAATGCAGAGTAGTAGACGATCGTTTGAATCGCGGTAATGACGCTGTCGTTCGGATTCCGGACTCCGACTCTGCCGCCTACCGAACCCATACGAGGTTCCGCGAAGCAGGCCGTCAGCTCCCGAATTGCATCCGGATGGAAGATGCAGTCGGAATCGATGGAGATGATGACCTCCGCCGTCGAATGGTGCAGCGCATTGCAGACTGAGCGTGCCTTGCCGCTATTCACCTCATTCCGCCCGGTACTTATGCGGATGTTGGTGAAATCGCACTGGGCTTTGAGCATCCACTCGTAGCTGTCGTCGGCGGAACAGTCGTCCTGCGCGATCACTTCAAACTTGTGGTTTGGATAGTTGCTCTTGCTAATGCTCTCGATGGTCTCGTAGACCGTTCTGCCTTCGTTGTAGCAGGGCATCAGCACGCTCACGGTGGGCTCGTATGTGTAGTCCTTTCTGGCCATCGTGCTGGGGAAAGAGAATTTCAAAATGATCCCCATGACATACTTGACCACCGAGATCAGCAGGCAAAGGACAAGGATGAGCCACAGAAGAATCGGGGCCATTATTGCCGCGCCCCCCCTGCTGCATGAATCAGGCCCGGGGACCACGCGTTTCTGAGAGATTGGGATTCCACGGGGCAATCTGGTTCGCGATGATGGACCATACACGGCTTTCCCGAACCCGCACAATATAACATCCGGATCGGGCTGAAATGCTGGTTGATCGTTCCCGAGCGCAGGTCAGACTCGGACACTCCAAGCCAGAATAGGCATTCTAGGGAAAAGTTGCGGGCTGCGCTGGCTCTCCCGCCGGCTCTCCCAATAGATGACGGGCCAGGGCGGAGCTGGCCGCATCGGGCACGAATCGGTACTGAGAAGCGCGCTTCGGTTGATGAAACGGCCAGTCACCCTCCGCCGCCAGGCTCTTCGAGATGCGGTAGTTAGGAGATCTTCTGGTGGAGCATGTCGGCGGAATGTTACGTGTCCATCATGACCAGGTCAATGCAGTCGGCCTACTTCGAAAAAAAGACAAGGACGCGGTCTCCGACACAATCCTTGGCCGTCCCGGTGTGCCTTACCAAGCCGAATCAAAAACCAGGTTGTAGGCGTTCACGCTGCCGATGCCGGTGGCCATATCCCATCCAGGAGTTGCAGGGAACGCGGGCTGGTAGGCGGTCGGAGCCGTAGTTGGTTTGATCACGGCCATGCAAGTTGCGCCTTTGCCGCTTCCGCCGGAAATCGTGCAGATAGGAACTCCGGTGTAACCCTGGCCTGTGGCCGTCAGAGTCACCCCGCTCACGATATGCGTAGTGGTGTTAAGGGTTGCAGTGCACGTGGCTTGCTTTCCGCCGGCGTAGATGGTGCCGCCCGTGGGAGACAGATACGCCGACTTATTCGCGGGGGCAGCAATGTTACAGGCTGGCGTACCGGTGTAACCGGATCCACCGGTCCTCAGGACGAGGCTGCTGATGGTTTGAGTTCCAAGCGAGCCATGAGTGCCCGAAGGGACATAACAGTCGGCTTGATATCCCGGCCCGTTATGCTCGCAGTCTACATTGTTGTCGCCATTGGTGACATCGTAAAACACGCAACTGGAAGCCTTCCCCGCAGGCTGGTTGATGGAGTAGCAAGTCTTGTTCCCGGATGCGCCGTACTCCCTCTTGGCGATGGAGTAATAGGTAGGGTTGGGATTGCCCGCGCGGATATTCCACTTCTCGTCGACCAGCGCTTGAACGGCGGCCATCATAGGTGCCGCGGCTGACGTTCCGCCAATGCCCACCCAATTGCGCGGCGCGCCCGTACAAGGTTTGCCGCCGGTTTTCGCATCGGAGGCACAGATGGTAAGAGCGTGGCCCCAGACGCCACTGGAGGCAAACAGAGAGACGTCGGGAATGTCGCGCACACCATCGGCGGGATTGCCGAAGATTCCCGCTTGCCAGCTCGGCTTGGCGTAACCGGCGCAGGTGGTGTCTTCGACGTATCCGTAAGTGGAGTTTCCCACGCCTTTGGCGCAATTGCTGGGACCGCCGCTCCCCGCGGCCGTGCTCAGGAACTGACTTCCAGTAGCGCTGTTGCAGAAAGCGGAAGGAGTGTTGTATCCGAACACGTTGTACAGCAGGAAGCCCGCGCAGGAATTGTTCCAGGGAATCTCCGGGATGTAAGTCTTGGCAGATCCATACTTCGAGGAGTTGGTGGGGTTCCAATAAGTGGTTAGGGGATAGCGGGACTTCTCATAGAAGTAGAAATCTTCAAAATCGGTGCCGCCGACCGAGACGTTGTAGATGCTGTCGCCCCATCCGTTGACTCCGATGCCAGGAAGAGCATAGGTCTGAATCTGCTGTCGCTGAGTGCAAAGGGAAGAGCCGGCATCCCCGGAAGACACAAATACAGATACGCCGGCGGCCGCCGCGGACTGGAATGCGGAGTTGAATGCGGCATTCACCGCAGCTCCGCTCTTCACTTCGCATTCGCCGTAGCTCATGCTGATGATGGCGGGTGGACTGCCGGCGGCGATCAGGCCTTCGATCGCTAAAAGTTCCCCAACGGTTGCGTTCGTGCCTCCATCTTTGCAGGACGCCAATTCGACATGCGCCGCCGGGGCAATTGCCGTAATCATCTCGACGTCCAGATCGGCTTCCATATCGGCGCCATTCGTACCAGGATCGGTGCAGTTTCCTGCGCTGTCGGGGTGCGCGGTGGTGAACGTGCCTTGGTACGATTTCAACCCGAAGGTGCTCTGATATACGGACCAGTCGTTGGCATAGGCATCGCTGTCTTCCACGACGACCACGGTCATGCCTTTGCCGGTGATCCCCGCGCTTAACAGGGGCGTGACGTTATAGATTGTCTGCAGGTCTGCGGGCACGAGATCGAGGCAGATACCGAAGGTACATCCCGAAAAGGTGTATTGCTGCCTCAGGGCGTAGTGGGGGCGAGCCTTGAAGTTGTGCATCGAGACCACGCCCTCAATCGCGGGAGCTAAAGCCGCCGGGATCTGGGGATCGGTCATGTTGGCAAAGTGGGACTCACCCTGCACTTCCAGTTCGTGAATCGCGGTATGAAAGGCTTCGCTGATCTGGCCTGCCGTCCCGGAAAAATCGATGACCATCCGGTTGGGATAAACGTAGCCGATTTCGAAACCGTGCGATTGCAGCCAACTGGTGATCGTGTCGACATCCTGCTGGGCGAGACCGAACTTCTCTCCCTGCTCGTCGGCCGTCAGCCATTGCCGGAAGTTGAGCGAGTTCTTATCGGTGAGGGAATCGATGTAATTCTCGAAATCACGCTCGACTTTGGGATCGCGCCTCAGTTGCAGCAGCATGTGATCTACGGCGAAGCCGTCCGGCACCTGACCGCGGTCGTTCCTGGCGTTGGCTTCGGACCGGGTGTTACGGGCCAGAGTGATGAGCCGTTTTTCGTCAATCGGTTGGGTGATGAGCAGGCGTCCCGCCGAGGCGCCGAGAACGCGAGCCGCGAAATGCGAACTCAGGGCAAGGGTAACGATCAGAGCGGCCAGAACCACGGTGAACTTCCTGGCGGCTGATGCGATGGTGCCCGGGCTATTGATTTTGGACTTGCGAGCTCGCGAACTCATTCACTGTCTCCTTGGCAATAACGCTGCTGTGGTTATTTTGGGATCTTGAGAGGAAGTGGGTTCTGGGTTCGTGCAACGCTCGCCATTCGGTGGCGGAGACGATCGCGAACGCGTGCCGACTGTCGCCCGAACTGACATTTCCGTCAATGGTTTAGAGATTACGCGTGGCTGACGCGTGGTTGACGTAATAAGAGACTTCTTCCTAGAGAGTTGCGAGGACTTCGTGCTTAGCGGACTGCATCCGAAAGGCCCCGGGCGCGGTCACCTCATGGCGTAGATTCCGATGTTAAACTGAAGATCCCCCACGCGTCCTAACTTATGGACTTCCCGCAGAGTGTCTCCGGTGTGGTTCGGTTTGGCGTGTTTGAGGCCAATCTCCGCGCGGGGGAGCTGCGCAGGAGCGGCATCAAGGTCCGGATCCAGGAGATGCCCTTTCGCGCCCTTATTGTTCTCCTGAATCGTCCCGGCGAGGTCATCGGCCGCGAAGAGCTTCGGCTGGCCCTCTGGCCGGAAGGCGTGTTCGTTGATTTTGACCAAGGCATCAGCAGCGCAATTCGACGGCTGCGCGACGCGCTAGGAGATTCTGCCGATAATCCTGTCTTCATTGAGACGGTCGAGCGCCGTGGCTACCGCTGGATTGCGCCCCTGCGTCTTGCCGAAGCAGTTCCACAAGGAAACGGGGGGCGGAGAGAAGAAGCTCGGACTGAAGCGCCGCTGCCGCCCAGGTCTTCTCCATGGCGGAAGGTAGTTTTTGCCCTTCCTCTCCTGGCGCTGTTGTTCGCGACTTGGATCTTCCGCCCCGGCTTTCGAAACGCCAAGGCAGGCGCGAAATCCGGGCCAGCAGCTTGGACCGGTGGGCTTCACCATGCAGCCAATCGCGAGGCCGAAGATTATTACCTTCAGGGCCGCTTCTACTGGAACAAACGCACGCCCGAGAGCCTGGGCCAAGCCGTGGATTCCTTCACCCAAGCCATCGTTCATGATCCCACCTATTCAGACGCTTACGTCGGCTTGGCCGACTGCTACAACCTCCTACGCGAGTACACCATGATGCCTGCAAACGAAGCATATCCACGTGCGCTCGCAGCGGCGAAAAAGGCAGTGGAACTTAACGATCGTTCCTCGCAAGCTCACGCATCGCTCGCCTTCGTCTCTTTTAACGGGATGTGGGATTCGGGCATGGCGGACGAGGAATTTCGCCGAGCCATCGATCTCGATCCCAACAATTCCAATGCCCATCACTGGTACGCGACCTTTCTGCTGTCAGTCCGCCGCCTCGATGAATCATTGAACGAAATTGACCGCGCACAGGGGCTCGATCCGAACTCCCCTTCCATTCTGGCGGATAAGGGCAGGATTCTTTGGGTTTCCGGACGCACAGAGGAGGCACTGCGCCTTCTGCGACAGCTCGAGGCAGCCGATCCGGACTCCCTTTCTCCGCACCGCTACTTGAAATTCGCCTACCTCGAAATGGGCGACTATCCCGGCTACCTTGCGGAAATGAAAAAGGAAGCATTCCTGCTCCACGACGCCTCACTTTCGGCCATCGAGACGGCCGCGGAAAAAGGCTTCGCCGCCCATGGCGCAACCGGAATGTTCGCAGGCCAACTCGAGCAGCAGAACAAGGCTTACAGCCAGGGAAAGCTTTCCCCCTTCTATCTAGCTGAAACGTATTCGCGTTTAGGAAACACGCAAGAGGCACTTAAGTACCTGGAAGCCTGCTATGACCGGCACGCCGACGAGACCGTCAATGTAGCGTCTGACCCGGCCTTCAACAATCTGCATCCCGTCCCGGCCTTCCAGCAGTTCCTGGCCAAACTCGGCCTGCCACCAGTCAACTGAAGGGCCCATCCACCAACCTGAAGTGGTTATATCGAACAGCTCATAGTGGCTATTGCGACAGACCACCATGCGTATTCGCTTCCTTGCATGCGAACCGGCCGAGTGAGCTATGAATCCGGGAAAGCCCGCTGAGCAGCCCGGTTTCAAAAGGTTACCAATATGCCAAGAAGAACCCTGGTTATCGAGAAGGGGGCGAGGCCGGCGCTGAAGCACCTTCAATCATGCTGCCTGGTGTGGACTGCTGTCTTCGCCCTGCATGGCGTACCAGGATTTGCCCAAACCCAGGAAACAGTTAAAGCACGGTCTCGGCATGCTGCCGCAGAGCGCGGGGGTCAACGGGCGACGGAGTTCCGGCGGGTTTCGGCGGACGCTCCGCAAAGCACGCCGAACCCCATGCAAGACGGAAATCTGAGCGGCCTGCACGATTTCGATTTCCTCATCGGCCGGTGGCAAGTTCATCATCGTCGATTGAAGGAACGTCTCGCCAACAGTCATGAGTGGGTGGAATTCGAAGGAACCCTGAGTACGCGCCAACTCATGAACGGTTGGGCCAACATGGGAGACAACTTATTCAAGATGCCGGGCGGCGAGGTTCGCGGAGTTAGCCTGCGATCGTACGATCCGAGAACCGGGCAGTGGGCCGTTTGGTGGCTCGACGGAGGCAATCCGTCCGGCAACCTCGATCCGCCGATCAAAGGCAAATTCGAGAACGGCGTCGGCACCTTCTACGCCGATGACAGGCTGCGCGGAAAAACGATACGCGTTCGGGTGACGTGGTCACACATCACGGCTTCATCCGCGCGCTAGGAACAGGCTTTCTCACCCGATGGTGGAAAGACATGGGAGACGAATTGGGTCACGGAGTTCCGGCGGATTTCCTGAACTGAGATGGCCGTCCGTGCACTCAACAGCTCCACGCGGTCTAGTGCTTTGCAAGATTGGATTGGTTTAACCTGAAGAAGAGCTAGCGATAAAACAAGGCTCAAAACCTCCCTGCGAGAGAACCTCTCAAACTGCTTCAAGTCCGCAGTCCTATTTCTTAACAAAGAATAGACAAACATGTGACACCTCCATTTCGAGCCTTCCATAAATTTCCCACATGGGTCGGATTCTCGTGGTCGAGGATGATCCCGCCGTCCAAAGGGCGTTAAAGCGGTTGTTTGTTGCCGAAGGATTTGCAGTCGAAACGCAGTCGGACGGTGAGGCAGCACTGAACAGTTTTCATGCCGCAGTCCCTTCTGCCATCATTCTCGATTTGAACCTCCCGAAGATCTCGGGAAGAGATCTGTGCCGACAAATTAAGGCTGAAGCGCCTTCCGTGCCGGTGATAGTCGTAAGTGGTGCCAGTAACATTTCGGATAAGGTCTTGGTGCTGGAATCAGGTGCCGATGACTACGTGACCAAACCCTTTAGTCCGAGGGAGCTTTTGGCGCGGGTTCACGTGGCCTTGCGCCACACCCACCAGGTCGACACCAACAATCTAGTGCGTTTTGACGACATCGTCGTGGACTTTAACAAAGCGGAGGTGACACGCGACAGCAAGCCCATTGCCCTCACTGCGGGCGAGTTCAAGACCCTCCAGTCTCTTATTCAGAATGCAAATTTCGTTATCACGCGCGCTGAGTTGCTGCATAGAGTTTCGGGCTGTCAGACCAAAATTGACAGCCGCACCATAGACAATCACGTCCTGAAGCTACGGCAGAAACTGGAAAGAGATCCACATTGTCCTATCCACATTCTCACGGTACACAGTATCGGGTTTAAGTTCGTTGGCTGAATCCAAGCAGACAGCAGTTGACGGCATTAACTTTGACTCCCGAATCCCAGCGATTCGGCCGACTTCTATCGAACCGGCTCGGAACAGGAGCACGAAAACAACAACGCCTCAGAATGTTCTGAGGCGTTGCAGGAAAGGTCAGCGGCCAGCGTGAATATAACCCTGAGGGCCGAAAAAGCTTAGGTTCTACGATCCATTTTGGCAAACTGTGAGCGCTTCGCCTTGGAAGGTGAACTCGTCGTTCACAGACGTGCCTGGTGGCGCCCCGAAGTAGGGAAGAGTCACCAAATCCTGCAAGTTGTATGTGAAGCGGTTAGCGGTATATGGAAAACCGCCAAAATTAGCATTGTTCTCCAGCGGATCGCCGTTTTCCAAAATCCCGCACGGGGTGTTGTTGCCGTTGATGTTGACCACCAGCGGATCATCCGCCCACTCGCCGACTTCATGCGACAACGCCGAGACGTCTTGAGAAAAGGCTCCCACGTGATCGACGTAGGTGGCGTGCGCGTACGCCTGCGGCGCGCTGGTGCTGCCGGTCGAGCTGTGATAACCGCCGATGCAGCAAGAGTTGTTCTGGGTTAAATAGACGTC
>Ga0210406_10002385_pt1 | contig 21528 bp, 15 predicted proteins | sample IncBWC30MmetaG_FD_155454 | JGI IMG/M metagenome (GOLD analysis project Ga0210406, IMG submission 155454) | Forest soil microbial communities from Barre Woods Harvard Forest LTER site, Petersham, Massachusetts, United States - Inc-BW-C-30-M | ecosystem: Environmental > Terrestrial > Soil >... | reverse complement strand
CGTCAAATTCGGGAGGATTTGCCATGTCGGGATTTGAGACGTCCGGATTTGAGACGTCGGCTCCGCTTCAGATCGGTTTCCTGGTGTTTCCGAAGGTCACCCAGCTCGACCTCACCGGCCCGGTGCAGGTTCTCTCCAGCGTGCCGGGTGCAGAACTGCATCTGATCTGGAAACGCATCGAGCCAGTCGCGAGCGACTCCGTGCTGGTGCTAACCCCGACCACGACCTTTGCCGACTGCCCGCAACTCGATGTCATCTGCGTGCCCGGCGGCGTCGGGAGCGATGATCTTCTCAACGACGAGGAGGTGCTCGATTTCCTGCGCCGGCAGGCGGAGGGCGCGAAATTCGTCACCTCGGTCTGTACGGGCTCGCTGGTGCTGGGCGCGGCCGGCCTGCTGCAAGGCTATCGCGCCGCGACGCATTGGACCGCGATGGAGAGTCTTGCGGCCTTCGGCGCGACGCCGACCAAGACGCGGGTTTGCATCGACCGCAACCGCGTCACCGGCGGCGGCGTCACCGCAGGCATCGATTTCGCGCTGACGCTGGTGTCGATGCTGCTTGATCGCAAGACCGCCGAAGCGATCCAGCTTCGCCTGGAGTACAATCCCGCCCCGCCCTTCACCTCCGGCTCTCCCGACACCGCGCCGCCGGAGATTGTCGCCCGCATCAGGGAGAGAATTGCGCCGCATGTCGCGCGGCGCAGCGAGGCGGTTGCGCGCGCGGCGGAGAAATTAGAGCATGATCCGGAAAAGTGGGCACCGGTTTTCCGAAATGATCATGCTCAAACAATAAGCTAGAGCGCGATCAAGATCGCGCTCTAGAACAAGCTCACGCGCAGGCGTGAGATCGTGCATCAAGGAAGCAGCCGTAAGCCATCGCGCCAAAGAAAAAGGCCGTCCGGCGTCCCAGACGGCCTCTCCTGTCCTACGGTGGCTCCACATCAACGGGCGATCTCAGAACCTTGTGTGCCGGGGGCCTATCTCCCGGCTGTGCTCTGATCGGGTGCCGCTGCGCATCGGGGCAGTCGCGATCTGCTGCCCGAACCGACGCGATGGTCTCCCATCTCCGTAAGATGATCCTATGAGGCCTCACCCCGGCGCGAAAGACAAGCGGGTCGCAACGCCCATCCCCGCAGTCCACGTTGTTCACAGGCGCGCGTGCGGTGCAATGATTTTGAGTTTGTACCAGAAACCCTTCAGCCGAGCTTGGAGCCATTTGCCGTCAGGTAAATCGCATAGAGTGACGTGGTTCCGCAAATGAACAGGCGGTTGAGCTTGGCGCCGCCGAACGTCACGTTCGCAACCATTTCCGGAATGAGGATCTTGCCGATCAGCGTTCCGTCCGGGTGATAGCAATGGACGCCCTCCGCGCTGCTCGTCCAGATGCGGCCATTGCGATCGACGCGAAACCCATCGTACAGGCCGGCGGTCGACGCCGCAAAGACCTCGCCGCCCGACAGTCTGGCTCCGTTCGAGTCGACCGCGAAACGGCGGATGTGGCGCGGTCCGTTCTCCTTGTGCGTCGCACCGGTGTCGGCGACATAGAGAAACTTCTCGTCGGGCGAGAAGGCGAGGCCGTTCGGGCGAACCATGTCGGTGATGACGGCAGCGACCGCGCCGGATTTGGCATCCGCGCGATAGACGTGGCAACCCCCGATCTCCGGCTCGGCGCGATCTCCTTCATAGTCAGTGTCGATGCCATAGGCGGGGTCGGTGAACCAGATGGAGTCGTCCGACTTCACCACGACGTCGTTGGGTGAATTGAAACGCTTGCCATCCCACTTGTCCGCAATGACGGAAATGGCGCCATCAATCCCGGTACGGGTCACGCGGCGCGTGAGATGCTCGCAGGTGACCAGCCGGCCCTGATTGTCGACGGTGTTGCCATTCGAATTGTTGGAAGGCTGACGGAAGACCGAGACTTCGCCCGAGGGTTCGACGAACCGCATCATGCGATTGTTCGGAATGTCCGACCAGACGAGATAACGGCCCGCTGCGAACCAGGCGGGACCTTCAGCCCAGCGCGCCCCCGACCACAGGCGCTCGACACGCACATGACCCGCAAAGCAAGCCTTGAAACGGGGATCGAGAACGACGATGTCCGTTCCCTCGACTTGACCATACCACATCAGCCCTCCTCTCATGTCACCTCTGTGAACCCTATGTCACCTCTGTGAACCCTCCGTCCCGAGGTCTCTCGCTCGTTGCTTTCATTCGGCTTGTGCGCATCGCGCCTTGCATGCCATGGTAGCCCGATAAGTGCACGGGAAGCCCATTCCCGGCAACTGCTTGGGGTCGGAAACCAGAAACGCTCAGGGAGAACAACCATGAAGTGGACGCGTCGTCGTCTAGCCGGGCTTGCTTGCGCCAGCCTGCTCTTTTCCTCGTTATCCGCGGTCAGTGCTTGGGCTGGCCCCAAGATCGTCTCCGGACCCGGCGCAAATCCCACCTGCTTCAAGCCCTGGTCTGATCAGACCATGTTCTTCCAGTGGGACAAGAAACCCGGCCCCTACAAGATCGCTCTCGTCAACGGCTTTGTCGGCAATACCTGGCGCATCCAGATGGTGAAGACCGCCAAGGCCTTCGCCGAGCAGCCGGGCATCAAGGAAAACATCAAGGAGTTCAGGGTCGTCTCGACCGGCACCGATGTCGCGGCGCAACTCGGCGCGATGGAGGATTTCATCAATCAGGGCTTCGACGCCATTGTCACCATCGCGGTGGCGCCCGACGGCTTCGACCGCATCATTCGGCTGGCCGACAAGAATAATGTGGTGGTGGTGCCCTTCGACAACATCCTCGACACTGACAAGGTGATGATGGTCAACGAGGACCAGAAGGAAATGGGCCGCATGTCGGCCAAATGGCTGATCGATGAAATGGGCAAGAAGAGCGGCGATATCCTCGAAGTGCGCGGCCTGCCGGGCAATTCGGTCGACCGTGACCGCCATCTCGGCTTCCGCGAAGTGATGGAAGGCGCCGGCAACAAGTTCAACATCACCGAAGTGGTGGGCAATTGGGATACCGGCACATCGCAAAAGGTGACCGCCGATGCGCTCGCGGTCCATGGCCATTTCGACGGCGTGTTCACGCAAGGCGGCTCGGACGGCACCGTGCAGGCCATGATGGGCGCCAAGCATGCCTTCGTGCCGATGTCGGGCGAAGGCGAGAACGAGTACCGCAAGCAGATCGCCGATCATGAAAAGGACGGGCTCAAGGGCATGTCCTACGGACAGTCGCCCGCGCTTGTCGCCATCTCGATCAAGGCGGCGATCTCCGCGCTGCAGGGCAACGTGATGCCGCAGCTCATCTCGATCCCGATCCCGGTCGCGACTTACAAGGACCTCAAGCCCGGCACGAATTACTGGCCGGACCTCAACGCGAACTTCTTCGCCCCGAACCAGTTCCTCCCTTGCGGCGTGAACTTCACGGCACCCGAAATCATGGCGCAGAGCGAGAAGAACACCCAGTGACCGCTGCCGCTACGTTTCAGTCACGGCCTGGCATCCGCCAGGCCGTCGCTGCCTGAGCGAACGCCATGCCGGATGCTGTCCTGACCCAAGACGCCTTTCTCACACTGTCCGGCATCTCCAAGCGCTATGCTGGCGTGCGCGCCCTCGAAGGCGTCGACTTCGCCTGCGAACGCGGCAAGATCCACGCCGTGCTGGGCGAGAACGGCGCCGGCAAGTCGACGCTGATCAAGATCATCGCCGGCGTGGTCCAGCCGGATGCCGGCAGCATGCGCCTTGCCGGGAAAGATGTCAGTTTCGCCACGCCCTCCGCCGCCAACGCGGCCGGCGTCGTCTGCATCTTCCAGGAATTGTCGCTGATGCCCGACCTCACCGTCGCGGACAATATCTCGATCGTCGCGCCGCCGCGACGCTTCGGCCTGATCGATTCAAGGGCGCAGCGCCGCCGCGCCGAGCAACTGCTGGCCGAGATCGGCTGCGAGGACGTCAACCCGCTGATGCGGGTGCGCGACCTTCCGCTGTCGCGGCGCCAGGTGGTCGAGATCGCCAAGGCGCTCGGCAAGCGGCCGCAGCTCTTGATCCTCGACGAGGCCACCTCGGCTCTCACCAGCGCCGATGTGGAGAAGGTCTATGCGATGCTGGCGAGACTGAAATCCGCAGGCGTCGCGATCCTCTATATCTCGCACCGGATGCACGAGGTCGAGGCGCTCGCCGACCGCGCCTCCGTGTTCCGCAACGGGCGCCATATCGAGACCTTCGACAAGGGCGTGCGCTCGACCGCCGACATCGTTCAGCTCATGATCGGGCGCGACATCGCAACGCAATATCCGGCAAAACCGACCCGCAAATCGGCGAAGCCGGTGCTGGCGCTCGAAAACCTGTCCTGGGAGAAGCATCTCGACCGCATTTCGCTTCATGTCGGCGCGGGCGAGATCGTCGGCCTCGGCGGTCTCGATGGACAGGGCCAGAAATCCCTGCTGCTTGCCTTGTTCGGCGTGCTGCGTGGCGTCAGCGGGCGCGTCACGGTCGAGGGCCGCGAAGTGCGTCCCGCCTCTCCGGCGGCCGCGAAGTCAGCCGGCATTGCGCTGGTGCCCGAGGATCGCAAGACCGAAGGGCTGATGCTGCCGATGTCGATCGCCGACAATCTTGCAATCGCATCGCTCGACGCGATCTCGACCGGGCCTTTCGTCGATCCCGCCAAGGAGCGCGCCGCGGTCGAGCGTGGCATCGCGCGGCTGCAGATCAAGATCGGCGCACCGGGCGATGCGGTCTCGACTCTGTCGGGCGGCAATCAGCAGAAGGTGGTGCTCGCCAAATGGCTGATGACCGAGCCGCGCATCATCCTGCTCAACGATCCGACGCGCGGCATCGACGTCGGCACCAAGCAGGAGCTCTACCGGCTGACGCGCGAGCTCGCCGACCAGGGCGCGGCCATCCTGTTCTATTCGACGGATTATGACGAACTGATCGGCTGCTGCGATCGGGTCGCCATCATGTATGACGGACGCATTGTGCGCGAGCTCGAAGGCGCCGAGCTGACCGAGACCAACATCATCGCCAGCGCTCTCAACATCGATGGCACAGCGGGAGCCGGGGCGACGCATGCTTGACGACCTTGCCATCAGGCTGCGCCAGAATGTCGGCCTGGTCACCGCGATCCTGCTGTTCTGCGTCCTCTATCTCCTCTACAACCTCGCGCATCCGAAGGGTTTCTCCTCGGCCGTACTGGTGCAGAATGGCGACGAGATCTTCGCGCTTGCCATGCTGGCCATGGCGCAGACCGTGCCGGTCTTGATGTCGGGGCTCGATCTCTCGGTCGGCGCCGTGATGACCATGGTGGGCTGCTTTGCGAGCTATCTCTTGACCGGCACGGCGGGCGGCACGCCGCTTCATTTTGAGTTTTTCGGCCTGCATCTGGGCCTCGGCACCTTTCCGGGCGGCACGGGCGGCATCCTGCTCGGCATGGCCGTATGCGTCGCGATCGGCACCCTCGCCGGCTTCATCAATGGGTGCGTCGTCGTCTATGGGCGCATCCAGCCGATCATCGCGACGCTGGCGACCGGCGCCATCTATATCGGCATCGCGCTATTCCTGCGCCCGACGCCGGGCGGCAAGATCGACGAGGATCTGAATTGGGCGCTGACCAATTCGCTCGGCGATTTCGCCGCGACGCTGCACATCTTCAACGATGGCGCGGCGGTCTGGTTTGCGCCCTTTGCCTGGATCCCGGTGCCCTTCGCGCTGCTGGCCCTGATTGCACTCCTCGTCTGGGTGCCGTTCCGCCGCTCCGTGCTGGGCCGCGCCGTCTATGCGGTCGGCTCCGCCGAAGGTGCTGCCTATATGTCGGGGCTTCCGATCGAGCGCGCCAAGATCGCGGCTTTCACGCTCGCCGGTTTCTTTGCGGGCTGCGGCGGCCTGTTCCTCGCCATCCAGACCTCGTCGGGCAATGCCGATATTCCGCAGGCCGGCGCCTATACGCTCAATTCCATCGCCTCCGTCGTGATCGGCGGCACCTCGCTGCTCGGCGGCACCGGCAGCGCGATCGGCTCGATCTTCGGTGCGATGATCCTGCGCGTCATTTCCTTCTTCTTTCGGATCTTCGACATTGCCCCTTTGCTGCAGCCGCTGTTCGAGGGCCTGATCCTGCTGGCCGCGGTCAGCATCGGGGCCCTGCGGGTGCTGCGCGTCAAAAACACGCTGGAGCTTTTCCGATGACGACGGCGTCCCTCGGCCTCTCGCGCGCCGACCGCCCGATTCTCATCGCGGCGCTGTTCATCCTCGTGATCCTGGTGGCGGGCACTGTCTACACGGTCGCCCGTTTCGGCAGCGCGCCGCTGCTGTCGCCGGCCTATCTCTTGCAGCAGCTTCAGATCGGCTCGTTCCTCGGCATCGTGGCCGCCGGGATGATGATCGTCATCCTGATCGGCCAGATCGACCTGTCGGTGCCGTGGACACTGGCCGCCGCCGCCATGATGGCGACGTCGATCGGCGGGCCGGTCGCGATTCCGGTCGGGCTCGGCGTGGGTCTCGTGGTCGGCCTCGTCAACGGCATCGGCGTGGCCTATCTGCGCGTGCCCTCGATGATCTTCACCTTGGGTGTCAACGCGGTGATGCGCGGCCTGATGGTCGCGCATACCGGCGGCTACGCGCCTCAGACCGCTGCAACCGGCCTGATGCGGACGCTCGCCTCCGAGCGCACGCTCGGCATTCCCAACGCGCTGTTCGTCTGGATTGCGGTGTCGGTGCTGGTTGCCGGCATCCTGCAGCGCACGCCACTCGGCCGCTACATCTATGCGATCGGCAACAAGGAGCAGGCGGCCTATCTGGCCGGTGTCGATACGCGCCGCGTCACCGTAATCTGCTTCATGCTCTGCGGCCTCACTGCCGCTCTCGCGGGCGTGCTGCTGGCCGGTTATTCCACCAAGGCCTATCAGGGGATGGGCGACGCCTATCTGCTGCCTTCGATCGCGGCGGTCGTGATCGGCGGCACGAACATCCTCGGTGGAAGCGGCCGCTACCTCGGCACGCTGATCGGCGTGGTGCTGATCGTGCTGCTCAACAGCGTGCTGTCGATCATGGACATGCCCGAGGCCGGCCGGCAGGTGATCTACGGCCTCGTCATCATCCTGATGCTGCTCGTCTACGGACGCGGCGAACGCGTCACGAGCTAATCAGTCGGGCTCTTTTCAAATTGAAAGAGGCGGCCTTTGAGCCGCCTCTTCCGTCACTCGAATGCTTTACTGGCAGGCGTATATGATGCCGTCCCCGCCTTTGACCAAGGTGCCAGGCTCGCAACCAATGCCGTTGCGCTGCGCATAGTCAGCCCAGCCGCTGTAGCAGCCCCAGGTACCAGCCCAGAGTGCATTGGACGCCGCTCCATACCCGGTCGGGCCGGCCCCACACCAGGGGCCGCCAGCGTAGTAGGCTCTCACTGCGTCCCAGGCGAGACCAGTGATGGCGGGGCTAAAAGGACTAGGATTTATGAGATACGTAGGGCCGTCTCGCCTGAGCAGTGTCGACTGACCATCCAGCAGAGAACATTGTCGCAATGGCGAGTGTCGACGTTGCGATTGCAAGTCTTCTCAATCCGATCTGCTTCATGAATATTCCCTCCAATATTGCCTTGTCCCCTTCGCAAGGAGGGCACGTCCGCCGATGCGGACCATTGAGAAAGATCAAAGGATGTCAGCTTGGCTGATATGGAAGGAGTTCTGACCTACCCGGGTTGCAAACAGCCCCCGTTACACTAGCGCGATGAGTTCAGGTTGAACCGGCATCGCCCTCTAGCTCTTTGTTTGAGCATGATCTTTTCGGAAAACCGCTACACCCATCGGGTCGCAGCCCGAGGGCCTGCCTTTTCGGATCATGCTCTCGTCAGCCCATGGAGGCTCCGCTGGATCGCTTGCCGTGGGTGCGCCGGTCGAGCCAATACGTCGTGACCGCAAGGACAACCCAGCCGAGATTGTAGATAAGGCCGCAGAGAAGCACCACCCAGCCAGGAATTGGTCCGATCGTGGCGCGATCAACGAGTTCGTTGAAATGCGCGGCGACGTCCGGATGGATCGCGATCTTCCCGAAATAGGCGGTCGTCTGAATCGCGACGATCCAGATATAGGTGCGCCGGATGCGACGACCGGCGGCGCGAATGAAGCTGATATGATGACGCGGATGCAGGTAGTCCTCGGCGAGGACCGTTCGCCAACTGCCATCGTCGTGCTTTCCGCTCAGGATCTGCACATACAGATGCGTCTCCATGTAGCGAGCCCGCGCGCGCCAGACATTGAAATAGCGATAGCGGCGCGCCTCAAGTCCGAGAAAGACGGCAAGCAGCATGCCGATCAGAATCATCGGCAACGCTGACGCCTCCCGCGACGAGAATGTCGTCGACAACGCAATGCCCATGGTGACGATCGACCAGTTGGTCGTGTTGTCTAGTCGCGTTCGCCAGATCGTGCTGCGATAGACCTCGCCGCGATAGAGGTGCGCGACCGCGCCCAATTCGGCGGGGTTCAGCTCCGGAATCTCTTTCTGGTCTGCGGGCTTGAGCATGGCGGCAGCCGAACCACCCGAGACCAACGCGAAAATCCTGCAAGCGGTACTCTTCGGCAGCGGCCCGTCACGGGGTGGGGCGCACGCGGTGTCGTGCCTCGACGAGAACAATAGCACATTTCCGCGGCACTTCGACTATTCCTCGCAGCCCGGGCGGTTCTGGGGTGTGCTTCGCGTTCGCGAGACGATGCCCCGCCAATGAATCTGCTGCCCCGTACCGTCATTGACAGCAACTCACTTTTTCACGGCGCCATTTTCGTTTTTCGTGCATACTTGCGAAAGCAGAGAAGGGAAAACCGGATGACCCAGGCCCTTCAGACCGCGATGATGCCGACGCAACATTCCGCGAGGCAACCTGCCGCCGCGGTGCTTACCGCTCTTGGTGTCGTCTACGGTGATATCGGCACCAGCGCCCTCTACGGGCTGAAGCAAGCCGTCAACGATGGTGGCGGAGCCTCGCCCGAAACGGTGACTGGCGTGGTCTCGCTGATCTTCTGGGCCCTTATCCTGATCGTCGGGCTCAAATACGCCATTCTGATCCTGCGTGCCGACAATCGCGGCGAAGGCGGTATCGTGGCGCTGCTCGCGCTTCTCGACGCGCGGCATGCGCCGCGCGGCAGCCCGCGCGCCTCTCTGCTGGTCGTCGGATTGATCGGCGCCGCGCTGCTCTATGGCGACGGCGTGATCACGCCGGCGATCTCCGTGCTCAGCGCCGTCGAGGGCCTGAAGATCGACGCGCCTTCGCTTGCGCCGATGGTGGTTCCCATCACCGTCGCGATCCTCATCGGCCTGTTTCTGGTCCAGCGCAAGGGAACGGAGTTCGTTGGCAGGATCTTCGGCCCGGTGATGCTCGTGTGGTTCATCGCGATCGCCGCGCTCGGCGTCAAAGGCATCCTCCAGAGCCCGGCCATCCTCGGCGCCGTCAGCCCCCATCACGCCATTTTCTATCTCGCTCACGCAGGACCGGGCATTGCCTTCGCCGTGCTCGGCGCCGCCTTCCTGACGCTGACGGGCGCGGAGGCCATGTATGCCGATATGGGCCATTTTGGCCGGCTGCCCATTCAGCTCGGATGGTTCGGCATCGTGTCGCCCGCATTGATGCTCAACTATCTAGGCCAGGGAGGATTGCTGCTCGCGGACCCACGGGCGGCCGAAAATCCGTTCTACCTGCTTGTACCGGGCTGGGCGCATTACGCGATGGTCGCGTTCGCGACCGTCGCCACCGTCATCGCCTCCCAAGCCATCATCTCGGGCGCGTATTCCCTGACCCAGCAGGCGATGCAGCTCGGTTTCCTGCCTCGCATGCGGGTGCTGCACACCGCAAGCCATGAAAAGGGGCAGATCTACATCCCCGCAGTGAACTGGCTGCTGGCCGTCGGCACGCTCGCGGCCGTGTTCATCTTCGGCTCGTCGGATGCGCTGGGCGGAGCCTATGGTATCGCGGTCTCCATGCTGATGGCGATCACCACGGTGCTGGCCGCTCTCGTCGCCCTGAAATGGGGCTACAACCCGCTGCTGGTCGTGGCGGTGAACGGGTTCTTCCTGATCATCGAGTTGATCTTCGTTGCCGCGAACGCGACGAAGCTGTTCGAGGGCGGCTGGTTCCCGCTCTTGCTGGCTTCCATCATCGCATTCCTGATGCTGACCTGGCGCACTGGCTGGCTGTTGCTCGAGAAGGAACGCGCCAAGCTGCGCCAGCGGGAGGACGAGTTCATTGAGTGGGTCGTGAAGACGCCACCCGTGCGCTTGCCCGGCGCGGCGGCGATCTTCACGGCGGCGACCACGGGAATCCCGCTCTGCCTGACACATCATCTGCGGCACAATCGCGTCATGCACGAGCGTGTGCTGTTTATCGCCTCGGTCAGCGTCGATGAGCCGCGGGTCGATGCCGCCAATCGCATCAAGCTCGTGCCGGTCGGCGCGGGCATCACGCGCGTGCTTTTCTATTTCGGCTTCATGGAAACCCCGAACGTGATGGACGGGCTGAAGCTCGCCTGCCTCCATCCGGAGCTTCGGGGCATCGACCCCGAGACCATCACCTATTATTTCAGGCGGGTGATGGTGGTTGCCTCCGACAAGGCATCAGGCATGGCGGTCTGGAGAAAATCCCTGTTCGCCGCGATGCACCTCAACGCCAACCTCCCGGCGGCCTATTTCGGGGTTCCCGTCGCGCAAGTCGTGGAGGTCGGCCTCGAAGTCGAAATATAGCGCTAACGCCAACTAAGCGGTTTGCCGGCCGCTCGGTTCGACGGCACGAGGCAGCGGCAGCGAAAACAGCGGACCAAGCCCCTCTGCCATGGTCGGGTGCGCGAAAGCGGCATCGGCGAGCCTCGCATGTGAAAGACCGGCCAGCATCGCGGTATGCACCACGGCCATGACTTCACCCGCCTCGGCGCCGATCATCGCGAAGCCGAGGATGCGAGGGTCATTCTCGCCGATCAGCGCCTTCATAAAGCCTTGCCTTTCATCGGTGGCCTGGGCCCGCAACACGGAATCCATCGGCAGCTTTGCAACGCGTGCCTTGATCCCTCGACGCTGCGCTTCGCCTTCACTTAAGCCCACCCGAGCGAGCGGGGGATCCGTGAACATGCAGAAAGCAACGAGCCGATCGCGCGTGCTGCGCGCGTTGCCAGCCAGATTGTCGCGAACGATGCGAAAATCATCTTCCGATATGTGCGTGAATTGCGGGCTGCCCGCGCATTCCCCCATGGCCCAGACATCCGGGGCGCTGGTTTCAAGGCGTTCGTTGACGCGAACATACCCACGATCGTCCAACGCGATCCCTGCCTCATTCAGCCCGAGTCCGTTGGTGTTCGGAATGCGCCCAGCCGCCACCAGAATGTCGCTGCCGTCTATCATTTGCTCGCCGGAGCCCGCGCGCAAATAAACGCTGACCTTCTCGCCAGATCGTCCATGGACGCGGAGGATTTCGGCTCCCTCCACGATTTCGATTCCCTCCTCGCTCAGGATGCGCCGCATCTCCTCCGCAACGTCGGGATCTTCGCGACTCATGATCTTGGGGCCGGCCTCAATGACGGTCACGCGACTGCCAAAGCGACGATAAGCCTGCGCGAATTCGAGGCCTGAGTAGCCGCCGCCGATCACGAGCAGATGCGACGGCAAATAGTCGAGCTCCAGAGCCTCGACATGGGTGAGAGGCCGGACGGCATCGAGGCCAGGAACGTTCGGAAGGGCCGCATGGGTTCCGAGGTTGAGGAAGATCTTGTCCGCAGCGAGCACGCGCGTGCCTCCCTCATTCAGCTTGACCTCCAGCGTTTTCGGCCCGACGAAACGCCCCTCTCCCATCATGAGTTCCGCGCCGCTTGCCTTGTAATTCTGCAGGTGCATCGCGACCTGCCGTTCGACCATTGCGCGCTTGCGCTGGCGGACCGCTCCCATGTCGACTGCCAGGGGGCTGACGATCGTGCCGAACTGCGCGGCATGCCGATTCAAATGCGCGACCCTCGCGCTCGAAATCTCGTTCTTGCTCGGCATGCAGGCGATGTTGGGACACGAGCCTCCAATCCACCGCCGCTCCACGACGGCTGTCCGCCGTCCGGACCCCGCCATATGCCACGCCATGAGCTTGCCGGCTGTTCCACTGCCAAGGACGAGTACTTCAAACCGCTCTGCTTGGGACATGGGCCTTCTCCGCATATTGGCTCTGAACTGAAGAAGTCACCGGCCAGATCGGATACAAACAGCCCCAGCGCCGACTTGCTCAATTGCGTCCCGCAACGATGGCCAGCCTTCACACGCGATGAGTCCGCCCAGGCCCCGTCAATTGCACTGCGGCGACAAGTTCAGCTGTCTCATGAGCGGATAAAGGCCGTCCGAACGACATTCCTTCAACTCGCTCACTTGTGCTGGAGGAGGATCAGCAGCGGGCGCCTTCTGCCTTGCGCTGGATCTTCTGCTTTCCGTCCCTGTCTTGACGTGATGCCGATCGTGCCGATGGCGAGGAGCAATGTCGGGGTCTCGTGCCGGAGCTGATTCCTTTGAGGCGGTCGGAGACGGAACGGGTTCGTTTTGATCGGCGGACGCGATCTCCACTTTTTTCTCGGTGTCAGGCTGCGTGTCGTTCCGACTGATGATCGTTGGCAGGCGATCAGCCTTGTTGATCGACACCACTGGCATCGCGGTTTCGGGACGCGGCGGCGGCGTTGATTTCTTCGCGGCGACCGCGATGGCCCCCAAGGCGGCGAGGCAGACTACTCCAAGTGAGACTCCGAGTGCGACGGTCCGGATCACATGGCCGCTCCCTGAACATGGAGAGGCGGTTAGTTTGAGCAAAAATCAGTCCAGAATGAGGCCGCACGAGGGCTTGAAGGGCTGTCGGATCCGAGGGAACGTTGGTTCCATCCGTGCAACAGGCCGATCGGCGTCGCGCAGCCGAGGAGAAACGAGATGCAAGTGGCCGATCTGGTGCTGCCCGTCTTTGCGATCATCGTCACCGGCTGGCTGGCCGGGTGGCTCGGCTACATATCGCGATCGCTGGCCGACGGGCTCGTTCATTTCGCCTACAATGTCGCGATGCCGGCGCTGCTGTTCGTGACCATCGCACAGGAACAGGCGCGCAGCCTGCTGGAATGGCGCTTCCTCTTCGCATTCGGAGGCGGCTCCATACTCTGCTTCATGCTGGTGTTCCTGGCGGTTCGCATTGGATGGGGACGCGATATCGCCAGCAGCACGATGCATGGAATGGCTGCGGCAATGACCAATACCGGATTCGTGGCGCTGCCGATCCTTCACTCGATCTACGGCCAGCCTGCCGTCCTGCCCACCGCCGTCGCGACCATATTCGTTGCGGCGGTGATGTTTCCCGCGACCGTCGTTCTCTTGGAAATCGATGGACGCGGCGCGCGCGGCGAGTCGGCCAGCCCGCTCGTTCTGGCGAGGCAAATCGTGCTCAATCCGATGGTGCTATCAACGCTGATTGGCCTCGCATGGGCGATCGCAGGCTGGCCGATACCAACGCCGATCGCGACCTATATGAACATTTTCGCCGACGCGCTTACGCCATGCGCGCTTTTTGCCATAGGGCTTGGCCTATCGCTCGAAGGCGTGCGCTCGAACCTTGCAGCGTCCGTCGCGCTGGCGGCGGTGAAGCTCGTGGTTATGCCACTGATCGTCTACGGTCTGTGCGTGGCTTCCAGCCTCAAGCCGCTCGACACGATCGTCGCCGTCGTCTGCGCCGCGGTTCCGACCGCCAAGACGGTCTACATATTGGCGCGCGAGCACGATGTGGAGGAGCCATTGGTTGCGGCAACGGTCTCGATCACGACGATGCTGTCGGTCGTGACGCTGCTGGGCTGGCTCTACGCTCTCTCGCGACTTGCGCCACTTCCGGCGACCTGACGACCCGGCTTCGACTGCACTCCGCTATGACTTCCTGGTCCTGACGATCCAGCGCACGAGAGAAAGCTGTGCGGCAGCCGCAGATGATACGGCTTGGCCCGCTGCCTCAACGCTTTTGGCTCAACCCTTTCGGCTGAACCCTTCAACCGACCTGTTGGCTCTTGTTTGCTCGCCAAAAGCGAGTGACGACGCGCTCGAACCGGAATAGCATCCCGCCGCGGATGAGAGGCGATCATGTTCAATCCCACACAAATTGTCATCCAGGCGTTTGTCGAGGAGCTTAAGGACAAGTACTGCCTGATCTATGGAGAGCTTGAGTCGGCCTATCGGGACATCATTGGTTTCGTCGGTCGCCTCGCGCTAGAGAATATCGCCAACAGCGATGCCGTCTATCACGACATGAACCACACCATCATGGTGACGTTGGTCGGCCAGGAGATTTTGCTCGGGAAGCACACCAGCGAGGGCGGCGTGACCCCGCACGACTGGCTCCATTTCGTGATTTCCCTGTTATGCCACGACATCGGCTATGTCCGGGGCGTCTGCCGGGGCGACCGCGATGGACAGTATGTCTGCAACGAAAAGGGGGATCTCGTTGCAATATCCGCGGGCGCGACGGATGCCTCCCTGACACCCTATCATGTCACGCGATCCAAGCTCTTTGTCCGCGAGCGCTTCGGCAAGGTCAGCCTGACCCACATCGATACGCTGGAGCTGGAGGCAAATATCGAGCACACGCGCTTTCCAGTGCCGGAGCTCGAGCAGCATACCAGCACGGCGGATTATCCAGGTCTCCTCCGCGCCGCGGATCTGATCGGCCAATTGGCCGACATCAATTATCCGCGCAAGACATCGGCTTTGTTTACCGAATTCCGGGAAACAGGCGTGAGCGCGAAGCTCGGATATCAAACTCCCGAGGATTTGCGGGCCGCGTACCCGGCCTTCTTCTGGCAGGCCGTGCACCCCTATATCGGCGATGCGCTCCGATATCTGCGGGTCACGCAGGAAGGCAAGCAATGGATCGCCAACCTCTACGCGCACGTCTTCTCCGAAGAACACCGGGACGCCACCGCTGGGCCGTACTAGAGCATGATCCGGAAAAGCGTGTAGCGGTTTTCCGAAAAGATCATGCTCAAAAAAAGCTAGAGCGCGATGTCAATCCAACCTGAATCCATCGCGCTCTAGTTCAGATGCCGAGCGCGCTCTGGTAGGCGAAAAGCGCCGGCGCGCCGCCCGTGTGCAGGAAAACGACATCCTCATCCTTGCGCCAACGTCCCTGGCGGATCAGGGCGATCAAGCCCGCGAGGCCCTTGCCCGAATAGACCGGATCAAGGGCAAGAGCCTCAAACTGGCCTGCAAGCCGGATCGCCTCGATCGTGGCCTCATGCGGGACGCCGTAGGCAGGTCCCGCATGCCCAGCCGCGACCTCCACCGCCGCGTCGTCGAAGGGAACATCGAGCAGATCGGATGCTTCTCGCGCGAACGCAACGACATCGGCTCGCACCCGCGCGGGCTCGGCGTCGATATCAATCCCGACGATCCGCGTGTTCGGCATGGCCACGGCTGCGCCGACGACGAGGCCGGCCTGCGTGCCGCCGCTTCCGGTGCAGTGCACGATCGCGGCAGGTTGGAAGCCCGAGAGCGCCGCCTGTGCTTCGATCTCTGAAATCGTCGTCGCATAAGCGACGGCGCCCAGCGCATTCGAGACCCCGTAGGGCACAAAGTACGGTCTATGGCCCTTCGCTTCGAGATCGGCGACGAGCGTGCGAATGGCTGCATTGCGGTCACCGGTCCATGGCACGTCATGGAGCTGCGCGCCGAACAGCCGATTGAGAAACGCGTTGCCCGATGTCTTGTATTCCGGCGTCGGCGGTTCGATCCGGCCGTGATAGACCGCAAGATGGCACGCAAGGCCGAGCTTTGCCGCAACCGCCGCGACCTGCCGCTGGCTGTTCGATTGCACGACGCCACCCGAGACGATCGTATCGGCGCCGCGCGAAAGCGCCTCGTGCAAGACGTAGTCGAGCTTGCGCAACTTATTGCCGCCGAAACCGAGCCCGGTCGCTTCCTCGCGTTTGACCCACAACCGCGGTCCGCCGAGATGAGCCGTCAGCCGCTCCATAGGCTCAAGCGGGGTCGGCAGATTGGCGAGACCTAGGCGAGGAAAGACGGCGAGCCGGTCAGACAATGGCCTGCGATCAATTTGCATCGTTCCGTCCGTCTGCCCCGCAAGTGACATGCTGAGACGGCCGCCATCATAGCCTCTCCGACGATAGCCGCGTCACCCAAGCGAATGATGGAAATCTCCTGGTGTGGAGGGTTTCGGATGCCGGCCGCGCTGGGGAATGGGTCCACAGGCAACGGACGAGATCGCGCCGAGGCCGGTTAAAGCGAGCGAAAGCCTTCCCGGGCACTTGGATCGCGGGGTGGCGATGCGTTGGCGTGAAGGAGCGCCCTAGCTTCCCGGGGTCCAGGGCTGATAATCGCCGGTCGCCTGCGGCCGACGGCCGCTTGCCAGCGTCGAGCCCGGTGGCCGGTAGGCCGCGGGCGTCCCGGTCAGGTTGGGGATATGCGGCTTTTCCCACTCGTGCGGCTTATAGTTCGTCTGGGTCGGCGGCACGTCCACGATGTGATGGATCCAGCCATGCCATCCCGGCGGGATGCGGCTCGCCTCGGCGAGCCCGTTATAGATCACCCAGCGCCGTTCGAAATGCAGCACCGGATCGATCGCGCCGCCGCGCGTGCGATAGTAACGGTTGCCCTGCTCGTCCTCGCCGACCAGCTCACCGAATCGCCGGGTCCACAATTGGGTGCCAAAGGTCTGGCTATTCCACCAGGTGAAGATTTTGAGCAGGAACTGTTTCATGCGGCTCGCCGGCTGATGGCTCTCGGTCCCAGCTCTGATGCCATCGGCGCGGCAAATTGTCCAGCCGCGCACCCCTTGGAACATCAAGCCACAGGCCCAGTTATCTCTGACATTCGAGTGGAGTAGAAATCATGATCAGTCCCAGACTCAAACTATTGAGCGGCGTGGCCGCCCTCGCGCTGGTTGCGGGGGTGCCGACCGAGAGCTTCGCCTTTGGCCGCGGCGGCGGCGGCGGTTTCCATGGCGGCGGGTTCGGCGGCGGCGCTCATTTCGCGGGCGGCGGTGGCGGGTTCCGCGGTGGCGGCGCCATGGCTGGGGGCGGCATGCGCGTCGGCGGCGGTGGAGTTCCGGCCGCGCGTTTCGCTGGCGCTGGCGTTGCTCCGGCGGCGCGTTTCGCTGGCGCCAACGCGGCGATGGCCCCCGCGGCGCGCATCAATGGTGGCGGCTGGACTGGCGGCCGCACCGCCTGGACCGGCGGCGGCTGGCGGGGCGGAAATTGGCATGGCGGCGGCGGGCGTTATCGCAACGGCTGGTGGCCGGGCGCGGTGGCGGCGGGTGCCGTGGTCGGCGGCGCGCTTGCCGCCAACGCCTATTATGACCCCGGCTATTACGGCTATGACGACACCTACTACGACAACGGCTATTATGACGACGGCGCCGCTGTCGCGGTCGTCCCCTCGGTGGGCGGCGACGCCAGCTATTGCGCGCAGCGCTACCGCTCCTACGATCCCGCGTCGGGCACCTATCTTGGCTACGACGGCCTGCGTCATCCCTGCCCGTAATCCGGTCTGATCGCGCAAAGTTCTGAGAGCGGCGTATCCAGTTGCGCCGCTCTTTTCATTTGGCTAACAGGATTCCGTTGCATGTCGGCGCCATATGCACTGTTATGTACAGATAATGGGCCGATTTCTGCTCAAAATTTGATTGGGGATGATTCGTCCGGCCGCGAACCGGCGAAGGTGATGACCACGCCATTCCGGAGCGGACGTCATCCCGCATCTCCCCCGTGGTGATGACCCGATGATGTGCTTGAACACCGAAGTGTATCTCCAGCATCGCGCCAGTGTCGCGGCCGGCGAACCGGGCCTGAAGCCGGCGGAGGTCGTGCGATGGGTCTGATGAGGGTAGCCGTGGCGTCGCAACGCCTGACATTCGCGATCGGCCTCGGACTTCTGCTCCTGATCAGTGCGGCCTCGATCGCGATGGACGTCAAGTCGCATGCGGATGAGGTTTGGGTCAATCATACGCTCGACGTGCTGAAGAAGATTTCGGACCTCAACCTGCTCATCCGGCGTGCGGAAAGCGTCTCGCGCGGTTTTGCGCTGACGGGTGACCAGAGCCTCGCGAAGGAATTCGAGGACGTCAGCGCAAAGGTGCCCGCCGCGCTCGACCAACTGAAGGACGCGTTGAAAGACAATGCGAGCCAGCATGCACTGCTCGAGGAAACGCGGCCGATCATCGATCGCAGGTTGACCGCCAGCGCCGCGCTGATGCGCCGGCACGCGGAGGGCGACACTTCGGCCATCGCCATGGTCACGCCGAGCGCGCCCGGCCGCCAGGCGATGGAGCAGATCTCCGCCAATCTTGACAGACTCAACGCCGAGGAACAGCAGCTTCTGACGGTGCGATCGGCGCGATCGCGGTCGAGCGGACGATTGCTCTTGTCCATCGATCTCGCCGGCATCGCCTCCATACTTGTTCTCGCCGGCCTGCTCATGCGGGGGATGCATCAGTCACGGCGCGCGCTGGAACATTCACTGAGCGCGACGAAGGCGGCCAAGGAATCGCTCGAGGTGGAAGCCGCCGTGCGCAAGAAGCACCTCGGCGCGGCGCAGGAGGAAGTCCGCCAATCGGCCTCGGTTCTGGAAAGTACCTTCAACACCATGGCGGAAGCGGTGCTGGTCATCGACACCAAGGGCGACGTGATGCTGTCGAATCCGGCCGCCGAGCGGCTGCTCGGGCACCGCGAGGGCATGACGGTGGGAGACCTGTTGAAGGCGAACACGTTCTGGGAGCCCGACGGCGGGGCGGTCAGGTTCGAGGACAGGCCGTCGACGCGCGCGCTTGACGGCGAGCCGGTCGACCGCAAGGAGGTCATCATCCGTCCGACCGACGGCCGCCGGCCGGTTCATGCCATGGTCAGCGCCCGTCCGCTGCGCGATGCCGCGGGCAAGATCAGCGGCGCCTCCATCGTGTTTCACGACATCACCGACGTGCAGGAGACCGAGCGCAAGCTGCAGGAGGCGCAAAAGCTGGAAGCGATCGGCAAGCTCACCGGCGGGGTGGCGCATGATTTCAACAACATGCTGACGGTGATCGCCGGCACGATGGAAGTGCTGATGGACGAGTTGAAGGACCGTCCCGTGGCGCTGCGCACCGCGGCCCTGGTCAATCAGGCGGCCGACCGCTGCACTGAGCTGATCCAGCATCTGCTCGCCTTCGCCCGCAAGCAGCCATTGCGGCCGCGCAATGTCGACGTCAACGGCACGATCCTCGATATCGCCAAGCTGCTGCGCCCGACGCTCGGCGAGCAGATCGAGATCGACGCCATTCTGGAGCAGGATGTCGCGAACGCCCATGTCGATTCCTCGCAGCTCGCCAATTCGCTGGTCAACATGGCGATCAATGCGCGGGACGCGATGCCGCATGGCGGCAAGCTCTGGCTAGAGACGCGCAACGTCGTGCTCGACGAGGCCTATGCGCAGGCCAATCCCGACGTCACGCCGGGGCGCTACGTCATGCTCGCGGTCAGCGATACCGGGACGGGCATGACGGAGGAGGTGCGCGAGCGGGTGTTCGAGCCGTTCTTCACCACCAAGGGCGCCGGCAAGGGCAGCGGCCTCGGGCTCAGCATGGTCTATGGCTTCGTCAAGCAGTCGGGCGGGCATATCAAGATCTACAGCGAGGAAGGTCACGGCACCACGATCCGGCTCTATCTGCCCCCTGCCCGCATCCTGGAGGAGCTGGCCGCGCCAACGATTGCGCCGGTCCTAAGCGGCAGCGAGACCATCCTGGTCGTCGAGGACGATACGCTGGTGCGGAATTTCGTCGTCACGCAACTGCACAGCCTCGGCTACAAGACGATCGCCGCGGCCGACGGGCGCGAGGCGTTGACCCACGTGCAAAGCGGCGCGGCCTTCGAGCTGTTGTTCACGGACGTCATCATGCCCGGCGGCATCAACGGCCGCGAGCTTGCCGAGCACGTCACCAGGACCCGCCCGGGCACGCGGGTGCTCTACACGTCGGGCTATACGGACAATACGATCGCGCATCACGGCCGCCTCGACGAGGGCGTGCTGCTGCTGTCAAAGCCCTATCGCAAGTCGGAGCTCGCGCGCATGGTGCGCATCGCGCTCGGCGATCCCACCGAGGCCAGCCTCGCGGCGGTCACGAATTAGACGGGGCTACCACAGCAACTGCGTAACACCCCCCACCGTCATTCCGGGGCCATGCCAACGGGTCGCGCGAACGCGCGCCCGATGACAAGCTCCGCATGGAACCCGGAATCTCGAGGTTGTGGAGCGAGATTCCGGGTTCAATGCTCACGCATCGCCCCGGAATGACGGCGTTGTTGGTTGCTACGACCGCGTCGCCAGGGCGACGGCACCGAGCGTCAGCAGCAGCGCCGCGATCTGGCCCCGGCCGAGCGGTTCGTGCAACGCCAGCGCGGAGGCGATGACACCGATCACCGGGACCGCCATGGTCCCGATCGCCGCCACCGAGGCCGGCAGGCGCGCCAGCGCCGCGAACCAGCTCACATAGGCGATGCAGAACTGCCCCACCACGGAATAGATCAGGAGCCACCAGCCGAGCGGCGTCACGCGATCGAGATGCGTGGTCTCGATCGCAAGGCCCGCGATCGCGACCGGCAGGCAGCCGAGCCCGATCTGCCAGGCGGCGGCCGTGATCGGCGGCAGCCGGATCGGCAGCCTCTTCGCAAGCACGGTGCCGAGCGCAAAGCCGAACGCGCCGCCGAGCGCCATCAGGATGCCCGGCAGCTTCTCCTGGCTCGCGGAAAGGCCGTTGCCGCCCATGATCGACGCAAGCCCCGCAAAGGCCAGCAGCAGCGCAAGCGTGCGCAAGACCGACGGCTGCTCGCCGAGCACCGGCCAGGCCAGCATCGCCGCCCATACCGGCATCGTGTAGGCGATCAGCGCGGCCTCGCTCGCCGGCAGCCACAACAGTGCGAGCCCCATCAGGACCATCCAGCCGGTGACATTGAGCAGCGCCGCGAGCACGAGCCGCGGCCACACCTGGCCCGAGACGCTCAGGCTCTGTCCACGCAGCAGCGCAAGCGCGGCCAGCACCCCTGCCCCAATCACGCCGCTGACGCCGCGCAGCGTCAGCGGCGGCAATTCGCCGATCAGGAATTTGGTGACGGGCCAGTTGAATCCCCAGCCGATCGAGGTGATGGCGAGGAAGACCAGGCCCGCAGGCGCGATACGCGCACGCGCCTTCATTGGCGGCGATTTTGTCATGAGTTGCAGGAACCGGTGGGATAAATCTTCTCGTCCGAACTAATCCGACCCAGTTCAATTTATCCTTTATTTTACTGGGGATACGCGCGATTGCGACTCTAGACTAGTCCGATCTTGTCCCATAGCTTCCATCGCTGATTTGTACGTACGTTTGACTTAGCGGAGCAGGCGATGGGGCGGGCGACCAACAAACTATCAGTCAAGTTTACCGAAAAGCCAGACATGAAGCCCGGCCTGTATGGTGATGGCAACGGGCTCTATTTGCAGGTCTCCAATCGAGGAACGAAAGCTTGGGTCTTCAGATTTATGAT
>Ga0210406_10002384_pt1 | contig 21534 bp, 18 predicted proteins | sample IncBWC30MmetaG_FD_155454 | JGI IMG/M metagenome (GOLD analysis project Ga0210406, IMG submission 155454) | Forest soil microbial communities from Barre Woods Harvard Forest LTER site, Petersham, Massachusetts, United States - Inc-BW-C-30-M | ecosystem: Environmental > Terrestrial > Soil >... | reverse complement strand
CGGCGAGCAGGTGCAGCTCACGATCAAGACCGCGGCAGGCAAGGAGCTGATCGCGGCCAAGACGAAAATAACGGGACAAAAATAGAATGAAGATTGGTCGTTCAGACGAAGCTCGTGTGATGATTTTGTGGGCAGCCCCAATGGGCAGGCCGATCCGCTAATCCCGGCCGTGAACGCCGTGGCGGCGCCAGTGGTTGCTCAACACGCACGCGTATCCATATCAATTGCCGCGGTTCGCAAACCCGTTGGGTCTGACGACGCATCAATGGTCGTTCTGCGCGCGCGAGACCCGTGCGCGATGCGCGGACCAGCCAAGCAGAGGCCGGGTAGACACCAACCCCAGACACCTCCACAATGCGGGCTGACCAAGGTGAGCACGATGAGCGACGACCCAGCGCTTCAGCCTTCACACGACCGGTCGCAACCAGCCATCTCTTTTTTCCGGACCGGAGACCCGATCGTGCGCCGATCGCATTGCCGCTCTCGCCGACGACAATCAGGCACAGCCGCGCGGTCACGTCAGTCGGGTCGGGTAACGCTTAGCAGCATGAGGTGAACGGCCGGTCTCGGTCATTTGCGGGAGAGTTTCATGGCGATCAAGAACGTGGCCGATCTTGTCGTTGCAACGCTGGAGCAGGCCGGCGTCAAGCGAATCTTCGGGATTGTCGGTGACAGCCTGAACGGCCTCACGGAGGCACTGCGAAGGCGAGGCACGATCGAATGGGTGCATGTGCGGCACGAGGAGGCCGCGGCATTCGCGGCTGCCGGCGAAGCGCAGGTGACCGGCAGTCTGGCTGTCTGTGCGGGCTCGTGCGGGCCGGGCAACCTGCATCTCATCAACGGACTCTTTGATGCTCATCGCAGCCGCGTTCCGGTGCTCGCGATCGCGGCGCAGATACCGTCGGCCGAAATCGGTGGCGGCTATTTCCAGGAAACGCATCCGCAGAATCTCTTTCAGGAATGCAGCCATTATTGCGAGCTGGTCTCCGATGCGAGCCAGTTGCCCTATGTGCTGGAGAACGCGATTCGCGCAGCCGTCGGTCAGCGCGGCGTTGCCGTCGTCGCCATCCCCGGCGATATCGCCCTTCAAAAGGCGCCGCAGCGTTCGCCTTCGACCGCGCGCGGCCTCGCTCTTTCCGCACCCAGAATAGCGCCGGAGGCCGAAGAGCTGAAGGCGCTGGCGGCGATGCTCAACGGCGCGGAGCGCATCACGCTGTTCTGCGGCAGGGGATGCGCGGGCGCGCATGGCGCGCTGATGCAGCTTGCCGAGACATTGAAGAGCCCAATCGTGCATGCGCTGGGGGGAAAGGAACATGTCGAATATGAGAATCCGTACGACGTCGGCATGACCGGCTTCATCGGCTTCTCGTCCGGCTATGCGGCCATGCATGCCTGCGACATGTTGCTGCTGCTCGGGACCGATTTTCCCTACAAGCAGTTTTTCCCGACTGACTGTCAGATCGCGCAGATCGACATGAGGCCGGAAAATCTGGGCCGGCGCTGCAAGCTCGACCTCGGCCTTGTCGGCGATGTCCGCCTGACGATCGAGGCGCTGCTGCCGTTGCTCAAGACCAAGACCGAGCGGCGGCATCTCGACAATGCGATCGCGCACTACAAGAAGGCACGCGAAGGCCTTGATGCGCTGGCCCAGGGCACGCCGGGGCGCAAGCCGATTCATCCTCAGTATCTCGCAAGGGTCATCAGCGAGCAGGCGGCTGACGATGCGATTTTCACCGCCGATGTGGGCACGCCGACAATCTGGGCGGCGCGCTATCTCACGATGAATGGGCGCCGCCGGCTGATCGGCTCGCTGACGCATGGTTCGATGGCGAACGCCATGCCGCAGGCGATCGGCGCGCAGGCGGCGCAACCCGGCCGCCAGGTGATCTCGCTGTCGGGCGATGGCGGCTTCACCATGCTGATGGGCGATCTGATCACGCTCAATCAGATGAAGCTTCCGGTCAAGATCGTGATCTTCAACAACAGCGTTCTCGGCTTTGTCGCGCTGGAGATGAAAGCCGCGGGTTTCGTGGACACCAATGTCGACCTGAAAAACCCTGATTTCGCGGCGATGGCGCGGGCGATGGGCATTCAAGCCCGCCGGGTCGAGGATCCCGGCGACTTGCCGGCCGCGATGAAGGAGATGCTGGCTCATAACGGCCCGGGGCTCCTGGATGTCGTGACCGCCAAGCAGGAGCTTTCGATGCCCCCGACCATCACGCCGGAGGAAATCAAGGGGTTCAGTCTCTGGGTCGTGCGTGCCGTGATGAATGGCCGCGGCGACGAGGTGGTCGACCTGGCGAAGACCAATTTGCTGCCGCGATAGGCGGCTGCCGCTAATTTAGCCTCGCTCGCAGCAGCTAACGGCATTTAACAACACATAACGGGCAATTTCCGTCGCTCTGCGCGAATGTGTTGCCCACGAACGGACGAGCCTTGCTCGGTTCACAAAAGACTTGCTCGGTTCTCGAAAGACAAGACTTGGAGAAATCGACATGAGCAGCAATCAGACAGGCAGCGAAACCGCAACCGGGACCGCAACACCGCGAACCGTCGATACCAAGCTCGAAGTCGTGGTCATCCCGGTTTCGGATGTCGATCGCGCCAAGCGCTTTTATGGCGGCCTGGGCTGGAGGCTCGATGCCGACTTTGCCGCCGGCGACGATTACCGCGTGATCCAGTTCACACCGCCCGGCTCGCCGTGCTCGGTCATCTTCGGCAAGAACGTCACCGCAGCGGCGCCCGGCTCCGCCAAGGGACTGTATTTGATCGTCTCCGATATCGCGGTAGCTCGCGACGGCCTGCTCGGTCGTGGCGTCGCAATCAGCGAGGTATTCCATGCCGCCGACGGCGTGTACGCCGGCACGGACGAGCCCTTCTTGTTTGGGCGGCACCGGGTCGGCGGTGCGGACCCCGAGCATGGCAGCTACCGTTCATTCGCCTCGTTCAGCGATCCCGACGGCAATGGCTGGCTTTTGCAGGAGATCACCGCGCGATTGCCCGGACGCGTCGAGGCGGACACGACATTCGCCTCGCAGGCCGAGCTTGCGGCGGCGCTTCGTCGTGCGGCGGCCGCGCATGGCGAGCACGAGAAGCGGATCGGCCAACACGATGAGAACTGGCCGGACTGGTACGCGGAGTACATCGTCCGGGAGCAGGCCGGAAAGGAGCCGCCGGCATGAGCGGCGGCTCTCAAACCTTGGGAGTTCGACATGAGCATGAAGATGGCGCGGGTCATGGCGGCGGCGGCGCTGATCGCCGGAAGCATCTTTGCGGTGTCCGTGGCGCAGGCTCAGCAGGCCGGAATCAAGCGAACCGACCTGCAGCGGCACGATCTCAGCGTCCCCGGACGCGAGGCCGTTCAGGTGCGCGTCGACATCGACCCGGGCGTGGCGTTCGGCAGGCACACCCATCCGGGCGAAGAGATCATTTATGTCCTCGACGGCTCGCTTGAGTATGAGATCGAGGGCAAGCCGCCGATCACACTCAAGGCCGGCGACGTGCTCTTCATCCCGGCCGGAACAATTCATGCAGCGAAGAACGTGGGCAGCGGCACCGCGAGCGAGCTCGCGACCTATATCGTCGAAAAAGGCAAGCCGCTTCTCACATTGGTGAAGTGATCAGGGAGGTTCTCACACGCCCGCAGCCCGTATTCCAAGGCCACGCGCGGCAATATCGACGTTGCCATCAACCTGTTTTGAATCTGGGTCGTCTCTGTTCCCCGCGACCGTCACGTCGCGTGGGTCCAATTAACAGAAGGAGAGGGCATCATGGCCTTTACCATCAAAGTCAATGGAACCGCAAAAAGCGTCGATGTCGATGGCGACACGCCGCTGCTCTGGGTCCTGCGCGACGTGCTCGGCATGACCGGGACGAAATTCGGATGCGGCGTGGCGCTGTGCGGTGCCTGCACTGTGCACATCGATGGCGTCGCCACCCGCTCCTGCATCACCTCGATTGACAGCATCGGCGAGTCGCAAGTGACAACAATCGAGAGGATCGGCGCGACACCGGCAGGCACGAAGATTCAGCAGGCTTGGCTCGACCATGAGGTGGTTCAGTGCGGCTACTGCCAGTCCGGACAGATCATGTCGGCCTCCGCGCTTCTGGCGAGCAACGCGCATCCGACCGATAGCGACATCGACGATGCCATGAGCGGCAACATCTGCCGCTGCGGAACCTATGTTCGCATCCGCCAAGCGATCAAGCTCGCCGCACAGTCGAACCAGAAGGGAGGCTGACCATGATCCCCGATCGCATCACTTCCCGCGCATCCGATGCGGACCTGTCGCGCCGCGGTTTTCTGGCTGCAAGCGCGGCCGCCGGCGGTGGATTGATCTTGAGCTTGAGCCTGCCGTTCGGCCGAGGCGAGGCCGCCAGTCCCGAGGACTTCGCGCCGAATGCCTTCATCCGCATCGGCAATGACGGCCAGGTCGTGCTGACCATGCCCTATGTCGAGATGGGTCAGGGGACCTACACCTCGATTCCGATGTTGATCGCGGAAGAGCTCGACGTGAGCTTGAAGCAGGTGCGGCTTGAACACGCGCCGCCGAACGAGAAGCTCTATGCGAATCCGCTGCTGGGCGTCCAGGCGACCGGCAATTCCAACGCGATGCGCGGCGCATGGAAGCCGTTGCGCGAGGCCGGCGCGACGGCGCGGACCATGCTGGTCGCGGCCGCCGCCAAACGCTGGGACGTCGATGCAAAATCCTGCCGTGCGCAGGACGGCGAGGTGATTCATGAGCCGACCGGACGGCGCCTGACATATGGTGAGTTGGCCGCCGACGCGGCCAGGATGCCCATCCCCGGAAGCGTCGCGCTGAAATCACCTGACGAGTTCAAGCTGATCGGCACGCCGGCCAAGCGGCTTGATGCGCCCGCCAAGGTCAACGGCACCGCGGTCTATGGCATCGACGTGCGCCCGCCGGGCGTGAAGATTGCCACCTTGGCGCAATCCCCCGTGTTTGGCGGTCGCGTGAAAAGCTTCGATGAGGCGGCGGCAAAAGCCGTCAAGGGCGTGCGCCAGATCGTCCGGCTCGATGACGCCGTTGCGGTCGTGGCCGATCACATGGGGGCCGCAAAGAAGGGCCTGGCGGCGCTCAACATCGAATGGGACGACGGTCAGCACGCAAACCTCACCACCGAAGAGATCGCGCACCAGCTCGATCAGGCAACGCTCGGTCGGGGTGCCGTGGCGCAGAACATCGGTGACGCCGAAAAGGCCATGGCGAGTGCCGCCACCAAGGTCGAGGCGATTTACCAGGTTCCGTTCCTGGCGCATGCCACGATGGAGCCGATGAACTGCACGGTGCACGTCCGCAATGATGAGTGCGAAATCTGGATCGGCAGTCAGGCGGTGGCGCGCGTCCAGGCGATGGCCGCGAAGGCCGCGGGCTTGCCTGTCGAGAAGGTCATCGTCCACAATCACCTGATCGGCGGCGGCTTCGGCCGCCGGCTCGAAGCTGACGGCGCGGTCCGTGCCGTTGAGATCGCAAAGCAGGTCGATGGCCCGGTGAAAGTCGTGTGGACCCGCGAGGAGGACATCCAGCATGACATGTACCGTCCCTACTGGTTCGACCGCATCTCCGCAGGCCTGGATGACAAGGGCAGGCCCGTGGCCTGGAACAATCGTTTTGCGGGCTCCTCGGTGATCGCGCGATGGCTGCCGCCCGGTTTCAAGAACGGCCTCGATCCCGACTCGACGGAAGGCGCGATCGACCTGGTCTACGACCTGCCGAACTTGCACGTCGAATATGTGCGCGCCGAGCCTCCGGGCATTCCGACCGCATTCTGGCGCAGCGTAGGTCCCTCCCATAACGTCTTCGTCACAGAAAGCTTCATTGACGAAATGGCGGCGGCGGCCAAACAGGACGCGGTCGCCTATCGCAGGTCGTTGCTCGACAAGTCGCCGCGCGCCAAAGCGGTGCTCGATCTCGCCGCGGCGAAAGCCGGCTGGGGACAGGCCTTGCCCAAGGGACGCGGCCGTGGCGTCTCGCTGCAGTTCGTCTTCGGCAGCTATCTGGCGCAGGTCGCCGAGGTCGAGGTTTCCAAGGAGGGCACGGTCCGTGTCCACCGTGTGGTCTGCGCGATCGACTGCGGCACCGTCGTCAATCCCGACACGGTGCAAGCGCAGCTTCAGAGTGGTATCATCTTTGGCGTCACCGCGTCGCTCTATGGCGAGATCACCCTGAAGAACGGGCGCGTCGAGCAGAGCAACTTCGATACGTACCAGATTCTGCGCATCAACGAGGCACCGGCGATCGAGGTTCACGTCGTCAAGAGCCAGGAGCCGCCCGGCGGGATGGGCGAAACCGGGACATCGGCGATCGTGCCCGCCATCGCCAATGCGATCTTCGCCGCAACCGGCAAGCGCCTGCGCAAGATGCCGGTCGACAGCAGCGTGCTGAAACAGGCGGTTTGAGCCGATCGACGCCGCGCGAAAACTTGAAGGGGGCCGGCGGACAAACTGCCGGTCATTGAAAACGTGTAGGGCGCCGGCCGGAGACGTCGCTATGACAGAGGCTTACGAGATCGTCGACCACGACCATGACGTTGTCATCGTCGGTGCCGGCGGGGCAGGAATGCGCGCGGCGCTCGGAATGGCCGCATCGGGCCTGAGGACGGCCTGCGTCACCAAGGTGTTTCCGACGCGCAGCCACACCGTGGCGGCGCAGGGCGGCATGGCGGCCTCGCTCGGAAACATGGGCGACGGCGACAACTGGCGCTTCCACATGTACGACACGGTCAAGGGGTCCGACTGGCTCGGCGACCAGGATGCGATCGAATATATGTGCCGCGAGGCCGTGCCCGCCGTGCTCGAGCTCGAACACGACGGCGTTCCCTTCTCGCGGACCGATGATGGCAGGATCTATCAGCGTCCGTTTGGCGGCCAGACCATCGGCTATGGCAAGCAGATGGCGCAGCGCACCTGCGCGGCGGCGGATCGTACCGGCCACGCCATCCTGCACGCGCTCTACCAGCAATGCCTGAAGCGCAACACCGCGTTTTTTGTGGAGTATTTCGCGCTGGATCTCTTGATGGACGATGATGGCGCCTGTCTGGGCCTGTTGGCCTGGAAGCTGGACGATGGGACGCTGCATCGCTTCCGGGCGCATCGCACGGTGCTGGCGACGGGCGGCTATGGCCGCGTGTATTTCTCCTGCACCGCCGCGCATACCTGCACCGGCGACGGCAACGCGATGGTCCTGCGTGCCGGCCTGCCGCTGGAAGACATGGAGTTCACGCAATTCCATCCAAGCGGAATCTACGGTTCGGGCTGCCTGATCACCGAAGGCGCACGAGGCGAGGGCGGCTATTTCACCAATTCGCAAGGCGAGCGTTTTATGGAACGTTACGCGCCGACGGCCAAGGACCTCGCAGGACGCGACGTCGTCTGCCGCGCGATGACGATCGAAATCAACGAGGGACGCGGCTGCGGCCCGCGGAAGGACTACATCGAGCTGCATCTGGAGCATCTCGGCGCGGCCATCCTGCATGAGCGCCTGCCCGGGATCAGCGAGACCGCAAGGATCTTCGCAGGCGTCGATGTGACGCGAGAGCCGATCCCGGTTCTGCCGACCGTCCACTACAACATGGGCGGTGTCCCCACCAATCTGCATGGCGAAGCCGTCACCAAGCGCGACGGCAATCCGGAAACGACGGTCCCGGGACTGATGGCGATTGGCGAGGCGGCTTGCGTCTCGGTTCACGGCGCCAACCGGCTCGGATCCAATTCGCTGCTTGATATCATCGTGTTCGGGCGGGCCGCGGCGCATCGGGCGATCGAAACGCTGCGCCCCGGTACCGGCCACGCGCCGGCTCCTGAAGTGGCGACGGACCGCGCCATCGACCGGTTCGATCGGATGAGATGGTCAAAGGGCAAGACGGGGGCCGGCACGATCAGGCTGGTAATGCAGCGGACCATGCAGCAGCATTGCGCGGTATTTCGCACAGGCCCGCTGCTGAAGGAGGGCGCGGGAAAGCTCTCTGGCGTCATCGAGATGATGCGCGCCGATCTTTACATCGCCGATCGTTCGATGATGTTCAACAGCGATTTGGTCGAGGCGCTTGAACTCGACAACATGTTGGCGCAAGCGAGCGTCAGCATCCAGTCAGCCATTGGCCGGACGGAAAGCCGCGGTGCTCATGCGCGCGAGGATTTCCCGAAGCGGGACGATCAGAACTGGCTCAAACATACCCTTTCCTGGCGCGATGAAGACGGCGGTGTCCGGCTTGACTATCGGCCGGTGCATCTGCAGCCATTCTCCAACGAAGTGACGACGATTCCGCCCAAGGAACGCGTTTATTGAAGGAACGCGTTTATTGAGACGAGTTTATTGAGACGAGTTTATTGAGACGAGTTTATTGACGGTGCCTCCGCCGGCAGATGTCCTGTGCTCCGCGAAAGCGTGATGATTGGGTCAGCAGATGTGACCTGTGGACAAGTCAGCGCGCAGCATCGAGAGCCATCGAAGTCGCCAAGAAGACGTAGCCAAAAAAGACCTGGCCAAGAAAAAAAGAGCCGCCCAGTTCCCTCCGGGGCGGCTCCGACTTTATCGAGTTTATGAGGTCAGCCCCCAAATCGTCCGTCTTTCCTGCGGCCGTGATGGCAGCTCTCATAAAGGGGGCGAGAGGGTTTGGCTGTGACTCGAAAAACACATCCACAGGTTTGAACAGGCCAGAGTACCGTCAGAAGAGACCGGGACTCAGATCGATCCACAGTCATATCGATCCGTGTCATATCGATCCCGTGTCATATCGATCCCAAAAGACGCGACAACGAGGCCGAACAGCAGACCGGCGCCGCAAGATATTGCGATCGCTCTGAGGATCTCGGCACTGATCTCGATACCTGACGCCGGGTTAAGGACTTAGCTCCTGCGGTCATTAGCTAATGTAGTCATTAGCTAATGCGTCACGGTAAGCTCAAGCTCCAGAGTAAGCTCCAGAAATGCTCCCGAGCATTTCCGCAGCTTGCTCTGCCAGCGGTCCTGCATGAGGCACTTCACAGGAACCGGAGCCTTTTGCGATGCACCCAGGCCTAAGCCGATCTCGCGATTACCGCTGATGGCCTAAACCGATTCCCAGCTTCAATGCTTTCTGCCTCAGAGATCCTTCCGATCTTTTCATCAGCCTGGCGATTTTCGAGACTGGTGTTCTCGCCTTCGAATGCTGCCTGAGCACTTTGACGTCAGATGCTGTGTATGGTTTGCGGGCTGGTTTCTTCGCCTTAGCTTTGGCCAAAATTCAATCCTCCTGAACGCGAATGAATGTACATAACACGCTTGCTCCAATCATCAAGCTACCATGGGTCGTCAGACGTTCACTTGTGCTATCTGCTCGTTGCCAGGGGCCGGAGTTGTTATTATCACTACTTAGTCGAAACTGAAAAAGGGCTCTATTCCAGCTTGTCTTCCGGCGACGTACAGATCAAGAACGTCAGCACGCCGCCGTGAGCGCGGCGGCCATGAATATCAGCACAGTGGGCAACCGTAGAGCGCTGCTACGCGGCCGGTCGCCGGCGGCATGAGCGCCGCGCCCAAGAAAAAGGCGAGGAAAAAGGCGAGGAAAAAGGCGAGGAAGAAGGCGAGGTTGATGGCCCACAAAGTAATAGACCCAGGTGATTTCGCGCGCGTCTGAGGTGGCATGGCGCAATCAGCCGCTATCACATCCAGGTTGACGGCGGGAATTGTCCTCAAGAGGGTCGAGAGCATGTGGCCACAGGCCAATGCCAGCAGAGCAGGAGGCGCGTGCGGGTATTGGCTCCCGCATCTTATGATGTCATGTTATGAGGTCATGTCGTGGCTCAGCTTCGCTCAGATCGCGTCTCTCGCCGGTTCGATTGACAGGCGGGCCTATTCGGTCACATGGACTTCGGCGGTGCCGAGTCCTTCGACGTTGAAGCGATAAGTTGCGCTGTCCGAAGGAAATACGGTCTTCATCACGCTTCCGGTCATCACAATTTGACCAGCCTTGAGGGCCTCACCCCGGGAAGCGAGCTGTCCGGCAAGCCATGAGACGGAATTGAAGGGATGTCCAAGAATGTCCCGGCCGTGCCCTTCGCCGATCGGAGCGCCATCCTTGGTCGCCTTGCCGAGCACGGCCTCGAGGTCCGGCCACTTCGCCGCAAAAGCCGCAAAATCGGTCACAACAATGCCGGCATTCCAGGAATTGTCGGCGACGAGTGAACGAACATCGAGATTCTCATAGGCTGCATTCCGATCATCGACCACTTCGATGGCTGCACACACGCCGTCGATATAAGGCGCGATGGTCGCGGCGCTGTACGGTGTCTTCGTTGCGGGGATGTCGGACTTGATGCGGACCGCAATCTCGAATTCGAGGCCGAGCCGGCCGAAACCGGCACGAGATATCGTGGTCCCCGAACGGTGAACGCGTTTGGCCAGAACGACGCCTGCGATCGGATGATCAATTCCGCAGAAGCTCTGCATCGGAGCCGACGTCAGTCCGACCTTATAACCGGCGGTCGCGCCTTGCTGCGCGCGGAGCAGTGCCACAAATCTGTCCTGAATATCGTAGGCGTCCGAGATCGTGGCAGGTCCATCCTGCGGGCCGAACGGCTTGAACGGTGTGTTTGTCTCGTGCTGCGTGAGCAGGGATTCGGCGGCGTGCCGCGCTGCAATTTCCTCCATCGTCTCTCCTTTTCTTGGAATCATAGCGCGCCGACTGCGGCCGTCAAATGACGCTTTGCCCGTCGAGCCGATGCCCGTCGAGCCGATACCCTTCGACCCGATCCGGCGCAGCTCGCGGTTCGATCCGAAACGGACCTACCGAGGTCGGAGGGGCTGACGAATTCAGGTCACGCCACGCTCAAGCCGCCGATTCCAGCTAATTCGTTAACTCTCTGCTCATCCGTTAACGATCTGTTAACTATCACGGCCTAGCCTGCACTCATCGTCCGGTCATCAGCCGAGTACCGCCCGGTTTGTTCCTGGAGAGTAGCCGATGCCCATTGAGACGCTGACATATGCCGCCTTTGGTGCCCGCCTGAACATCTCGCCGGGGGCCGCCCGTTCGCTTGCCAAGCGGCTGAAATTGCCGCGCTCGCATTCGGATGATGGTAAAGCCTTGGTGAGTGTCGACCTTGCGGACATACGGCATACGCCACGCCCGCCGCTTCCTCGCCAGCCAGACAGCCTCGCTTTCCTGACGGCAAAGATCGAGGCTTTGCAGGCGGAGATCGCGCGGCTCGAAGCACGGGCCGCCCTCAACAGGGCGGATTACGAGCGCGAGCGCGAGCGCGCCGATCGGCTGATGGTCGAGCTGCTGCAAGCGACGGCCGAGACCATGGCGGCCAAGGAGGCGACTGCGCGGCTTGAAGGCTCTCTGCGCAGCGGTGGCTGGGCTGGCGGCGTGATCGATACCCAGGGACAGTCTGGGCGCCGATTGGGGCATCAAGCTGCGGACCTTGTGGCCGCGGACCGCAAGGCGTGTCGGTAGCAATAAAAGGCTTGTCGGTAGCAATAATACGCGTCCTCTCATTCCCCAGTTCGCGGGAAAAATCGTGAGGCAAGAATGACCAGCATCGCCGATGTTCGCGAGATGAAAGCCCGTATTATCGTGTTTGGTGTCGGTGGCGCCGGCTGCAACGCCGTCAACAACATGATCGTGGCCGGACTGCAAGGCGTCGAATTCATCGTCGCCAATACCGACGCACAGGCGCTCACCTCATCGAAGGCCAACCGCATCATCCAGCTGGGCACTCAGGTGACCGGAGGCCTTGGCGCCGGCTCGCAGCCCGAAGTCGGCCGCGCCGCGGCCGAAGAGGTCATCCAGGCGATCCGCGATCAATTGATCGGCGCACACATGGTGTTCGTGACTGCCGGCATGGGCGGCGGTACCGGCACAGGGGCGGCGCCTGTCATAGCCAGGGTGGCGCGAGAACTCGGCATTCTCACAATCGGTGTCGTCACCAAGCCGTTCCACTTCGAGGGCCAGCGCCGCATGCGCTTTGCCGAAGCAGGCATCGCGGAACTCTTGAAGGCGGTGGACACCCTGCTCGTCATTCCGAACCAGAACCTGTTCCGGGTCGCCAACGAGAAGACTACATTCGCCCACGCCTTCGCCATGGCCGATCAAGTGCTTTATTCGGGAGTTGCCTGCATCAGCGACCTTATCGTCAAGGAGGGCCTGATCAATCTCGATTTCGCCGATGTTCTCGCCATCATGCGCGAGAAGGGCAAAGCCATGATGGGCCGGGGCGAGGCTTCCGGCGAGAAGCGCGTGCTCGATGCCGCGGTGGCCGCGATTTCCAATCCATTGATCGAGGATCCCTCGATCAAGCGCGCCAGCGGCCTCATCATCTCCATCACCGGCGGCAGGGACCTGATGTTGTTCGAGGTCGACGAAGCCGCAACGCGCATTCGCGACGAGGCCGACCCCGACGCCAATATCATTGTCGGCGCCACTTTTGATGAAAGCCTGGAAGGTATCGTCCGCGTCTCGGTGGTGGCGACCGGCATCGACAATCTTGGTACGGGGCGCCAGGCGCCGCCGGCGGAGGGCTCACTCACGCAGCTCGCCGGCCGGCTGCGCAATGATGGCCGTCGTATCGATGACCGCATCGAGCGGGCTGCCCCGCTGCCGCAATTCGAAAGTCCGCCACTCCGCCCGATGGCCCGCCACGTGGAAGCGCAACCGCCAAGGCCCGTTTCGGACTATGCGCGCCAAGCGGCTCCGCAGGGCCGCGATCCCTACGGCCGCTCCTCCGCGATCTACAAATCGATCAAGGAAAACGTTCTCGACATACCGGCCTTCCTGTCCCGCAAGGCCAATTGAGCCGCCGAACGAGCCCGCGCTCCAGTGGCCACGGGCTTTCGCTCGAAAACGCTCTAGCTGAAGGTCCTTCGACCGACCCGCTGACTTTGCGGATACGGCTTGCGAACATTCTCGAAGAACATCAGGGCAACAAAGCCGATCACCGGCCCAGGCAGCAACAGCCACGCGACCGCGGGTCCGATCGAAGACCAGCATGCAAGGGACAGCTTGATCGAAACGACGGTCAGGAGAAAGCCCGTGCCGTTGAGGAGCGCCAAGGTGCTCGCAACCTGGTCGCTCTCGCACGCACCCACCGCAAGGGAGGATAGTTGCGGAGAGTCCGGTATGACGAACAGGCCCCACAGGAACAGCACGAGCAGCAGGATTGGTCCGTCGTGAATGAGCGGAACGACGGCACAGGCCATGGCCGAACCTGAAAGGGCGATCAGCGCGATAACGCGGCTTCCCGCCTTTTTGCTGATGAACCCGCCGATGATGCTGCTCAGCGTGCCCGTCGCAATGATCAGGAAAGCCAGCAGTGAAGTCGGCGGCGAATCGTGCGGCGCCGCGGCAACCACCAAGAGCGGCACCAACGACCAGAATGCGTAGAGCTCCCACATATGTCCGAGATAGCCAAGCGCGGCTGCGCCGAGCTTCGGCCGCTTGAACGCGTTGATCGCGGCCGGGATGTCGATCCGCAGGCGACGCCCGCATTGCATCGCGGGACCATCGCCTATCACAAGCACAATCAGCGCGGCGGCGCAGGCCAGCAGGGAGGCGATGATCATCGTGCTGTGCCACTCGTAGCCGGAATCCAGATAGCGGATCAGATGCGGAAACGCGGTTCCCAGCGTTAGCATCGCAACGAGCCAGCTCAAGACACGGCCGGCGGAATCAGGATTCCAGCTCACGACAAGCTTCATTCCGATCGGATAGATGCCGGCCAGCGCCATGCCGGTGGCGAAGCGGCAAATCAGGATCGGCTCCAGCGTCATGGGTATCATCGCGATGGCTGCATTCGCCGCGGCGCCGAACAGCGCGGAGAGTGCAAAAATGCGGCTGGCGCGAAAGCGGTCGGCAAGGCCGCTGAGGCCGAGCAGCAGGGTGCCGGTCACGAATCCGATCTGAACGGCTGACGAGAGGTCGAGGGGCTCGCCGGCCGGTCGCCCCAGCGACGCGGCGATCTCAGGGGATACGGCGGTCGCGCTGAACCAGAGGCAGGTGCCGAAAAACTCCGCGACGATGACGGCTGCTTGCGAGACGGCGGCGCGGCGAAGAGCATTTCTTTCCATACCTCCGTTCCTCCACGAAATATTAATATATGCAAATCACAATAATTGCAATTGACAATCAAATTCGCGTTGGCCTAGCCTTGAATAGGCGCACGTGGGTCCGGGTGCCCCCGCTCGCGCTCGAAAAACTCGCGCTTAAGAATTCGAGTGGAGGAAGCGATGAAGAGTGCCTATGGGCGAACGGTGCCCGCGCCGCGGATCGAATTGACGCATGTCGAAGCTGGCTCTCCCATGGGAGAAGTCCTGCGCCGCTACTGGCAGCCCGTGTGCCTGTCCGACGAGCTCACCGACGTGCCGAAGAAGCTCCGGATTCTCTGCGAAGACCTGGTGCTGTTCCGCACCGGCAGCGGCGAGGTCGGTTGCCTGGACCCCCATTGTGCGCATCGCGGGTCCTCTCTCGAATTTGGCCGCATCGAGAAGAACGGAATTCGCTGCTGCTATCATGGCTGGCTGTATTCTCCGGATGGCCGCGTGCTTGAGATGCCCTGCGAAGCGGCGGGGACCTGCGAGCGGATGAATATCGAGCAGGCGGGCTACCCGGTCCGGGAGTTCGGCGGCCTTGTCTTTGTTTATATGGGACCGCCGGGGAAGGAGCCTTGCTGCCTCAACTCGACGTCCTCGATACGTCCAGGGGCGACGTCCAGCTTCGGGGCCTGCGCATCTGGGGCGATTATGCCATCGGTTACGTCCGCGACTGCAACTGGCTGCAGCATTACGAAAATGTCGTCGATCCCTGGCACGTGCTGGTTCTTCATCAGGCGATCAGCGGAGACCAGTTTGAAAGCGCGATGATGCAGGGCAAGGGCGACATCTCGTTCGAGCTGACGAGTCTCGGCGTGCGCTACAAGATGACGAAGGTACTGCCGAACGGAAACACGCTCATTCGCTGTTCGGAATGCGTCGTTCCGAACATCGCTCTGATCCCCAACATCCGCGAGAAGGGCGTTGACCTCGTCGAGGAGGATCGTTGTTCGGACGTGACCTGGGTGGTGCCGATCGACAACGAGCATGTGATGGCGCTCAGCATCGTGGCATGGCCGCTCGAGAACGGACGTCCGAAGCAGGATTGGCGGCCGGGGACGGATACGGTGTCGGATATCCGGCCGGGCCACGAGACGAGCCGCACCTATCGCGAGAGACAGCTACGGCCGGATGACCTTGAAGCCCAGGAAAGCCAACGGCCGATCGCCATCCACGCGCTTGAGCGATTGGCCGGCTCCGATGTCGGCGTCGCGCGGCTGCGCCGCCTGCTTGCAGAGCAGGTGAAGAAAGTCGAGGCTGGCGAGGATCCGATGAATGTGTTTCGTGATCCGGCAACGAATGTGCGCATCAAGACAAATGCGTGGAATTCGGTCGTCCCCGAGCTTGAGCTTTCCGGCACTTAGTGATTTGAGCGGCACGGGGTGCGAGACAATGATAGCGACACGGCAAGGGGAAAGCTGACAAATCGTAGATCAACGCAAGTCGAGGCGCGACGCATTCGATGCCGAGCCCTCGTCGCCGGTCCGGCTATAGAAAAACAATAAATGTTGCCCGGACCGGGCATGTGCCGACAAGGCCCGCGCACAGGCCAGCGTGCTGACCGTTCTGGAGGAGGAAATCATGCGCAAATGGAATTGCAAAAGGAATTGCAAATCGGATTCTTGGCGTTCCGGCCGAAAGAGCCCGTGGCTTCTTCGCCATGTGGGATTGATTGTTTTTGGACTGTTGGGCCTGCTTGCGACGATGCCCGAGGCTCGCGCCGACGAACCGATCAAGATCGGCGTCATCACCTCCCGCACGGGAGTCTTCGCCCTCTATGGAACGGCCGGCGAGCAAGGCGTGCGCCTGGCGGCCGAAGAGATCAACAAGTCCGGCGGTATTCTGGGCAAGCAGATCGAGCTGTTGCTCGCGGATACGAATTCGAAGCCGGAGGAGGCGGGGAGGTTGTTCCGCGAACAGGTGGCGCAAGGCGCGTTCCTGATGATCGGCAACGTCGCGAGCGCTGAGTCCGCCGCCGCGAGCACGCTCGCGAAGGAAAGCAGGATTCCCTTCTTTACCGTTGGCGGCTACGGCCGATTCCTGACCGAGGATGCCGGACACAGATATTTCTTCCGGCTCGCGATGAATGTGCGAGGTTTTTATACGCCGCTTGCGCGGGAATTGGCGAAGAAGCCGCTTCGGAAGTATTGTACCATCAACAACGATTACGAGTTCGCCCGTGACTTGAACCGCAGCACGCTGGCTGTCATCCAGGAAGGCGCGCCGGACGTGCGCGTGCTGGACGGCTGCGAGTTCTGGGTGCCGCTCGGGACAACGGATTTCGCCTCGTATATTACGGCCATCATGTCGAAAGGGCCTGAAGTGGTGCTGTTCAGCGGATTGGTCGGGCCGAGCGCGCGGGCCTTTCTTGCGCAGGCGAAGAGCTTCGGCCTCTTCAAGACCGTGCTCGGTGCTCACGCCTCGATGGGCAATCCCGCCAACGCGACCGGCGTCCGCGAAAAGGACATGCCGGAAAACATCTTCACGGCAGGCGATTATCCCTATCCGCCGGTCGACACGCCGTCCAACATGATGTTTTTCAAATCCTACAATCAGCGCTGGAATGCTTTGCCGATGTCGGAGTCCGCAGCCGGATATACCACAATGAAGTTCATCGCCAAAGCGATCGAGAAGGCCGGCAGACTGGATCGGGAGGCGTTTGTGACGGCGGCGGAAGGCCTGGACATCGAGTCGCCGGCTGCGGGCCGGATTACGCTGCGGCCGTTCGATCACCAGAGCACTCATGGAGTCTGGACGGGCAATCTGGCCTGGGACCCCAAGGATGATCGCGCCGGAATGAGCAACGTCGCCTTCATCGAGTCGTCCGCGTTCCTGCCCACGGAAGACACGGTCGGCAAGCTTCGCGCAGCCGCGGCCAGCCGATGACAGCCCGCAACGCGACTCACAGCACGGCTCACGATACGGTTCACGACACGGCTCTTTGGGGACGCTGATGCTTTGGCTGCAGTTCATGAGCGGATTGCAATCGGCGGCGATTCTGTTCCTGCTCGCCGCCGGTCTGTCGATCATCTATGGCGTGTGTCATCTCCTGAATCTTGCGCATGGCTCGTTCTTCATGCTCGCAATGTTTCTTGCCTACTCGATCACGGAGAAATTCTTCTCCAACAGCGACACCGGCTTTCTCGTGGCGTTGCTGGTCGTTCCGCTTCTGATCGCGATGCTTGGGATTGTCGTGGAGGTGCTGATCTTCCGGCACCTTTATCAGGCGGATGTGCTGGTTCAGATCCTTCCGTCGATCGGCCTGATCTTTCTGATCTCCGATCTCGTGCGTGGCGTCTGGGGTCTTGAGTCGCGATCCATCGACACGCCGTCCTGGTTCTCCGAACCGGTCGCCGTGTTGGGCGCTTACATTCCGGGCTATTACCTGTTCATCATCGGAACGGGAGCGCTGGTGTCGGTTCTTGTCTGGTTTCTGGTCAATCGGACGCCGTGGGGCTTGCTGGTGCGGGCCACGGCCGCAAACCGCGACGCGGCATTGGGACTGGGCGTTGACGTCCGCTGGATGTTTACTTCGGTCTTCGGCTTGTCCACCTGGCTTGTGGGTCTGGCCGGCGTGTTGATACTGCCGCTGGCCGGGGCAAATCCGGGGTCCGATCTCGATGCCTCGGTCGATGCCTTCGCCGTCGTCGTTATCGGCGGGCTCGGCAGCATCTGGGGCGCGCTGGCATCCGCCATGTTGATCGGAATGGTCAAGGCCTTCGGCATTTTGATCGTGCCGCAATTCACCATCGCATTCGTGTTCATCCTGATGGCGGTCGTCCTATTGGTCCGGCCTGCCGGGCTGTTCGGGAAGCTGAACCGATGACGAGCACGTCCGAGGTCGTGTTGCCTGCAAGCTCTCCGGCGCGGCTGCGCCATGCGGGGATCGCGATGATCCTGGCGGCGGGCGTTGCGATCGGTGTTCTCGGCAGCGAGACGCTGCTCGTCCAGGCGACCGACATCCTTATCTTCGTCTTGTTCGCGCTGAGCCTGAACCTTGTCGTGGGGCAGTCGGGCATGGTGTCGATGTGCCATGCGGCGTTCTTTGCGGTCGGCGGTTACGTCTTCGGTGTCCTGCAGGTTCGCTATGGCTGGACCGGCGCCGGGGGAGCCGCAGCGGCGGCCGTCCTCGCCATTGCCGCGAGCATTGTGCTGGCATTGGGGATCGGTCTCTTGATCACGCGCGTCAGTCATGCCTACTTCATCATGCTGACGCTGGCGCTCGGGCAGCTCGTCTACATCGTGATCTGGAAATGGCATGCGATGACCGGTGGCGATGATGGCCTGATCGGCATTCCCGGAGTCGCGGCATTGCAGGACACGCGGACCTTCTACATGGTCGCGTTTGTCGTCGTCGTGAGCTGCACGGCGCTGCTGTTCGGGATCGCCCGTTCGGCATTCGGCCATGCGCTGACCGCCATCCGCGACAATCCGCTGCGTGCCGCCTTCATCGGCATTCCGGTGCGATCATTCCGGCTCGCGGCCTTTGTACTGGCGGCAGGCTTTGCCGGACTGGCCGGTGTCGGCCAGGCCATCTTCCATCGCGGCATGTTCCCGAACGCGGCGAGCTTCATCACCTCGGCCGACGGACTTGTCGCGGTCGTTCTCGGCGGAACGCAATGGTTTTTGGGACCCGTCGTCGGAGCGATCGTCTTCAAGATCCTTTCTTATGGACTGCCTCATCTGACGCAATATTGGCTGAGCTGTCTGGGCGCCGTGATCATCGTCGTCGCGCTCGCTTTTCCCGGCGGCATGCTCTCGCTAGCGGCGCGCTTCGATTCGAGGATGCGGAAATGAGCGAGGATGTGCTGCTCCGCGTCGTAAACATCTCGAAGCGGTTTGGCGGCCGCGTGATCGTGGATCAAGTGAGCTTCGAGGTGCGCCGGGGCGAGTTCATGGCCATGATCGGGCCGAACGGCGCGGGCAAGACGACGCTGTTCAACCTGATCAGCGGAGGCGTCCGAAGCGAAAGCGGGCGCATCTTTTTCAAGGGACGCGATACGACGAATCTGCGGCCGGATCTTCTTTGCAGGAGAGGCCTCAGCCGTACCTTTCAGATCAACAATGTGTTTGCGGGCGCCAGCGTCCGGGAGAACATCCGTCTCGCCATCATCGCGTTTCGTGGCAAGAGCTGGGATATAGTGACGCCATCCAAAGGGCTGTTCTCGGATGCGGTCGAGCAGATGGCTCTGTCCGTCAAGCTGCACGATCAACTGGATCGCTCCGTGCAGGAGCTCGCCTATGGGGACCGGAGGCGGCTGGAATTGGCGATGGCACTTGCGGCCGAGCCGGAACTGATCCTCCTGGACGAGCCCACATGCGGCGTTCCGCTGGTGGAGCGGGGGCCGCTCATCGAACTCATTCAGAGCACGATGGAAAGACGTTCGATGACGGCGCTTCTCATCGAGCACGACATGGACATCGTCTTCTCGGTCGCCGATCGGATCGCCGTCATGCACCGCGGAAGGCTGATCGCCGACGATACGCCGGACGCGATCCAAACCAACGAGAAGGTTCACGAGGTTTACCTTGGAGGAGCCGCGGTTGCTTGAGATTTCTGCATTGCGTGTTGGATATGGTCAGGGCGATGTGCTGACCGGCGTCTCGTTCGATTTGCAGAAGGGCGTGGCCGGCTGCTTGCTTGGACGCAACGGCGCGGGAAAAAGCACGGTGATGCGGGCGATCATGGGATTCCTGCAGCCGTCAGCCGGCGACATCAGATTCGGCGATGTGTCGCTCGTCGGCAGGACGCCCGATCGCGTGGCACGATCGGGCATCGGCTACGTGCCCGAAGATCGCGGCATCTTTTCAAATCTGAGCGTGGAGGAAAATCTTCGCGTGACCCGGCCGTGCGGCTCCAATCCGGTGAATCTTGCGGCGATCTACGATCTTTTTCCGATCCTGGCAGAGCGCCGCAAGCAGCCTGGCGGGACGCTGAGCGGCGGCGAGCAGCAGCTCCTGAGCATCGGCCGTGCCCTGATGGGAGGGCCAAGCCTGCTGCTGCTCGATGAGCCGTCCGAGGGGCTCGCGCCGCTCATTGTGCGATCGCTCGGACGCGATATTCGCCGCTTGAGGGAAGCGGGAATGACGATTCTTCTGGCGGAGCAGAACATCGAGTTTGCGCGCAGCATTTCCGATGCGGTGTTCGTGCTGGATCGCGGCCAGATCTGCTTTCACGGAACGTTCGAGGAGCTGGAGCGCGATCCGGAGCTCAAGAGCCGCCATTTGTCTGTTGGGCACGCAAAGCCAAGGGTTGCCTGAAGGCCGCGCTTCCAAACGGCGGCGTTGTCAGACGTCGAGCTTGAGCTTTGCGGACCTTGACCGCGAAACACAGATCATCATGGAGCGGCCCGACTGCCGTTCAGCGGCCGACAGCACGGAATCCCTGTGGTCGATGTCGCCGGCAAGCACCGTCGTTTCGCAAGTCCCGCATACGCCTTCGCGGCAAGAGGCCGCGAGGCAAACACCGTTTTCTTCGAGTGCGTCCAGGATCGTCTGGCGAGGTCCGACCTTGATGATCCTCCCGGTCCTGGCGAGTTCGACGTCGAAGCCGGTATCGCCGGCATGGAGAGCGGATTCGATCGGCGCAAATCTTTCGACATGCGGCGCCGCCAGCCTGCAATCGCGCGCGATGGCTTCTGCGGCGCTGATCAGCGGCTCGGGTCCGCAACAATAGATGGCGCCGTTCGGGTCGGAGCCGCGGATCAACTCGGGCAGCGGCAGCAGGCCGCACTCGCTTTCCGGCAGGATCGCGATGTTGCCTTTGAACCTCTCCAGCTCTTCGAGGAAGGCCATGCTCGTCCGCTTGCGGCCTCCATAGACGAGCCGCCACGGCGTCCCCTGCGTCGCGACCTTCGCGATCATCGGCAGGATCGGTGTAATGCCGATTCCCCCCGCGATGAAAAGGTATGACGGCGCGCGGGCAAGCTCAAAATGATTTCGCGGTGCGGAAACCTTGATTGAAGCGCCCGCGTGAGCCTCGTCGTGAAGATATCGCGATACGCCTTTCCCATCTCGCTTGAGCAATGTTGCGATCCGCCACGTCCTGCGCGGCTCTCCGCCGCACAATGAGTATTGCGATGTTAGGCCGGCCGGCGTCGTGACGTCGATATGCGCGCCCGGCGTCCAGCGGGGCAGGGGTTCTCCGGCCGGATCGTGCAGCAGGAACGACTTGACGTCCTCCGCTTCCCGCCTGGTGCTCAAGATCGTGAGCCGCTTGCTCTCGAACATCCCGCGCGCACTCCCTTGTTTGGTCACGCCGATCTGCATCGCGGCGACTTTGGCCAGCCGCGGGCGACGCTCCTCAATTAAGCGTTAATTAATTGCATATTGCAATTATAGTGTTTGGCTAATAATATCGCAACGGCGGTCAAGCCAGTGGCAAGCCAGTGGCAAGCCAGTGGCAAGTCAGTGGCAAGTCAGTGGCAAGTCAGTGGAACGAGAG
>Ga0210406_10002383_pt1 | contig 21543 bp, 17 predicted proteins | sample IncBWC30MmetaG_FD_155454 | JGI IMG/M metagenome (GOLD analysis project Ga0210406, IMG submission 155454) | Forest soil microbial communities from Barre Woods Harvard Forest LTER site, Petersham, Massachusetts, United States - Inc-BW-C-30-M | ecosystem: Environmental > Terrestrial > Soil >... | reverse complement strand
GCCTCGGTGGCCGCGAACAAGTTTCGAGGTATTCGCGCCGGCCTGTGCCACGACACCTACTCCGCGCGCCAAGGCGTCGAGCACGATCACATGAATGTGCTGGTCCTGGGAGGTCGCGTGATTGGCCAAGCGCTGGCCCGTGAACTCGTTGGCGCATTTGTGGGCGCCAAACAGTCGCAGGAGGAACGGCACCTTCGCCGCCTAGCCAAAATTGAAGCCATTGAAGCGAAATGCGCTGTGGAACCTTCGAAGAGTCCAGCAGCCGGCTAAGGAATTTGGCGCATAGATTTGCAAGTAAAGAAAGGTAGCCAGCAAAATGACAACGGCAGCACTGAGCATTCCCAAAGAAGCAAATCCGCTGAGAGGGCTCTCTGATTTTGGGCAGTCCGTCTGGCTGGATTACATTCGCCGAAGCTTGATCACCAGTGGAGAGTTGAAGCGCCTGGTTGTGGAAGACGGCTTACGTGGGGTTACTTCGAATCCAGCGATCTTCGAGAAGGCAATCGTAGGCAGCACCGATTATGAGTCGGTGATCGGGAGCAAGGAATCGGCCGGCCTGGATGCCAAGGGTCTCTACGAAAAAATCGCCGTCAAAGACGTTCAGGACGCTGCAGACATCCTGCGTCCCGTATATGACGAAAGCAAACGCCACGACGGCTACGTGAGTCTCGAAGTCTCGCCGTTGCTGGCGAATGATACGGCCGGGACGCTGCAGGAAGCGCGGCGGCTCTGGAAAGCAGCGGGTCGTGAAAATCTCATGGTCAAGGTTCCGGCCACTCCCGAGGGCATCCAAGCCGTCCGCCAACTGATCAGCGAAGGCATCAACGTCAACGTCACCCTCCTTTTTTCGCGCGACGTTTACGAACAGGTCGCAAACGCTTACACCGAAGGTCTCTCGGCGCGTGCGGCTAGCGGCGCCGATGTGAGCCGCATCGCCAGCGTAGCCAGTTTCTTCGTGAGTCGCATTGACTCCCAGCTCGACGCCCAAATCACGAACCAACTGAAAACCGCGACCGATCCGATCCTGCGTGCCCGCCTAAGCGGCCTGCTCGGGAAAGTCGCAATTGCTAATGCCAAGCTCGCCTATCACCGCTTCACCGAATTGTATTCGGGAGAGGCCTGGGCGGCCCTGGCCAAAAAGGGAGCGCAGCCCCAGCGGCTGTTGTGGGCGAGTACCAGCACAAAAAACCCCGGTTATCGGGATGTCGTCTATGTGGAGGAGCTGATCGGCCCTTCGACGGTGAACACGATTCCTCCTGCGACTTTCAATGCATTCCGGGAACACGGCAGGCTTCGCATGAGCCTGACCGAAGACCTGGAGAACGCTGCGGACACCATGGAATCGCTGGAGCGTGCCGGCATCTCGATGAAAACCGTGACAAGCACTCTTTTGCACGAGGGCCTGCGTCAATTCGTGGACGCGTTCGCGCAGCTCCTGAAAGCCACGGGATCGCGGAAAGGCCGGGAATCCGCAGCGAAGATCAATTCGGTTTCCTACTCCCTCCCGGCGAAACTGTCGGCCGCCGTAGACAGCGCGCTCGCGGATTGGGCCAAGAACGACAAGGTGCGGCGTTTGTGGCGAGCCGACGCCTCGCTTTGGTCTGGAGCCGACGAGAATCACTGGCTCGGCTGGCTTGGCATCACCGATGACCAAGTGGCGCACAGCGCCGCTCTGACTTCGCTTGCCGCCGAAGTAAAGCAAGCCGGATTCAAGCACGCCCTTCTGCTCGGCATGGGAGGATCGAGCCTTTGCCCGGAAGTCCTGCAGCTTACCTTTGGAAAGATAGAAGGATTTCCCGAGCTGCATGTCCTCGACTCCACCGATCCCGCGCAGATCAAAGCCATCGAAGCCAAGATCGATCTGAAGAGCACGCTGTTCATGGTCTCCAGCAAATCCGGCGGCACGCTCGAACCGAACATTTACAAACAATATTTCTTCACGCGGGTCAAGGAAGTCGTCGGTGAAAAGGAAGCAGGGAATCGCTTCATTGCGGTTACCGATCCGGGTTCGAAGATGCAGCATGTGGCCGAGAACGATAGGTTCCGGCACATCTTCGCCGGAGTACCCAGCATCGGCGGGCGTTATTCCGCACTATCGAACTTCGGTATGGTCCCGGCCGCGGTCATGGGGATCGACATTGTGAAGCTCCTGAACCGCACAGAGGAAATGGTTCATGCCTGCGGCGCCACCGTACCGGCGACGGAGAATCCTGGCCTGGTCCTGGGCGCGATCCTCGGGACTGCAGCGAACAGCGGACGCGACAAACTGACCATCATTGCGTCTCCCGGTATATCGGACCTCGGAGCCTGGCTCGAACAGCTTCTCGCCGAATCCACGGGAAAAAACGGCAAAGGAATCATTCCGGTGGACCGTGAAAGCGTGGCCGGGCCCGACAACTACGGCACGGATCGCGTATTCGCCTATCTCCGCCTCGAATCGGCGCCCGACCAATCGCAAGACGTCGCCGTTGCCGCCCTCGAGAAGGCAGGCCACCCGGTAGTGCGCATCGCCGTGCAAGATCCCTATGCCATCGGCGAAGAATTTTTCCGCTGGGAAATTGCTACAGCCGTGGCGGGTTCGATCATTGGGATAAACGCCTTCAACCAACCTGACGTGGAAGCAAGTAAGGTGGCAACCCGAAAACTCACGAGCGAATACGAAGCAACCGGCAAGTTGCCTGCCGAAGAGCCGTTTTTCGAAGGCGACGGGGTGAAGCTCTACGCTGACGCAAGAAACGCAGACGCCCTCAAGCAGGAAAAATCGCTTGCCGAGATTCTGAAAACTCACTTCGCGCGCGCTGGCCAGGGAGACTATTTCGCTCTGCTCGGCTACATCACCATGAATCCCCAGAACGAGGCTGCTCTACAGGCCATTCGCCACAGCGTGAGGGACAAGAAGAAGGTCGCGACGGTTCTTGGATTTGGTCCGCGCTTTTTGCACTCCACCGGCCAAGCCTACAAAGGTGGACCCAATACCGGCGTCTTCCTGCAGATCACCTGCGACAACGCCGTCGATCTTCCCGTTCCCGATCAAAAGTACACCTTCGGCGTGGTCAAAGCTGCACAGGCCCGCGGCGATTTCACAGTACTTGCTGAGCGCGGGAGACGCGCCCTCCGCGTGCACCTCGGCAAAGACCTGAAAGCGGGACTCGCAACGTTACAAGCGGCAGTTGGCCAGGCACTCGCATAAAACGGTGAGCTATTCAGAAGCGCAGAAGCGGACAGGAGAAATATCGATGCAACTGGGAATGATCGGGCTGGGAAGAATGGGAGCCAACATGGTGCGCCGGCTCGAACGAGCCGGACACCAGTGTGTGGCTTTCGACCGCAGTGCAGAGTCTGTAAAACAAGTCGCCCGCGACGGCGCGACTGAAGCCACTTCACTGGATGATCTGGTGCGGAAGCTGCAGCGGCCGCGCGCCGTATGGCTCATGGTACCAGCCGCCGTGGTGGACGCCACGCTGAAGGAGCTGGTCAGAAAGCTCGAACCCGGCGACATCGTAATCGACGGCGGTAACTCGTATTACATCGATGACATCTGCCGCGCAAAAGAACTGGACGCGAAATCGTTGCATTACGTCGATGTAGGGACCAGCGGTGGTGTCTGGGGTCTCGAACGTGGCTATTGCCAGATGATCGGCGGCGAAAAGCAAATCGTCGCGCATCTCGATCCACTTTTCAAATCTCTCGCGCCCGGGCGCGGTGATATTTCGCGCACACCCGGTCGCGAGAAAGTCCCGGGAACCGCGGAAGAGGGCTACCTGCATTGCGGTCCATCGGGCGCCGGGCACTTCGTGAAAATGGTGCACAACGGCATCGAGTACGCCTTGATGGCCGCCTATGCGGAGGGACTCAACATCCTCAAGCACGCCAACGCTGGAAGCGGAATTCGCGAAGTCGATGCAGAGACAACGCCGCTCCGCAGTCCTGAGAACTATCGGTACGACTTTCCTCTCGCCGATGTTACCGAGGTATGGCGCAGAGGCAGCGTCGTGGCCAGTTGGCTCCTCGATTTAACCGCCATTTCTTTGTTGGAACAGCCGTCCCTTGAAAAATTCTCGGGCAGAGTATCGGATTCCGGCGAGGGGCGCTGGACCATCCTTGCAGCCATCGAATCTACAGCACCGGCGCCCGTGCTAACAGCAGCACTCTTTCAGCGCTTTGTCTCTCGCGGGGAAGACGATTTTGCCGACAAGCTCCTGTCCGCCATGCGGTTTCAATTTGGCGGGCACATGGAGAAGGCGGCGAGCGCCAAGTAAAACGAGCCGTGGCAAATCAAATAAGGATCGGATGAATATGACTGATACTTTGCATGAACAAGGACAACAGCCAAGCCCCTGCGTTATGGTGATTTTCGGCGCCAGCGGCGATCTGACAAAACGCAAGCTGATTCCGGCGCTGTGCAATTTGGCCAAAGGCCGACTCCTCTCTCCTCAGTTCGCGGTGATTGGCTTCTCCTACAATTCAATGACCACGGAAGCCTTTCGCGCGCAGCTCAGCAAGGACATCAAAGAGTTCGCACCCGAGCCGATCGATAGCCGTCTCTGGGACTGGTTTCTCGAACGAACCTATTACGTGCAGGGAGATTTCCAGGATTCCGCGGCGTACGGAAGGCTCCAGGCACAAATTGCGGCGGCGGAAAAAAACCACTCCACGCAAGGCAACCGCTTCTTCTACCTGGCGGTGTCTCCGAAGTTTTTCGCTCCCGTGGTGAAGCAATTGGGGCAAGCCGGACTCACGCAGGAAGAGGACGGCAAATGGGCTCGCGTCATCGTGGAAAAGCCTTTCGGAAGAGATCTGGCTTCGGCAAAACAGTTGAACCGCGACCTCAAGCAGATCCTCGATGAACAGCAGATCTACCGCATCGATCACTATCTGGGCAAAGAGACCGTGCAGAACCTGATGGTCTTCCGTTTCGCGAACAGCATCGCGGAGCCTTTGTGGAACCGAAACTTCATCGATAGCGTGCAGATTACGGCTGCTGAGACGGTCGGCGTCGAGCAGCGCGGCGGCTATTACGAGACTTCAGGGGCCCTGCGCGACATGGTTCCTAATCATCTCTTCCAGTTGCTTTCGCTGACGGCCATGGAGCCACCCATTTCGTTTGACGCGGACGCCGTGCGCGACAAGCAAGCGGAGATCCTCCATGCCATTCAAGTTCCTAAGGCAGAAGACGTGGGAAGCATGGCGGTTCGCGGGCAATACGGCCAGGGAGCGACAGGAGCAGAACAGCTGCCCGCCTATCGCTCCGAGCCCATGGTTTCCGCCGCTTCGAATACCGAGAGCTATGCCGCGTTGCGGCTCGAAATCGATAACTGGCGGTGGGCCGGCGTGCCGTTCTACCTCCGTACCGGTAAGCGCCTCTCGCGCCGCACGACCGAAATCGCCATTCAGTTTCGCCGTTCTCCCTTCGTTTTATTTCGAAATACTAAGATCGCCGATCTGCAGACGAACCGGTTGGTAATTCACATCCAGCCAGACGAAGGAATTTCGCTGAGATTCGGAGCTAAGGTTCCGGGCCCAGTGATGCAGCTCGGCCTGGTGAACATGGAGTTTGATTACGCACGCGACTTCGGACGTTCCCATAGCACCGGGTACGAACGGCTCATGTACGACTGCATGATGGGCGACGCCACGTTGTTCCAGCGCGCGGACATGGTCGAAGCGGGCTGGAGAGTGATTCAACCCGTTCTGGATGCGTGGTCCGCCCGTCCGGCCAAGTGCTTTCCGAACTACGCCGCGGGAACCTGGGGGCCCGCAGAAGCCGACGAATTACTGGCTCGCGATGGGCGCACCTGGCGAACGATTGGGGAAGAGCACACACCGCCTGCCCCAACCGAGCTAGCGGAAACCTTGGCGCGGGCGACCGCAGGAGTGAAGTAGACCATGAGCAGCAAGCGAGAAATCAGAGTCTTGGCGGATGCCAATAGCATCGCACAAACGGCCGCTGCGGAATTCTTGGAGGTGGCGCGAGGGGCCGTCCAAGGGAAAGGCTCGTTCAGCGTCGCACTTGCCGGTGGTTCCACGCCGAAAGCTCTGTACGGACTACTCGCCAGCAACCCGCTGCTGCAGGCAAGAGTACCGTGGAACAAGATCCAATTTTTCTTCGGCGATGAACGGCACGTACCCCCGGACCACGCGGAGAGCAACTTTCGCATGGCCAAGGAAGCAATGTTCGCCAAAGCCCCGATTGATCCGAAGCAGGTGCATCGCATCAAGGCTGAGAAGCGAAACGCCGCGGAAGCTGCGATGGAATACGAAGACGATTTACGCGCGAGTTTCGGATTGGCTGCAGACCAGTTGCCTGGTTTCGATCTCGTGCTCCTGGGGGGCCCGGAGGGGCACACTGCTTCTCTGTTTCCCGGCACAAAAGTTTTGCAGGAACAACGCCGGCTGGTCGTCAGCAACTGGGTGGGCAAACTCTACACAGATCGCATCACCCTCACGCCGCCGGTCTTGAACAATGCGGCGCGGGTCATCTTCATGGTGCACGGGGAGGAAAAGGCGCCTGCGTTAAAGGCGGTGCTCGAAGGACCGTACGAACCAGAGCAACTCCCGGCACAGTTGCTCCGGCCGAAGCTGGGGAAAGTGTTGTGGCTGGTTGATCCATCCGCGGCCAGCATGCTCGTTCCACAAGGGAAAGGTGCAGTCTAGGAGAAAATGATGGCTACCAGTGCACGCACTACCGTTCTAACCCACTTGGGTGCGAAAGCCCGGGCCTTACTAGAATTTCATTCGCCCAAAATTCCCAAGGAGCGGCTCCACCTTCCCGGCCCCGATTTTATCGACCGCGTTTGGGCCGCGTCCGATCGGAATATTCGTGTTCTGACCAATCTGCAGCGGATCTATGAACACGGCCGTCTCGGTAAGACGGGCTATCTATCGATACTTCCCGTCGACCAGGGTATTGAGCACTCTGCAGGGGCAAGCTTCGCTAAAAACCCGGACTATTTCGACGCGGAAAGCATTGTAAAGCTGGCCATCGAAGGTGGATGCAACGCTGTGGCTTCAACCTGCGGCGTCCTCGGCGCGGTCGCACGCAAGTACGCGCACAAAATCCCCCTGATCATGAAGTTGAATCACAACGAATTACTGACCTACCCCAATAAGTTCGACCAAGTCTTTTTCTCCACGGTGAAGGTAGCGTACGATATGGGCGCAGCTGCTGTCGGGGCGACCATCTATTTCGGCTCAGAGCAGAGCGACCGCCAAATTGTCGAGGTCAGCAGGGCCTTCGCGCACGCGCATGAGCTGGGCATGGGTACGATCCTCTGGTGCTACATGCGCAACAGCGCATTCCATAAGGACAAAGACTACCACCTCTCGGCGGACCTAACCGGCCAGGCAAATCATCTGGGCGTCACCATCGAGGCCGACATCATCAAACAAAAGCTTGCCGAGAACAATGGCGGCTATCAGGCCCTCAACATGGGCGACTCCAGTTACGGAAAGTTCGACAAGCGTATTTACACGGACCTTGCCAGCGATCACCCCATCGATCTTTGCCGCTACCAGGTGGCCAATTGCTTCATGGGGCGGGCCGGTCTGATCAACAGCGGCGGAGCCTCCGGAGCGAACGATTTTGAGGAAGCCGTCGTTACGGCGGTGATCAACAAACGGGCCGGTGGCACCGGGCTGATTTCAGGGCGCAAGGCATTTCAACGGCCGCTACAGGATGGGATTCAGCTGCTGAATACGGTTCAGGACGTCTATTTAAGCCCTGAAGTCACGGTGGCCTGAGGAACTAAGCAGTACAGGAAAGTTGCGAGAGGGTTTCTTTCCACAAGGGAGAGAACCGTTAGGAGGAGCGTTGTCAAATCGGTTGCAAGGAAAGGTAGCCGTCGTAACCGGAGGCGATCAGGGGATTGGCCGCGCCATCGCGGAGCGCCTCGCATGCGATGGCGCGGATGTGGCGATCTGCTATCGCAAGAATAAACAGGGTGCGGATGAAGTCGTGGAGCGAATCACATCTGCGATAAAACGCCGCGCCGCGGCCTTTCAAGCGGATATCGGCAAAATTTCTGATGGCCAAGAGTTCATCAAGGAGACTGTCGCCAGCCTCGGCAAGGTCGATATCCTGATCAATAACGCGGGTCTGGAGAAACGGGCGGATTTCTGGGATGTGACGGAAGCGGATTTCGACGCCGTTCTCAATGTCAACCTCAAAGGGATGTTTTTTGTAACGCAGGCCGTGGTGCGTCACCTTCGGCAAGAGAATCGGCCGGGGAAAGTCATCAATATCAGTTCGGTCCACGAGGAACTCCCGTTCCCGCATTTTTCGTCCTATTGCGCGAGCAAAGGCGGAATCAAGATGCTGACGCGAAACCTGGCGATCGAGCTTGCGCCGGACAAGATCACGATCAACTCCATTGCGCCCGGGGCCGTCGAAACGCCGATCAACACAAAACTCCTGAATGATCCGGTAAAGCTCAGAGAGCTGCTTGAGAATATCCCGCTTGGGAGGCTCGGGAAACCGGAAGATGTTGCGGGTTTGGCCAGTTTTCTGGCTTCCGAGGAATCCGACTACATTACGGGATCAACGTTTTTCGTCGACGGTGGTTTGTTGTGGAACTACCAGGAGCAGTAGCGCGAATCGGCATGAATGGGATTGGAAGAGGCCGGGCTCAAGCCCGGGAAGCTAAGTCGAATACGAACGAACGAGGTCAAAAGATGGCATCGAAAAATGGACGTGCAGCTCAGCCGATCAGGATGGTAATAGCGGATGTCGATGGAACGCTGGTTACGCAGGAGAAGGTGCTGACAAAGCGCGCCGCCCGTGCGGTCCTGAGTCTGCACGAAGCGGGAATCCAGTTCAGCGTCACGAGTGGAAGGCCTCCCCGCGGCATGGCCATGCTGATCGATCCGCTGAAACTTACCCAACCGCTGGCTGCGTTCAATGGCGGCGTGTTGATTGAGCCCGATCTCAAAACAGTGGTCGACCAGAAGTTTCTACCAGCGGGAGTGCCGGAGAAAGTGATTGAGGCCATTGAGAATCATGGTTTGGACGTGTGGGTGTACACGGACACGGAATGGTTTGTACGCGACCCGAATGCAGCACACGTCGCACGCGAGCAGTGGACGGTAAAATTTCCTCCCACCGTGGTCAAAACATTCGCCGGCCTGCTCGGCCGCGTCGCCAAAATCGTCGGCGTGAGCGACGACCTCGACCGCGTGGCCAAATGCGAAAAAGATGTGCAGCAAGCCGGCGGCACGCACATTTCCGCGGCCCGCTCGCAACCTTACTACCTGGATGTGACGCATCCCAAAGCCAATAAGGGCGAGGTCGTGCTCTCGATTTCGAGGCTACTCAACATCCCGGCCGCGGAAATCGCGACTCTCGGAGACATGCCCAACGACGTTCTGATGTTCAAGAAGAGCGGCGTGAGCATCGCCATGGGCAACGCCAGCCGGGAAGTTCAGGCCTCCGCCACTTACGTGACGTCCACAAACGAGGACGAGGGATTCGCAAGGGCAATCGAGAAATTTGTATTGAACGCCCACTCGGCGAAAGTCTGACGGGAGACATACCAGCTCGCATGCCCTGCATTCTTCCTCTGAAACGCATACCCCGGCTTGTCGCTCTGCTTGCTGCCGCGGCTTTAACGTCCAGAGCACAGGAACCAGTGGCTCAGCAAAACGATCTGCAAGAGCAACTCCAGCAGCTCAAGCAGCAGTACGAGCAAACGACGCGCGAGATGCAGGATTATGTTCCCCACGATCTTCAGCTTGGGGGTGGCAGAGCTAGGTCCTCTGACGGGAACTGGATCCGGCCTCCTGACAATGGCCATTGTGGGTGGGGCCGTCCTGCCCGTGATCCAGGGGGTAATTGCCGATCATGTAGGGATTCACCACGCATTCTTTCTGCCACTGCTCTGCTACCTTTATATAGTGTTCTACGGGCTCAGCGGATCGAAGCCGAACAGCGCGCGGTACGCCAAGGTGTAAGCGCGACACGATCCGAGTGGGTGCGATGGCCGGTTTTGCTGCACTCGGCGCGGAACGCAGTGGCGGCGCAGGCTTCGTTGTTGGCGGAAGCGTACTGAGCGCCGATCACGACCTTGGTCGATTATGCAGTCCTCGCCGGGCGCGGCGCTCGCGGTTTCCTAGCAGCGTTTTTTGGGAACTGCTTTGGGCGCGGTTGGGGCGATAGCGGCGACCTATTTCGAGCCACACGCGCTCCTATTCGCGTGTAGCGTTCTCTTTCTGGGGCTGATTTTGCGGTCTCCTGCGGTTGGATCAAGCTTCCTATCGTTTTGGCGGTATAACGCCGGCGATCGTGAGGTTGGTGCCGAGGGCGGGTCCGGCATGGCAAGTCGCGTTTGATCGGTTCGCTGAGGTGTCCATCGGGATCGCGATGGCGGTGGTCTTGACGGTAGTGTGGCCGGATGGAAAAGTCGCGCCTCCGAACAAGACTTGAAGTGTTGCACGAAGAAATTTTAGGGGGTAGCGACTGGAGCTATGCTCGAAGCGGCAAAGAGTTTACTTCTGGTTCTGAGCGCGCTCTTTCCCATCGTGGATCCGCTCGGGGGCAGCCCCTTCTTCCTGGCGCTGACCGGGGAGTACGCGCCGGAGGCGCGAAAAGCATTGTCATGGCGAATTGCCATGAACAGTTTCGTCCTGCTGGTTGGATCGTATTTTGTTGGGACTTACATTCTGGCATTTTTCGGGATTTCGTTGCCGGTGGTGCAAGTCGGTGGAGGGTTGATCGTCGTCGCGACGGGATGGACGTTGCTGAGGCAAAAGGACGATGAAAAACACGACGTACACAGAACGGTGCGGCCGCAGGACACTTTCCGCCATGCGTTCTATCCTTTGACAATGCCCTTAACCGTTGGACCCGGGTCCATTTCCGTGGCGGTTACGCTAGGAGCGAACGCGGCCCACAGTCACGCGCTGCATCCCTCGACTATCGTAGCGGCACTAGTGGGCTGCGTGTTGATCGCGCTCAGTATTTTCTTGTGCTACGGATTTGCTGACCGGTTGGAGCGATTCTTGGGAGCCACGGCCATGACGGTAATCGTACAACTGTCGTCATTTCTCCTGGTTTGTATCGGAGTACAGATTACGTGGAACGGGATGAAGGCGTTAGTGGAATCACTGACACTTCACATTGGCTGAGACCGTTTACAGCGGCGCGGGCGGATTCGAGGAGTCGGCTGGCGCTTTCGCGAGGGCTGCCGTGCTCAAAGATGGCGCTGCCCGCCACGAGGATCTCGGCGCCAGCGCACACGATGTTTGCGATTGTGTCGTGATGCACGCCGCCGTCTACTGCAATGCGAAAATTGAGCCCGCGAGATTGGCGGATTTCGGAGAGGAGCGCAATCTTTTTGAGGGACGAAGGGATAAAGGATTGACCGCCAAAACCGGGATTCACGCTCATCACCAGAACATGATGAACCAGAGGAAGAACCTCGTCGAGGGTGTGGACTGGAGTGGCGGGGTTTATTGCTACGCCGGGTTTGCATCCATGGGAGGCGATGAGACGGAGCGTGCGATCGAGATGGACACAACCTTCCTGATGCACGGAAATCCAATTAACGCCGGCTTCCGCGAATGCGGGGATGAATTCGTCGGGTTGTTCGATCATCAGGTGACAATCGAGGGGGACCCGGGCGACCTTGCGAAGAGAGGCGACCACGGGCGGGCCGACGGTAAGATTAGGAACGAAATGGCCGTCCATGATGTCGACGTGGAGAACAGTGGCTCCGCCCTGGACGGCGGCTTGCACATCTTCGCCGAGCCGTGCGAAGTCAGCAGAGAGTATGGAGGGAGCGAGTTCGATCATGGGAATGTTGATTCGGCCGCTGGCGGATCAGCTGGCCAACTGGGCTTTAGGTGCCTCGACGTGTGTCATTTTTTCGATCAGGCGGCGGGTGATCCTATCGCCTCGGAGGCGGCCCACGGGGCGAGGATCGTCTTTGCTTTTGACGACCGGCAACCAGGAGATGCGGTGATCGAGCATGGTGGCGGCTGCGCCGACAAGGGAATCCTCGAGAGCGACATAGAGGGGATTTTCGGGCAGAAGGTCAGCTAGCTTGCGCTCGCTCGCGTCTTCGCGCCCATCTGTCGGAGTGAGCGCGATGCGGGCGATCATTTGATACAGATTGTTACGATCCAGAGTTCCCCACAGGCGCTGCTTTTCGTCAACGACCAAAAGATGACCGGTGGCACTTTCATTGAGAGCCTTTATCGCGTCCGCGTACCTGGTTTCTTTACTGAGGAGCTGGGCGGGAAGCGGATCGAGGAGGGACGCGAGCGATTCCCCTTCCAGGATAGACTTGCTGATCGGTAAGCGGCGCCAAAAGTCGCCGGAGCGTTGAGTGACGGCTTTTGCGAGCAGATCGCGGAGCGGTGCGAAGGAACCTGCAAGTTCTGAGAACAGGGCGCTGCCAACTTGACGGAGACGGACAGCAGAACGAGCGCGGATGCTCGTTTCGTGGGGGCGGTTTCCTAACAGCGCGCCTTCGCCGAAGAAGTCACCTTTGCCCAGGACGGCGACAAGTTTTGTGTCCGAAGTTTGTGAATTTTTTTGCACAACCTCTACCTGGCCCTCTTCAATGATGCTGAAGACACGCGCGGGTTCGCCTTGGAGGTGAATGAAATCGCCGGGCCGGTAATACGCGTGAGTGGCTTGTTGTGTTGTGTCCGTGTTCAGGAAGCTGAGATCGCGGGGAAAGAGGACGTCCCACGACCAGTCCAGGCCGACCTTGATCCGGCGAGACCACGTGGGAAGTTTCAAGAGGTAGACGCCGCGCCAGAGTAACCAAGCGATGAAGCCGGAAATGTGCACGCCGAGCATTTCCGTGACAGCCTGATAGCCGCCGATGGAGCAGAGCTGACCAAGCGCTTTGAAGCGGAAGGGTTGCGTGGGCTCGGCTTTCAAAATCCGAACGACATTGAGCGCCGCTTGGCGACCCTGGCGCTCCGCAAACTGACCTGTGGGTGCAGCGGGTTTGTTGTCGAAGGCGTTGATGATGTACGCGCAGTCGCCGATAGCCCAAGCATTGGTTTGTCCTTCGATGCGCATTTCGGGAGTGGTGCGAATCCGCCCGCGCTCTTTTGGAACATCGAGAGCTTGCACAATGGGAGAGATCGCAGTGCCGATGGTGCAGACGACTGTGGCGCCAGGCAGCATGCGTCCATCGTTGAGTTCGACACCCTGATGCGTTGCGGCAACCGCGCGCGTATTCAGCAGCATGGTGATTCCGGCTTTTTCCATCTTTTTACGGGCGAATTCGCGGAGTTTGGGTGCTACTTCGGGCAGGATCTGGTCCTGGGAATGAACCAGGCTGACAACCACATCTTTCTTGCGGAAATTTTGATAAAAGCGGGTGCTGCTCCGGACAAGTTCATTGATTTCGCCGGCGACTTCCACGCCGCTGAAGCCGGCACCCACGATGATGAAGCTGAGATGCCATCGGCGGAGATTGGGATCAGTGGCGGCTTCGGCGGATTCCATTTGCCGGACGATCTGCTGGCGAAGCTCGACAGCGTCGCTCATGACCTTGAAGGCGAAAGCGTGGTCGCTCATTCCGGGGATGATGCCGAGATTGCTTTCCGCTCCACAGGCGACGACAACATGGTCGTAGTGCAAGCGCGTCAACGCGCCGTTGCCATCGTCGAACTCAATTTCTGAGGAGGAAAGATTTATCCTTTGCACACGCTCGGTCCGGCACTCGATACCGGGGAGCATTTGCCGTAAAGGGGCGGCTGCTGCATCCGCATTGATCGAAGCTCCGGCTACGTCCGCGAGGAGCGGATGAAATACCATGTGGTTTTCCCGGCTGAAGAGAAGAATATCGCACTCGGACGCGCGGAGTTTGCTGCGAAGAGTCTTTGCGAACTGAACGGCGGCGAAGCCTCCACCGACAACGACTACTCTTACTGGGTTCACTTGCTTGCTCCTATCGCTTGCCTAGATACAACGGAAAACTTTGCAGTTCTCATGGGCTCCTCCCATGAGTGTGATGCCGCACGGGACATTTCGACGCTCAGGTTCAGGATACGGAGCCGAGAATTGCGCGTATATCGGGAACGTGTGAACCGTATTCGAAATGAGCGGCGAAATTGCGTCCCCGGCGCAGACTGTCGGCCCCACGCGGGCTGGTAGAATTCAGTCTTCCCAATGGTCCTCTGGCGGCGCGATGCCCATGCGCTTCATTTTGTAAAAGAGCGTGGTGCGCTTTAAACCGAGTCTGGCGGCCGCCCCTCGCGGACCACCGAGCTTCCAATTCGCGCGCTGGCAGGCAGCGAGGATCTCCCGCCGGACTTTATCTTCCAGCGTGGGATTTGCAATCTCCATCGGTGCTGGCTCGTATTTCTCGACTGGTGCCGGTTCGAAGACTCCGTCACTGGAAAGAATTACGGCACGGGCAACGTAGTTTTGTAACTCCCGGATGTTCCCAGGCCAGGAATGACGAACGATGGCGCGCATGGTTTCTTCGCTGATGGTGTCGATTATTTTGTCCATGGAGGTGGCGAACTGTTCGATGAAGTAGCGCACAAATTCCGGAATATCCGCTTTTCTTTCACGCAGCGGCGGCAAAGAAACCGGGAAAATATTCAGGCGATAGTACAAATCCTCCCGGAATTCACCGTCACGGACCATCTGCCGCAGATCTCGATTGGTTGCCGCGACGACACGAACATCGACGCGCGTGGTACGGGTGCTGCCTACGGCCTCGAACTCGCGCTCCTGGAGGACACGGAGCAGCTTGGGCTGAAGCTCCAGCGGCATGTCTCCAATTTCATCAAGAAACAATGTGCCTCGGTCCGCCAGTGCAAATCGGCCGACATGCGAATTGACAGCTCCGGTAAAGGCTCCGCGTTCGTGCCCGAAAAGCTCACTCTCGAGAAGACCGGCAGGCATCGCCGCACAGTTCACTTTGACCAGATTCCGGCCGCGGCGCGGGCTGAGCTCGTGAATCGCGCGCGCGATAACTTCCTTGCCGGTCCCGGTTTCGCCGGTGATCAAGACGGTGGCGCTGGTTGGCGCCACGGCCTCGACTTCGGTGAGGATGGAGCGGAGGCCGCCACGGCGCCCCACGATCGTTTCCAGGAACGAAGCCTCGGCGCGCTCCCGTGTGCGCACAATGGATTCATCAGGACGATATAGTGTGGCGCTCAATAGAGTGGTGCTCATAGTTGCGTTTCCCCCGTTTTCGTTGGTTTGCGTAACTGCAGTTGCGATCATCTTTTTCTCTCACGCACAGCGTTGCAAATTTCGACGTGAGGTTTATGGTGTTCCCAGTCCCGGAGCTCGCCCGACGGTGCGTTCGAGCTCTGCCCAGGCCAGCAAGTATCCAAGATTGGCCTGCAACAGTTCGGCTTTTGCCTCATAGTTTGCGGCGGTGGCATGCCTTACATCGGAAATCAGCACCACACCTTGAGTGGCTTGATTTGTAGCGAGGCGCTCGCTTTCCTGACGTAGTTGCGCGACTTGGGAGGCGACATTGACCATGTTCTTGGTGCGTTCGAGTTTGTTATAGCTGCGGTCGACGGCTACAGCGACCTTTTCTTTGAGATGCTCGAGATTTTGTTCCGCTTCGGCCAGCTGCGAGGAATGCTCGCGGACGGCAGCGCGCCGCTTGCCGAAATCCCAGAGTGTGTAGTTGAGGTGAATGCCGAAATCCCCGAAGTTGTGAACCAAGAAGGGCACACCGTCCTGATAGCTGTGGCGCGCGTAGGCGGTGACGTCGGGAATGTATGCGGTCTTTGCGGCTGCCACGCCGGCGCGTGCTTTCTCGACCGCTTCCTCGGCGGCGCGGATTTCGGGATTCTCTTCCCAGGCCTCTTTCACGTATTCGGATTTTGGCAAGGTCTCGAAATTGGCTTCGACTTCCGGGTCGAGCTCTAATTTTGTGTCGAGGGGAAGGCCGAGAAGATCATTCATTTCGGTGCTGTAATCATCGATCTGGAGTTCGGCGGTGAGGACGGATTGCTGGCCCTGAAGGAGTTCCGCGCGACTTTGAATGGCCGCGACCTGCAAGACGCTACCATTGCGAACGTCCTCCTCGTTGTCACGCAGATTTTCGGTAGCGAAGGAGGTTTGCTCTTCCGCGGCCTTCTTCTGGAGCTGCACGACAAGGATGGCGTAATAGAGGGAATGAACTTGCAGAGCGACTTCATTTTCTGCGTTCTTCAGATCGTCGCGGGAAGTGGCGTTTTCCGCAGCGGCAACACGATTTTCTTGACGGATACGCAGCAGTTGGGTCAAGGGCTGGGCGATCATGGTGCCGCTCGAAAAGAGGGTCTTCTTGCCTTGAGGGAGTAGCGTGCCGCTGTTGGGGATGGGCACACCTGCCGCGGCACCAAAAGCTCCAGCAGGGACGGTAAGGTTTTGCAGTTCGGTGATGTGCAGGATGTTCGATTGGTTAGTTATCGTCGGTAAGTAATCGGAGCGAGCGGCTTCTTTGCGGTGCTCGTTTTCCTGAACCTTGAAGCGAGCGATCTTGAGGCTGCGGTTCTGCTGGAGTGCAAGGTGAACCGCTTCGGTGAGGGTGAGATGACGCGCTTCGTTTGCTAGACATGAGATGGCACAAAGGAAAAGCGCTCCGGTGGTTGCAGTGAGCCGGAAGATGCGCTGGTGAGTCGACGTATGCTTACCGAGCGTTGATCCAAGGCGATAGGTCTGGCGCGCGATCATGATTTTACCTCCCGAGGTAATTGTTGCTGAGCGTCAGCAAGACCGTCGTAGTTCAGGGGTGACTTGCGGAGCAGTCCGACGAGAACAAGGGCGATGGCGCAACTCCAGGCGATCAACAGAAAGCCGTCAATGAGGCTCAACGAATAAGCCTGAAGCCGCAGCCGGGCGGCGATGAGGTCGACCGCACGCTCCGCGCCTGATGGGAGTCCGGAGGACTTCCCGAAGAGTCCCGCGGTGAGCGCATGAATATTTGCATCCGTAATCCAGTTGCCGCTGCTTACGTGCAGACCCAAGAGATTCGAGTGCAGTTTCTCGCGGTCGGCGAGAAAGTGGCCCATGTATATGGCTCCCGCGGTTCCTCCAAACAATCGAACGGTATGAAAGAACGCCGAGAATGTAAGGATCGACTGAGGTTTCGACAGCCCGCCAGTGAAGACGCCCTGCAGGACGATGCATCCCACCAATCCTATGAGAGCAAAGGCTTGGCCGAGGCCGGTGAGCAGCTCGGTGCGATAATAGTTTTCTGCGGCCCACGCACTGGAGTATTGGGCGCATAAGACGGCCGCCACGGCTGTGCAAGTCAGCCCGGCAGCGAAGACCAGCCGAGGATCCAGTCCGCGGCGCAATAGAAGCCCCCCGGTGAACGCAACTGGCAGGAGCGGCATAGCACTCCAGATGATTGCCGGCCCGATCTGATCGGCCTCGAAACCGCGGATGGCCAGCGACTGCGGAATGAGAATGATGGTTAAGGTGAGAGTGAAGCGAAACCAGAAGAGGAGACTTCCAAGGAGGACGGTATTCCACTGCCATAGATAAGGGAGCGCGACAAGGGGGTTGGGACCGAGTAGTCGTCGTATGAGCGCGCATGATGTGAAGAACGCGCCGGACCAAAACAAGGCGTTGAATACGCCGGAGCGCCACCAGTCGAGCCGCTGGCCTTGCTGGAGGGCGGCAAACATCAGGGCTAATCCGGCACTCAGGTACAGGAAACCGACAAAGCTAGGCGCAGAACTGCCCTTCTTTCGAGCGGGAGCCGGCGGGATCCCGAAATAGATACAGATCATCATCACCGGCGCGATTGCAGCTGAGTTCCAGAACATCCAATGCCAGGAAAGTTGATCGCGATACCAGCCATAGAGCGATGGCGCCACATTGACGGCACCATCGATAGACGTTGCATAGAATGCGAGCACAAAGGGTAGAAATCTGATCGGGGCGATTCGAAGGGCAAAGGTCAACGTGAGCGGATAAAAAGTGCCTGAGGTCAGGCCGGCGACAATCAATGCGGCAACCAGAAGGCTAAAGCTGTGTATGAAGGGCAAAAAGGCGCAGGTTGCGGTAAAAATGCCTGCTGCAAACAGAAGGACACGGCGTGGTCCGAGTAAACCTCCGAGATAGACACTAAATGGGCCGATCAACATGATCGAGGCGTTAAAGGCGCTGTCGAGCCAGGCACCGTCATCATAGCTGATGCCGAGATGACCCTTCAGGTCAGCCAGTCCCAAGCTAAGCATGCGACCGGTAAGTGTGACGAGGCCGGCTCCGATGAGCACGCCCAATATTCCCACGAGAGGTCGGGTTGAGATTGCCGATGGGATTGCTGCCGCTGTGGCACGCGCAATCTCCGCGGGCGTAGGTGGTCTGGTTGTGATCGCTGGAGACGCCATAATGGTCCGGTTATCGCCTCGTGCGGACGGTGGCAAGCACAGAAAGACCGGGTTGGAGTTTGGCGGCCAGATTGGCATCATCCAGCGCGATCTTTACCGGAATGCGCTGCACGACCTTAGTGAAGTTGCCGGTCGCATTGTCCGGCGGCAGCAACGCAAACTGCGATCCGCTGGCCGGAGCAATGTCGATAACCTTGCCGTGAATGGTTTGGCCGGGGTATTTGTCGATCCGAATTTCTGCGGGGTCGCCAACTTTCACGTTGGTCAGTTGGGTTTCGCGATAGTTCGCCTGCACCCATTTGATGGTGCTCACGAATGCGATCACCTGCGTTCCGGGAGATACCAGTTGACCAGGACGAACTTGGCGCTCGCCAACGGTGCCTTCTCCCGGCGAGGAGATTTTGGTATAGCCCAGGTTCACCAAAGCAGCAGCCAGGCCCGCCTGCTTGGCGCGCAGGTCTGCCTGAAGTTGCATTTCCTGAGATAGCAAGACGGTTTTTCCGAGGCGCTCGGCTTCGGCCGACAGTTCACTGCTGCGAAAGCCGGTTTTGGCCTGAGCGATGTCGGCATCGCGGCTTGCCATTTGAGCCGTGAGGCTCTCCTCGTCAGCGACAGCGGCTTCGAGCTTTTGCTGAGTAGTTGAGTGACTCTCATAGAGGGTTTCCTGGCGTTTGCGTTCCGAGCGGGCACGGGTAAGGCCAGCTTGTATAGCTTCCTTGCCGGCCTGAGCTGCAGCAATCTCGGCTTTAGCCAAATCGATTCCCTCCAGCGCTTTGGCAATCTTGGCATCTTGCAATTCGCGTTGGCGAAGGTTGTTGTTTATGGCGGCCCGCGCCGCCGCGATGGCCGCATTCGCCTGGTCAACCTGGGCCTGGTAATCTTTGTCTTCCAGTTCGACGAGGAGGTCCCCTTTGTGCACTTGCTGATAGTCCGAGACGTGTACCGAGCTAACGATGCCGGGAACCTTGGTGCTCAGCGGAGTGAGATCTCCCCTCACGTAGGCATCATCTGTTACCTGGTCGATTCGCGCGCCCTCCCATGAATTCCAATTTCGGGTGAGGGTGATGATCAACGCGGCAGCGAGGAGGAGCACAGCTATGGGCGTGAGATAGCTGAGCCATTTCGGCTTGGCGGCGGGCGCCGGCGGGCGCTCGGGTGCCGTCGTGTGTGACGAAGCCGACGCCGTTACGGTCGTCGACGGTGCAGGTGCAGGTGCAGGTGTTATCGCGGCCATAGAGCCTCCCGATTACGAGATTGATCGTGCGAAACGGATGAGAGCCAAGCCATAATGTTGGTTCGAACCTGGCCACGGTTCAGTTCATTGAGCATTTCGTGCCGTCCACTTTCGTAGAAATCATAAGAGATAGTGCGCGCGTCAGCTTTGCGGTAGCGCTTGATAAGGGTGCGAACGTCTTCCAATTGCTAAATCGGAATTCGTGCTGTGAATCCTTGTTCATAAGCTCTCTTGGGACCGAGGACTCGACATTCGCTTGACCTCAGACTTCTGCGGCGGTAAGGCGACCCAAATGGGAAGCCGCAAACGGCGCGTAAGTAGAGCGCTTTTCGGTATCCTTCAGGAATGCCAACCCTTTATCCACCGGATGACGATCAACGAGAAGTACATCACCCGAGCGCACTTGTGCCGTGGCCAGCAGCCGGGAAAGTGGGCAGACGAGATAGCGCTCGATGGATCGTTTCAGGTGGCGCGCTCCGTACCGCTGATCGGTCCCCTCTTCGAGCAGGAACTGCCGTCCTTCAGTCGTTACTCGGAACAAGAAGGGTCGCGTTGTCGAATCCAGCACGCGCTTCTGCACCTGCTCGAGTTCGATTTCCAGTACTTCATCCAGTTCATCCCGCTTCAATGGGTGAAAGACGACCAGCTTATCGAGCCGGTTGATGAACTCCGGAGAGAACTTGCGTCGGGCTGCTTCTATCGCCGCTCGTTCCACCTTTTCATCCAGTCGGTGCACGGGCTTGTCGATGGGTTGAACAAATCCCATCCCTCCGGTCATCAACTCGGCGATCTCAGCGCCGCCAAGATTTGATGTCATGAAAATCATGGTTTGCGAGAGGTCGACCCGGCGGTTGTCGCCCAACGTCAAGGTTGCCTTATCCAGGATTCCCAGCAGTAGTTGCCACAGCGAGTCGCTGGCTTTCTCGATCTCGTCAAACAGCAGGAAGCTGAGCTTCAGCTGTTCGCTGTGGCTCTTGGCCAGCGCTTCCTGCGTGATGAGCGGATGCGTTTCTCGGTGACCCAAGTAGCCCGGCGGTGAGCCAATCAATTTGGCGATTTCATGGGAGTGCTGAAATTCCGCGCAATCCACTTTGAGCAGCGCATGGCTATCTCCGAACAGAATCTCGGCAGCGGCTTCGACAATATGCGTCTTGCCGGAACCGGTCGGCCCTAGGAACAAAAGATTTCCGATTGGGTGCGCGGGAGAGTGCAGGCCGGCGCGGAACACCTGATACAGGTCGGCAAGCGCTTGTACGGCCTCTTCCTGCCCGACAATCTTGTGCCTCAGCGCATCCTCGAAATGGCTCGACACGGAGCTCCGCTTTCCCGTGTCCAGCACCTTCGCGTGGCCGCATTGCGTTGCTGTTGCCATAACATCTCCTTCAGTGTGGTCATCCAGAAACAGCTTGGACAGCACGTTAATTTCAATTTCCCGAATCGGCCCGTTCTCTCGTGATCCACTCGCGAATGTATGCCGGGCAATTCTTGATCTTGATGCTGGCCGTTTCGCAGCTCTCGAGAAACCTGACAGCCTCTCGGTCGACGAGGGTCAGGTCTTTTAAGTCCAAGACGATAGGGCGACCCTTCGGTTCGGATCCAAATAATGTCTTCAGCCCGGCCGCATTTTCTGCGTCCATTCGACCGCTTAAGGTAAAGACGACTTCTCCGTTTGCCGCTCTCTTGATCTTCAGCATCTTTCCTCGTTTGTTTTGTTTCTCGAGACCTCTGCAGGAGAGAAGGCAATTCGGCATCCAACCGTAAGTTGCTGAATCAGCTTTTCTTAGCCATTTCTAGAATGGCGAGACTTCGCCATTTGGCGAAGTTCTGTACAACGCGCTTTTCTTGCGGAGGCTGCAGAAGGGATAAGAAGCTAGTCGTTGTTGGAACAAGCAGCCGTTTTGAAACGGCCTTTGTCGATCTTGAGCGACCTAATCTTCGGCTCAAGGGTAGATCGGGGTATACCTAGTTTGGCGGCCGCGCCCAATGGTCCGAACACG
>Ga0210406_10002382_pt1 | contig 21558 bp, 29 predicted proteins | sample IncBWC30MmetaG_FD_155454 | JGI IMG/M metagenome (GOLD analysis project Ga0210406, IMG submission 155454) | Forest soil microbial communities from Barre Woods Harvard Forest LTER site, Petersham, Massachusetts, United States - Inc-BW-C-30-M | ecosystem: Environmental > Terrestrial > Soil >... | reverse complement strand
TTGACTTGCTGATCCTTAATAACGAGAACCGGGGCCTTGAGGCAACAGGAGTAGCCCTCCAACAGGCGGATGGAGGAGTCCAAGTCTACAAAAACAATGAGACTCCGTATCAGTTTATATCCAGTCGAGCTTACAAGGATTTCATGGACGAGAACTTGAAGGTTGATACAATTACAGTCCTTGGACATACCCGCAAGGCCACTCAAGGCTCGCCTCGAATCAACAACAACAATCATCCAATGTTCGCCGGAGAGACGGCTCTGGTCCACAATGGGACGATCCACAATGATGATATGATGTTCAAGGATTGGAAGCTGGAGAGGAAGGCTGAGACCGATAGCGATATACTCCGGGCGGTGCTGGATGCGCATGGGTTTACGCACAAGGCCATTAACAACCTGAGCAGATTACACGGGAATGCCGCATTTGCGGCCATTAGCCCGGAGTATCCGGGGAAGCTTCTGTTGGGCAGGAGCGGGAATCCAATCGAACTGGCCGCTACTCAAGACTATCTGATGTTCTCCAGCGAGAAGGGACCGCTTTACAAGGCTATGCGGCCCTTTAAGCGGGTTTATGGGATTGACATGCGGGAGATGACCCCAATCAATTACTTCATGATCGGGATGAAGGACCATTCGGCGTGGCTTTTTTCCGACAAACCCGTGGACAATACGGCCCAAGACTGGGGAGCGGATTGGCTTGAATGGCACCAAGAGATGCGGATTGCATCACATTTCAGTCCGGTCGCCTATATGTGTCATGCCCAGTATAACGGAACTCGGGTAAAGTTCTATGATGATAGACCAGTGGATGTGGTCAGGTGTCCGAACAAGGCTTGCGGGGAGTGGTTGCAGGTCAACAAGGTGCATTTAGCTGACCTGAAGAAACACACTTGTCCGACTTGCAGTACGAGATTAGGTTAGGAGGCAGGATGCTACAACTCCGAGCAATCGCAGGACCAACAGGCCGGTTGTTGAAGGCGATGTTGGAGGAAAGAGGGCTACTAGGTGGTCAGATCAAGGGCCGCGTCAATTATGGACACGGCGGCGAGGCTCTTGATATGCCCACTTTGAATGCCAATGCGGGAAGGCAAAACAAGTATGAAGAGCTAGTCAAGTTAGACGAGGCAGGAGTCAGGACGATTCCGTTCTCGAACAACGCCCTTGATCTGGCTGCTCCGATCTTCGGTCGGAAGTTCCAGCACACCCGAGGTAATGATATATTCATTTACAATGTCCGGCCCTTGCTTCGCGGAGATAGGCTGAGTGACTATTATACTCAACTGGTTTCGAAGCAGACTGAATATCGAGTATGGGTGTTTCGCTCCAAGTGGTTGGCAACCTATGAAAAGAAACTCGAATATCCACATCGTTATGGACGCCGAGGCCGCTCTAAGGAAGTTTGGAATTGGTCCAATGGGTTCGCTTACAAGTTTGTTGATCCAGAGGATGTTTGCCCGAATTTGAAGCAGATCGCCGTAGACGCAGTTGCGGCGATGAATCTAGACTTCGGGGGAGTGGATGTGATTCTAGGGAACGACGGACGGTATTATGTGCTGGAAGTCAACAGCGCACCGGGGACTCAAGGCGAAGCTCGGCAAGGGATAACCTCGCTAGTCAACTGTATCGAGCGGTGGGCCAAGAACGGATTTAAGGGGCGAGCATGAGCAGTCATGTTAGGTTCGTGGTTCAAAGCGGGGGTTCTTACTTCTCAGGGAACACGGCGAAGAACTACCTGAGACAACACACCGCGTGGCCTGTTAAGACGGTCCAAGAGACTATCAAGGCCGCGAATTATCTAGGGGCAAAGCTCTGGGTGTTCCGTGAGCCAAGGAAACTCTCGACCTCAAAGAGCAGATATAAGAAGTTTTGCTGCTTGTTGGGGATTGGGAGGGCGAAGAGGAAATATAAACCCCCGCAATTCCATCATCCGCCAACGCAGGCACCTGCACAAGCTGTACCTGCCCCGACGTGGGCGTCTATTACATTAGGCACGGATGGGCTTATCCATTACAACGTGCAAGGAGGTGTTCCAGATGGTCCAAATCAACCAGGACTTACCACTCCGGCTATCGGAAGTGATGACCTGTTCTCTTGATCTTCCGCCCGGAGCAAGCTCGGTTCGACAGACGGTCAATCGAGGGACAGGATGGTATTGTCAATCTTGTAATATATATATCAATCCGATCTACATGCGAGATGGCGAGGCGGTCTTTCCAGCCTGTCTCGAATGCTTCGTCGATGAGGTCCTCAAGGAAGGAGGCGGAGATGTGGCAGTTTTGGAAAAGGAAGCCGTCCCCGATCCAGTTAGTGTCCCGGCAAGTTGACTTCACTGAGCCGACCCTGACACACTGGGCGAACTTCGAACATGGGAGTAATTATAATGCACATTTTGCTATTCGCGGTGATGTCGCCAAGGGCGATGAAATTCTTGTTCGGATGCAAAGTGGGCGTGTTGCTCGTTATTGCCTGTATAGTGCTATACGAGATTTTCATGGCGTGGCGGACTGGAAAGTTGTTGGCTGCATATGTGGGTATGAAAGCCCACGGCAAATTGTTCTGGAGCATGACAAAGCGCCTGCTCCTAAAATTAAGGGGCTACTTGGCGATGGCTCTGGGAGCTTACGATCCAGTCCAAGTAAACCACCTGATCTACCGAGCGGCTTTACTGAGCCAACAAGCGAGTTCTGGAAAGTTCTCGCCAGGGATGAAGCATGTCGTGCTCGGGCAGATCGGTTACGTACAGCAGGCAATTTGCGCCTTGGATAAAACCTATGCAGAGCAATTCAGACGTAAACCCCGCGTTCAATGCGTGGAGATTGTCAACGGGCCGGGAGAAGGAATGGAACTTTCAAGAGTTGATTCAAAGGATGGAAAGGTTTGCGACAGCTATTTGCTGGCAGCGCCTTCCGGACCACAGGGATGATTTTCCCGCGCTAGTAAATGGGATTGTGTGGCGGGCGGTTAAGAAGGCTGATGGATTCAAGAGGAAGGCCCAATTTTCCACTTGGTTCTATCGGATTGCTGTAAATGAGTGCAATAAATACCTAAGAAACTTCAAGGAGCGTTATGAAACCAGTCTCGAAGAAGAGATGCCGACTACTCCGCAAGGGTTAGACGCGAGGATTGATCTGATTGCGTTGTTGAATGGACTGGAGGGCGAGGAGCATATGCTCTTCCGGTTAGTAGCAGAAGGGGAAGATTTTCAGACCATAGGGGAACGACTCGGACTTAGCAGGAACGCCGCGCTGGTAAGGTGGACCAGATTGAAAGCGAGACTTCGGGATGCCGGATAATATTTGGTATCAGGTTAATGGGTATTACTATAATCCGCAGTGGGCGCAGAACTGGCCGCAAGTAAATCTTCAACAAAATGCGCATCTTCAAAATGCTTTTGCAAATGCGCTAGCTGCTCAAGCTCCAGCTCAACCGATCTCCGCTGACCTCGACCCAGAAGAAGGCGACATGATAAATGATTTCAAAGTTGGGTGTGATCCGGAGTTCTTAATCCTGACTCCGCAAGGCGGGACGGATTATGCCAATAAGTATTTCCCGCATTACGGGGAGATTGGGTATGATCACGGGGGCAGGATTGCAGAGTTTAGACCGGGGCCATCCAAGGGAGTCCTGCCTATTGTCAAGAAGATTCAGGCCCTTGTGGCCAAGGTGAAGGTTCCAGGGAAGCTTCGAGCAGGAGCGATGTGTAATGATGAACCGCTAGGTGGGCATGTGCATCTGGGATTTAATGGATTCCCTGTGAGGCCGCCTGCTGGATATGGGACCAGGAATGGGTATGCACTGAATGCCAAGGGACAAGAGGTTACTAAGGCGCTCGACGCCTTGACCAAGACACTTGAGCATCTGGATATTCTGCCCAAGAATGAGAGCGCCTCGCGTCGAGGAGGGGGGCATGGATATGGAGCCTATGGGGATGTCCGGGATTGCAATGGGCATATGGAGTACAGGACGATGGCCAGTTGGCTCTATGACCCGAAGGTTGCTTTTCTGTGCTTAACGGCTGCGAAGTTAGCGGCAGCTGATCCAACAGGGACCCAAGAAGCACTTCGATATGTTAGCGACCATCCAAGTTGGACAAAATTCAAGCATTGGCTAGAGCAATATGAAACTAAAGATATTAATGCGAAGCGGGCGACTGAAAAGCTTTTGGACAAAGGACTCCCGTTCTTGCAAGTTGATCCTAATGTAGATTTCAGGGAGCGGTGGGGGGAATTAGGAGTATGAAGATCAATTCCAGATTGTTGCGGTCGAGGCGCAAGGCCTGTCCGTACAAAGTTAAATTGGACTTGGTCAATGCCCAAGAATACCTCCTGGCCGCCCAAAAGGACACCAAGCGATATCCGAACCATCCGGAGGACCTGGAGCTGTATCTGTGTTCGAACTGTCAATACCTTCATATTGGACACAGACTTGGATCGAAGAAAGAACATGCGGGGACCTAACCCCGTTGATGCGAGGAGGTAAAGTGTATAAATTACTATTCGCCATATTATTAGTAGGTGTTTGTTCGGCCCAAGACACCCGCCCAAAGCTAGAACTCGAACCCCGCCTCAATTTGAATGGGGGAGGATTTCAAACAGTCAGCGGGTCGATGACCGGGGGAGTGGGTTTCGAGGGGCTACATTATATCTGGCACCTGTCGGGGACATATGATGCGGCCAAGAAGGTCGAATATACTGACCTGAAAGACAACACCAATCCGCATGGGAACATCGAGTCCCTAGGAGGTAGGCTATGGTATGAGACTGACGGGGGATGGCTGTTTGGATGTTCGGGAAGCTATGCTCGCCTGCGGACGACTTTGTATCGAAAGGAAGCCTTCGGGAGTGCTTGCGGGGCAGGGTATGATTTCTTTAATGTGAGTTGCCCGAATTGCTCTGGTAACCCCACTTCGGTGAGATTTACAGCAGAGTATGGCCTGCCAGTTAATCATGGCCCAGACGAGGAACATGGGTTTACTTTTAACTTCTGGGTGCCAAGCCCCTCGGAGTCTGATCGGAGGTTCTTCTTTCATGTGCTGGCTAATGCGGGGTGGGTGAGCGGGCATGGGCATGATGGTGGGGCGGCCTTCGGAGTGTTGATGAGGTTTTGATGAAAGAATGGCTCATAACTGATACGCACTTTGACCACGCCAATATAGGTGTGTATTGTGCTCGCCCGGACGGGTGGATGGACAAGATCATCAAGAACTGGAAGGAACTTGTTAAGCCAGAAGATTTGATCTTCCATCTAGGGGATGTACAGGTCGGTTGGAAAACCTATCTTCCGGGGCTCTTGAGGGAACTTCCAGGAAGGAAGATTTTGCTTCGGGGCAACCATGACCACGAGAGTCTAATGTGGTATATGAGGAATGGATTTGATGCGGCGTTTGATGGGATAGCTTACAAACAAGTAACTTTTTCGCATCGGCCACTAAACAGTCTGTATGACGGGACTGATATCAATATCCACGGGCATGTTCACAACTCTGCCTGGGAGCCGAACAAGCCGTTCCAGAGGTTATTGGCCTTGGAGTATATAGGCTATAAACCCATTGCTATGGACAAGTTCTTGGCCTTGTGTCGTTCAGAGGAAAAGTGGGCAAAATTCGTATCAAGTTGGAAACCTCGCCCAAGAATTGAAACCAAAGCAAAGAATGCCAAAGGTGTAGTATAGTAATACTATATATCTATCTATCTCTTTGTCTCTCTCACTGCTATCTGGCTGTTTGTTTTCAGGGTTTTTAGAGACAAAAATAAGTGCCTGTTCTTTCAACAGGTTGGATGTGTGCCATCATTTTTTCTGAAATCTGTAATAAAAGAGGTCGTATGGGTATCTAAACCAACGTGAAGTATGATGGAAGGGCTAAGAAACAGCCGCAAGGGTACGTTTACATCTTTGGAAATCGTTTTCATCACTGGTACAAAATAGGAACGACCCAAGATGTTTGGGAGCGGTTAAGAGGCGTACAAGTTGGTTGTCCTGTTGAAATTAAAAGAATTAGCTCCGCATGGGTTGAGAATGCAGACGAAGTAGAAAAACAACTTCATCAAAAATACTCGTCTCGCCGTTTACGCGGCGAATGGTTTCTCCTGCAAGACGAGGAAGTGGCCGAGCTTAAATCCTACCTATCGGTCACGGACAAGAAGAGGACTCCAAAATGAAATTCCCTCCATTAAAGCTCGGACAGACAATTAAAGTAATTTGGGCAGACAGTAAGAGTGCCCTTGGGTGGAAATATGACCCCGAGGCTCAAAGAAAACCCGGTTATATTAAGACTATTGGATATGCGGTCCAAGAAAATGAGGATTGTGTTACGCTGACCACCTCGCTCGGGGAGCACGGGGAGAGCCTTGACGAGCTTTCGATCCCAGTGGGATGCATACAAGAGCTTGAGGTTTTGGAGGAGAAGAATGACCTGTGAGTGTTTTTGCCATGATAATGGTATGGGTTGGTGTAATCTCTGTTACAAGGATCATGGTCTAATCGAGACAGGCGCACAACCTCCTCGCAATCAACGGGGTTGGACACCCAAACTAGTCCAAGAATCTGGCTGGCAATCAGACGGCCAAATAGGAGCAACGGGGAGTAAAATATGAACACAACAATGATACCAGGATGCTGTGGGTTGAAAACCATTCACAGGATAAACTGCTTAGGCAAAGAGGACGCCATGAGCGAGAAGGAGGCGGCGGGGTTTGACGCCTTGGTGAACACCGGGAAGGCCCAAACAGGCGAGTGGGCAAACTATGGGAAGGCCCCAGACACCATCGCAATCATCTCAGAGAATCCTAGCTACACCAAGCCCGAGGAGTTCAAGCGGCAGGAGAAGTTCCTTACGCAGAAGGGCTGGAAATTGCTGGCCATCTGGAAAAGCCACGAGTCTGGCCTCAAGAACTACATGTACGGAAGTCCGGAGATGAAGCCCGCTGGTTGAGACGACTGAACTCTACGGCGGGCAGGTAATCTGTGAATTCAATCCTGCCCGTCACACATACACGATTATCATCAAGGGGCGCAGGTATAAAATACCTAGCGTCACTAGGATAACCTCGATCGTTGATAAGTCCGCGCCGTTAATGGCGTGGGCTATCAACCAGACTTTAGATGTTTGTAAAGGAGCCATCGCTCCGGGGACTGAATATGCTGAAAGCTATCTTGCAGCCGTGTGGGACGCGGCGAAGAAACAAAGCCGAACTACAAAGACTGATGCAGCAGATCGAGGCAAACGATTACATCGAGCTATTGAAGGCGGCTTTGCGCAGGGCGGAGTTGAGTCGCCAGACCCGTTGGTCCTATCTTTGCGAGAGTGGCTTGAACAAAAAGGACTGCACCTCCTATGTAATGAGCAAAAGATATATTCTCGACGACATCGCTACTCAGGTACTTACGATGCTCTTGCATCAAGAAGAGAAGATCAACGGCTCTTTCTCTTAGACTGGAAATCTGGTAAATCTTCAACCTATCCTGAGTACCGCCTCCAAACGGCAGGCTACGTTCATGCTCGCGAGGAGGAGTATCCCGATCAGCCAATCGAGGGTCGCTATCTGATCCGGATAGGAGAAGAAGGCATCCTCGAACCGCCGCACTATTTCCCCCGATCCACGCAACGCCTTGATTTCAAAGCCTTTAGGGGCGCCCTCGATCTATTCCGCCGCGTCCAGCAAATCGAAAAAGAATTCAAAAAGTCTGTAATAAAGTAGCCACTTTGGGGGTCTAAACTATGGAGAGCATGAAGAAGTCATATCAAGTCGATATAGATGTAATATCAAAGCACACCTATATTATAGACGAAGTGAACAGTCCCGAGGAAGCCGAGGAAGTGGCCAAAGAATGGCTGGATGACGGTGAGGACGGGACAATAAGCGATGTCGAGGTATTTGACATTGATGCGTATCCGATCGAGGCAGGAGAAGCTAACTGAACAACAGAAAGGGTGGGTATCGTCCTTGGTTACATAGGCCCCATCTTTGGCTTCGTAAACGTCCTTATGAAGGATGTTACAACGGTTTTAAGAAACAAGTTGAACTGAAGAATAAGCATTCAGTTTCAATAACATACGACGACTTTCTTGAGATCATTGCGCCGGGTGTTTGTTATTATTGCGGAGTAGCACTGAAGTGGCCGGAGTACAATGCCAGAGATGCCGGAGTAAATAAAAGTTATCAATTAGATAGATTGTATTCCAATTGTAATTATATCAGGGGAAATGTAGTAGCCTGCTGTAAAGATTGTAATTTTGCAAAGCACATAAAAGAACCCTTGGAATTCTACGCTTGGATTTCCCGCCTGTATCATAATCTCAAAAAGAGGGATTTAGTTGATTGAAATTAAGAGTACCAAAAATCTAGTCCAACCTTCTTCTTTTCGTTTTGTTGGACTATGTTATGGGTTACCTGGCGTCGGGAAAACCTCTTGGGTTGGGACATGTCCCCCAGAGGACACGGGTATAGCAGCTTGCGACCATGGAACTGGCAGTGGGTTACTTCCAATTTCCGAAAAGGAATTTGCTTATATTGAACCTGCCAACTTGGTTGATTTAGAGAAATTTGTCAAAGGGGAAGTTTTCAAAGATAAGAAGATTTTAGTTCTGGATAACATATCCACAATGGCAAGAACGGTTGTTAAAGATGCGGCTCTTGCTATCCCCATGAGTGGTATGGTGTCTCGCTCTCAATATGGAGTAGCAGAGAAGCGGGACTACATGGTAATGATGGAGATCATCCGTCGAATTCTGGCGCTTCTGATAGGCGCAAACCCCACGAAACATATCTTGGTAATGGCCCATGAAAAGTATGACCGTCCCTCAGAAAACGACGCCCCTGGAACAGAGTCCCTCGTCGGTCCAGAACTCTCCGGGCAGCTCTTCACGGCAGCTCCGTCCATGTTCGATTTCGTATTACGACTCCGCACTCGGTCTTTACTTCGTAATCCCGCCGACCCTAAGAGTCGTTATTCGCAGCGTTACTTCCAAACCAATCAAGCCCCCGGAATTATAGCCAAGTGTCGCGCCACGGTGAACAAGAAGCCCCTCCTGGATCAGGAGGAGGTCTTCGATCTGGACACTGGGGCAGGGGGATTTCCGTTTTTGCTAAATAAGATTGTGCAGGGCTACCAACAATGATTGATTGGTCTTGGTTCGGTTGGTGGCGAAGTTGGATTAGTATTACAACCGTTTGATTCTCGGGAAGCCTAACCAGCTTGGTCCGGGAGTTAGATGGGCAGAGAGTCCGTGAATGTCGCCATAGGGGCATTCTAATGTTATATGGAATTAAAGGACTTCCGTGGCCACGGTTTAATTCCTAATACATTTTAGTAACAAGTTTCCCCAGACAGGCATCGCAAGTCAAGGATGCGAGGATGTTTAGTAACTAAATCCTCTGTAGTGCAGTGCCGCTTCGACCCCGTTGGCGGCTCAGAGGTGCGAGGCGTCCTCTACAAGCCCAATAACCTGTCTGGGGAATTAGTTTGCTCGGTTGTGGTTCGATTCCACCCCGACCCGACTATGCCAGATGCGCGAAAGTTAGCGGGGGCACAGCAGAATGGTTCTGGCCGAGCAATTTATTTTTGTTTCATTGTAATAAAATCACTTCCCAAGCGATCTAAACCATCATACTGGCGGGCTTGCCAGTAATCTCACAAACAAAAGAGGAACAATCAATTGTCTTGGACTAACATAGACCTAACTAAAATCAACCCCAGTGATCTCAACCTAGTCGCAGATGGTGTTTATTCGTTTGAATTAAATCCCGGCGCGAAGTTTAATGAGTATGGCGGGATTTATGCTTCAGCGACAATTGTTTCTGATGGGGAGTTTAAAGGAAAGCGAGTTTCATTCAGCTATCCTAACCCCGATGAATATAATTGGTCGGCCCCAGCTTTAGTACGTCTTGTACATGCTACCGGCAATGAAGTGCAAGAAGGCGAAGATGGACCAACTGTCCTGAATCGCATTGCTGGTAGTCACTTCTCCACGAAGATCGTCAACAAGGACGATAAGACGGGCGTGAAGAGGAGTAATTTGCAAACTATGTCGGTCAAACCCAGCGCATAGTTAGACTTGGAGAAGGCTACGCGAATGCGGACAGTGTCTCCTGACTTGAGGGCAATATCAACCAATATTGCCCTTTTCTTTTCTAATGCCTTCTAGCGATCCAATAAAGCGACGGCGTCATTGGCTGAAACGACACATAAGGCAGAAGTTTGACGCAAAGTTAACAGTAGATGAATATGATGCTAAATTGGCACAGCGAAAGGGTCTTTGTTTTTTGTGCAATAAACCCCAACGAGGCGGCAGAACACCCAATTTGGTCTTAGACCACGATCATAAAACAAAACGAATCCGCGAATTTTTATGTAGTCGTTGTAATATAGCTTTAGGGTTACTGGAAGACGATGTTGATCTATTACGGAAAGCCGCTGCGTACATCGAATCCTTCAGATGACAATCTCAAAACTCCATCGCACTTACGCCCGGTTTAATAAGAAGTGGTTTGATGGGCGTTTGCCCGCTCAGATAGCCATGAGCTTCGAGGATATGTCCGGGACAGATCACTCTGGGCTTTGCACGACTTATCAGGCTCCGAATCTCCTGATTCATTCTATTCATTTGGACAGCAAGTTTCAGGAGTATGATAAGCTGCTGGAGTTTTTTCTCATCCATGAGATGGCTCATATGGCTGCTCATCCGCATGAGAAGATTCCCCACGATCAGTCATTCCAGGATCAGATGCATATTCTAGCTGCCCGAGGGGCGCTGTGGGATTTGTGGTAGGAGGATAACTTGCCAGAAGCATACACCAAAATGCGTGACTCATTCAAGAAAGAGGGGATGAGCGACAAAGCTGCTAAGACTAAGGCCGCGAAAATCTATAATTCCAAACATCCGGACAAGCCGGTAACCAGAGGGAGCAAATGACCAAATTCGCACTAATTTTACTAACTGGAATGGCCTTCGCGCAGGAGAAACCCGCCGCGAAGCTGCCCGAAGTCCCGCTCGATTATCAAAGCAAGTTCAAGACCCTCGTCATCAAGCAAAAAGACCTCCAGATCGACGAGCTTAGCTTGCAACAGCGGTATGCGGCGGACGTGAAGGCTGCCGATCAAGTGAATGCCGACGGGCAGACCCTTGAGGCTAAGTTGATGGAGGAGCTTAAGCTCGACCCCAAGAAGTACACGGTCAGCTACAAGGAAGATAAAATGCAGATTGTGGAGAAGAAATAGATGAAATTCCTTGGCCTATGGTTTGTGTTCCTTGGTGTGTATATGATAACAGCATTTGCGGAGATAGATAAATACTCTCGTGGTTTTGATGCCTTAGATAGGAAATTCTCAAGCGCCTCTTCTAATCGTCAAGCAGATTGTTATCTTAAGGCTATGCGCGAGCACACCGCCGGATACGACGACATGAATTTAGTATGGCCACCTTCTTGGTTTGAAGTCAATCGTCGTCAGTTTGGCAAAGAGTGTGAGGCTGTTCAATAACTACTGTCTCCGAAACTCCTGGCTGTGCGGGCTGCCCAATGGCCCGCCTCTTTCCTTCCAATAACTTCGTTCGTCCGCAACTTCCCAATCCAGACAAAGACCTGAATCGCCTGCTAATAGGGGAGGCCCCAGGCCAAGAGGAGTCCCAAGCTGAGCAACCATTCGTTGGTGGCAGTGGTCGTGTTCTTAATAATTTGCTTCGCAGTGCAGGTGTGGCACGCGAGGGATTGACGATTACAAATTGCCTTTCGTGTAGACCACCAGACAATGTCTTTCCTTCAGACCGCGAAGCAAGGTCGTACATAAGTAAAGATGATGCCGAGAAAGCCATCAAACAATGTTACAATAACCACGTTCGACCACTTATCAAGTCTCGCAAGTGGAATCGCATTGATCTTGTGGGCGATAAAGCACTGCGCATCGTGGGAGGAAAGTTTGGCGGTATCTCTAAGTGGCGCGGTTCTCCTCTCGACATTCCTGAAACTTCTAGCAAGGGAATAGCCATCATGCATCCCTCATACCTCATGAGGGACCAGACCATGCTGCCAGTGGCGGCAAACGACCTAACGAAAAGCCTCGATGAACCCCCTGAACACTACAAACCTTTCCCTTCGATAGAAGATGTCCGAGCCTTCAAAGCCACAACCTTCGCCTTCGATCTTGAAGAGCCCAAGTATCGAACAATGGGCCGACATGCTCCGATTGAAATGGTTGGGCTCTGTGCCACAGCTACCGAAGCATTGTGCGTCCCGACCCGAGGAGAATATCTCTCCGAACTCAAGCGAATATTCCGGAACGCCGTGGCCGTCATCGGTCACAATTGTTTACAATATGATTTGCCCGAACTGCAAGAAAAGCTTGATATCAAAATCAATTCGGAATGCCAGGTTTGGGACACTATGCTGCTCCAACACCTCGTGTGCCCGGACTTACCTCATGACTTGGAGTTTGTCGCAAGTCAATTCCTGAGTAAACCCGCCTGGAAAGATGATAAGACTCAAGGCTGGGAACCATATTGTTGTCGCGATACAGATGCGAGTTATCAGGTTTGGCAAGAACTTCTGCCAATGGTCGAGAGGGAGGGGCTAGGCCAGCTCTACCGACAGGTCCAAGTCCCTCTCGCCAAAATCTGCCTGTTGATGCACCAAACGGGCTTCAAAGTCAATCCCAATCGAATCGGCGAAGTCCGAGAAAAACTCCTAAAGGAACAAGATGAACTTGAAACAAGGCTCCCGGACTTCCTTAGAGGCCGAGATATACCAATTAAGAAAAGAACTCTGGCACCTCCGGGGACACTTGGGAAAAGTGGAAAACCAGTTAAGTATGTGCTTAGAGACGATACAGAGCGTGTCATCCCGTGGCGATCACCTACGGAAAAGCAGAGGTTCCTCTATTCGAACGATCCCGGATGCCTCGGGCTGGAGCCTATAATTGATGCAAAGAAGGGGAATATAACTACAGGACATGCGGCTTTAGAAAGAATTTATTCTAAGACCGGCAACGAAGCAGTAAAGGCCTTGCGAACCTTAAATAAGATGGATGAGCTTCTTTCAACCTTTCTAAAAATTGAGGAAGGAAAAGCACAGGTTACCGAAGTCCATGCATCATTCAATGTTCACGGTACTTCCACGGGCCGCTTGTCCAGCAGCGATCCGAATCTTCAAAATATCCCTGGTTCTATCCGTCACATCTACGTCCCGCACCACGCCGATTGGGTAATCTGGGAGATGGACTTTAGTGGAATAGAAAACAGGTTACAGTCCTACTTCGCAGGAGATACAGAACGCACTAAGCGCCTAAGCATTCCCGGCTTCTCTGAACACAAGTATCTAGCCAGTAAGATTTCTGGAATCCCAATTGAAAAGATAGAGAAATCCAGCGATCCAGATAGTGTATACTCAAAGGCGAAGCATGTCGTCCACGGCGTAGATCGAGGGCTAGGTCCCAAGAAAGCCAGCAAGATGTATGGAATTCCCCTAAAGGAATGCCACACTCTCTTCGACACTTGGAAGTCAGAGATTAAGAACACCATTCTTTGGCAGCAAAAGCTTACAGACCAAGCTAAGCGAGATGGGTTCTTAGTTAACCCCTTTGGCCGCCGCCAGTGGTACTGGACCTCTGACACTTATACTAAGTCCCTTAGCTTCCCGCCGCAGGCTACCGGAGCCGACGTTCTGTACCGAGTGATGATAGCTCTGCTTTATGAGCGAATCGGTTGGCCGGAAGAGTTAGTTAAAAAGGTGGTCGGGGTTTACCATCCTCTTCCTAAACCATCAAATATCCTTATTTGTGTTCATGACTCACTAGTGGGAGAAAGTCCAAAGAGTCAGGTGGAAGAAGTTATGGAAATAGTCTCAAAAGTGGCCACGCAGCCTTGGCCTGAGCTTGGTGGAATGACACTTCCTATCGAAATTAAATGTGGTCCTAGTTGGGGAGAGTGCGAATAATGGGACTAGCTTCCTTTCTATGGAACGATGTCCAAGAGATTGTAGAAGAGATCAAACGAACTTGGCGAGTCTGGACCTACAAGCCAAAGCCTAAAATCCACAACTGCGCCGAGCGGGGCTGTGCGATAAAAGATCATAAATTCACCTCGCAAGCAACGGGGATAGACATCAAGGAGAGAGATGCTCAAGGAAAATGAAGTAGCGTTTTTGAAAACGACTGGCGAGCCAGTATTCATACTGGCATTTAGAACTGAAAATCAATGGGGAAAGGATGTCCCTTGCGTAGTCGTCAATCGCCCAATAACTGGACAGGATGGCATCCTGCACAAGGAAGAGACATTTCGAGTCTCAGAACTCGAATCTTTAGAAGAACAGCAAGCCCGCTTCATGTCCGAGCGGCAGAAAGTGATAGATAAATTTGGACCAAAAGCCGAACAATCTTCCTCTCAGGACGCCGGGTTCGGGAGTAATTAGCTTAAGTGGATTGGGGAAGCAAGATCGCGAGAGGATAGCAAGAGTGGGCTTAACGCGATGGATGGAGGAAGTATGTACCCAAATGCAAAAATCTGGGCCGAAAACTTTATAGATGAACGGCTGGTGCCGCCCCTTCTTCACGGCAATGAAGACCATCAATTATGGTTGGCTAAAGAACTTCGTAGATGGATTCCTGAAATTGCCGCATTATTGGAAGAGTATGCACATGATTGTGTTAAGGATATCTAGCAAGGAGCAGGATGCCAGGAGACGTGACTGAATGTCTGCCGAAAGAGTCTTGGTTTACAGATTGGATGAAAGTCTGGCCTCTGGCGGAGAGCCCAAAGAGTTACATATTGTTCTCTGGAATGGCTTGCCTCGGGGCGGCTCTTGGGAGAAGGACTTATTTCTCATTAGACGTTCACAGGGTATACCCGTTGGTGAACCTATTGCTGATTGGTCCCTCCGGTATAGGGAAGTCCACGGCTATGAGGGACATCGCGGTGAATCATCTAATACCGATGATACCGGACGACGTGCGTCCAAATCTGATAACTGGAAAATCCACGAAGGAGGCTCTCCATCAAGACTTGGTCGTGGCCCCGAAGTCGATAATTCTGGCGTCGGAACTAGCGAACCTCTTCTCGAAGGAAAAATACATGGAGGGCATGGTCCCCTATATGACGGATTTGCTCGACCTAGCACCGGCCCGAGTCCGTACGAAATCGGGTGGGAACATGGTTATTCAGCGGCCCGAATGCTGTGTGATGGGCGGCTCGACGAAGCAGTGGCTGCAAGATATGCTTCCGAGCACCGCAGGAGAGGGCGGCTTCTTGCCCAGATTTCTGATCGTGAAAGAGGATTACAAGTATCAGAGGATAGCAGACCCCCGGCGTCAGATGAACGACAAGCAGCGGAGCGATCTGGCGATCGAGAGGGAGCGGGTGATCTATGAGTTTGTTAAGCTGGTTAGGATTGCGGAGGGGCTTATCGACTTCGCAGACTACGAGGCCAGCGACGCATATACCGAATGGTATGACACGTTTCTTCCTGAGTCGGGCGCTCTTGCTCCCTTTGCTGCTCGTGCAGGTGCTCATGTACTTAGGCTTAGTTTATTGGTTGCTATTTCGTGCGGGCGAGATCAGATTATTTCTGATGATGTTAGGGCTGGAATTTGTCTTTATAGTTACAGTGTGGACAAGCTGGCCGAGGTCGTTATCCCTCTTTCGCCCGAAGGTAAAAAAGTAACTAAGATCATGGAGGTCATTGGGAACATGGCATTGAGTGCTACAGAGATTCGCAGAGCAATGAGGAATTACATGGGAAGCTCGGATGTAGATAGAGTAGTTGGGGACTTAGTGCGAGACAGGGAACTGATTCTGGAAGATAATCTTTACAGAAGGCCGATGGCTTGATTTACGAATCGCAAAGAAAGTGGTGGCGAGAAAATAAAGCTAGGATGAAAGAAAATTCCACGCGCCATTACCTAAAGAATCGTGAGGCTATTAGAGAAAAGGAACGCCTCAAACGAATAGCAGAACGGCAGAAAGTTTTAGACTTCTATGGTGCTTACTGTCATTGTCCTGGTTGCAAAGAGAATCACAAGGAGTTTTTGACTATTGAACATTTGAACGGAGGCGGACGAGCACATCGCAAAAAGGAGAGGGTAAAAAACATCTATACATGGTTGTGTAGAACTTATCCCAACGGCAACTTTCCTGATTGGCTAACTATATTTTGTTATAACTGCAATTGTTCCAGTGGCCATTATGGATATTGTCCGCATGAAAAGGAATTAAATTGAAACCAAAGCTTTGCGTTACGCTTTACGACATTCACTACCCTGAATATGACAAACCAACATTCAGGGCTATTATGGAGTTCTTAAATGCTAACCGAGTTGACTATCTCGTTTTGGGAGGCGACCAACAGGACAATAACGAAATTTCGCACCACACTTCTGGAAAGCCCCTCTATCGCGAAAGAGCTAGCTTCAAGCGAAATACTGATGGGTTTGATCGAGACATCCTCAAACCAATTGAAAGAGTTGTTGGGCGAGCTGAAAAAGTATGGATAACCGGGAATCACGATCGTTTCGAACACGATTTAATTGAAGAACAACCAGAGCTTGAAGGTATCATCGAACGGCCAGAGGCATACAAACTCAAAGAACGTGGATGGAAAGTTGTTCCGCTTGGGCATTCCTATAAGTTAGGCGAATTGAATATAGTCCACGGCGAAATTTTAACGGGTATCGGCAATCAAGCCGGACAGTTCCCTGCAAAGAAAGCCATAGAAATTTATGGTAGCAATGTCCTTGCAGGACATACACATGCTCCGCAATCATTTACAAAGATTAGTCCAGTTGAAGTTAAGAAGAAATACATGGCTTGGATTAGTCCAATCGTTGGACGATGCAATCCTGCTTACCTGCGTAACCGCGCAACTTCCTGGCTCAACGGATTCACAATAGTGGAGCTAAGGGAGAAGGGCCTGTTCAATCTGTATCCGATCATTGTGATTGACGGGGAGTTTAGTTATGGGGGGAAGCTTTATAAAGGCTAACCCCGTTGAGGCGAGGAGATATGAAAATCTACTTAGCTGCACCATTCACTTTCAAGGATGAGCTTCGAGAACACGCCAGGCTGATCCGCAAGAAGGGGCACGAGGTTACCTCTGGCTGGCTCCTCGAAAGGATCGCGCCAACCAAGGACATCGAACCCGGAGAGAACTATCGTAAACACGCAGAGCGGGACATAGATGACATAAACCGTTCTGATCTGTTCGTGCTGTTTACAGTTGATCCTAAAGAATGGATCAAACGAGGGGGAAAGCATTTTGAAGCCGGTTATGCCTATGCCAAAGGAATCCCAGTTGAAGTCATCGGACCAAATGAAAACATCTTCTACTTCCTCCGGGATATCAAACATCACGAGTCCTTTGACGAGTTCCTCGGGGGGTTGTAAGTATGACGGAGGAAAGAACCGTCTTGATCTGCTTCCAGTGTATCCTCTGTGGGAAATTGCAAGAGTGTACACTTTCGGTGCTAACAAGTACGCAGACGAAAACTGGCGAGCGGGTATTAGTTATAAGCGAATCTACGGTGCAATATTGCGCCACTTGTTACGATGGTTTAGCGGAGAAACCCTCGATGAAGAGTCAGGTTTGTCACATCTCGCCCACGCCGCCTGGGGGTGTATAACCCTGCTAGAATATAGTAAGACGCATCCTAGTCTAGACGACAGACCAAAGGGTGCGGGTATCTAAGAAGTTAGTGCGCACGCAAAAAAGCCCCAAGGAGATCAAGTCTCCCTGGGGCATATTTGTTTGTGGGCAACTTATCTAATTCTAATCCGCTTTGGAAGCATACCCTTCCAGGGGTTGTAGTCCTTTTCAACAAGCTCTAGTTCATTTAGGTAGTTGTAGAACGAGGAGAATGTCTGCATAGTGGCGTTGATTGTGGTATCCGAGCGGCCCTTCTTCTTGGACCATTCGCGATAGGCGGCCACGTCTGCTCGGAAGATATCTCGCGGGCGACGTTCTTCTCCGAAGTATCGCATGAGTTCATCATACCTGTAGCTGTTGGCACGCCAACTTGCCTTGCCCCAATAGCGGCCCTCGAAGACCAGTTGTAAATCCTTGAGCGATGGATCAGGTGGGAGTTTAAGTAGCATAAAAGGAAAAGGGCCAATCTAGCTAGACTTGACCCTTTGTCAAGGAAGCATCAAACCTCCTTGTGTGTTTAGATACCTCGAAACAGGATTTTATTACTGATTTGCAAAATTATTCATGAACTCGGCCCGTTGCTCGGGAAGCAGGCGGGTGACATCGAGTTCCTTGCGGGCATAATGGCGGATGGTGGCTCGCTCTTCGGGAGTGGCAGCCGCGTAAACCTTGGCCTTCTGTTCAACCGGGAGACGGGAATAATCCCGATAAAGTTCCGGAAGCTTGGCCAGCCTGGTGGCTGTCTTGATGTCTGCCGGGTTCATCTTGCCTTCGGAGATCAGATCAGAGAGTCGTTGACCGTCCATTTGCCCGCTTTGTAGGTCTCGGACAGTCTCCATGATGTGGTGGGAGGCGGTGTCTGGGGCATCTTCGATGGCAAATTGATGGGCCATCGCCCCAGCTTTGGTGCGATATATTGAACGAGATACAGCGAAGCTCTGAAGTAGACCTCCGACTTTATCGCGGTTCTCGCCGTGCAGCCAGCTATTGACCCAACCTTCTGCTTGAAATGGCGTGAGTAATCCGTGGGCCAAATTGATGGCCCGTTCTCCGAGAGCCCGCTTTCGGCCATAGTCATCGGTTCCCGCAAGGAACTGCTGGCTCTTAAGGGCTATGGGATTTATTCTATGGGTGATGAATGAGCCTGTGTCGGTCATGGCTCGCCAAGCATCCTCGGGCAGGTTGCGAAGAGTATAGCGATAGCCATTGGCAATCAGAGCAAATGGCTCATCCCAATGATAGTCATCGTCATAAATCTTATTTAAGATGCGAGCCGTGATATACAAGCCCGCCGCGCCTCGAAGTAGGGCAGAGTATTGTTCGCGTCCATAAGGCCGTAGCGCCTGCCCCACAAACCTTGCCCTGGCTTCAAAAAAGTCCGGAGCAAAGAGCATCATGCGAAGTGCAGCTTGAGTACCGGGACTACGACCAAGCATCATGTAGTTGAGTTCGCCGAAGGCGGCATTGGCTTGATTAGCGGTTAATTCCGCAATCATATTTGTGGTCATATCCCCGCGAGCAACAGCCCCTTGATACCGATGAAGGTTGCGCTCGTAAGCCTCGACGGCCATTTTGGTCTTAAGACGAGGGATGTAGTCCTGAAACAGGTACTCAGTATACTTCTGGTTTAGGCGACCGATGCCGGGAATCTTGCCCCAGATACCTCCGGCAGACACACCTTCATTGAAGTTGGCAATAGGATCAGTGTTGGCAATCACTAAGCCATGATCCAATAAAGCATTAACTCTTGGATCGGCCATATCAATCTGCCCCGGATTGAAAGGATTAACCTTATGAAAAGCGGCGTGCAGGCCCTCTTGAATTTGGTGAAAAGGATTCACAGGGAGCCCCGCGAGCAGGCTCTGTTTGAAGAACGCGCTGCCCTTCAAGAGAGCGGTAATCACGGGATGCTCGGCAGCCCACTTGCCTCGATTTACGACATTGTTAAGGGTTTGGGCGTGATCGGGATGGACCCGCAAGTCCCCTTTTAGATAGATTGGATTGCCTGATTCGTCTTTGGTGATCCAGGTCCACTTGGTCATAGCGGGATGATCGACAACTTTATAGTCGGCGGTTTCATCAGGGCCAGCCTTGGGGCGAATAAAATAAGCACTTGGAGATTCACCTTCTTCTGGTGAGACAGTTCCATATAGCGGATTGCCCTTACCATAGGGAGCTACTATCGGACGGCCATCCTTTGCCAAACCATTAGACAGATCACGAACGAAGTTCCGGGAAGCTAAGGTCTTCGACAAGGCCTTGTCCCACGAGGCAACTAGATATAGGATGTCGGTGTTCTTAGGCTTGAAGCCTGCTTGCTCCCCCTCGAAGTAGGAATCAAACACTCGTTTCTTTGCGGCATTGAAGGTGGTGTTCAGAGTCGAACCCCGTTCAAGCGAGGAGAAATAAGCTGCTGCTTTGGTCTGATCCTTGGGTTTCTCCCAGATATGTGGGATGTAGTTCTCAAGCCCCTGACTCATAACCCCTTGATCTACAGCCACCTTGAGGCCATGATCCAAGTGATCGGTCATCAACTTAGCGAATTCTTTCTCTTGACCAGTCAGCGTGCGGGCACGTTCATAATCTGCGCGGGCCTGTCCCTTACTTCGAGCCGAACGATCCGCGAGTATCTGGTCATCGCCTCCCGCTTCAACCCATCGCGAGATCGCCTTGCGTGCGCCTTCGTCTGGCAGGAACTTTTTACCCTTCTTGATGAAGTCATTGATCGCCCAGTTGTTCCTGTTGAGGGAACCAGAGAACCGTCCAATAGCCGAACGATAATCGTTTAACTGAGGTTCGTTCATGTAGTTTTCACGCAGGTGTTCAAAGACCTTGATGTGACCGGTGAGCTTACCTAGAGCCATCTGAACCCCGGCCCAATCTGAATAGAAGTCTGCCTTCGAGTCCTTGAAGAACTTATTGACTGCCCGCTCGGTGGCGATCATGGTGGAGTCGGGATTTGGCTCGGCCTTAATGACTTGATCGAAGTGCTTCGTGAGTTCCTGTAAGGAATGAAGCAAGGGGGTCTGGTCAACTTTGAGGGGTTTGAAGCTTAGCGAGCCTCGCTCGTCTTCGCGAGTTGCACGGGGGTCCCGGAGAGCAGCTTGCTTTTCTAACCACTCTACATCCGGAGACTTGACCCGAGTAATGTCTTCTGCACCTTGACGGCGGCCTTCGGCCCAGGCTTGCATGTTGACTACGCCTTCTCGACCTTCTTGTATCTCCTTTTGAGAAGGATAAAATCCCATCATGCTGTCATTGGCAGCGTGAAACAATTCAGATTTCTCTTGTTCATTAGGCTCTCGACCCTGACGCTGTCGAAAAGCAGTTTTCATGGCCTCAAATTCTTCTCGAATATCTCCTGGGCTTTGCCCTATCCTCTCCTCAAGAGCTTCCTTCGAGGGTTCGGGGAGGCGATCGCCCGCATCTACATGAGTCGTAGCGTGGTCGAATAGTTCTGTTCGTTCCTTATCGTTCGGCTTTCGTCCGTTTTCTTTCTCAAAAGACTTTACTAAACTGTCATATAGATCACGAATCTTTCCGTCATAACTAACTTCTTCTGTACTAGGTCTGTCATCACCAGTCTTCGCAAACCCCTCCGCCCCACTCACCCTCCTGATAATCTCATCCCCCTCGACCCCATAAGCCCGGAGCATCTTATAGGCGCTGTCCAGTGTCATAGGATCGGCATTTGGATCACGAAGATAATTGATCCATTTGTTGATCTTCTCCTCGCGATCGGCTCGACGTTGGTTAGGATCGCGGGGCGCTCCGCCTCCAAGACTGCCTTGTTCCTTCCGCATCTGCTCCGCGACAATCGTAGCGGCATGTTGCTTGCTCACTCCCGGATGTTCCTCTACATACTTCTGGATTCGCTCCCGCTGGATGGCGAGGCGCTCCATTGGATTGAGGACCTTCTTGGCGGGAGCTGG